>Ga0207708_10004544_pt1 | contig 10216 bp, 3 predicted proteins | sample KBSK5101metaG_FD_184340 | JGI IMG/M metagenome (GOLD analysis project Ga0207708, IMG submission 184340) | Corn, switchgrass and miscanthus rhizosphere microbial communities from Kellogg Biological Station, Michigan, USA - KBS K5-10-1 metaG... | ecosystem: Host-associated > Plants > Roots >...
CTTCAACTCCGCTTCGAGCGTTGGGATGCGACTGAGTCGTTCGATGAGTTTGTCGCGCAGTGGCTTAATCTGTTCGGCTAACTTGTCGCAATCGCCTTGTTCCGGCTCGAGAGTGCGCACCATGCCCTGGTGAGTTTTGTTGCACAGCTTCCACCAGCGCGCGTACAACTCCTGTTGCAACGCAGCCACTTCACGACCGATTCCGTCGGCTTCAACCTGCGCCTGATTCAGCTCGTTGAGCTTTGCTAGCTGCTCGCGCGTCGGACGGATTTCAGTTTGCTCGATCGTTTTGTTGGCGTAGCTCGGAAACACACCTGACTGGTCTGCCTCCGGACGGATGTACCAGATCCTGCCGGCGTCACGAGTCGCAAACCAGTTTTGATGGACCGTCATATCGAGCGGCGATACGTTCCAACTTCGCACCAGAGTTTCAGCCTGGCGATAGATGACTGCTTCCAGAGCTTTCCACAGATTCGGCTGCTCTTTCGCGAAACTCTTTGGCTGTTGTTGTCCGCTGTATTCACTCGACACCAGCGACACGAGCGCATCTTCGGCACTGTTACCGACGCCGACTTTGAAAGAAGGTGTTGACTTTGATAACGAGCCGGCGACTCGCGGCGAACCCGGGTAACCGAGTAGCTGTCCTTTATACGTGCGCTCACTCCAGTAGTTGATATGGGCCACCATGCCGTGAAACACCGAGCGGCGTTTCAGTAGCTCGACTGGCCCGGTCGCAGAGATCAACCAGCCGGGCGGATCGATCAGCCAGCCTGTTAATTCGCCCTTCGTGTTCCTTTGCTCAATTAGTTTTGCAGCAGGCGATACGAGCGGCTCGTTGTTGGGATCGCGATACCAGCCTATGACGGAGTAACTGAGTGTCGTGTTTTCAGAGATCTTTGGATCGCGCAGATCGGCGAGGCTATCGTGCATCGAAAAGACATTGCGATTCTCGGCGATGAAGGCGGTAAACGTTGGTGAGCCGGTTGACGCGTTGCCGACGGCGGTTAACGTTGTTCGCTCTCCTGAAGAGTTCGCGGCAGCAAACTGCTCGAAAGGAACTACTTTGCCGACGCGCTTGGCTACGTATTTATCTTTACCTTCAAACAGGAGATTACCGTTTTCAGTCTCATTGACGACGAGGCTGCTATCGACAAACCACGCCTTCGTTTTCAGCTCTGCGCCACGACGTGAAAAGCGCACGATGAGCCAGTGATCGGGAAGGGCAGGGAAGTCGAGTAAGCCAGGCGTGTAAGCGTGTCGTAAGCCGGCGGGAAGCACCCAGTGCAGGTAGACGCCGCGATCGTTGTCCTGCGGCAGGACAGCTTCGTCTTTTAGGACCAGTTGTTCTGTCTCATTACCGTTGTACTCGCGCGTAGCTCCGTAAAATGGACTTGGCCCAGGCGCCATCAGCGACGTGGTCAGCCGGTGGTAGTTATACATCTGCGGCGACCAGCGACCATCATTGGCGGCATACTTATCTCTACCCTCAGGCACGTCTTTGAACGTAATCACGCCGCGCTTGGCGATGACCATATCATCGATCACCAGCGCCTGGACTTTGATGGGAACAAGTAGATGTTTTGCGTCCATGTCTTTTTGTGCTTTAACTATTCTGGCCCCAGGTAATGGTTTGCTCTTCTGGTTTGCGGATCATCTCGGTTGCAAGGGCTGCGGAACCGGTGCTGGTCAGTTCGGTTCGAAGTTTGGCGATGTCGATTACACCGTCAGGGGATCCGCTGCGGAGTAAATCTTTTTTGACATCCACCGTCTTGCCTGACTTCGAAGAAAGCTTACCGTTGCTCCCAACGCCAAACGTGATGCCTTCGCGTGGCTCACGAAATGTCACTTCCTGAATCGTGCCGCGGACGAGACAGAACAAAACACCTTCCGCAATCTGATCGAAACGAAGAATCTTCGGAATGTTCGGATCGTCCGGCGCATTCGTCTTCGCTATCACTTCAACACCGGGCCAACCAGCAACCACGCGAGAACGCAATAGAAATCCCGACTTCGGAGTCTTCATGTAACTCTCCGAAGGATCCCATTCGGGATTCTTTCCCTGTAATCGCAGCCGGTATTGATAGACAATCTTCGACAAGCTCGACTGCAAGTCCGATCGCAACGCCGAACGTTTGTTCCCGACGTTTCGCACAGCAATGCTGAACGCGCCATCGACCAGCGCATCCACCCAGTTATCATCCAGATGAAAGAAGCGCAGCGATTCGGAAGGCAGTAGCGACTGGTGCGGCACGAGGTAATGAAACGGCGCCGGATACAACATCGCGAGCCGCGCGATCCATTCGATCAAGTCATTCGCAATCGTGATCTGCTCGTTCGGCCTCTCATCGGTGATCGGGGCCGAGAAAGAGCTGCGATGGTTCTTAACGAACTCATCGATCTCTGCGGCAAACTCGTCTGCATTCTGCTTCCGCTCCATGAAAAGACGCAGACCTTTGACGAATGCGGGCGACGACAGCGCAAGCAGCCGTCCGAGCTCCCACGCGCAGGCGTAAGAAACATCCATGACTCCGTTGCTGGTGTCGAAGATCATCGCCGCATCGGCGCGTTCGAAAGTCGTGTTGGCCAGTGGATCTCTGCGAAGCGGCGTTAATGGTCCGCGATACCACGCGAACGTCGACGTGCTATTCAGCGGCTTGTAATCCAACGGAACGTAGGCGCGCTTGAGTGCGCGATCGACGTAGTCGCTGCCACTGGTGGCGGGCAAGGTGACGCCAAACAGACTCGAGCCCTTCTTTAGTTGCTGCATCAGACCGCCGAATGTGTCGTGTCCAGTCGGGTTGTTCACGAAGCTCCAGCTCGAAAGCACGATGAGTCGCAAACGCGAGCCGGCCGCCGACGTCGTTGAATCGATTAGCTCGTTCCAACCTTCGAGCGAGATCAAATAAACGGTGTTCGCGCCGAGCGGTGGAAAGCGGTTCGCGACGAGGACTGAGAATTCACCGTTCGCAACCATCTCGAGCGGAACCTTGTCGGCAGTGTCGACGTGGCGAATGTGAGCAAGCAGCGGCAGTTCTTTTCGACTCGGACAGACTTTGCGAAACAGCTCGAGATCCAGATCGAGCAGACGGACGGGCGTGTTTAAGTCTTCATTCCGGGTGAACCTTGGCAGCAGGACTGATCCGAATTCATCGAGTTGAAACCAGTCTGTTAGTTGTGAGTCGTCCCCTCGAAAGTCTTCGGGCCGGTGTGGCTTAAGATCGGCGACCGTCCCGGTTTTAGCGACGACCTTGCCATCGGTGATGTCCTGCTCCGAGAGCACGAGCAACGCCAGCCACGGCTCACCTTTCTTGTCTGACCACAATGGTCTTTCCCACGGCAGATTGCGACTGCCAAGCACGAGATGCGGCAAAACGTTTGTGTAATCAGCGACGCCACCGCTCGGCGGGAAACATGCCTGAATCTCGTCAGCATCAATCGAGTAACGCGGAGCAAGGACCTCGAAAGCCTGGTCGCGATAATAATGACGCGGCTCCTCGCCCTCGAGGCTCACGGTCTGTTGCAGCACTAACCGGTACCGGCCGGCAGGCAGTGGAGCTTCGTAGTTGTCGTAGAAGATTATTTGCCCGGAAGTCGCCATCCTTTATCCCCTTCTTCTCCGCGTGACCTCTGCGTCCTCTGCGTCTCTGCGGTTAATGTTAAATATCACCGCAGAGACGCAGAGGACGCAGAGGTCACGCAGAGAAGGTTTAAGCAGCAACTGCGCCGACCAGCGGGTCAGCTTGTAATTCTCTGAAACGGATCTCAGCCGTTGGCAGCGATTGCCAGGTTAGAGAAAAGCCTGACGCCTCGAGTGCCGCAAAAATTTCTTTTTGTTCGACTTGCTTTTTGACCAGCACACTCTGAATGTCTCGATCGTGACCGGCAGATGGACGCCCCTGCGGCGCCGCTGACTTCGCCACATCGAACCGATCCAGCTGATGCCATTGAATCGGCGGCGGCACAGCCTCTTGCCCGAGTTTGCCGCGCGGCGGCTTCAGTCGCTTGATGCCGGTAATACAACCCTCGATCAGTTTCGCGCTTGGGTCGGATGGTTTCAGGTTCGGTTTCTCAGAATTCCAAAGCGCGGCAGGCAACGAGCTTCTCTCCTCTTCGATGGACCAACCCGACAACTCCTCCGCATGCGTTCCGGAAACATCATCCCTGACTACCGTGACGTTAAGCACCGAATCGACAGTCTTGCCCATCGGATGCGCGCCGTATTTGTTCGTCGACTTCCTCGTCGACGAGCCCGCGTCTTCGAGCACAACTGGTTTCGTGACCATCACCGGCTGGCCACTGAAGCTCAGGTTTTGAACGCCTTCCTTGTTGACGCGTCCGAGTTTCATCGTCGTCACCGGAACCGCCGCAGTCGCCGCCAGCTCCAATTCATCAGCACGCACGATCCAGGTTTTATCTTCGGGCTTCTGCTGGCGTGAGATTGGAAGACTGCTTGCATTGTTACGTCCGCCGGCGAGATTGGGTTGAACGATCGGAAACGCCTTGATCGGATTGGCAAGCGCCCTGTCATCAGCGCCGGTCATGTTGAGGAACTTGTGACAGAACTTCTCCCACGTCTTGATCAACTCCACTTTCTCTGGACGCTTCTCGCCGAAGTCAATGTCGAACGAGCACAGCGTCAAATCTATGTGAGCAATTCCACCTACCGGCGGTCCCCACATCTGAATGCTCGCTGCAATCGTCACCTTGATCGAAGTTAGAAAGAACGAAGCTTCGACTCGCAATGAGATCCCCAGCTCGGCTTCGAAATAAATCGGATCCCAGTTAACGACAACGTCGAGATACGCTGTGAACCACGCGGAGATGCGACCCGAATGGAAGGTCGCCTCCAGTCGGGCGCCGACCATGAGACACGCAGGCGTGACTGCGAAATAGAGCCCGCCTTTGATCGTCAGGTTGTTGTTGACGGGCCAGTTCAATCCGAGTCGCGGCACTACCGGATAATGGTCGGGTCGTTTGAAGCGCGGGTGATAACCGCCGAGTGTGAAAACCCAATCGCCCTTGTGCTCACCGCCAAACCAGATGAAAAGCGCAAACCCGCCGGTCAGCTTGCAGTCAGAAGTAAGGATCCAGGAGTTAGTGGTGAGTTGCGCCTGTAGCTGGAACGTTCCTTCGCTCGGTTTGAGCGTCAGCAGGAGCTGCATCTCGACGTAGCAGATCGCCTTCGCCGTGAGATCTCGTGTATGGCGGAAGCGCGCCAGTCCTAACAACGCAATCTCAAAAGATTTTTCGTTCCACTGCACGACAATAAGCGCGAAACAATCGACGAGTCCGCCGATCGTGAAGCGCGCGCCGCCGCAGGCGAATTGCTGACCCGCTTCCGCCACTACGTGATCCTTAAACTTCTCCAGCATCGAAACCGGATCTTCCAGTGGCTTACCTAGCTGAGTGCGGACGTCGAGGCTGGTGTCATCTTTCTGATAACCACCTTCACCCATCACCATCTGGACGAGTGGAAACTCCGCGACCTTGTCGATCTTCGGAAGAATCAGCTTGCGGTTGTAGCCATAGCCCAGCGCGATTCCATTAAACTGAATTGGACCGAAAGTCGGACCACCACCGCTACCGGCAGTCAACATCGCATAGATGAAGAAAGTCTTGTCAGGGCGCAGGACGTTCAACTTGTCGTCGTCGTCGCTGATGGTGTAGCGCTTACCGTCCGCAGCTTTGAGTTCCCATTCGTCTGGTACGTTAGTTTTCCGGATTGGGCGGGAATCAGCCGGAGTGATCTTTTTCTCGATCAGTTTTTCTTTTAACTTTTTGGGGACCTCACCTCGGTTCAGCTCCTCGAGAGAGGTGTTTTCGCGCGCGATGTTCAAGACGCGCAGGCTGCCGTAAAAGCCCATCGCCGCGAACGACGCTTTCGGGTGATCGACTGTGAGCATGCCGGCGTACTCGATCCCGCTCTTGAAGAAAGCACCGGAGATAACGATGTCGCCAATCTTTATGGAGATATCGAGACCATCAAGCGAAAACTTGAAGGCGGAAGGATTATTAAGTGGAAAAGTCAGCTTCGCGCCGATCATGCCCAGCTCAAAAACCGGAAAACGAATTCCGCCGGTGATCGAGACAGTCAACTGCGCACTGTCAGGCAAGCCCTTGGCTAGTTCGAGATTCTCGACGCCCTTCAAACCGATCCCGATCTGCCTCACGTAGATCAACGGCGCCTGCCGGTCGATCGGAATGATGACCATCTTGCCGCGGTTTCCTTTTTCGTCGTAAAGCTGAATGTCGAGTGTGCCGTGGCTGCCTTTCGTAAGCGGCGAGAGATAGCCAACCGAGATGGAAAACTTATCTTTCTTCTTAGCGCTGAGCCGTGTTCTTACTTTCTTATCTTCAGGCTTTTTTGGTGCGGGTAAGGCGACCCAGTCGTCGCCGAGCACATCTCCGAGTCCATCGATGATGTCATGGCCGGTCTTCTCTTTCTTCTTTTCTTCTTCTTTGGGACCAAACGACAGGCGCAAGTCTTTGAGCTTGATGCCGACGCCGACTGAGAAACGTTCGAACCATTCCTTCTGGCGGCCGACGTCATCAACAGTCGCAGGACTCATATCTTCAGCCGAGACCTTGAGCGCGAGTCGTACTTCGATAGCGCCCAGACCGAAGTGGCCCGCAAACCCTTGCAGGAACGTGAGTCCATCCTTCGTTGCGCCTTTGATATCGATCCCGAGACTTACCAGATCGGCGCGGAAGGTCCACGAAAAGACGGCGTCTTTATTGCCAAACTCCGGAGCGTTTTGTGTTCGTTTGATTGGTAGCAGGCGAATGCCGGGAATCGGGACGCGGCCTTTTAGCGGACCACCTCCGGGCGGAAGCAGGCGTTGAAACCAGTTGTCGTCGAGAGTTTCACCGCTCAGCCACTTGCCGAGGTGCAGAAAGACTTCAACCGTGCTCTTTGGTTTGTCTTTGGCTTTCTCTTCGGATTTTTCCTCTCCTCCTTTGTCGTCTTCTTCCTCGTCCTCTTCGATGAGGATGCTTTCGTCTTTTGTAAAGTTCTCTTTACTGACGACGATCGCGGGGGTCTCAGAATCTTTATCTTTCTTCGCGTCTTCTTCTGAAACTGTCTTGAGCGGGATGTTGTAGAACAGACCAGCCAGGCCGAAATACTGTTTGTTCTCTTCAGTTTCTGCCGCTTGCGAAGCCAGCGTCAGCGCGGCGCGCATTTCTTTGTCCGACTTCGGAGTGGCTCCTTTTACCCAGAGCGGGTATCCGTCAAGTTCTTTAAATATGCGATTGACGACGTCCCAGGTCGTTAGTTTGTCCGATACTTCGAACTTGTATTCATAGTCGCCACCGCTCGGACCTTTACTCGTCATAAAGCCGAGCGCGTCGAGCAGGTTTCCGAGCTTGCGATTGCCGGAAGTAGGTAAAGTTTTCTCCTTGTCCGGCGGCTCCCACTTCCGGATGTTTTCGAGGAACTTGATCGTCTCTTTGAATTCTTCCTTCGACTCAATCAGCTCTCTCTTGATCTCGTCGCGCTTTTTCTGTTTGAGAATGATGTCCCCGATACCGGAGGGATCGGAGACCTTTTCGAGCAGCAGCGGACCAATCGGCACGTTCAGTAATTCCTGGGCTTCGGGCAAGGCGGAGAATGCGGTGACGAATTGTTTCCAACCACTGAATTTCTGCCAACCGGAAACTATGTCGTTCTCTCGAATTCGTTTCTCGAATTTGATTTCGGGATCGCCAAAAAACGTTTCGAGGTCGTTTTCGTTGCTTTTGAATCGCTGTTTCCATCTCGTGCCGAAAGGAACGCGCAGATTGAAACGTGCGGAAACCAGTTCTTTCCCGTTTTCGTCTTTTCCGATTTGACTGCCATCCTTACGGCTCAGCGCAACGCCGGCGCAGATCGAATAATTGTGAAACGCGGGATCTTTTTCTTCCTGGCTCGGAAGGATGTAGAAGGGAACGAGAAACTCGACGTCGGCCTGCAACGCTTCACGATCCTGACCAAGTTTCCAGTAACGAGCGCGGCGTCTCATGCCTGCGCCCAACAGAAACACTTCTTTGCCGTCGTGTACGTGTCTGGAAAGTCCGATCGACAGAGTATTGAAGAGGGCGCGATCGCCGCCTTTGGTTTCCAGCGCTTGCTTGATCGGGTCAGTCACGCCGTTCATGTCGCGCGTGAACTCTTTGCCCAACAGGTCGATCGAAGCCAGCAAAGGTTCCGATAGCGCGACGAATTCGTTTTTGTTGCCGGCGAAACTTCGGATCAGTGTCGCGATCAGCCAATCGCGGAAGCGCACGTTTTTCCAGGCTTTTTCCGGGCTGGAAAGCCAGAGCGAATTCAGTTGTGAGTCGCGCAGCGTTCGCTCGTCTTCGGTTGTTATTTCATTGAGCCAGTAGACGTCTCCCGAGTCGGCGTTAGCGGGCGGCGTTTTCGGCACTTGCAGACCGAGAATCAATAAGAGCAGATCTTTCGTGGAAGGTGACTTTACCTCGGCCATCGAATGCACCTCGTTGATTTGCTTGTGACAAACAGGCTTGCGAACCGCGAAGAAAACAGGATGGAGCAACTGACAGCGCGTGAGTATACGAGCAGATTCAAATTGCCGCAAGAAAATCCCGCCTTAGGAATAAAACACGGGGACCTTCGGTTACTACCCAGTTATACGAACGTTTTGATAACTGGAGAGACGATTATGAGGAGAGTGTTTTTATACCTGATTGTTCTTGCTTTGGCGGTAGCGATGTCGTTGCCGTTCGCGCAGATCTCATCAGCCGCGAACGTTAAAGTGCGTCATACGGTGATCGCTGCGAGCGGCGACGAGGCTCCAACCGGTGGTAACTACCTTCCGTCTTCTTTTTCTAACGTGAGACTGAATGCAAGTCATGAGGTCACCTTTGATGCAGTTGTCGGTGGACCATCCTTCGCGACCGGCATCTTCGTAGGCGACGGCAACACGACCTCTGCCATTGCCTTTGGGCCTGATTCGCTGACTAACCCATTCATCACGCCGAACGGCGAAGTCGTCTTCGACGTGAACGGTATCGATATTTCCAGTGGCGACGGAAAGTCGATCACGCCACTAATGCGCGACGGCGACGCAGCGCCCGGCGGCGGCACGTTGACACTCAGGGAAGGAACGAGCGCCACGAACGATCACGGCGCGATCGCTTATGTAGCATTCCTGAATGGCTCGACCGCAACGCAAGGAATCTTCCGAAACGACGGTAAACAGACAGTCGCCATTGCTCGCGATGATATCAGCGCACCAACGGGCGCAAGCTTCACGTTGCTCGGTACGCCGGTCATGAACGATCGCGGGCAGGTGGCGTTTTTCTCGGAGCTGTCGAGCGGATTCGGTATTTTCCGTGGCGAGGGTGGAGACCTCACCCCCGTGTTTGTCACCAATCAGAGCGCGCCCGGCGGCGCAACATTCGCGGACTTCGGCGAGCCCACGATCAATGATCACGGTCAGGTTGTCGCTGTGGCTTCATTGATTAACAGCACGATCCATTCAGGTTTATTTGTTGGCGACGGAACCAATGCGATCGCGATCGCGCTCCAGCAGCAACCGGCTCCGAAAGGCGGCAATTACAACGGTAATTTTTTTGGTCGCACTAAGCTCAGCGACCGCGGTGAAGTAGCGTTCAATGCGGGCTTGACCGGCGGTACGAGCACCAGCGGCATTTTTCGTGGTAACGGTGAAAACACGACCACGATCGCGCTCAGAGGCGCCAACGCGCCGGGCACAACGGGAACATTCGCCACGTTCCGCGACTACCTGCTTTTGAATGATGGCCGCATCGCCTTCATCGCGACCTTGAATCTAGGCGTTGGTGGTGTCAATACGTCAAACAACATGGGGATCTGGATCGGCACGTCTGATGAAGACCTGCAACTCGTAGTGCGAACGGGCGATGTGATCGGCGGAAGAGTGCTGACGCGCCTTCCTGATTTTGGTGTGGGAAATCAGTTCGATATCAACGAGAACGGTCTGCTGTGGGTTGGAACCTTCGGCATCGCGAAGGCGGTTGTTTATTCACGTGTTCTGGGCGACGACGTTTAATTCTTCTCTGCGGATTTGTGGCGAGCGTGAGTGGCTTTGCACAAAAAGTCACGAAGGCCCTCTTCTCTGTGCAACCTCTGTGTTCTCTGTGTCTCTGTGGTTGTTTTTCCTGAGCTATCTTCAACCACAGAGACACAGAGAACACAGAGGTTGCACAGAGAAGAGCATGTTGGACGACTTTTCGT
>Ga0207708_10004547_pt1 | contig 10211 bp, 7 predicted proteins | sample KBSK5101metaG_FD_184340 | JGI IMG/M metagenome (GOLD analysis project Ga0207708, IMG submission 184340) | Corn, switchgrass and miscanthus rhizosphere microbial communities from Kellogg Biological Station, Michigan, USA - KBS K5-10-1 metaG... | ecosystem: Host-associated > Plants > Roots >...
CCTCGATCAGGCGCGGTTCGATCAGCGCGATTATCAAGCCGCGTTCAGGGATTTCCTCGAGTCGAAGTACCGCGGGAATCGCTTTGATCTCGTGATTGCGATGGGCGAGAACCCGCTGAACTTTCTCGTCAAACATCGCGACTCGCTGTTCGACGGCGCACCGCTGCTGTACTTCAGCGACCGTCCGGTGCCGCAGTATCCGAATACCACCGGCGTGATCGGCGCGGCAAATTTCACCGGGACGATGGCTCTCGCCCTGCACCTGCAACCCGAGACGGAACAGGCATTCGTCGTCAGCGGCGCGGGCGCGGAGCTGTTCGACGCGGCGCGGCAGCAGCTTCGGCAGTTCGAATCTCGACTCGCGATCACATTCCTGGCCGGCCTCCCGACGGCGGAGCTCGAGTCGCGGCTCCAATCGTTGCCGGCCCGTTCGATCGTCTATTACCTCGTCGTCGATCGCGATGGCGCCGGCGACGTGTTTCACCCGCTGGAGTATCTCGATCGCGTGGTGGCACGCTCGAACGCGCCGGTCTACTCGTGGGTCGATTCGGCGATGGATCATGGGATCGTCGGCGGCGCGCTGAAAGACCAGCTCGCGCAGACGCAGGCGGTCGGGCGACTCGCGCTGCGCGTCCTCAACGGTGAAGCCGCCGGCAGCATCACGCCGGTGCCGGCCGATCTGAACGTGATGCAGGTCGACTGGCGCCAGCTGCGCCGCTGGAACATCAGCGAGTCTCGCGTACCCGCCGACACGGTGGTGCGGTTCCGCGCACCGTCGGCGTGGGATCGTTTTGCGCCCTACTTCGTGCTTGCGGCCATTCTCGTCGTTGCGCAATCGACGCTGATCGGCGGGCTGCTGATCCAGCGCACCAGGCGGCGGCAGGCGGAGGCCAATCTCCTCGACAACCAGGTCGAGCTACGCCAGAGCTACGAGCGGATCCGCGATCTCGGGTCGCGCCTGTTGAACGCGCAGGAAACCGAGCGCGCCCGTGTCGCGCGCGATCTGCACGACGACATCAGCCAGCAAATGGCGCTGCTCGAAATCGATCTCGAACAACTGGCCACTGTCGTGAATGGAAAAGGGGCTGGCCTCATGCAGGATTCGCTGCTTCGCGCGCAGGAGATTGCCCGCAGCGTGCACGACCTCTCGCATCGGTTGCATCCGGCAAAGTTGAAGCTGATTGGATTGGTCGCGGCGTTGAACGGCCTGCGGCGGGAGCTTTCGCTCCAAAACATCGAGATTTCGTTCAACCACCGGAACGTCCCGCCGGTCATGCCTGAAGAGCTGGCCCTGTGCCTTTTCCGCATCGTCCAGGAAGCCCTGCACAACGCCATCAAATACAGCCAGGGCCGCCACGTGACGGTCGACTTGCGTGGTAGTACTTCAGGACTCGCTCTGACGGTGACCGACGACGGTGTGGGATTCGACGTCAATGCGAACTGGCGCAAGGGCCTCGGGCTGATCAGCATGCGCGAGCGCCTGGAGGCCGTCGGGGGTTCGCTGGAAATTCATTCGGCGCCCGGCGCCGGCACGCGGCTCGAAGTGGCCGTGCCGATTCGGCTCGATCCGGTAGTTGCGGCCTGAATGCCATAAACTATCGGGGCACAAGGAAGTTCTTATGAAGCCACGGGTCCTGCTTGCCGACGATCATGCGCTGCTGGTTGGCGCGTTCGAAAAACTGTTGTCCGGTGAGTTTGACGTCATCGGCAGTGAGAACGATGGACGCGCACTGGTGGCGGCCGCCGCGAAGCTCCAGCCCGACGTGATCGTTCTCGACATCTCGATGCCGCTCATGAACGGGCTCGAGGCCGGCCGCCAGATCAAGCAGCAGAACCGGAACATCAAGCTGATTTACGTGACGATGAATGAGGACCCGGACATCGCCGCGGAAGCGTTTCGCGCCGGCGCGTCGGGGTACATCCTGAAGCGGTCAGCGGTCAGCGAGCTGAGCACCGCGATCCGCGAAGTCATGCTGGGCCGCTCGTACATCACGCCCCTGGTCGCGACCGGACTGGTCGGATCCCTGATGCACACCGACGACGCCAAGCTGACCGACGTGCTCACAAGCCGTCAGCGCGAAGTGCTGCAACTGCTCGCCGAGGGACATTCGATGAAACAGGTCGCCGGCGTCCTGAACCTGACACCGCGCACCGTGGCATTTCACAAGTACCGCATGATGGAACAGCTCAAGGTCAAGTCGACCGCCGAGCTCATCCAATACGCCGTCAAGCATCACATCGTCTGACCGCCTGCCGGCATCCGCCTCGTCCGGTCGCTGATTCCACCTCATCACTATCACCGCCTCAGGTGATGTTTCGTGCAATCTAGGGTTTCCTTTGCAGATTTGTCTCGGACACAGATCTAGCATCGAAGATCGCCGCTCGCGGAAACTGCGGCACCTTTCACCTTCCCGAAAGGAGTTCGTATGAGTCGTCGACTCTCTATCGTTCTGAGCATGATCGGCGTCGTCGTGATCCTCACCATGGTCACCGCCAACGCGGGCCACACTGGCACCTTCGAACTCGAAGGCAACGCTGTGGACGATCCCGCCGTGGCCGGAGACGACTGGAACACCGCGAATCCCGGCAGCGTTGCCACCACCGGCATCCTGACCGATCCCGGCAACAAGACGATCTTCACTGGCGGCGGATCGAAAGATCCGATCAACGTCCCAAGCTGGCGGTGGAAAGACGACAGCGGCGGACTGCCGGACAAGGACAACATCACCGATGCCTACGCGTCGGCGTACAACGTCAACGGCGACCTGGTGATTTACTACGGCGCCGACCGCTTCGCCAACGATGGTGACGCGCAACTTGGGTTCTGGTTCTTCCAGCAGAACGTCGGGACGACGTTGGACGGCAAGTTCAGCGGCACCCACACGGTGGGCGACGTGCTCGTGCTCGCGAACTTCTCCAACGGCGGCGCCGTGGTCCAGATCCAGGTGCTCGAGTGGGTCGGCACCGGCGGCGATCAGCAAGGCGGGACGCTGCAGTTGCTGCTGTCGGACATGGCCGCACAGTGCGGACCCGTGCTCACCGACGATCGCGCCTGTGCCATCAGCAACCAGACGTCGACGGCCGCGCCGTGGGCGTACACGCCGAAGCAGGGACCGGCGGGCCAGTTCCCGCAGTTCAGCTTCTTCGAGGGCTTCATCAACATCTCGCAGATCTTCGCGGGACAGACGCCGCCGTGCTTCGCCAGCTTCATGGCCGAGACGCGCTCGTCAACGTCGGTCAACGCCGTGCTCAAGGACTTCGTCCTTGGCGCCTTCCCGGTTTGCGGTGTGACGATCGCCAAGCAGTGCCCGTCGAGCCGGCCCAACGCGGATCAGACGGCGTTCATCTTCGACGTGACGGGCACCGTCACCAACACCGGCGTCGCGCCGCTCTATGACGTTGTCGTGGTGGACGATGCCGGCACGCCGGGCAATCTCGCCGACGACTTCTCGTTCAATCTCGGCACGATCGCCGCGGGAGCAACGGCAAGCTTCGCCGGCTCGTTCGAATCCACGCTCAACCCGCCGACCAACACGGCCAGCGTGTCGGCGGCGACGACACCCGGCGGTGTCAAGACGGTCAGCGATGTCTCCGACCCGGCGCTCTGCCCGCAGGTGATCGTCACTCCGGGCCTCGCCGTGACGAAGAACTGCGAGGTGCGCCTTGCCGTCGAGAACGATCGCGTCGTCGTGCAGGTGAACTTCGCCGGAACGGTTACCAACACCGGCCAGAGCATCCTGGACAATGTCACGGTCACCGACGACAGCGGGACGCCCGCCGACACGAGCGACGACCACGTCGTGTTTGGTCCGGCGACGCTCAACCCTGGCGCGTTTGCGACCTACTCGAGCAACTACCGTCCGCGAACGACGTTCACCGATAACCCGGGCTCAGCTTCGTTCAGTGACACGGTCACGGCGAGAGCAGTGGCGCGGCTCGGCGGCGGAAACCTGACGCAGACGGCCTCGGCAACGTGTCCGCTGTGCCCGCCCGATCCACACTAGATCTCTGATGACACGGCGTGCGCCACCTCGCAATGCGGGGTGGCGCAACGCCACAATCATCACCTCTTCGGACGGTCGATGAGGACGATGTCGGAGTTCTGGCGCGAACGGTCGAACACCAGGTGTCTTCCGTCAGGAGTCACATCGAACGTATTCAAAAAGCCGCGGTCGCTCAGATTGGTGAGTTGCCGCGTCATCCCCGTGGCGAGATCCAGCAGCCAGAAGTCCTTCGACTCCACGCCCGGCAGATAGACCAGTCCTTCACCACTGCGCAGGAAGCGATGCGCGCCGCCTACACGGACGGCGACTTCTGGCATAGGTACCGGCGTGCCGTCCGGTTTCACGGCCTTTAGCGTATCGCGGCCTCCGGCCCCGCCGAATGGAGTGCCATAGACAATCAGGTCGTCGTTCGGTGACCAGATCGGGCCGCGCGCTTCGCCCGTCACGAGCCGAACCGGCGCGCCGCCGTCTACCGGGATCTTGAACAAACCCTCCTGACCCTCGACGTCGCTGCCGCCGGTGACAATCCAGGCGCCGTCAGGCGACCAGTCGGCGGTGCCTTGTCCCACAATCCCTTTGATCTCGATCTCTGGAGCGAGCGCGTGCGCGCCCGTGCCGTCCGCGGACATGATGGCGAGTCGTCGCTTACCCTCTTGACTCACCACGACCGCCACCCGGCGGCCGTCCGGCGACACCACGGGAGGCTCGGACAAGCCGCGGCCGGCGTAGTGGCGCACTTCGAATGGCTGCCCGCTACCGACCTGCCACACCGTGTCGCCGGTTCCTCGCGCAGAGAGCGAAAGATAGAAGAGTGACGCTCCACCGAAGCGTGGCGCCAGGGCCCGTTCGGTCGGCACCGCGTAGGGCTGAGCATCGCGATCGTCGATGATCCGATCGAGTAACGGGATCTGCCACAGGCTCACCGTAGGATTCGCGACGGTGGCGACCACGCGGCTTCCGTCCCGGCTGGCGGATACCGACGTATATTGCTCGAGTCCAACGGTCACGCGTTTGGTGATTTTTTTCTCGACGTCGAGGGCCCACAGCCACGGTCCGGACCAATCCTCGGCGCGCGCGACGTAGAGCATCGTTCGCGAATCGAGCATCGTCAGATAATTCACGGGCGCACCCTGATGCGTGAGTTGCTCGGGAGATTCGCCCGAAGGCCGCATCCGCCACACATCCATCTTGCCGAACGCGTCCGACCCGTGGACGAAGTAAATCCACTGGGCGTCTGGCGACCACACCGGATTGTGCGTATGCATACCCTTTCTAACAAACGCCTCATCGCCTGGCCTCCGTACCACGATGTCTTTCGGATCCGCGCCCGTGCGATCCGCGAGTGACATCGGATCGCCTTCGCCATTGGCGTCGAAGTAGACGAGACGCGCGTTGTCGGGCGACCAGGAGGGACCGGACTTGCCGGCGCTCAGGAACGGTCGTGGCGCGCCTCCGGTCAGCGGCACCAGCACCTTGGGTTGCGCGGGATTGCCGGCGGGAGCGAACCAGATCTCCGAGCCGTCTCCGTTGAAGCCGAGGCTTCGCAGCAAATTGCCTGAGGAGAGCATCGGCGGGATGTCGATCGTGAGGTTGTGGAAGTCTCCGTTCCCCAGCTGACTCACCCAGAGATCGATCTGCCCGGCCCGGTCGGCGAGAAACGCCACGAACCTGCCGTCTGGCGAGATCTCGGCGTGCTCCTCCGAGCCGCTCCAAATGGTGACGCGCGAGAATGTGGCGCCGGCGAGCGGTTCCCACTCTGCCGGCCAGATGCCGAAGCCCACCGCGATCACCGCGAGGGCAACCCACGGCAGCCACCGGACGACACGGCGCGTCGCCGGAGTGCGCAGCGGCGTTGACACGGAGCCCGGAAGCACTTCCTCGACGGCGTCGATCTCGATCCGGACGTCAGCGATATCCCGCACACGCTTCTTCGGATCCTTCGCCAGACAGCGCAGCAGTAACCTCCTGATGGAAGCCGGCGTGGTCGCGGGTAGAGCCGACCACTCCGGCTCGCGCTCCAGGATTTTTGCGATCGAGTCGGAACCCGTCTCACCTGCAAACGCGACGCGGCCGGTCAACATCTCGTAGAGCACGCAACCGAACGCCCAGATGTCGGTGCGCCTGTCGACCGGCATTCCGCGTGCCTGCTCGGGACTCATGTAGGCGGCGGTGCCGATGACCGCGCCGTGGGGCGCCTCGCCCGGGGTCGCCGCTGGTGCATGCGTCAAAGTCGGCGACGAACCATCGCCGGCGACGGCCTTGGCGAGCCCGAAGTCGAGTACTTTCACGCATCCGTCCGGCGTGATCTTGATGTTCGCGGGCTTCAGGTCGCGATGAATGATGCCTTTGTCGTGCGCGACTTCGAGCGCGTCGGCGATTTGTCGCGCGATCGATAGCGCGCGATCGAGCGGCAGGGCCGCGTCCTTGGCGTGCGAGCTCGATCGTTGCGCCAGCGTGTCGGCGAGCGTCTCTCCTTCGACCAGCTCGAGGATCAGGAAGCGAACGCCATTGGCCTCCTCGAAACCGTAGATCGCGCAGATGTTGGAATGGTTCAGCGCCGCGAGCATCCGCGCCTCGCGCTCGAATCGCGCGAGCCGATCGGGGTGGCTCGTGAACGCCGCGGGCAGGATCTTGATCGCGACGTCGCGCGCGAGCCTGGCGTCGTGAGCCTGATACACCTCGCCCATGCCGCCCGCTCCCAACAGCGTGCGCAGCTGATAGCCGCCAAGCGAAGTACCGGCCATCGTCGTGAGGACGAGATCGGGGACTGCGGAGATCGGGAGCGGTGGTGTTGCCAGGAAGCCGTCGTCCGACTCTGACTCGGCAAGCAGCGATTCGACGTTGCGCCGCATCGCCTCGTCATTGGCGCACGCCGCAGCGAGAAACGCCGGGCGATCGGCCGGCGACCGGGCGAGCGCCTCCTGATACAGCGTTTCGATCCGTCGCCAGCGTTCAGGCGTCATGTTCGTGATCGCCCCGCATCTCGCGCTTGAGCCATGCCTTCGCAAGCCGCCAGTCACCCATCACGGTCGCGGGCGATACTTTCAGAACCGACGCCGTTTCTTCGACGCTCAACCCGCCAAAGAACCGGAGCTCGATCACACGGCTCTTTCGCTCGTCGAATTTCGCCAGCGCTTCGAGCGCATCGTCAAGTGCCACGAAGTCGGTCGACGGCTCGTTGGTGACGACGAGCGCTTCATCGAAGGTCACCTTCGCCGCGTCTCCACCGCGCTTTTGATAATGGCGCGCGCGCGCGTGGTCCACGAGAATGCGGCGCATCACCCTGGCTGACACGGCCAGGAAGTGGGCGCGGTCGTGCCATGGCACGGCTTTGCCGTCGACCAGCCGCACATACGCCTCGTTGACGAGGGCTGTCGCCTGGAGACTGTGTCCCACACGCTCGCCCGCCATGCAGCATCGCGCGATGCGGTGAAGCTCGTGATGGACGAGTGGAATCAACTGCTCGAGGGCGCCCTGGTCGCCCTGTCCCCATTTGAGCAGCAGACCGGTGACCTTCGAGTCGTGGTCCGTAATGCGTGCATTCTAGGCTCTTTCAAGTTCTGGTCACCGGTTCCCGCTTCTTAGACAGGGAGCCAGAATGACCATGAAAACGCGTACTTCCCGCCGGGCGGGATTATTTGCGGCGAGCCTTTTGACGGTTTGCGGCCTCGCCGGGTGCGGCCGCGGGCCAACCGCGCCGTCACCCACGGCGCGAGAGACTGCCGCCCCGACGGCTGTCTCGGTTCCACCGACGATTCTCTCGGGTCCACTGTCGATTCTCTCGGTCACGCCGTCGATCGGATCGACTGGCGGCGGCGCACATTTCAAGATCACCGGAGCCGGGCTGCTGCCGAGCACCCGTGTGACTCTTGGCGAGACGAACGCGGCGGCATACTTCGACAAGTATTCCGGCGCGATCTACGTGACCGCGCCGAGTCACGCGCCCGGATCGGTCGACGTGGTCGTGACCAACGCCGATGGTCAGAACGCCGTGGCGACAGGCGCGTATACGTTCGCGGGCCCTGAATCCTTCGACGTCGAAGGCGACTGGGAGGGAGTTTCCTACTTTGGCGACTACGACTATCCGTTCGCGTTCAGAGTGGTGAACGGCGCCGTCGTCAGCATCAGGTGCCAGGCGTCAGAGCTAATGAGGCTGTCGGCCCCGGCCCCCATCATCCACGGTGCGTTCTCGTTCATCGAAGAAAATATCGTCGCCATTGCCGGCAGCATCGTGGCACCGAACGAAGCGATGGGTATTGTCAGCCTCGGTGCAATCGACGGCATTGTCGGTCCGTGCATCGGAGCTGAATGGCACGCCAATAAGGATTAGTGGTAGCGCTCAAGGGGATTCAAAGCTCAGCGAAATGACGCCCCGGCAGAAGGCGCGCCACTCGCGCTCGGCCTGATCGAGTGGCTTGCCGTAGATCTGCTGGAACCGCGCGACGAACTGCGCAGATGGCACGGACTGCAGCTGCTTGAGGCGATCGGGCCCGCCGGTATCGAGGGTGTAGACCAGGAATGACGCGCTCGCGTTGTAGGCGACCTGCGAGTCGATGTCGTCCCACTTGCCATCGTCGACCAGATTCGAGATCGGCGGGATCCGCGCATCGTTTCTCGCCGTCCATGGATAGAGGAACGACTTGCCGCCCGGGTGATACCGCTCCGACATCACCGCCGACGCCAGGCCCTCGTTCATGAAGCTGGTCGCCGGCGGACCGATGCCGTGATCCAAGATGACGTGGTTCGATTCATGCGAGACCAGGCCGAACGTCGTCTCGAGCGGCGGGCTGACGATGGCGCGGGCGGTCTCGGTGTCCGGGTACGCGGTGCCGGAGCGCTCGAATTTTTCGCCGGCGTCGGCGGCGTTCTCGTAGAGGAACAACGAGATGCGTCCGGCGTAGCGAATGTCGAGCACGCTCAGCGCGAACGCGTACTGATCCTCGAGCACCTCGATCAGTGTGGCGATGTTCTGTTCCGCAAACGATCCCGGCCGCACATGGAATGCGAAGTGCGGCGAATCGATCACCTTCCAGTTCTTGTCGATCTCCGACGGACCGAGTATGGCGTGGCAGCCAGTGACGGTCCAAGCGAGCGCGATCAGCAACGCCGCTCGCGCGAGCCTAGCGGCCATAGGTCACCCCCACCGTGAATCGCTCGCGGCCAAAGGTGAACGAGTCGTGCTGCCCCGCGCGGCCTTCGCCGCTCGTGAACCAGGCGGCGGTCATCACCGCGCGCGACGCCACGCGAATGTCGCCGCGCAGCTCGAGGTTGGTCTGCCAGCCGCCGCCCCACCCGTCATAGCTGCTGTCGACGTCTCCGTGATAGTTCAAGGTCGATCGGCTGATGCTGAGGCCGTTACTCCAAACCGCGAGCAGCGACCACCGCGTCGATCGCTCCCAGCGGCCGGCGACGACAAACGCCGTGCCGAGTGCATTCAGCCCGCGCTCGAGGAGGATGTCCGGCGCGAAGTGTCGATCGAACGACAGGTGCTCGCCGCTGCCCTCGACGCCGATGCCGAGATCGAATCCGCTGGTCAACACGTCTCGCCAGAAATACCGCCGGTACTCGTAACGGCCGCTGAATCGAGAGACGCCGTCTTCATCCGGCGCCGCGTGCGTCGCCACCGGCGAGCGCAGCTCGAAGCCGCCGGCCGACGCGAACGATCCTTCGAAGTGATGCAGGCGCGATCGGCTGCCGCGATCGTGCGCCACCCAGACGATCGGACCCAGGCCGTCCCAGGAAATCGGCGACGCCCACACCGGAGGGCCGGTGCGCGCCACGTCGCGCCACCAGAACGACTCGACGCCGGTCGTCACCGTCCACCGCGGAGGCCACGATGTCGCCGTTTGTGGAGGCACGGACTGCGCGAATGCCGGAGATGCGAGGAAAACGCCCACGATCGCGAGTGCGATCGCGCGCCGGACCACGAAGAGTCGGCTCATATGCAAGATCAGGATCGGAGCGAATCTAACCGATGGCGTTGGTTGAGCTATTAAACACGTCCCGCGTGCACAGTTGTCACCCGCTTGTGCAACAATAGTGAGCTTCGTCCGGTGAGGTGGCCGAGAGGCTTAAGGCGGCGGTTTGCTAAACCGTTGTAGGGGCTTTAAACTCCTACCCAGGGTTCGAATCCCTGCCTCACCGCCACTCACTCGCGCTTCGCGCTCGTTCGGGCGGTTCGGCAGGTCTTCGGGATCAATCGGCGCT
>Ga0207708_10004548_pt1 | contig 10210 bp, 21 predicted proteins | sample KBSK5101metaG_FD_184340 | JGI IMG/M metagenome (GOLD analysis project Ga0207708, IMG submission 184340) | Corn, switchgrass and miscanthus rhizosphere microbial communities from Kellogg Biological Station, Michigan, USA - KBS K5-10-1 metaG... | ecosystem: Host-associated > Plants > Roots >...
TTCGTCCGGCCCATACAACCGCGACGGAAACGTGACAGGAATGTTTGTGGGGATCGCGTTCGCCTCCTTGGCAGCCACGAACAGGCCATCCCCGAGCCGAAGCCACTGTCCGTTCAGTACTCCTGTCATTACCCACAGATGGCTGTAGCCGTCGCTCAGCAGTGCGTACTCACCCGGCTCCACGATTGCGTCCGTGGCAAGATCGCTGTTGTTGTAGGGATCGATGGCGTAGAGGCGTGAGCGCAGAATCTCGACGGTGCCAACCTGCTTGAAGCTAGTGTTAGCCATTACAACACCGTCACACTGGCGATGTTGGCGTAGGAGATGATCCACGTCGCGCCTTTGACCGGCTTGCCCGTCTCGTCGCCCTCCCAGATGATGAGGCCATCGTCGTCGGCCTTTCTGATGACGACGCGCTCGTGCGGGATGGGATAGACATCGTTGATGACTTCGATGTCAACCGTCATCAGGGCCAGCTTGTTCAGCGTCCAGATGTACGTGTCGATCGCGTCCTTGTTGAACTTGATTGTCACGATTCCTCCTCGATGGTTGTGTTGGCCTGACGGGCACGGTGCCGCCTAAGCGCCTGCTTGATCGGCCGCTCATGCTTGTTGTCGGCGAGGTGGTTGTCCACCCATGACAGCGAGCCACGGTCGAGCTTCTGCATCGCTCGCGTGACGCTCACGTAGGCCAGCATGCACTCGCCCTTCTGCGGCTCGCACGGCTCCCCGGCCTCATCGGTCGGCTCTTGGAAGTCGCTATTGATGCGAACCGTATCCCACTCGCGGCCCTTCGCCTTGTGCGCGGTGGAGATCAGGATGTCGGGGTTGTACTTCTCATCGATGGCGCGCTCGGCAACGTCAGCCATCTTGTCCACGCCGTAGGACTCGACCAGCTTGACGAACACCTTGAGTTCCGAGCTTCCCTCATCCTGAGCGTAGGAGGTTGCCTCCTCCCAATTGCTGAAACCCATCAGTTCGGGGTGACTGGTGCCACGCCCGGCCATCAGATCGCGCGCCGCCTCGGCCAGCATCTTGATCGGCTTCGTGCCGCCGACGACACCGAACGTGTGACCGTTCGTCTCCTCGGTGATGCTCAGCGCCGCACTGATGACACCGGCATTGGTGCGCGACAGGATCGCCTTCGGCTCATCGACCGGGCCAAGCTCCGACTTGATCGGCTCGTAGCCCTTGAGACGCAGCGGCGCGGCGATCAGTTCCAGCCACTTGTTCGCCTCCTCGGCGACGGCCGGACCGAAGCGAAAGCTCTGCGAGAGCGTCAGCCGGTGGGCGGCGGCAAAGCGACCCATCGCATCCTCCGCGCCACGCCAGGCGTAGATCTGCTGCGCACTGTCGCCGACCATGATGATCTGCGCGTCCTGAATCTTGACAACGTGCTCGGTCACCGGGTTGGCATCCTGCGCCTCATCGAACAGCACCGTATCGAACGGCAGCTTCGGGTCCGACAGGCTCCACGTCTTGAGCCAGATGTCGAACGGCGAGGCAGCCGAAGCGAAGCGCAGCTTGTCGGTGGGGAGGATCAGCCGCTCCCACAGCTTGCGAGCGTAAGGGACAACAATAGTGCGAAGCTCGTCCATGTACTCCTCCGCGCCGGGGATGAAGCGGACGTGCTGCGGGCCGATCTCACGGTCGGCGCTCTGGCAGAACTTGCCGACCGCCTGCTGCGCCAGTCCGGCCAGCTTGTCGGGGCTGTAGAAGACGCTCTCCGGGCCGTCGCCCCACTTGACACCTTCGCGGATGTTCAGCGCATACGCCGCGCCTTTGCGATTGGTGAAGGGCAGGTCGAGCTTGCTGCGGTCCACGCCCCGCATTGCGAAGGCGTGGCTCGTATTGCTCGTCGTATTGCGGGGGAAGCTCGCCTTGGCTTCGTCAGCAATGCTGCGATTGTAGGCGATGTAGCCGAGCCGGTGCGACTTCACTTCCTTCGCATAGCGCTTGGCGATCTGCTTGAGCTTCGTCGTCTTGCCGCAGCCTGCGCCCGCCTCGACCAGTACGTTGTCGCCGGTGGCGGCTGCGTCACCAATAGCGATCTGTTCCTCGGTCTGCTTGTGTTCGGTGCTCATGTGTCTCCTGTTCGGGGTGATGTCGGGGATGATCCTAGCACGTTCGTCCTGCTGTTTGTCAACTGCTAGAGCAGGCCCTCGTCCTCGTAGCGACGGGTCGTCTCGTCGGCCACGCCGGGGATGCGACGCTCCGGGGGAAGCGCATTCTCAGCGGCAGCCGGGTCGTCACCGTAGCCGTACTTCTTGGCGATGTCGGGCGGCACCATGCGGGCCATGTCCCAGTCGCCGTGCGCGTCATCGAGCATGTTCGACACGCGGCCCTCGGGGTCGCCGTCGTAATGCACGTCATACCACGTCGTGTCCGGCAGCGGCGAGCCGGTGACGCCGTGAACCTCACCGCGTCGCGTTTCCCTGACCGCCACTACTGTTCCCCACTTGTAGTCGTAGTGGGTCCAGAACCGATCGCCTACCTTGAACTGCGGCTGAGTCTGCGTCATTTCACTTCCTCCCATTCGTATTGGAAAGCGGATTCGTTTACCGCGACTGTGTATTGCTTGTCAACATTACGCAGTCGGTAGATGACGATGATGAAATTGTAGTGCTGGGCATACGAGTCATCGATCGTCATGTGCTCGGCGCGGAACAGCTTCGTTCCGTTCTTGCGCCGGAACAGGCGATACGCCACCTGCTCTGCCCATTTCCGCCGAGCGTTTTCCTTAGCACTTTCAACACTCATGTGCTAATTCCACGTCAGGCCGGTGTAGACCATGCTGCGCGCCTGAGCCAGAAGCTCTTGCGCAAGATCCTCGTCGCCCGCATCGTGGGCGGCAAGGGCTTCGCTCTCGATCTGATCGCGCTCGTTCTCGAAGGCATAGCGCGCGTCACGGTAGGCGATGTCCTCCAGGGTCAGCGGCATGTCATCAAACATGCTACAGCCCCAGGATGTCGCCGTGGCGGATGTCGTTCTCGACTTCCTGACAGACCTCCGAGATCTCAGCCGCCTCGATGTGGCCGAGATCGGTGTGCTCGTCGATGTACGTGAGCACGCGGCCGAAGTGGGTGTCGTGGAAGCTGTCCCACGCGCTGTCATCACTGCGATCAGGCTTGTCCATGCTGTTGAGGATGTCCGTCGCCTCGTCAACCGCGATGGCGACGACGCGCTCGTTCTCGTTGCTGGTCATGCTTACCTTCCGTCGATCATGGTCAGGATTTCACCGGCAATGCCGCCCGCATCGTCAATGCGAGCGATCGCTGCCTGCTGGCCGGTGTTCAGCACGTTGACACTGTTGAGGATTTCCTCACTGGCATCCTCAAGTGCGGCGACGAGGTTTTCCATCCGCTCGATCAGATTGGGGGCGGGCATCAGTCCTTCACTCCAATCCGCTCGTAGAAGTCGGTCATCGCATCGCCGCTGAAGGCGTAGTAGTGACCGTGAACGAGCATCGAGTTGTTCTCACTGTCAATATTGGCGCGATGAGTACCGCACTCCTTGCCGCTGACCCACGCGATGATGTACTCGCGCTCCCAGTAGTCCTCGCGCTCAGTGACGTTCCACTCCATCAGCGCGATGATGCGAGCACCTTGGAGGTTTTCACGGGCAGCCTGCTCGATGCGGGCCAGGTAGTTGTCAAGGTCCTTGCTCTTGTCCACAACCTCCATGATGGCCGAGACGTAGATGTCAGTGTCCTCGTCGCCGTTGAGCTTGATGTCATCAACAATGTCAGCGATTTCGTTGTGCATAATTCTCCTTGTCAATAGTGTGGGTGGGAGCCGAAGCCCCCACCCCCGTTTCCTGCTAGGCCCTACTTGCTACGACTGCGGCAGGATCGCGACCCGGTAGGCCGTGCTGCCCGACGCGGTGCAGTTGGACGTAACGCCGTCCCACTTCACGTTGCCGTTCGACTGGACGCAGATCCAAGCGGACGTGTAGCCGGTCGTGCCAGCGTCGCCCTTCGGACCCTGCGGCCCCGTGGCACCCTTGGCACCCGGATCGCCCTGCGGACCCTGCGGACCGGGGACGTGGCTGTCATCGCCCTTGTCACCCTTCGGACCCTGAGCGCCGTTGTCGCCCTTGTCGCCCTTGGCACCGTTGACACCATTGGTGCCATTCGTGCCGTCCTTGCCAGCCTGGCCGGGAGCGCCGTCCTTGCCGTTCAGACCGTCGTGACCATTGACGCCATCGACACCGTTGATGCCGTGATCGCCGTTGTCACCCTTCTCGCCCTGCACGCCCTGACGGCCCTGAGCACCATCATGGCCGTTGTCACCGTTGTTACCGGTGTCGCCCTTCTCGCCCTGGTTGCCCTGAGCGCCCTTGTCACCCTTGACACCCTTGAGCGAATCCTTCCAGGCGTCGAAGTCACCGTCGTAGCCAGCCTCGACAGCAAGCTCATAGGCGGACTTGCCGTTGGAGCCAGCCTTGCCCTCAAGGCCGTTCAGGCCATCCTTGCCGTTGTCGCCATTGCGACCGTCGTGACCGTCCACGCCGTTGTTGCCGTTAGAACCGTCGGCACCGTTGTGACCGTTGATGCCGTCGATGCCGTCCTTGCCGGAGTTACCCTGAACACCGTCGTCACCCTTGTCACCCTTGACGCCGTGCTCACCCTGGTTACCCTGCTCACCCTGAGCGCCACGGTCGCCCTTGTCGCCCTTGTTGCCATTGCAGACAGTGAAGCCGGGGACACTGGAATCGGTCCAGACGAACACGCGGCAGCCGTTCACGAACTCGGTCGTGGGGACGAGGCCGAGGCCATCCTTACCGTCGATGCCGACATACCCGTCCTTGCCGTCGGTACCGGCGACACCCTGCTCACCCTGCGGACCGCGAGCGCCAGCCGCACCAGCGACACCAGCGGCACCCTGAATGCCCTGCTCACCCTGCTGACCACGGTCGCCGTGATCGCCCTGCTGACCCTGAACTCCGGCAGCACCACGCGCGCCGGTAGCGCCAGCAGCACCGTTGACGCCATTGATGCCAGCGGCACCCGTAGCGCCATTCGCGCCGTTGACACCGTTGATGCCATTCTTGCCAGCCTTGCTGGTCGGGCAGTTGGCCCAGACCTTCTTGGCCTTGCCCTTCTTGACGACGAGCAGGTGACACTTCACCGGCTTCTGCACGGGCTTCTTCGCGTTCGCGGCCGGAGCAGCGACGAGCATACCAACCGCAACAGCGGCGGCGGCGTACTTGGGATTCATACAAACTCCTTGGTTGGTTTCTGACGCCATGATTGACGGCAGCATAGACGCCAGCATTCATGCCATGACCGTGATCTGGGGATGAACACTGACGCCTATGTTGCCGCCAGCCGTAGCTGACGGCGTGCTGTTACTGCTGTTGCGACGCGATGTGGTCGCTGAACACGGTGTAGACGTGCCGCATCACTGCTGCGGCATCCTCCCACGTTCTGACCGGGCCGTCGAAGAAGTAGTCAAGCTCATACTCCTCGCGCAGCGCCTTGACGGTCGGCTTGAGCTTGCCGACATTCGGCAGGAACATGCCATGATCGCGCTTGAACTCGGCGTTTTGCGTCTGCACCAGCAGGCGCGGCATGAACACGGTCTTGGTCTTGCCGCTCGGGAAGGTGACTTCCAGATCGGCTCCCGGCAGGTTTGCGACAGTCGGCATCAATTCTGCTCCTGATTCTGTGCGAGGGTGTATTGCTTCTGCGGGCGATCGGTGCCGGTGATCCACTGCTCGATCACGCAGTCATCCCAGGCGTCGGACTCGAACGCCTTCTTGGCGTAGTCGATTGCGTCGTCAATGCTGACGAAGACAGCCATGAGATCGGGTGCCTCACCATGCTCGCCCCGCCCGGCATCCCAGACGAGGAAGACTTCGATCCGATTGTCAGGCATTCTCGTGTCCCATCTCGTGAACCTCGCCGCCCCAGGCGATCATGTGGATCTTCTTGCCGGGGATGGTGATGACAGCAATGGTGCTACCGATGTTCGTCTCCTCGATGCGGCAGCCCTGCTTACCACCGGGCGTCTCGGCGAGCTTGCCGATCTCCTCCATCTGTGCGCGGCTCATGCTGATGACGGCCTGCTTGAGATTATTGACGGGCATGGTTCTCCTTGAGGTTGTTGTTGCGGAATTCGTTGGCAGCTTCCTCGGAAGTGAAGCCGTGGTTGGTTGCTGACGCGCCCTCAATGATGACGACGCGCCAGTGCTCGCCGGAATAGCGAGGCTTATCGGTGAAGAACACCGGGCTGATTCCTTTCACGCCTCCAGCACCGTGCCAGCAGTGGTGATCTCGAACGCATTGACGCTGAATCCGACGATCAGCGACCTGTCACCCTGCTGCGTGAACTCCACCGGCTCGCCGTCGATGTTGTCCTGCAAGACCTCGATGAGCGCCTGCGCCATCGAGTGATTGATCTGCATGTCAGTCATGTTTCTCCCCTTTGGTTAGGCGTTGAAGCCGATCTTGGCGTCATACGCCTTGAACAGTTCGGACAGCCAGATGACCGTCGCCGGATCATCTACATCCAGTGCGCTCTTGGCGAACGCAATCTCGCGCGGAAGATCGTCCTTTGAAATGGCGTCGGCGTTGTGCTCCAACGTCTGAATATCGTCACCCATGATGTTCTCCTTTCGATTACTTCGTCGGGGCGGTCGGGACGAGCCGCTTGACAAGATACTTGCGAAGCGCCCGGCGCACCGTGTCATACGGCTTACTGCCGCCGCGATCGGGGCCACCCATCGTTCCGCCCTCGGGGTCCATGTTGAGCCAGATCGCAACACCCATGTCACGCAAACCCGTCTCACGCAGGGCATTCACGGCCAGCCACGGCACGTAGTACTTCTCCTCCATGTGGCTGACAAGGTGCTCGACGTTGCGCTCGATCGTCACCGAGCCGTCATTGTGAAGCGTCTGCATCTCCTCGCCCATCGTGGCACCGCTCTCGGTGTGCATCGAGCAGTACCAGCAGTCGCCGCCGCTCGGCATCGGCATACCCTTGACAAGCTCCGCGATGAAGCCGTCGATGTACTTGTCGATCTGCTTCTTGACACGCTTGACCTTGGCCTCATGGCGGCGCAGCTTGGCGGGGGAGGGACCGTCCTTCCTCACACGGGGCGCGTAACCGTTCTCGTCAACGGTGATGCCATCGTAGAACGGCACGCGATTGCGCTGATCCCACTCCTTGTCGGCCTTGAGGTAGGCGCGGCGGGCACGGAAGTCCTCGATGTACGCCTGCTGCCACAGATCCTTGTCGTTGTGGAACTGTGTCATCATTTCGAGGTAGGTGTCATAGCCGGTCTGCTGGTCGAACTTCACGCCCCAGCGGTCGCCATACATGCCGTAGCGCCACGCCTCATGCTCGGCATCGAATGCCTTGCAGTGCGGGCACTGCTCGTAGGTGACATTGGTCTTGTCGGCCAGCCCGTTCCACTCCTTGTTGCCATAGGAGTACTGATCCTCGCCGTAGAACACCCAACTCGTCCACGACCGCAGGACGGTGATGAAGTCGTAATTGCTGACAGTCTCGTTGTCATCCTTGACAGTGATATCGCCGGGCTTCAAGTCAGCGCGGAAGATTCGCACCTCCTCGTTGATGTGCTCCGTGCCCATCATCGTCCCCGCCTGGCAGCCCTTGTCACTCTTGACAGGCTCCGGTACCGGCGTCCATGTCGGGGTGTAGGGGCGGGGGATGGTGCGCTCGAACCGCTGCGGACGCGGATCGTCGTCGCTCGGCTCGATGCGGACGAACCACTCGCCGCTCTCGGAGAACAGCGTGGAGCGGACCGGAGCGTAGGTGCGCAGCCGATCCATCGTGGTGACGGTGTGATAGCCACCCGCCGCCAGCGTGTAGGTACCGTCGTCATTGATGACGAGAATGTCCGTGTTATGCAGGCGAATCGCGTAGCCGTTTTCGACACGCCGCATGTAAGTGTTGTTTTCGAGCTTCTTGCCCTTGCTCTTGTCACGGGCACGCTGGACTTCAAGCTCGGCCCACTCGGTATTGTGGAAGTTACTCATGCTGTTCTCCTTGGTTGTTTCAGTAAGTGTGTTGACTACCGCGCGGCGTTGTAGGCGGCGAGAATGGCGGCGTGTGTATTGACGCCCGTGCCGCTGCGAACGTGCAGGTAGGGCCACGATACTCGCTGCACCTCGATCACGGTGCCGTCCGGCAGCGGAACCGTGCCGCCATCGGTGGGAAGGGCATCGACAGCGTTCAACATATCGGCGTCGTAATTCGGATCGTTGTCAGAGATGACCTGCTGCACAGCCGCTCGCGCAGCAATGAGATCGGAGGATGCAGTGCGGGTGATGGCGTCGATGTGGCCGGTATCCATTCGGAAACCGTGAGTGATAATGTAAGGCATATTTACTCCTCCTCGTCGTGCTTCCACAGTCCGAAATCGCCATCCTCAAAGGACCAGTAGTAGTCCTGCGGGATGCGCGGCGGGAAGTTCTGGCCGCTGATGCGCGGTCCCCGGCCGCTACCGGAGCATGCCTTGCAGATGACAGGCTGCTGCTGCATCGTCACGCCGGGGATGTAAGCACCCGTTGCTTCGAGCACCATGCCGCTGCCACTGCACTGCTGACACTCATCCTGCCCGCTGTTCAGCCACTCGACAGCCTCGTCGCAAAGCTCGGTGATGCCCTCGTTCGGGTAATCCTCGGTGTGCGAGTCAGTGTCATACTTGCTGACAGCGTACTGCTCGAACGGCCCGATGATGAAGCCGAACTCGACGGCAAGCTCGATCGCGTCGCGGCTGATGTAGTGGCCGCGATGGTTGTCAAGCCAGCAGCCGGTCTGATCCTCAGTGATGACAGTAGTGTTCATGTATTCCTTTCAGAGATTGATGCCGAGATCGCGGGCGACTTCCACCTTGCGGTCGCCCAGTTCCATGTACCGCTTGCCCCACAGATCCGCGATCAACTCGCACAGACCGCGATCGTACTCGCCGTTCTCGCCATCCTCGGACTTGAGATCGAGGGCAGCGATGATGGCTTCACGAAAGGTGACAGTCGCGCTGTCCATCTCGTTTTCTTCTTGCTGCACGATGTCCATTGCCTCGCCCATCGTGATGCAATCCTCCTCGACAAGCGTGATGGCGCGGATCAGCATGCGCCCGCTCGGCGTGTCAGGAATGGTGATGGTGATACGTTCGGCCATGTTGTCTCCTAGTTCGTAAGGTTGGTGATGGCGTGCTTGGCATCCGCGATCGTATCCTCGATCATGTCATGCTCATTGACCATCTGGAAGATGTAGTCGCGGCCCTCATCGTCGCCGGACACGTCGGTGCCCATGCAGGTAGAGGCAAGCTCGATGTCGTTCTTGTAAACAGTGATGCAAACGACACAGTTGGTGAGCGGCGAGGAGAACAGCATCGAAAGCTGATCCTCGACGTACTGGCGCGTCAGGTCCCACGCAACAGACTTGCTCTGTCCGGCGCGGCGGTAGAAGTCGTACTGTTCCTCGATGTAATCGGGGATGAAGTAGCCGCCTTCCTCACCCTGCACCCAACCGGGGCCGCTGAAACGGATCGCGGTGTAGGGAAGCCCCAGCGGCGCATGCTCAGACGGCTCGGGCCAGTTGCCATTCCAGTCGCCATCCCAGCCCCAGCGCGACGAGCCACGCTCGGTCACATAGTGTCCGTAGTCAGTGTCACCATGCTTGTTGGGCACCGGGAAGATCGACTCCTCCTCGACGCTCAGGCGAACGTCGAAGCCCTCGACCTCACGCTCCCACTGATTGTCGGTACGGCTGCTCTGCTCCCAGCCCTCGGATGCATCAGCAGTCTTGGCCCATGCCAGTACCACCTTAGCGGGCATGAACGGATGCTCGCGGCGAAGTTTCCTGTACTTGTCACTCATGTAATCCCCTTTCGGAATCCTGCGATCAATGCTGCGGTACGGGCTGCGATAGCAAGCTCGGTCGCGCCGAAGCCGTTCTCAAGTGCGAACGGCAGGGTGCAATCCCACTCGTCGTGCATGCCCTGATTGAGATAGGCGAGCACTTCGTCGGCAAGCTCGCCGTCGCTGGCGAAGGCTTGCAGGATCTCGATTGCTGTCATCAATCGTCATCCTCGTCGTCGTCCATGAACGAATAGGGGCCGTGCTTCTCGAAGTCAGCGATCGCTTCCGCGCGGTCGATGCCGCGCCCGCCGCCAACCTCGCCCCAGTCCTTGACCACGCCATCCTCGTCGGCGGGGAAGATCAGCGTCTCGAAGCCACT
>Ga0207708_10004550_pt1 | contig 10209 bp, 6 predicted proteins | sample KBSK5101metaG_FD_184340 | JGI IMG/M metagenome (GOLD analysis project Ga0207708, IMG submission 184340) | Corn, switchgrass and miscanthus rhizosphere microbial communities from Kellogg Biological Station, Michigan, USA - KBS K5-10-1 metaG... | ecosystem: Host-associated > Plants > Roots >...
ACCCGTCCCCGGAAGGGCACGCTGTACCCCAGGAGGTGGAGGCTGCTGTGCTCGAGGTCCGCGATGACCTCGCCGTCCGGAGCGACCAGCCGGGCCGCGCGCGCGTTCCACTCGAGCGGAATCGTCCAGTCCAGCACCCGCGTCCCTGTGGGGACCTCCTCGAGGGCCATCGGGGTGATGCGTTGCAGGAGGCGAAGCGATTGGCGGAGGGCGTCGCCGGTGATGCTGCGGCACAGGGGATGGAGCTTGCGCACGGTCGCCAGCATCTCCGCGCCGATCGCCTCCGCGTCCAGGCCGTCGATCAGGCACCGCACGTCCTCCGGCGCTTCGCCGGAAGGGCTCGGATTCACCAGCGCCATTCCGCTCGTCATGGCGCGCAGAGGCCCCGGAGCTCCTCCAGCCGCGAGGGGTCGACGTCGGGGTAGTCCCGATCGCGGCTGGCGATCATCTCCACCGGCCCCGGCCAGGTCACGCCGTGGAAGGGGTCGTTCCAGCGGACGCCGCGCGCGGCCGCCGGCTCGTGGGGAGTGGAGATCTGGTAGGCGACCTCCGTGTCGTCCGCGAGCGCGTAGAGGCCGTGCGCGAGCCCGCGCGGGACGTACAGCGCGCGCCCGTCGCGGGCGTCCAGCTCGACGCCGATCCAATCCCGGAAGGTCGGAGAGTCGGGGCGCAGGTCCAGGGCCACGTCGTAGATCGCCCCGCGCGTGCAGCGCACGAGCTTGGCCTCCGCGAAGGGAGGGGCCTGGTAGTGGAGGCCGCGCAGGGTGCCGCGGCGGCGGTTGAAGGAGACGCTGCACTGGGCGAGCCCGGGCTCGAGGCCTTGGCGCGCGAACTCCTCCGCGCACCAGGTGCGGGAGAAGAAGCCCCGATCGTCGGCATGCCTCTCCTGCTCGATGAGGTACGTGCCGGCGAGTTGGGTCGGGACGAAGCGCACGTCGTGTCCTTCGGGCTCGCGCCCGTGTCGTCACTCGAGGATCGAAGCTTCGGGGATGGGCACCACGAACCGGCCGCCCCAATCCCGGATGAACGCCATCTGCTCCACGATCTCGTCCTTGAAGTTCCAGGGAAGGATGAGCACGTAGTCCGGCTTCGTCTCCCGGATCCGGTCGGGGTGGTGGATGGGGATCCGCGTCCCGGGCAGGAACTTGCCCTGCTTGTAGGGACTGCGGTCCACGGTGAAGTCGATGAAGTCGGTGCGGATTCCGCAGTAGTTGAGGAGGGTGTTGCCTTTGCCCGGCGCGCCGTAGCCCACCACGGTCTTGCCGTGGCGCTTGACCTCGATGAGGAACTCGAGCAGCCGGCGCTTGGTCTCCTTCACCTGCTCGCCGAAGCGCGCGTAGGTCTCGAGGCGCCAGATTCCGGCCTCGATCTCCCGCTGCCTCAGCTCCCGCGCGCGCGACGTCACGGGCCGCGCCGTGTCCTCCGCGTGGCGCGCGTAGAGGCGCAGCGAGCCGCCGTGGGTGGGCAGCTCTTCGACGTCGAAGACGGTGAGGCCCTGGGCGGCGAAGATCCTTTCCGCGCTGAGGAACGAGAAGTAGGAGAAGTGCTCGTGGTAGATGGTGTCGAACTGGTTCTCCGCCATGAGGCGCAGGAGGTGCGGGAACTCGATGGTGACGACCCCGCCGGGCTTGAGAAGGAGCTGGAGGCCCTTCACGAAGTCGTTCGGCCGCGGCACCTGGGCCAGGACGTTGGCCCCGCAGATGAGGTCCGCGCGCAGGCCTCCGGCGACCATCTCCCGCGCCGTCTGCTCGCCGAAGAACCGGACGAGGGTGGGGATGCCCTTGGAGGTCGCGACCCGGGCCACGTTGCCCGCGGGCTCCACTCCCAGCACGGGGATGCCCTTCTTCACGAAGTGCTGCAGCAGGTAGCCGTCGTTGCTGGCGACCTCGACGACCAGGCTGTCCCGGGTGAGGGAGAGCCGCTCCGTGATCATGTCCGCGTAGCGCCGCATGTGCTCGACCCAGCTGTCGGCGTACGAGGAGAAGTAGGCGTATTCGGTGAAGATCGCCTCCGGGCTCACGTATTGCTCGAGCTGCACGAGGAAGCACTGGTCGCAGACGTAGACGTGGAGCGGATAGAAGGCCTCGACCTGGTCGAGCCGCTCCTTCGGGACGTAGCTCTCGCAGAGGGGCGACATCCCGAGGTCCACGAAGGTGTGGTGGAGGGCGGCCCCGCAAGAGAGGCAGCCGCGGCGCGCGAGGGATGGTGACTCTTCCACGGCCGGTGCAGTGGCCACGATCACGCCGCGGTGTTCCAGCGCAGGTCGGCGGCGAGGTCGCCGGCGGCCATGAGATCCCGGATCTGGTCGATGCGGCGATAGCGCGGTCCCTCGAAGTCGCGCTGCTCGAGTCCGATGCGCTTGTAGGCGTCGTAGAGCTGGCGAGCGCCCTTCCGCGCGTCCCATTCCGGCCGGAAGCCGGGGAGCACGCGAGAGATCTTGCTGAAGTCGGCGCGGTAGTTGCGCTTGTCCGGGCCCGCTCCGTCCGCGAAGGCGACCTCGCAGCCCGGCACCGTCTCCTTGACGATCTCGGCGATCTCCCGGATCCGATAGTTCTGATCGTTGCGGCCGACGTTGAGGGCCTGCCCGCACACCACGTCGCGCGGGGCGGCCAGGACGGCGATGAAGGCTCGCGCGATGTCTTCGATGTGGACGATCGGCCGCCAGGGCGTGCCGTCGCTCTTGAGGAGGACCTGGCCGGCGGTGAAGGCCCAGGCGACGAGGTTGTTGAGGACGACGTCGAAGCGGAGACGGGGGGAGACTCCGTAGGCGGTGGCGCACCGCAGGAAAGTGGGGCAGAAGGAGCCGTCGGCCACGCGGGTCACGTCGCGCTCGGTGCGCACCTTCGACTCGCCGTACGGGGTGACCGGGTGGAGGTCCGAGTCTTCATCGACGGGCGCGTCGCCGGCCGCGCCGTAGTTGCTGCACGAAGAGGCGAACACGAACCGGCCCACTCCCGCCTCGCGGGCGAGGCGGGCCAGGCGAACGGACGCGAGATGGTTGATCTCGTAGGTCAGCTGCGGGTTGAGGTCGCCCAGGGGGTCGTTCGAGAGCGCGGCCAGGTGAACGACGGCCTCGAAGCCCTCGAGGTCTCGAGTCTCGACGGTGCGCACATCCTTGAGGACGGTCTGGATCGGCTCCTGCCAGGGCCCGAAGGTCGAACGCCGGTACAGGTCGGTGTCCAGACCTACGACTTCATGGCCAGCCGCGACCATCATCGGGGCCATGACGGCTCCGATGTAGCCGCGGCTCCCGGTGATCAGGACTCTCATACGGGTTCGACCTAGCAGCTTCCATACCCAGGGGCCGCCGGGCGATCGAAGTCAGCTAAGCGATTGATCCGTAGTCGGTTCGACCGGGGAGGCCCCGCGCTCCGGGCGGAGGGCGCTGGGCCGCCCGGATACCACTAAAAGCCACGCCGGTGCCAACGGAGTGGAACCGCTGCGGCCGTCCCACGGGTGCGGACCGGGGTGCTCATGGCGGCCTGGATCTCGTCCCCGGTGAGCGCGTGGTCGTAGAGCCGGACCTCGTCGATGCGCCCGCGGAAGGAGGATCCGGACGGGCCGCCACCGATGGTCACGCTCCCCGGGCCGTACTGCCGGGCGGGCACGGTCCCGCGCAGGACCCCGTTGCTGAGCACGCCGTTCACGTAGATGTCCAGCGTGCGTGCCGCGGCATCGTAGACGCCCGCCACGTGGTACCACGTGTTCAGGCCGCGCAGGGCCGCGCTGTATCGCCGGGTGAGACCTTGGCCGTCGGGCGAGACCGCGATCGCGAAGGTGGCGACACCCGTGTCTCGACTCGTCTCGAGGCGCCAGCCGCCTCCCGAAGACTTCGCGACGATGGGACCGTCGCGCGGGGGATCGGCGGTGGCGAAGATCCAGGCGCTCCAGGTCATGCTCCCCGTGATCTGAAGGGCCGCCGGATTCCCCAGGGTCACGTAGCTGCGCCTCCCGCCGAATGAAAGCGCGCCTCCATACCGTCCTGCCGTCGTCCAGGCCGCATCGACGACCGTGCCCGTGAGGCCGTGCCCGGAGGCGTCCGCCGCGCGCGAGCCCCTGCCTTCGTCGAAGCCGTAGGCCGCGACAAGGGCGGCCCTCGCGGGGGCGAAGCCCGCGGTGACGGATTGGTCCGCGCTCAGCGCGACCTGGCAGGCGCCGTTCCCGGAGCAGGCACCGCTCCAGCCGATGAACGTGGATCCCGCGTCCGCGGTCGCGGTGAGGGTGACGACGGCATCCGCGGCGTAGGTCGCGCCGCAGATCGTCCCGCAGTCGATGCCCGCGGGTGCGGAGACGACGGTGCCGCGGCCCGTCCCCGCCTTCGTCACGGCGAGAGCGTGCGGCGGCGGCGCCGGCATCGCGTCGAGAACGAGCAGCCAGTCGTTCGTCCCCGTGCCGTTGTCGCCCGGCGACGTGAAGCTCCGCGTGCCCGTGCGGTCGTAGGCGGACCCGATGTCCGTGAAGGTCCCCGTGGCCGGATTGAACCAGCGAGCGCGTGTCGGTCCCGACATCGCGGTCATGTCCACCGTGAGCGTCCGAGGGGTGGTCTCGCCCGTCGTCGGGATGTAGGCCAGGAGAAGCTGGCCGTCGGAAGTGACGGCGGAGGTGACGTAGTCCATCCCGTACTTCGTGCCTCCTCCCGCGACGATCAGGTCCTTCCCGGCATATCCAGGGCCGGTGCCGGAGGGCCGCAGATCCCACCACGGCAGGGATGCGAACAGCTGGAAGGCGATGGTCGAATACGTCGCGCCGGGCGTGGAGAGGCTGGCCGGGAAGTCTCGCATTTGATAGGCGTCGCGGGAGCCGAAGCCGTCGCCGGCGGTGCCGCCGCCGAGCACGCCCCAGAAGCGCGTGCGCCGCGTCTCGTAGGGCTCTCCGGTGAAGCCGCCCGTGTTGTTCTCGTATTCGTAGCCTCCTTCCTGGACCCAGGCCGGGCGTGCGGGCGTCACTCCCCAGGCGCGATCGGCTTCCAGGTAGTCCTCGCCGTGGCCGAGGCCGTAGCCGTAGAAGCTGTTCATGTCCAGGACCGACGCGAAGGCGGGAGCGTCCAGGGTCGGAACGGCGGCTCCGCCGCTCGGCTCGGCCATGAACAGTTGCTCGGCGCCGGCGCTCTTGATTCCCGCGATGATCGCGAGGGCGCGCGCCTCGCCTTCGGAACCGGCCGGAGGCGTGTAGTCACCGAGCGCGAACCAGATCAGGTTGCTCTTGCCCCTGTAACGGGCGCCGAGCCACGAGCCCCAGTCGAGGCAATCCTGCAGGCTGGGTTGGGCCAGAAGGGTCTGGTACCAGCCTGAGCTCCCTCCCTGGTATCCGAGGTAGGTGTACGCCAGCATGACGGCCATGCCGCTCGCGGCCGCTTTGTCGATGATGGAGTCGATGCCGGCCCAGTATCGTTCCGAGGCGACAGATCCACCCGCCGTCGAAAATAGACCCGGCGTGGCAAACGGCGGGTCCCCGTTGTAGTTGTCCGGCGCCTGCGGCACGGCCGCGTACCCACCGGGCGGAACCATCGCCATGAGGTAGAACGAGTTGAATCCCTGGGCCTTGCGAGTCGCCAGATAGACGTCCACCTGCTCGGGCGTCGCGCTCGTCGAGAGGAACCACGCCGCATCGGCCTGGACGCGCCAGGGGACGTCGTTCTGGTCCACGAGGTACCGGCCATTCGCCGAGACCTTGAGTGGATAAACATAGGTCGTGGTGGATTGGGCGGAGGCCGTGACGGCCAGGGTCGGGAAGAGGAAGGCAAGGAAAAGACGCGTTGCCGGAAGAAGGGAAGCGAACGGCTTGCGCATGGGCTGGGAACCTCGGGAGTCGTTCAGGTTGATCGGTCACGCCCTCTGGCCCGTGCCGGACCGCCTCCGAGCGATCGACGTCGCGGGTCAGGGCCTCAGCCCAGGCTACGGCGTGCCGCGCCCATCCGCTCCAGCCTGCGCGACGATTTCCATGCTCCTGACGCTCGCGGCTTGTGCCGTGGTCCTCGCCTGCGCGGGTGGGCGCGGTGAGCCCGCGGCACGGTCGATCGCCGTCGCCGTCACTCCATCGACCGCGCATGCGCGCGCGGGCGGATCCCTGCGGCTGCAGGCGACGGTGACCGGCGGCGCGATCCCCGCGGTCGCGTGGTGGGTGCGCGAGGCGGGCGGGTGCGGCACCGTGACGCAGGAAGGAGTGTGGACGGCGCCCGCGGTGCCGCCGTCCACGCCCCTCTGCCACGTCGTGGCCACGAGCCACGACGGTGCGCGGAGCGCCACCGCCGCCATCGAGGTCGAGGCACCGGCGCTCGTCATCCGCGAAGGTCCGCCGCCGGCACGGCGCGCCGGCCAGCGGCAGTTCATCGTCTCGCCGCCCGCGCCGGTATCGTGGGGCGTCGTGGAGGTGGAGGAGGACACGGCCCCCGCGCGCCCGGTCTTTCCGCTGCGCGTCGCCAGCAGCGGGCGCTACCTCGAGGACCAGCAGGGCCGGCCCTTCCGCGTCCAGGCGGATGCGGCCTGGTTCATGTCGACCCGCGCGACGCTGGACGAGGTCGATGCCTACATGGCCCTGCGTGAGGCGCAGGGCTTCAACGCCTTCTATCTCATGGCCATGGTCCACCCGGGCGGTTACGCCGACACGCCGCACGCCCCCGGGAGCCAGGCGGGGGACCCGCCTTTCCTCGAGCCCGGCGTCTTCAGCACTCCGAACGATCCGTATTGGCGCTGGATCGATTTCATCGTCGACCGCGCCGCGCAGCGTGGCCTCGCGGTCATGCTGGCCTACACGTACCTCGGCTACGAGGGCGGGCCCCAGGGCTGGTACCGGGAAGTGCTGCGGCAGCCGAGCGCGGAGGCGTGCTACGAGTGGGGGGTCTGGCTGGGGTCGCGCTACAAGGCGAAGGCGAACCTCGTCTGGTTCGCGCTCGGTGACTACACGCCCCCGCCCGGATCGGAGGGCGCCCGGCGCGTCCGTCGCATCATCGACGGCATCAAGGCCGCGGGCGCGACGCAGCTTTTCATGGCGGAGATGTCTCCGCCCGACACGCTGCCGTCCGACGTGCCCGGCTTCGATGCCGTCATCGATCAGAACAGCTTCTATGGATACGGGCCGCGGAGCAACGGCCTCGTGTACGAGACCGCGGATCGCGCGTGGGCGGTGACACCGCCGCGGCCGGCCTGGCAGCAGGAGGGCATCTACGAGCTCGATCCCAACGTGAAGGCGTTCACGGGCGCGCCCTGGGAGACACGGCGCGCGCGTTTCTGGTCGGTGCTGGCGGGGGGCACGGCCGGAGACGGCTTCGGCTCGCGCGACACGTACAAGTGGGTGCGCTTCCCGGCCAACCTGTTCTCGCCCGGGGCGGCCTATTCGGCGGCCGCGTTCCGGCTCTTCGCTTCGCTCCCGTGGTGGACGCTGCGCCCTTCCGGCACGGGTCCGGGCTACGCCGGCCGGGACCTGGTGCTCGCGGGCGGGGGGATGCGGGGCGCGGCGGATTACGTCACCGCCGCTCTCGCCGAGGGCGGCACCCACCTGCTCGCCTACCTGCCGCCGACGGGCGTGGCGGCCCGACCGATCACCGTCGATCTGGCCGCGCTCAGCGGCCCTCCCCGGGCGCGGTGGTTCAACCCCGCCACCGGCGCCTGGACCGAAATCGCGGTGACGGGAGACGGGCCGACCGCCTTCACCACGCCGGGAGACAACGGCACCGGCGCGAACGACTGGTTGCTGGTCCTCGACACGCGTCGCCCCCCGACGGCGGGCAGGTGTGGGACGATCAGCCAGTCGGGGTTGTATACGCCCGGGGTGACGCGCGAGTCCTCCTCTTGCGAGGTCACTGCCGTTTCGAGGTCCGACGCCTTGGTCGTCGCGAGGCTGCACCTTTCTGACCACTGAGGATTGAGTGACGACTGAACCGGCGGAGACTCCGCCTCCCACGGCGACCACCGCCTCCGGTGAGCGGGATCCGACCCTCGCCCGGAATGCCTCCTACCTGGTAGCGGGCCAGGTGGTGACGACCGCGCTCGCCATCGTCTTCAGCGCGGCCCTGGGCCGCTCCCTGGGCGCGGAGGACTTCGGCCTCTACTACCTCATCACGGTCATGTCCACGTTCGCCTACGTGTTCGTCGAGTGGGGGCAGCCGTTCTTCGTCATCCGTGAGGTGGCCACGGAGCCCCTGCGCGCGGGTGAGCTGCTCGGCACGGCCCTGGCCCTGCGCGCGGGACTCGCTTTCGCCGTGGCCATCCCGGCCGGGCTCATCGCGTGGGCTCTCGGGTACGGCGGCCGCACGTCCTGGCTGCTCGTCCTGCTGATCCTGGCCGGCCTGCCCCTGTTCCTGGCCCAGGGCTACGGCATGGTGTTCCGGGCGCGCGACCAGATGGGCCGCGACGCGGCGGTGTCGGTCGCGAACAAGGTCCTCGTGTTGGGCGTCGCCCTGCCCGCGCTGGCGGCCGGGGCCGGAATTCCGGGCGTCGTGTTCGCGCAGGCGGTCGCGGGCGCGGCGGCGCTCGCGGTCGCGGTCTCGCTTTACCGGGGGCTGAAAATGCCGCCACTGCGCGTCTCGTCCGTCGTGGCGCGCGAGACGCTCGCGGGGGGAACGCCCATCCTGGCCATGACGGCCGCGATCTGGGCCCAGCCCTACCTGGACGTGATCATCCTCTCCAAGCTCGCGCCCGCCACCGTCGTGGGGTGGTTCGGAGCGGCCAAGACCATCCTCGGGACCATCATGGCCCCGGCCGTCATCCTGGGCGCGGCCGCATTTCCGCGCCTGGCGCGCGCGTCTGCGGACACCACCGCCCTGCGGCGCGAAGTGAGGGCCGCCTTTCGTCCGCTCCTATGGCTGGCCGCCCTGGCCGGGACGGGTACGTACCTGTTCGCCGGCACCGCCATCGCGATCGTCTACGGCGCGAAGGGATTCGGACCCGCGGCCACGGTCCTCGAGGTCTTCGCTCCCGGGCTGTTCCTCCTCTTCATCGACATCCTGCTCATGAACGTCGTCTACGCGTCCGAAGGCGGCACCAGCCGGTTCGCCGTCGCGAAGATCCTGAGCGTCGGCCTCGGGACGCTCCTGGACGTGCTCCTCATCCCGTATTTCCAGAAGCACTTCGGCAACGGCGCGATCGGGGTGCTCGTCGCCTTCGCCCTGAGCGAGTTCGTCGTCTTCGCGGGAGCCATCACCGTCCTGCGTCGGCGCGCCCTCGAGCCGGCGATCGTGCTCGACGTGGCGCGGGCCCTGGGCGCGGGGGCGATCACGATCCTGGTGTTCCACGTGATCCCGCCGGCGCCACCCTGGGTGGGCATGCCGCTGTGCGTCGGCACCTTCGCCGCGGCCTCGGTGGCCGTCGGGCTCCTGCGCCGCGAGGAGCTGGCCGTGTTGCGATCCCTCGCTCGGCGGCCGCGGATCCTGAGCCCTCAAGCCACCGGAGCGGACCGCTAGCCTCGGGACGCCTCCAGGCGCTCCGCCGGCCGCGGCACGGACGCCGTCGCCGGCTCCGCCCGTCGCAGCCAGCATTCGCGCCAGTAGGGGAAGATGGCGCGCGGACAGAACCAGCGCATCAGGCTTCGCTCCCCGGAGCAGACGGCGCCTTCGAGCGTCACGCAGTCGTTCTTCATCTCGATCATCCGGCCGTCGCGCTCGTCGATGATCCGCCGCACGCGCCGCCGCACGCGGAAGATGCCGCCGCAGAAGGGCATCATCTCGCGGTCGAACCACAGGCCACGGTTCCGGCCGCCGGGGCTCAGCGTGGCCGCGATCTCCTCCTTGCTCTTGACCTGCACGATCTCGCCCGGCTGGAGGTCGAGCGGCGGCTCGGGGGCGGCGCGCTTGTCCGCTCCCGGGAGGTGGACGTCGGGGATGAAACCCAGCCTCCGCATCGGCTCCTTGACCGCGGCCCGCGCCGTCACGCGCAGGAAGCGTCCCAGGGTCACGTTGCCGCTCGTGTACTCCTTGACGTAGGAGCGAGCGTCGAGGACCCGCACGTGGCGCGAGGCCTTGGGGAGCTCGGTGGCCTGGCACCACCACCGCTCCTGGGGACGCCCCTCCACCTCGACGGTGCGCCGGGCCTGGCGTGTCGTGCGATCGAGCAGCGCCCGCAGGTCGTGAGCGGAGGTGGGCAGCGATGCGGGCGCTCCCGGCGCGACCCTGCGCAGCCAGGCCTCCTTCCAGAAGAAGCGGCATTCCGCTTCGCAGCCGCCGTGGGCGCACCCGTCGCAGCGGAGATCGGCCAGGAGCACCGTGCCGGGCAGGTT
>Ga0207708_10004552_pt1 | contig 10208 bp, 9 predicted proteins | sample KBSK5101metaG_FD_184340 | JGI IMG/M metagenome (GOLD analysis project Ga0207708, IMG submission 184340) | Corn, switchgrass and miscanthus rhizosphere microbial communities from Kellogg Biological Station, Michigan, USA - KBS K5-10-1 metaG... | ecosystem: Host-associated > Plants > Roots >...
CTGCCTCCAAGGCTTATCCGCCGCTTCCTGCGGCGTAGGACAAGCCTGCGGGGAAGCCACGTTCACGCGCCATTGGGCCTTGGTCGTAGCACCTCAGGGAACAGGAGTGTTCTCGCACCCCACCCTGGCGAACCTCGGGGAGCCCATACGCCTTCGTGGTGGACGTCATGGGTTTCAGGGCCGTAGTTCACTGGCTGCCATTCGACCCGCACCTGCGACTAGCTGGCCGAGGGTCCAGCGGAGTTCTTCACCTGATCTCTAGGGCGGGGGCGTTGGAGTTGCTGAGCGCCGCCGGTGCTTCGCCGAAGGTGCTTTCGTATCTGTCGGACGGCGAGCCGGTTCATCCTGGACGCCTGTGTCGTGGAGACCTACGGCACGCCGCACGACTTCGGACGCGCGAAGGCAGCACGCGCGCTCCTCGCGGACGGTGCTGGCCTGCCGACCCCAGGTACCCTCGCAGCCCTGCCGGAGGGCCGTATGACCGTTCGGCAGCGCGCGGCTGGCGGGCCCGAACCGATCCGAGACCAGCGCCGCGTGGCCAGCAACGGGGTCCTGATGGTCGCCGGGCAGAAGGTCGCCATCGGCCGCCAGTTCAAGCACACCACCCTCACCGTGCAGTCTGCGAGACGACCCTGGCCGTCGAGCTTCCCGACGGGGAAACCCGCGTCCTTCGACGCACCACCGACGATGCCGTGCGTAGCATCAAAGGACAGGGGCCACGGACCGCTGACACCTCAATTCCCTAGGCCAGATGTCGCACATCAGGTGGCAGACCGATGTCGCACCTCAACTGTCGGATCACAGAGATCACAGAGAGTTGTGCTCCGTCGGGTGATGTGCGACAGACGTCCGTCAACTGATGTGCGACGCGAGCCAGGGACCCCACCCAACAGTTGACGCAAAACGCCTCACGCTAATGACCGGACGTTACGCCCCGACCGGGCAGTTGAGTACGTCGTTGAGCGTCCTACGCCGGCAAGATGTTCTGGTTGTGTCGGAACAGGTTCGCGGGGTCGTAGGTCCTCTTGATCTCTGCCAGCCTGTCGTAGTTGCCCTTGTAGTTGGCGCGGATCCGGCTCTGGTCGTCCTCGGCCATGAAGTTGATATAGCCGCCTTCCTCGGAGTGCGGTGCCGTGGCTTCGTAGTACTCCCGGACCCAAGCGGTGTTCTCCTCGTCGTCCTTCGCGTCGGGCCACATGCCGGCGATCACGGTGGCGAAGTTGGCGTCGCGGTAGGCGAACGCGGTCGACTCCGGTGCGACCCGGTGGCAGGCGCCGTTGATTGGGTAGATGTGCACGGTCGAGGTCAGCTCGGGCACCTTCGACCCATGCTCAAGGTGAGCGGTGATCGCGTCGTCGGTGAGCTCCTTGACGAAGTTGGCCTTCCAGTAGTGACGAAGCCCGGAGGGGTACAACGCGTCGAACGCGCTGTTCAGGGCCGGGTAGGGCATCGGGCCCACCATCTCTGCCACGACGGGCGCGAGGTCGTGGAAAGGCTTCAGCATCTTCTCGCCCTTGTCCAGGTCGCCCGACCAGCACGTCACCATGAGCGCGAGCGGCTCGCCGTGACGGTCCTCCGGGATGAACGGCAGCGGCGGCGCGATCTGGTATGCCGGGAAGCCGCCGAACTGCTCAGGGGCGTCGGCGATGAACTCTCGGTACAGCCGGAACAGATCCCCCGCCTTGTCTAGCTCGAAGAAGATCGGCCCGCCGTAGATGTCCTTGACCTCGCTGAGCCGGAACTCGAACGACGTCACGACGCCGAAGTTGCCCCCACCACCCCGGATCGCCCAGAAGAGATCGGCGTCGTCCTTCTCGCTGGCGACGTGGAAGGTACCGTCCCCGGTGACCACGTCCGCCGACACCAGGTTGTCCAGGGCGAGGCCCAGCCCCCTCGCGAGGTAGCCGATGCCACCGCCGAGGGTCAGGCCGCCCACGCCTGTGGTCGAGATGATGCCGCCCGTCGTGGCAAGCCCGAACGGGTACGCCGCCGAGTTCAGGTCGCCCCAGGTCGCGCCTCCCGAAACCCGTGCAGTATGAGCCAACGGGTCGATCCGAACGCCTCGCATGGCCGACATGTCGAGGACCACGCCCCCGTCGCACGTGCCGAAGCCTGGGACGCTGTGGCCCCCTCCCCGCACGGCGACGGTCATCGCGTTGTCGGCAGCGAAGCGTACGGCGGTCATCACGTCGCCCGCGTTCACTGGCGCGATGATCACAGCCGGGCGCTTGTCGATCATGCCGTTGCGAACCGCGCGAGCGACGTCGTACCCCTTGTCATCCGGCCCGATGACAGTTCCCCTGATCCCCTCGCGCAAAGTGTCGAGCTGAGCATTCATGCCGTCCCCTCCTATTGATTCGGACTGTCGCGTCGGGGCGACAAGGGCGTCGAGAGGGCGTCATGAGGGCGCGGCGGGCGCGGCAGGTCCTGGTAAGGCCGACGCTAGACCCAGACACAGCCCGGCACCATGACCCAGACGACCCATTCTTGACTGGAACGAGACAGAAGTCAGGGACTCGCTCACGGCGACACCTTCTGGCTCGGTCAGTGTCACACGATCACCAATTCGGGTGCGGCCGTCCTGCGTGTGAGATGAACTGGCGCCATGAGTGAAGTCGACGAACCGGGGTTGCCAACGTTGTACGAGTGGGCAGGCGGTCTGGTCCAGCTGCGCCGGATGATCGACTGCTTCTACGACCGGGTCGAAGCCGACGATGCCTTGTCAGGCTTCTTCCCAGGCGGGGTCTCGGAGCGTCACCGAGCACACGTCGCAGACTGGTGGGCCGAGGTGCTCGGCGGACCGGAGACGTACACGGAGCAGCACGGAGGGTACGAGTCAATGCTCCGCCACCACCTCAGGTTGGCCATCACACCCGCGCAACGGCATCGGTTCGCCGCCACGATGAGCCTGGCCGCCGACGATGCAGGACTGCCCGCCGACCCGGAGTTCCGTGCGGCGATCATCGGGTACCTCGAGTGGGGCACCCGGCTGGCCATGGAGAACTCCCAGCCCGGCGCAAACCCGGTCGAGCACGCACCCACTCCACGATGGGGCTGGGGCGTCGCGCCGCCGTACCAAGGTTGATTGATTCGTCGCGATCCGCGCCGCTGACGACGGGTAAGCATGGCCCGCTCAGCGGCATAAACCGGATGGCCGCAGCGCACGCTATCTGCGGCAGAAGAGGACGTTCCTGTCGGATCCGAGGCCGTCCGACCGCCGGCGTGGCCGGATGTCGGGTAGTAGGCCAGTTTGCGGCTGTGGCGTACTGGAGGTGACCGGCTGACCGACCCAGCATGAGCCGCTCGGCCGCGGTCGGTTCCTCGAATTGTCGGGGGCCGAGGGTTGCTCAGGTCGTTGTTGCGCAGTGTGTGATGAACCGGGACAGGCTCTCGGCGAATCGAGCGGGGTCGACTAGGTGCACGAAGTGGCCGTCGCCGGGATGTTCTTCGACGCGAACGTCAGGCCACTGCTGGAACCGCCGTCGGTCGCCCTCGGAGGCGGGGTTGCCGTAGACGGCCAGCACGGGCACGGTGATCTTCGCGCCGACGGAGTCGATGTACGCCTGGAGATCGGCCGGTGGGGTGTTCAGCATCGGGTCCCAGTAGCCGAGGACCACATCCTGGTCGACGCGGTGTCCGGCCCGCACCAGGCTCTGAACGGGTTCGGGGATCTTGTCGAGGCCGAGCGAGTTCTCGATCATCGCCCAGGCCTCGGCAAAGCCCGGCCCCCGTAGCATCGGCGCCACTCGTTGCACGAGCTCGGCGAAGGGTAGTAGTTCGGGCCCATTGTCGACCGTGACCAGGCCGAGGGAGGGGAACGACGCCGCGTACATCGAGGCGACGGCGGCGCCGTAGGAGTGGCCCACGAGCAGGGGACGGGCAATGTCGAGCGTTCCGAGCTGGCCGTGCAGTCGCGCGGTGAGCTCTTCCATTGAGGTCGGTGGGCCGGGGCTCTCACCGTGTGACGGCAGGTCGATCGCGATGGTGTGCACCGCTGCGTCGAGCTCGTCGACGATGGGCCGCCACGAGGTCCGGTCGAAGGTCAGCCCGTGCAGGAGAACCACCGGCGTTCCGGTTCCCGCGGTCTCGTAGGCCAGCGTTGTGAGGCTTCCGGTGGTTGTGATCATGATGGCTCCTCCGTCTCCCGACACCTATCGGTAACACTGTTACGGTAACGATGTTACGCTAGTCTGTCAACCATGAGTCGCCCCCGGGAGCACAACGACCAGATGGCCGAGGCCCTGCTCGACGCCGCCGAACGCCGGATCGCCGCGGACGGGGTCGACGCGCTTTCGCTGCGTACGGTGGCCGAGGATGCCGGAACCACGACGCGCGCGATCTACACCCTCTTCGGCTCCAAGAACGCCCTGGTGGGCGCCCTTGGTGTGCGGGCCATGCAGCTGCTGGGACGGGAGGTCCCAGCGCGGAGCGCCACCCCTGATCCGGTCGCCGATGTGGTCGCGGCGGGTCTGGTGTTCCGACGGTTCGCCCTGGAGCATCCGGCGCTGTTCTCGGTGGCATTCCACCGCGCGTCGGCCGGCGCGTGGCCCCCTTTCCGCGTCGCCGCCGCGGAGGCGTTCGGCACCCTCCAGCAGTGGTTCGAACCGCTCGCGGCACAAGGGCTGCTGGGCGATCGGACCGTGTACCAGGCGGCCCAGCAGTTCGACGCCCTCTGCGAGGGCATCGCGTGGATGGAGCTGCGCGGAAACCCGCTTCGCCCCGACCCGGAAACCTTCTGGCGCAGCGCCGTCACTGCCCTGGTCAGCGGCTTCGTCGCCCCACCCGCGCACGGTCGACACCCACCGCCACTCGCGCACGCACGCAGCCGCGGACCCGGCGGTGACGGGGTTTGATGGAGGCGGTTCATCCCATGCGCACGACCGGTACGTCTAAAGACGCTATCGCGACATTCGTCGTCCTCCGGCAGCACCGTCAAAAGCGGATCACCACACCACAGGTGTCCCTGCGGGTACGCAGCCTCGGAGAATGCCTGCCGGGTTGCTCGGGGCGATCCAACCGGCACGTGTCGCTGGACGGCTCTGCCCGGCTCGTCGACGTTGATACGTCGATTCGACCTTGGTCATCGGGGCCATCTCCGGCTGAACCGCATGGCCGTAGCGCACGCTATCAGCTGATGTCCGGATGCCGCAGCGCACGCGATCTGCGGTAGTTGGTGCGGTTCAGATGCCCCTAACCCGGAGCACGATGAGTACTCGTCTGGACCCACCTGACGTCGGCGAGGTTCCATATGCTGAGCGCGTGGCTGAGGGCGAGCAGTTTGTCGAGCGGGACTTTCGTGGCGCACGGTTCATCGAGTGCGACCTGTCGGACGTGGTGATGCGCGGCGTCGAGATCGCCGGGATGGAAATCGATGCCCCCTGGTTGAGCGAAGGCCCGGGATTGCGGGTGAACGGGGTCGACGTGACGCCGTTGGTCGAGCAGGAGCTTGATCGCCGCTTTCCTGGCCGCAGCGCACGTCGGGCCGAGAGCCCAGCTGGGCTGCGAGAGGCATGGACCTCCGTGGACCAGGCGTGGGGCGCGGCGATCGAGCGGGCAGCCGAGCTGCCCGCCGGGTCCGTCGACGTCAGGATCGAGGACGAGTGGTCATTCGCAGAGACACTGCGCCACCTGGTGCACGGCATCGACCTCTGGCTGGGCAAAGGCGTGCTGGGGCGTGAGGAGGCTGACTTCCATCCCCTCGGCCTCCGGTACGGCAGCAGGGTCTCGGAGGCCCGGTCCTATGACGACGTCCTGGCCGCACACGCGGACCGGGCCGCGATGGTGCGCGACTTCCTGGCCACCGTCACCGACGATGTGCTCGACGAGCAACGGCGCAACCCGCACAACCCCGCGAAGTCCGAGACAGTGCGCCATTGCCTGCACGTGATCCTCGACGAGGGATGGGAACACCTGCGATTCGCGCTGCGTGACCTCGACGTGATCGCACGCGCATAAGGGCCCGACAGCCGTCGGCATGACCGGTCAGCGGCTTATGCGGACGTCTTGCGGCTGTCGACGATCGCCGCATGCGAGGCTACGTCCGTGACTTCCATGACCCGGCCATGACCCCGTGGATGGAGCCGCTTCATCAGCAGAGTTTCGGTGTTGTACCTCGTCGTCGGACTCTGCTATCTGGCGACGAGTCTTTGGGCACGTGACTGGCCGTTGTGGATACCTGTTGTTTGGCTGGCTGGTGCGGTCGTCTGGTTCGTGCGCGAGCAGTATGGAGAGCGACGGTCGCGTGAAGGCTCAATCAACTAGCCGGACACATGAGCCGCATCCCGCGACGAATGCGGCTTGCTAAGACTCGCCCCACCACCCTTGGTGCTGGCAGCAGGAAGGAGTGGGTAGCCGCCAGCTGGAACGGCGAACCGTGCGAGTGCCTGACGGGCAACGTCGACGATCCCCTGAGGTTTGCGGCCGATGAGGTACACACACATCTCTTCACGCTCTTCTTCGATGTCGTCGACGCCACCTAGGCGGGCCGCATCCAGGGCTGTGTCAAGGGCGTCGACCAGGTCCCCGGTGTTCGGCGCCACCAGCTGTCCTCCTCCAGGCGAAATCGAAACCGCAACGCCACCACCTGTTCGGTGGCGGCACGAGATGAACTTTCTGCGCCTCGCTCTGCTCTGAGCGCCTCCACCTCGCGGGTCAGCCGGTCAGCCCGACGGCTCGCGCGAGGACGGCGAGCACGCCGACAACCATCAGCGCTGTGGTGGTCCGGCTGCGAAGGCGGGCAGGCACGAGCCCGAGGAGGGCGCCGATCAGCACGAGCTCGGCGCCGAGACAGATCAGGTCCGGCATTGCCACCGGCTCGATCCGCGCGCCCGGGTAGGCGGGGATGCCGTTGCCGTGCCCGCCCGCGACCGGGAGGTGCTGGACGCTGCTCGCGCCGTGGTGGGCCGGCAGGAACGGGAGGTCTACGGTGCGGCTGGCGACGTAGAGCGCGATCAGGCCGACATGTGCCCAGATCGCGCCCACGACCAGGAGGAGGGGTGGGCGCCGTCGGAGTACGGCTGCCAGGCCGAACTGACCGATCGCCACGACCACGAAGAAGCCGCCGATCAGGAGCGACTCCTGAAGGTGCTCGGGGACCACCGCCGCGTGGATGCCTGCGGCGAGCACCGCCGCCAGCTGCCCCACGGTCAGATAGGTCCGGAGGCTCCGGGCCTCGCTGGGGGTGTCCGTCGGCTGCATGCCGCGCTCGAGGAGGCTCATCGCCGGCCTAGCTTCTCACCGAACGCGTATGAACCACCGAAGTGTTCAAGCCCTCGAAGCCCACACCCGCAAATGCGTCGCCGCTTGGAACGAGAACCGCGAACCATTTGGATGGACCAAAGCCGCCGAACAGATCCGCACCAAGCTCGGACGACTTATCCATCGAACTTCCAATTCGGGGCACTAGAGCGGCGTTCTTTCCGGCAGATCGGTGGCGGGTGTGCCGAGCGGGTCGGGTGCTCCAACGGGGCCGACGACCTCGAACTGGGTCATCATGTCGTGGTCCTCGTGGGTCAGGTTGTGGCAGTGGATCATGTACCTGCCGGTCCCATCGTGGAACTTGATCACCAGCCGCACGGTCTCGTTCTCGCCCAGGTAGACCACGTCCTTGGGTCCCCGCTCGTGCGGCATCGCCGGCTGCCCGTTGCGCGAGGAGATCTTGAAGTCGATGAGGTGGATGTGCGCCGGGTGGTGCCACCCACCCGACGTGTTGCGGAGCTCCCAGACCTCAATGTCGTTCAGCCTCGTAGAGGCGACCACCTGCCTGAAGTTGCTGCGCACGATGTCGTCCCAGGTCGTGCCGTTGATCGTCCACAGCCCGTTCTTACGGACGAAGTCCAACCGCCGCGTGACCTTCGCGTCGGACTCCTTCAACAGCATCGTGGGCTCGTCGGGGTTGAGCGGGTCGGGGATCTCGTTGTCGGCCCCGTCGAATGGCTCGTCGGTCACCAGGAACTGGAGGGCCTTGTCCGTGTTGGTGAAGCTGATCGTGTTCGTCGGCGCCGCGTTGCGCAGCGTGATCCGGTCACCCTTCTTGTACTTGGCGAAGTCGATCACCACCTCGTAGCGCTCGGCCACCCCGTGCCGGAAGCTCTTCACCGGGATCGGCCTCGGCACCAGGCCGGCGTCGGTGCCGATGATCGTCATCGTGTCGCCCGAGTCCAGCGACCACTTGAACGACCGTGCGGGGCAGGCGTTGAGGAACCGGAACCGGTACTTGCGCCGCTTCACCGGCATCACCGGCCAAGGCTGGCCGTTGACCATGATCACGTCGCCGTACAGGCCCTTGTTGTCGTTGTTGTCGAAGAGGACCGAGCCGTCGGCGTTGAACGAGATGTCGGCGAACATGAGCGGCACGTCGAAGTCGCCGTGCGGAATGGGCAGCCCCTGTTCGAGTTCGTCGTGGACCAGGTAGAACGCGGCCAGGCCCATCTGCACGGTCTCCGCGGTGTGGTGGACGCCATGGTCGTGATACCACTGCGTCCGGGCCTCCTGCACGTTCTGGTACTCGTAGTCCTTGTACTGCCCCGGGTTGGAGATGTCGCTGGCGTAGCCGTCGTACTGCGGCAGGGACGCGTGTCCGTGCAGGTGAACCGAGGTCCACGGCGTGAAACCGAGGGTGGGGTGCACCCGCGGAAGGTTGTTTATCTGGCGCACCCTGGTGGGCGTGTTCCTGTCGACAACGATCGTCGGCCCGGGGTACACGCCGTTGTAGCCCCACAGGTCGGTCACCAGGCCGGGCACGATCTCGGCCCGGAACGGCCGCATCTCGATCCGGTAGATCTGTGTCCCGGTCAACAGGTCGGTACGGACCGGGACGGCCACCTCAGGTCGCGTGAACAGCTTGGTGAACGGCTTGGGCAGCCGACTCTCCGCGATCCGGTTGCCCGACACCGAGTCGCCCAAGGCATGGGACACCGGCAGTCCCACGGCGGCGCCCGACAGCACCGAGATCTTCATTACGTCACGCCGGGTCATACCCATGGTTTTCGGCCCCTAGGTGACCCCCCTCGGCTTGATTTGCAGGCTAGGTCGGAAAACCTTGGGAAAACCTTGGGATCGTGACTCAGGGCGTGGGAACGGCGAGGTGGGCGCGGGCCCGGGCTGACCACGACCCTCGTGTACGTCGAGGCTCCAGGCCGTGCAGGCGTCCTGAGCCTGGAGAGCTCAACCGGCCGGTCCAATTGGTTGAGGGCATCCGATGGGGCGCCTGAAGGAGAGGCGAAGCACACATCGAGTGGACGCGCCAGCCAGAGCGGGTCCGGTGGACAGGATCAGGGCCGCACCGCGGTTGAAGGTTGGCGCGGCGCTAACCATCACCGGCGAACTGTGCGGCTGACCCTTGCTGTCGGGCGGGTAGCCACCTGGGTCGTGCGGTCCGGTGTCCCTAGCGTCGGAGTATGACCACGACTACCCTGCCGTCCGCTGCGGCGCCGACAGTCGTCACCCGACGTCGGTGGCTGCCGCGTGACGAGCGCTCGCTGTTCCTGCTCGGCACGGCGCTGGTCGTGCTCCACGTGCTCGACGACACCCTGCTGCAGCCGCCGGCGGGTACCACCGCGGTCGGCCATCTCGTCAGTGCCCTGGTCCCGACCGTGCTGCTCGCCGCGGCCGCCGTGGGCTTCGGGCGGGTATGCGCCGGATGGCGCGCGGTGCTTGCGCTGTCGGTCGGCGTGTTCGGACTCGGCCTCGGAGTGATCGAGGCCGGCTACTACACCACCGCGGTCGGGCCCTCCGGCGACGACTTCACCGGGCTGCTCGCGATCCCCGCGGGCGTCCTGCTCGTCGGCCTCGCCTGTGGAGGCTGTGGCAGTCGCGACACCGCACCGGGCGGCTCTGGCGCCGCCTCGTGCGGCGCTCGGCGCACGTCGTGGTGGCGGCCCTTGCGGCGTATTTCGTCGCGCAGCCGGTGCTGTTCGCATATGCCGTCACTCATGTCCAGCGTGCGGTGGTGCCGGAAGACGAGCTCGGCGTTGCACACGAGGACGTGTCCTTCACGACCTCGGACAGGCTGACGCTCCACGGCTGGTACATCCCATCCCGAAACGGCGCGGCCATCGTCGACTTCCCCGGGCGGCTCGGCACCCAGGCGCACGCGCGGATGCTGGCCCGGCACGGCTACGGCGTACTGCTGTTCGACCGACGCGGTGAGGGTCGCAGCGAGGGTCGCGGCAACATGCTCGGCTGGGGCGGCGAGAAGGACATCATCG
>Ga0207708_10004556_pt1 | contig 10204 bp, 10 predicted proteins | sample KBSK5101metaG_FD_184340 | JGI IMG/M metagenome (GOLD analysis project Ga0207708, IMG submission 184340) | Corn, switchgrass and miscanthus rhizosphere microbial communities from Kellogg Biological Station, Michigan, USA - KBS K5-10-1 metaG... | ecosystem: Host-associated > Plants > Roots >...
GTGCGGTACGGTAGGGATGCGAACCCCCGTAACCTGCAAACGTTGTGGACGGGGCTGGATGGCGAATGTCCATCTACCCAAGCGTTGTCGTTGGTGTGGGTCTGCAGGATGGAATCTCCCCAATAGGCGTCCTCCGGGACGACCATTAGGAAGACATAGGACAATAACAGCGAAGTATCGACAACATCTGATGAGGAGGCTTTATCAGGAGGGACATTCCCTACGATCCATTGGTGACATATTCCATATGACAAGGCAACGGATACACCAGATATTGAGGAATGAGTGAGAATCGTCTGCCTCTCCGATACCCACCTCTCACACAACTTCAAGGTCCCTGAAGGGGATATGCTCATCCATGCTGGGGATCTCACGGGGATGGGGACCTTTCGGGAGGTGAAGGCAGCTGCAGAGTGGTTGGCCTCCCTACCCTTCAAACATAAGGTGGTAATCGCTGGGAATCATGATTGGCTCTTCCAAAAGGATCCAGTCTTCGCTAGACAAACCCTCCTCGCCTATGATCCTCAGATCAACTACCTCCAAGAGAGTGGGGTGGAGATAGAGGGGTTGAAGATCTGGGGCTCTCCATGGACTCCCCGATTCTTCAACTGGGCCTTCCAACTCCCCCCCTCCCATGACCATTGGGATAGGATCCCGGAGGGGACGGATATCCTGGTCACTCATGGACCACCTAAGGGGATCCTGGATCTCATCCCAAGGGGGGAACATGTCGGAGATCTCCTCCTCCTCTCTGCTGTCGAACGGATAGCACCAACCCTCCATGTCTTCGGGCATATCCATTCTGCCGCTGGAATGCACCACTGGACCCCGATAGGGGATGTTGTCCCGATCTTCGTCCTTCAGCTTGAAGCCGTAGCGTTTCGAAGCGACCAACGCGACCTCGAGGATGTCGATCGAGTCGAGACCGAGGCCTTCCCCGTAAAGCGGCGCGCTGGGATCGATCTGGTCTGCAGTGATGTCCAGATTGAGCGCGGAAACGACAAGGTCGGCGATCTCCCGAACCAGGGCCGAGTCGGCCTGGTTTCCCTGCACGGGCAGATTGTCGATGGACATCGGCATTTTCGATAGGCAACGAGGCGCGCTGGATGATAGCACGCGGATTTTTGCTCGAAGTTCAGGCCCAGGCTCTGATTGGTCGCGCCGTTCGTGCGACCTATTCCTCGAAGCGACCGCTGGCGTCACGATCGCGCTCGTATCGTCTCTTGAGCGGAAACGCCGGCAACCAGGATTCACGACGGACGATCCAGCTTTCGTAGGTTGGCATCAGTTGGTCGGGGGCATCCAGGGATCCCAGGTTCACTTCGATTTCGTCGGCGGTGCGTGCGAAAATGGACGAGCCGCAGCGGGGGCAGAAAAACCGCCCGGCGTACTCGCGTGTTTCGCCGTCGATCGTCACTGCATCCTGAGGGAACACCGCGGAAGCGTGGAAAAGGGCGCCATGATGCTTGCGACAGTCGAGACAGTGACAGAGGCCGACCCGGTAAGGGGGGCCCGACGCCACAATTCGGACGCTGCCGCACAGGCAACCACCCGTGAATTGGTCCATGCTGCGTCTCCCTTAATCAAGCAAACGAAATGCTAACAACGAACCGCGTCGGACGCACGTGACCTTAATTTATTGCGCGGGATCGCGCCGGAATCCACGCATTCGAGTAACGAACACATGCCGGCGCGCGCGGCATTTTGAGTGCTAAAGTGTCATTGCAGTTCTTTGGAGGGGCGCCATGACGCGTGTGACCGCACTAGGGCTTGCGTTGGCACTGTGTGTGCCTGCAACGGTCTCCGCAGCCCCCGCGTATGTTGCAGTTCCGCTGGGCTCTCTGGGCGGGTTGACCACGTATGGCGCTGCAATCAATGCTGCGGGCCAGGTGGCCGGATGGGGTGATACCGATGGCACAGGCCCCGCGCACCGGCACGCGTTTCTCTTTTCCAACGGCACGATCACCAACCTTGGAACGTTCGCTGGCGGCACGCAGAGTTTCGCGTATGCACTGAACGACGCGGGTCAGATCGTGGGCTCGTCGAACGGGTTGGGGGTTCCGCAGTTGCATGCGGCGCGATTCAGCGCGGGGACGGTGACCGATTTGAATACGTTGCTGGGCGCATCGATCAGCAGCGCGTACGGCATCAACGCGCGAGGCGACTTCGTCGGAGGCGTCAGCTCTGGGGGACCGGCTCACGCCTATCGGTACTTGGCCGCAAACGGAATGGTCACGGACCTCGGGACATTCGGCGGAACGACGAGCCAGGCGTATGGCGTCAATGCGTCCGGCAGCGTGACGGGGTTTGCGCACGTGCCCTCGCAAGACGCCCATGCGTTCCGCTACGATGGCGCCGGCCTCGTCGATCTCGGAACCCTTGGCGGCAATCTCAGCATCGGGCGCGCGATCGGTCCGACCGGCCACGTCGTGGGCGAGTCGTATTTGCCTGGCAACGTCGGGCCCCATGCGTTTTTCCACAACGGCATCTCGATGGCCGATCTGGGCACGCTCGGCGGCAGTGTCAGCAGTGCACTCGCGATCAATGCAACGGACACGATCGTTGGCGAGGCCACGAATGCTGGGGGAGGATCGCGGGCCTTCGTGCACTCGGCAGGGTCCATGGTCGACCTCAATGCGGTCACTTCCGGCCTGAACGGCGCCACCCTGACGACCGCCACAGCCGTTAACGACGCGGGCCAGATCGTGGCGATGAGCTGTACGGCATTGCTGGTGTGCCCGCAGGCCTTCCGTCTCGATCCGGGAGTTGAGCTCAATCAGCAAGGATTGACGGGCTCGTGGTACGAGCCGGCGACGAGTGGCCAGGGCTTCGAAGTCGAGGTTTTCCCGAACTTCATCGGTCCAGACGTCGGATTGATTCAAGTGAGCTGGTTCACGTTCGACACCACGGCAGGCGCCGCGGATCGCCAGCGTTGGTACACGTTGAGCGGCAACGTACAGGGCGGGCAACCGACGGCGTCGCTGACGATTTATCGAAACGTCGGCGGCAATTTCAACGGTCCCCCGGTGACGAATGGCGTTCCCGTCGGTACGGCCACACTGCGGTTCGATTCGTGCACATCCGGACAGCTGACGTATGACTTTGCGGATGGATCGGGCCGCTCCGGCGCAATAGCGCTCACGCGTCTCACACAGAATGCGACGTGTTCGACCACGAGCGCACGCCCGACGAACGCCGATTTCGCGCTCTCAGGGAATTGGTACAACCCCTCGACCGCAGGTCAAGGGTTCACCGTAGAAGTCAGTCCGGGGTCATCCACGCTCTTCCTGGCGTGGTACACGTACGCGCCCGCCGCGGCCGGTGCAGGTGCTGAAGGCCAGCGGTGGTACACAGGGCAGGGTGCCTTTTCCCCAGGTATGCGCTCCATCCCCTTTACATTTTACGAAACGACGGGTGGTACGTTCGATTCGGTCATCGGTGTTCCGCATAGCGTAGCCGTCGGCACCGGTACCCTTGCATTTCAAAGTTGTTCGGGCGCGCGACTCGATTTCAACTTCACCGGCGGATCCAGCAGCGGAACTTCCGGTGCCATTGCGCTGAGTCGCATCGGACCGGTGCCGCAGGGGTGCGTGCAGTAGCCGTGGTTACGCTGCAGTAGCCCTCCTCAGCCCTTCTTCAAGCGGTAGCGGTCGCGCAGGTCACGAACCGCGTCGTGGTTGCTGACAACGCCGTCGTATTGACGTTGCACGACAGCGCGAACATCGTCGGGCAGCGACGCGTCAAGCGCCTTCCGGTATTTGGCCTTTGCGACATCTTCACCGCGTTCGCATTCCTCGAGTATCGCGAGGTCGTCTCGATGGGCCACCTTGGCCTTGAGGTCCATCCATCCGCGGTGCATTGCACCCGCGACGCTACCTCCCTGCTCGGGTTTGCCGCCCATCCGAGAGACGAGCTGCTGCAATTCCGACGCGCCTTTCGCACAGTCTTCCGCGCGGCGCAGAAATGTGGCCTTCAGCTCGGCGCTCTTCGCGTCTTCTGCCGCCGAGCGAAATCCGTTTTCGCCGTCCTTGGACGTTTCGATGAGGTCGTTCAACATCGAGGTATTGTCAGCCATGCTTGTCGCTCCTTGTTTGAAGGCAACAGCGTGACACGCTCCAGGTCGTTTAACGATCAGCGTCTTTGTCGTATGCCTGTCAGCAATCTCCTACTGTCTGACCCCGTGCCGTTGCACGACGGGCCGGTCGTCCGCTACGCTACGCGCGGGCAAAGTCACCAACCAGAAAAGGAGCGAAGCGATGCCACGCAAGCCGCAAGTAGCCGTTGAACCGCGGGCTGATGGGCGATGGGCGGTACAGACCAACGGTACGCAGCGCGCAGATTCGTTGCATGCCCGCAAAGGCGACGCGGTGAAGAGAGGCCGCGAACTCGCTACGAATAAGCAGACTGAGCTTGTCATCAAGAATGAGGCCGGAAGGATCATGTCGAAGGACAGCCACGGAAATGACCCGCGCCGGATCAAAGGGTGACTGGACGCGTCAGGGCGGCAATGGGTCCGGACAGAGGTTTTGTCGACCGACCCGCGGAGACTTGCTGACCCCTGCCGGGATGCGATCGCGACCGTCAGGCGACTGCGCCGTGTACCGACCACCCAGCGGACGGCGGTTCTGAGGATTCGGCAATGAACATCTTATCCAACCTGTTCGATCTGACCCTGCATCCCGCGGAGTTGATCGTGCGCGGGTCGCTGATGTACCTCGGCCTGATCCTGGTCTTTCGTTTCGTACTGCGCCGCGATGTTGGGTCTCTCGCCGTTCCCGACATTCTCTTCCTGGTCCTGGTAGCGGACGCGTCCCAGAATGCGATGGCCGGTGAATACACGTCGGTGTCGGACGGAATTATCCTGGTTGGGACACTCGTGTTCTGGAACGTCGCGTTGGACTGGCTCGCTTACCGCAGCGTGCTGGTGCGCCGCCTCGTCGAACCGCCTGTGCTGCCCGTCGTTCATGAAGGCAAGTGGATCCGTCGCAACCTGAAACGTCAGTGGATTACCACGGACGAAGTGCAGTCCAAGCTGCGACAGCATGGAATCGAAGACCTCGCGAAGGTGCGATCGGTGACGCTGGAGCCGGACGGCAACCTCAGCATCATCCGCTACGACGGAAAGGATTGAACCGGACAGAATGCGCGAAGCGGCTCTTTCCCCGACGCCGAATGGTGGGGTGGTGCCCTTTGTATTACCATCCACGGCGACGCGGCAGTGCGGGGCGGCAGATTCTGGACGACCACGGAAAGCAGCAGCTTCCGTAGAACGAGCGCGGGTGGCGATCACGCCCTTCGCGAAAACCGGTTGAGGAGCCTACCAATGCGTGCATCTCTATCCATACGCGGCGCTGCTGCCGCAGGGCTGGTTACGCTGGCGGTTTTATTCGGCGCGGCACCGCAGGCAAACGCGGAGGATGTGACGATCGAGGTCTGGAGTCACGAAGCGGACGAACCGGCAAAAGTGGCGTTCCGCGAACTGGCCGTCAAGAGCTTCGAGAAGAGCCACCCCGGCACGAAGGTCAAGATCACGTGGTACGAGAAAAATCCGCTGGGCGCCGCGCTGAAGACCGCGCTGCCCGCGGGCAAGGGTCCCGATGTCTTTTATGTCGAGCCCGACCAGACCGAATACATCACCGCCGGCTACATCGTTCCGCTCGACGATCTGGTGAACTGGAACAATATCGAGCCGTGGGCTCGCAAGGTCTGGACGCACAACGGCAAGACGTACGGCATCCCGCAGGAGGCCTACACCGTCGAGCTGTACTACAACAAAGACATGTTGACGAAGCTGGGCATCGCGCTGCCGGCGAATGCGCAATTCACGCAAGCGCAATTCCTCGATCTGGTCAAGAAAGCGCGCGCTGCCGGAATGACGCCCGTTTCGCAGGGCGTTGGCGACCGCCCTTATCCGGGTGCCTATATCACGGTGGAGGCGCTGCTGCGCAAGCTCGGTCCGGATGACTACCAGAAACTGTTTACCGGCAAGTTGTCGTTTGCTGATCCGCGTGTGGTCGAGGTTCTCAAGTGGGTCAAGGAACTGGCGGACGCTGGCGCCTATCCGAAGAACTTCATGACGCTCAAGCTCGGCGAATCGCACTACTATTTCTACAGCAAGCCCGGCGCGCTGATGCTACCGATGGGCAGCTTTTATACCGGTCGCGCGTTCGTGCCCGAGGACAAGGGCGGGCAGCCGCAGACTTTTCCGCTCGGCATCATGCAGTTTCCCGCGATGGATCGCGGCGCGTGCAACGAGTGCAAGACGTCGACAATCGGCGCGAGCTTCGCCATCAACGCGGCCAGCAAGCAGAAGAAACTCGCAGGGGAATTCCTCGATGCGATGTCGACACCCGAAATGGGCAAGATGTGGATCGAGACTGTCTATCTGCAGACGGGCATCAAGGCCGATGTGAAGAATTTCTCGGGCCCGTACGCCGCGTACTTCACCGAACTGATGGAACGCCAGAAGGGTGAGAAATATTTCATCGGGCAGCCCCGCGACATGGTGACGGGCGAATGCAAGGATTCGTTCGCACAGGTCCTGAACTCCGGATTCCCGGGCGGTCTCTTATCGGTCGATCAGACCGTACAGATGATGAACAAGGCCTGTTTCAAGGGATAGAGGGTGGCGTAAGGAATGCCCTCGCGGTCGCAAACGCCGGCAGCCGACCCCAGCGATGAGAATCCTCGACCGCTTGCCGCTCGTCGGTACGCGAGACCGGTCTTCCGCGGCGATCGATGCACGGCGCGCGAACCTCGGGATCCTGGTGGCATTTCTCGCGCCGGCCTTGCTGGTCTACGCCGGATTCACGATCTATCCGGTCATACGCACGTTCTATAACGCCTTTCACACGATCAAGCCCCAGGGCGTGGTCGAATTCGTCGGGCTCGCCAATTTCCAGGCGCTGTTGTTGGCGGATTCGACGTTCTGGAAGGCCGTGGCGAATACGGCGTGGTTCGCAATCGTTGCAACGATCGTGGACGTGATCGGGGGGTTGCTGCTCGCGCTCTGCCTGTTTGCCCGGGCGCCGCTCGCGCCACTGCTGCGCGTGGTGTGGTTCACGCCCGTGCTGATGTCCTACGTCGTGGTCGGCATCATCTGGGTCTGGATGTACGACTACGACTGGGGTCTCGCGAACACCGTGCTGCGCTGGCTGGGACTCGCGGCCTTCGAGCAATCCTGGCTCGGCCAGCCGTCGACGGCGTTGTGGTCGGTACTCGTCGCGCACGAGTGGAAGTGGCTCGGCTTCAACATGATCGTATTCCTGGCCGCATTGCACGCGTTGCCGGTCGAAGTGCTCGGCGCGGCTGAACTCGACAATTGCGGATGGTTCGCCAAGCTCGTGTACATCATCGTGCCAATGCTGCGCACGACGATCCTCAATCTGCTGGTGCTGTCGTTCATCGGCAAGATGATGGTGTTTGACCTCATCTGGGTCATGACGGGAGGCGGTCCGCTGTGGGCGACCGAGACCGTCTCGACCTATGTCTACAAGCGCGCCTTCGAGTGGAATACGTTCGACCTCGGCTATCCGTCTGCGATCGCCGTGCTGTGGTTCGTCATCATCCTGCTCTTCGTCGCGATCATGTCGCGCCTGTTGCGCCAGCGCGACAAGCTCGAGTTCTAAGTTCTCTCCATGCACATGGCGGTTCGGCTGGTGATCGAGCGGGTGCGCCGCGTGCCGCTCGCGCTGTTCGCCGCGTTCTATACCGTAGTGACGGGCGGCCCGCTCGTGTGGGTCGCCATGATGTCGCTGCGCACGACCGCCGAGATATTCAGGGACCCGTACGGTTTTCCTTCGCCCGCCCATTGGGAGAAGTTCGCCGACGCCTGGACCAAATCGAATTACGGCACTTACTTCTGGAACAGCACGATCGTCGTCGTCGTCGCTGTCGCGTTGGTGACTGCGGTCGGTGCGATGGCGGCGCACTGTCTCGCGCGTTACGCGTTTCGAGGCAGCAGGATCGTGCGCTTCGTCATCCTCACCGGATTGATACTGCCGCCGCAATTGGTGATTCTCGCGATGTTCCAGATTCTGCTCGACGTCAACCTGTACAACACGCTGACAGGGCTGATTCTCGTCTATGTGGCGACGCACATAGCGATGACGGTCTATATTTTGGAAGGGTTCTTTGCACAGATTCCGCAGGATCTGTTCGACGCCGCGCGGATGGATGGCTACTCCGACTTCGAGATTTTCTGGCGCGTGACGATGCCGATCGGAGCGCCCGCGATCTTCACCACCGTGACGCTCAATTTCATCGTCCTGTGGAACGAGTTCCTGTTCGCCGTGGTGCTGCTGACCGACGACGACAAGCGCACATTGCCTCTCGGGCTCATGCATTTCACCGGCAGTCACCAACTCGACGTCGGAATGGCTGCCACGGGCCTCATGATCGCGATGCTCCCGATCATCGTGATCTACGCCTTCTTTTCCGAAACAATGATCAAGGGCATGACCGCCGGCGCGGTCCGCTAGCGTAGCGACTCCAACACCGAACGTGACGATCGTAGCCGTCGATGAGCTGTGCAAACGTTACCCGGGTGGGAGCGCTCCGGCGGTGCAGGACGTCACCTTCACCGTTGCGGACGGCGAGTTCATGGTGCTGCTGGGCCCGTCGGGCTGCGGCAAGTCGACCGTGCTGCGCATGATCGCGGGGCTCGAGCCGATCACGTCCGGCACCGTGTCGATCGACGGCCAGGTTGTCAACCAGGTCCCGGCTAAATCGCGCGACATGGCCATGGTGTTCCAGTCGTACGCGCTCTATCCGCACATGACCGTGTACGACAATCTGGCGTTCGGGTTGCACCGGCGCGACATCGAAAAGGCCGAAGTCGCGCGGCGCGTGCATGCTGCGGCAGGCAAGCTGGAACTGACCGGGCTGCTGCAGCGCAAGCCCCACGCGCTTTCCGGTGGGCAGCGGCAGCGTGTGGCCGTCGGACGCGCCATCGTGCGCGATCCCAAGGTGTTCCTGTTCGACGAGCCGCTGTCGAACCTGGATGCCGCACTGCGTGTCAGCACGCGCAACGAACTGATCAAGCAGCAGCAGGAGATTGGAACCACATCGATCTACGTGACCCACGATCAGGTCGAGGCGATGACCATGGGCGACCGCATCTGCATCATGAACCAGGGCCGGGTCGTGCAGATCGGGCGGCCGCTCGACGTATACAAGAATCCCGCGGATACCTTTGTTTCGCGATTTCTCGGGAACCCGCCGATGAACCTGTTGCACGGAAGGATCGGGAAGAGGGGCGATCGCAGCGTCGCACACCTGGCCAGCGGCGATCTCGGACTACCGATGCGCACCGCCTCCGCACTCGGCCGCCATGACGCCGGCGAGGTGATCGTCGGCATACGCCCCGAGGATGTGTACGAATTCGTGCCGCCGGGCGATCCGACCCGATTCGAGTATCTGCCGGTCCGCGTGGAGGCCGTCGAGCCGTTGGGTGCCGAGACCTTGCTCATGGTGTCGCTGGACGGCTCCGACGCGGAAATGATTGCGCGTATCGGACGGGACACGGCTTTGCGCAGAGGCGACCGACTACCCCTCGCGTTGGATACGGCCGCCATTCATCTGTTCGATCCTGCAACGACCAGGGCCATCGCGTAGGCAGAGGACAATCGCATGGGAGACACCGAATGCATCGTCGATTGTCATGCGCACATCATCGATCCGGAGCGCTTTCCATTGACCGGTAAGAGGGGCTATCGGCCACGTGTGGACGAGCGAGGAACGCGCGAGGCGTTCTGTGCGGTTCTCGACGAGCATGGAGTACGCAACGCCGTGCTGGTGCAGTTGAGCGGATACGGCACCGACAACTCGGCCAACCTGGATGCGATGAGATCGTATCCGGGTCGGTTCAAGGCGATTGCCGTTGTCGACCCGGACGCTACCGATCGAACGCTGGAGAACCTGGCGGACGCCGGTGTCGTCGGGCTGCGGTTCAACCTTCCCAGTTACGAACCCGACGCGCTGTTGCGACCCGATGCACCGCGGCTGCTGCAGCGGCTCAAGGCACTGGGATGGTTCGCGCAGGTCTATGCCGACGACCGGCAATGGCCGGAAGCCGCTGCCGTGTTGAGAGCCAGCGGCGTCCGGGTTCTGGTCGATCATTTCGGGGTGCGCGACATTTCCGTGGGGATTGGCCATCCTGGGTTTCCGGCGGTGCTCGCACTCGGCCGCGACGGCAACGCGACGG
>Ga0207708_10004557_pt1 | contig 10203 bp, 10 predicted proteins | sample KBSK5101metaG_FD_184340 | JGI IMG/M metagenome (GOLD analysis project Ga0207708, IMG submission 184340) | Corn, switchgrass and miscanthus rhizosphere microbial communities from Kellogg Biological Station, Michigan, USA - KBS K5-10-1 metaG... | ecosystem: Host-associated > Plants > Roots >...
CTGCTCGACCGGATAACTGACGGCAGCGAGTCGCCTGCCAAGGTGCGATGAGTACCCGGTCTCCTCGTGGACCTCGCGCACGGCGGTAATCGGTTCGGTCTCGCCGGGGTCAACCTTGCCCTTGGGCAGCGACCAGTCGTCGTAGCGGGGCCGGTGGATGATCGCGACCTCCGGCGACGACGCCTCGCCGTTGGGTCGCCACAGCACGGCGCCGGCCGCGAGAACGGACTTGCTCACCGGGACCGCCGCTGGCGGGAGCTCCTTCGGCACCTCAACTCCTGCAGGTCATCCGGGTGGCGTCATGCCGCTCGTCACGGATGCCGGCGGCGTTCCATCAGCGACACCTGATGGTCGCGCACGGTCTGGCCCTCGTGCGGCAACGCCGTCCAGTGTCCGTCGACACCGAGCTCCCAGCAGCGGGTCGCGGGGTCCATCGCGGACTCGAAGACTTCGTTCAGTTGCGCGGTCAGCCTCGGATCCTTCACCTGTGCCATCACTTCGACGCGTCGGTCGAGATTACGATGCATCATGTCGGCGCTGCCGATCCAGAACTCGTCGATGGCGCCGAAGTGAATAATTCGCGAGTGTTCGAGGAACCGGCCGAGGATCGACCGGACGACGATGTTCTCGGAGTACCCCGCCCCGTGCGGTCGCAGTGCACAGATGCCGCGCACCACGACCTCGACGCGCACCCCGGCCTGCGATGCGCGGTACAGCGCGTCGATCACCTGCTCGTCGACCAACGCGTTGGCCTTCAGCCGGATCCGGCCCTCGGCACCCTCTGCGGTGGCCGCGATCTCGCGCTCGATGCGTTCGACGATGCCCCTGCGCACCCCGTACGGCGCGACCAAGAGGTTGCGGTAGGTCTCCTTGCGGGAATACCCGGTCAGCGAGTTGAACAGGTCGGTGAGGTCGGCACCGATATCGGGCGCCGCGGTCAACAAGCCGACATCTTCATATAGACGCGCGGTTTTGGGGTTGTAGTTTCCCGTGCCGATGTGGCAGTACCGACGGATCGTCGAGCCTTCGCGGCGCACCACCAGACAGGTCTTGCAGTGCGTCTTCAATCCGATCAACCCGTAGACGACGTGCACGCCTGCACGTTCCAGCGCGCGGGCCCACTTGATGTTGGCCTGCTCGTCGAACCGCGCCTTGATCTCGACGAGTGCAACGACCTGCTTGCCGGCCGCTGCGGCGTCGATAAGCGCGTTGACGATCGGTGAATCACCCGACGTGCGGTACAGGGTCTGCTTGATCGCGAGCACGTTCGGATCGGCGGCGGCCTGCTCGATGAATCGTTGCACCGTCGTGGAAAACGAGTCGTAGGGGTGGTGGACGAGCACATCGCCGTCGCGCAACGTGGAGAAGATGCTCTTGGGTGTTTCGCGTTCACCGAACGCGGGCGGGGTCGCGGGCACGAACGGGGGATCCTTCAGCGCCGGGCGGTCGACACCGTAGATCTGCCACAGCGACGACAGATCGAGCAGCCCGGGCACCTCGATGACATCGCCTGGGTACACGTCGAGTTCGCGGAGCAGCAACTCCAGCATGCTCTCGGTCATGTCGTCGGAAACCTCGAGACGCACCGGCGAGCCGAAGCGGCGTCGCGCGAGCTCCCGCTCCAGGGCCTGCAGCAGATCCTCGTCGCGGTCCTCTTCCACCTCGAAATCGGCGTTGCGGGTGATCCGGAACGCATGATGCTCGACGATTTCCAGCCCAGGGAAGAGCACCGTGAGGAACGCGGCGATCAGCTCCTCCATCGGCAGGAACCGCACCACGTCGGAGGTACCTTCGCGGGGAGCCAGCTCGAGGAAGCGGTCGACGTTGTCGGGCACCTTGATTCGCGCGAAGTGCTGGCCGCCGTCGTCGGGATGCTTGACCGTGACCGCAAGGTTCAGGCTCAGCCCGCTGACGAACGGGAAGGGATGCGCCGGGTCGACAGCCAACGGGGTCAGTACCGGGAACACTTGCTCATGGAAATAAGTAGACAGCCGCGAGCGCTCGTCCTCGTCGAGCTCGGCCCACGTGACGATCACGATGCCCTCGTCGGCCAGCGCGGGTCGCACGGAGTCGAGGAACACGTGGGCATGCCTGCTGGCGATCTGCTGGGTGCGCTCGTTGATCCGGCGCAGTTGTTCGCGCGGCGACAGCCCGTCGGCCGAGCGCACCGATAGACCCATCTCGTCGCGGCGCTTGAGGCCGGCGACGCGCACCATGTAGAACTCGTCGAGGTTCGACGCAAAGATCGCCAGGAACTTCGCTCGTTCGAGCAGCGGCAACGACGTGTCGGCGGCAAGGGCGAGTACGCGGGCGTTGAAATCCAGCCAGCTCAGCTCGCGGTTGAGGTACCGATCCTCGGGCAGCGGGTTGTCGACGGCTGGTGACGTCGCCGCGGGTGGCACCTCCGGCGCCGAATCAACCAACGCCGCGTCGTCGGGTCGGATCTGGGCTTCGGCTTCCGTCATGTTTTCGATGATTCCCTATTGACCAGCCGCCCGGCTACTGAGATGGGCCATCCCGTCGCTTGCTGTTCACCTCGGGCGGCCGATGGCCTGCGCCGTTGCCGCACCGACGCCGAGGCGCCGGGCGGCAAGCAAGTCGTCGGGTGTGTCGACGTCGCACCGCAGCCCGGGCCATGCACCGGTCAGTTCGATCGCTCCCGAATGTCGGTGGCGCTCGGCCGAATCAGGCCCGAAATGAGGATCAAGTCCGACGCCGAGGGCAAACAGCGCCGACGTTCCCGTGCCGTGTCGGTCTCCGACAAAGCTGCGCTGGTATTCTCGAGCGGCAGTGATCGCCTCGGCCAGCTCCTGTGGTTGGAGCGCAGGCAAATCACCTTGCAGTGCAACGATATTGGGCGTCTCTTCGCGTATCGCCATTTCGGCGGCGGCGATGGCGTTGTTCAGCGGATTGCGATGACCCTCGGGCGTCGGGTCGATCAGTACCCGCGCGGCCAGTTGGCGGGCGGCATCCGCGGCAACCTCATCGGGGGTGACCACGGTGACCGAGTGCAGTGCGGAGACGGCCGACGCGGCGGTGATGGTGTCGATGAGCATGGCCAGCACCACGCTTTCCCGGGTGGCGGCCGAGAAAACCGGTGCCAACCTGGTCTTTGCGGCGGTGAGCCGCTTCACGGCGATCACCAGCCCCACATCTGCGGCGTCGCCTGGCCTGGTGCCGCTCATGAGCGCCATCCTGCCAGCACCGGCGACCACGCTAGGGAGGTGACGGCCGAGTGAGCATCGTAGGTGTCCGGAGGCGCCGAGGAGCGGTGGGCCCACACCCGAAGGGCAGGGGACGAGGCCAGAACCGACCACTCGTCTAGGGTGAAGCCGTGGTCGAGGCGGCGGTGATGGGGGCCGGTGCATGGGGGACGGCACTGGCCAAGGTCTTGGCTGATGCCGGTAACAACGTCGCGCTGTGGGCTCGTCGTCCCGAACTCGCCGACGAGATCAATGACACTCGCCGCAACACCCGATATCTCGGCGATACGGAGCTGCCGAAGTCGATCCGCGCCACCAGCGACCCAGCCGAAGCGCTGACCGGTGCGTGCACGGTGCTGCTCGCGGTGCCATCGCAGACGATGCGTCCCAACATCGAACGCTGGACGGACCTGATCCGCGATGACGTCACGCTGGTGAGCCTGGCCAAAGGCATCGAGCTGGACACGTTGATGCGGATGAGCCAGGTGGTGGTGCAGGTGACCGGCGCTGATCCTTCGCGGGTGGCGGCGATCACCGGCCCGAACCTGGCAAGCGAGATCGCAGACGAACAGCCGGCGGCCACGGTTGTCGCGTGCAGCGACTCCGGAAGGGCGGTGGCGTTGCAGCGCGCACTGGCTACCGGGTACTTCCGCCCTTACACCAATGCAGACGTCATCGGCGCCGAGGTCGGCGGTGCGTGTAAGAACGTCATCGCGTTGGCCTGCGGGATGGCTGCCGGTGTCGGGCTCGGGGAGAACACCGCCGCGGCGATCATCACCCGCGGCCTTGCCGAGATCATGCGCCTCGGAATCGCGTTGGGCGCCAAACCTGCAACCATGGCAGGGCTTGCAGGCGTCGGTGACCTAGTGGCAACCTGCACATCCCCGCACTCGCGCAACCGCTCGTTCGGCGAACGGCTCGGCAAGGGCGGCACCATGGAGTCGGCGCTGCTCGCCGCGGGTGGTCACATCGCCGAGGGCGTCACATCCTGTGAGTCGGTGCTCGCCCTCGCGGCGAGTTACGACGTCGAGATGCCGCTCACCGACGCGGTGCATCGCGTCTGTCATAAGGGATTATCGGTCGGCCAGGCGGTCGCACTGCTGCTGGGACGCAGCACCAAACCGGAGTAGGCAGATGGACGGCAAGTACGGCGATTCCACTCGCAGCGTCAAAGCCGTTGGCTCGGATGCCATTCCGGGTACGCCGGTGGCGCTGCCGCCTGTCCCGGCGTCGACATATCATTTGTCGCCCGACGAGACGGAACCGCTGGACAGTTACGGCCGCAGCTCCAATCCAACGTGGCGCCAACTGGAATCGGCGCTGGCCGAACTCGAAGGCGCAGCGACGGCGCTGACGTTCGGTTCCGGCATGGCGGCGATCACGTCGGCGCTCCGTGTGTTCGCCAAGCCCGGCACCAAGCTGGTGGTGCCCGCCGACGGCTACTACCAGGTGCGCCGCTATGCGATGGAGTACGTTGCGCCGCAAGGGGTTACGGTTGTCGAGGCCGCCAGTGCCGATATGTGCGAAGCGTCGGCAGATGCCGACGTGGTGCTTGCGGAAACCCCTTCCAATCCGGGACTCGACGTCGTCGACCTGCACCATCTGGCGATGGACTGCCGTGGCCGCGGCGCTACTCTGATCGTCGATAACACCACCGCGACACCCCTTGGCCAGCAGCCGCTGTCGCTTGGCGCCGACCTGGTGGTGGCCAGCGCGACCAAGGCGCTGTCGGGGCACAGCGATCTCCTCGCCGGCTACGTCGCAGGCAGCCAACCCGAGCTGATGCAGGCGCTCGAGAGAGACCGGCTGCTGGCCGGGCCGATTCTCGGCGCGTTTGAAGCGTGGCTGGTGCTGCGCAGCCTCGGCAGCGCAGGCCTGCGGTTCGAACGGCAGTGCCAGAACGCACAGGCGCTCGCTGTGATGCTGCGCGCGCATCCCGCCGTGAAGTCGGTGCGCTATCCCGGTCTGCCTGACGACCCGTCGCATCAGGTCGCCACGCTGCAGATGAAGCGCTACGGCGGCCTGGTCGCGCTGGAACTGGAGGACGGCGCCGCCGTGCATGCGCTGGTGGAGCGCTGCGCCCTGGTGATCGCGTCGACAAGCTTCGGCGGCATCCACACCTCGGTGGATCGGCGCGCCCGCTGGGGAGATCCGGTCAGCGACGGCTTCGCCCGCATCTCACTTGGCATCGAGGACACCGACGACCTGATCGCCGATTTCGAGCAGGCATTGGATTGACGAACCAGGTCCCTGCCTGATGCCCTTGGCGCAAGCGCTGATCGCCGCTGCGTCGTGCAGCGTTCGGCTTGCGCGGTAGCCTCTCTAGGTTGTGACTGCCCACCAGCCCGGTGCCGCTCGGCCGGCGACATCGAGTTCGAGCCCCGCCGGGCGCGTCCGCGTCGCTGTTGTGTACGGCGGGCGCAGCTCTGAGCACGCGATTTCGTGTGTTTCCGCTGGCAGCATCCTGCGCAACCTCGATCCGGAGCGGTTCGAAGTGGTCGCGGTCGGCATCACACCTGGCGGATCGTGGGTGCTGACCGATGGCCGCCCGGAGACTCTGGCGATCACCGACGGTCGGCTGCCGGAGGTCAGCGGGGAATCGGGCACCGAATTGGCGTTGCCCGCCGACCCGCTTCGCGGTGGTCAACTGCTGTCCCTGGGTCAGGGCGGCGAGATGCTCGCCGCGGTGGACGTGGTGTTCCCCGTCCTGCACGGCCCGTACGGGGAGGACGGAACCATCCAGGGTCTGCTCGAACTCGCCGGGGTGCCGTATGTCGGCGCAGGTGTGCTGGCGAGCGCCGCGGGCATGGACAAGGAGTTCACCAAGAAGCTTCTCGTGGCCGAGGGCTTGCCGATCGGCGACCACGTCGTGCTGCGGCCGAACAAGGACACGGTTGCACTCGAGGATCGCGAGCGGCTTGGGCTGCCGGTGTTCGTCAAACCCGCGCGCGGCGGCTCGTCCATCGGTGTCAGCAGGGTAACGGCATGGGACCAGCTGCCCGTCGCAATCGACCTGGCCCGCAAGCACGACCCGAAGGTGATCGTCGAGGCGGCGATACCCGGGCGCGAACTAGAGTGTGGCGTTCTGGAGTTCCCCGATGGCCGGGTCGAGGCCAGCACGGTCGGAGAGATCCGGGTGGCGGGGGTGCGGGGCCGCGAGGACGCGTTCTACGACTTCGAGACCAAATATCTTGACGACGCCGCCGAGCTCGATGTGCCGGCCAAGATCGATGACGACGTCGCAGATGCGGTGCGGCAGTTGGCGATTCGTGCGTTCAATGCAATCGACTGCCAGGGCCTGGCACGCGTCGACTTCTTCCTGACCGACGAGGGCCCCGTCGTCAACGAAATCAACACCATACCCGGCTTCACGACAATCTCGATGTATCCACGGATGTGGGCGGCCAGCGGCGTGGACTATCCGACGTTGTTGGCCACCATGGTCGACACGGCGCTCAAGCGCGGCACCGGTCTGCGTTAGACATCCTGCTGTAGAAGGCAACATCCTCCTAGGCCACTGACGCCCAAACGGACAAACGGGCGCAAAAGTGCGAGATGGATGCGCCATTTCGTCGATCTCGCCGGCTAGCGCGGGGGAGCGGGATCAATCGGCTTGGCGGGCAAAGACTTCGCGATGATGTCAGAGATCACCTGGATCGGCGTCGGCCCGGATCCCTGCGGCAAGGTCAATGCGACATAGACCGGCCGGTCGACCGCAAACCACGTGCTGCGGCCCTGATCGGCAAGTTCGAACCACTGCACAGCGTCGACTACTTGAATCGGGGAGCCAACGACGAACTCCGTTGGCCGGTCGAGGCCGCATCGCAGAATGACCGGCTCGCCGTCCGCCGTCCAGGCGACGGCGCCGGGCGGTGCGGGCCGGGCCGCGGTTGCGCGGCGGTAGTCACCCAGTTGCTCCGGGAGTGCGTCGACGAGCGTGCGACATTCGGCGCTGTCGGCCTTCGGTGCGGGCACTGCCGCGATCGCAACGGTTTGTTGCCCAGGCCGGGACTGCCGCAGCGCGGCGACGACGAGGATCGCGATGATCGCCCCGGCTGCCACGACGATCGCGGCGATCAGCAACGCGCGCGGGGGTCCGTCGCTGGTCTCGGCCTCCACCGCCCAAACTCTAAGGGCGCACTCCGTTGGCGATCGGGCAGGTCAGGGTGCGGGTGATGCCGGTGACTTGCTGCACGCTGGGAACGACGTTGGCCTGCAGGTCGGTGACGTTGTCGGCGCCGATGCGCACGACCACGTCGTACGGGCCGGTGACGTACTCCGACGACAAGACGCCAGGGAGGGCGGCGAGTTGCTTGGCGACGACCTCGGCACGGCCCACCTCGGTCTGGATCAGCATGAAAGCCTCGACCACCCGTTCCCCTTCGTCTCGCTGCATAGAATCCTGGCCGCAGGCACCAAACGTACCGCAGGTCCGGCCTGTGTTCAGGCCACGAAGGAGGCGGCATGGCAGCCGAAGAGCCGGCTGAGAGTTTGGCCGGGGTGGGGGAGTTCGCCGTGATCGACCGCCTGGTGACCGGCCGCGATCAGCCGGCGACGGTCGTGCTGGGGCCCGGTGACGACGCCGCAGTGGTCGCGGCCGGTGACGGCAGGACCGTGGTGTCCACCGACATGCTGGTGGCAGGGCGGCACTTCCGGCTGGACTGGTCCACACCGCACGAGGTGGGCCGCAAGGCCATCGCGCAGAACGCCGCCGACATCGAGGCGATGGGTGCGCGGGCCACGGCGTTTGTCGTCGCATTCGGCGCGCCCGCGGACACGGCTACCTCGCAGGTGCTCGAGTTGGCCGACGGCATGTGGCACGAGGCGCGGCTACTCGGAGCCGGAATCGTCGGCGGTGATCTGGTCAGCGCCCCGCAATGGGTGATCTCGGTGACCGTGCTTGGCGACCTCGACGGTCGCGAGCCGGTGCGCCGCAGCGGCGCGAGGCCCGGCGACACGGTGGCGATCGCAGGCGAGCTCGGTCGTTCTGCTGCGGGATACGCGTTGTGGCACAGCGATATTCGGCAGTTCGATGCGCTTCGTCGTCGGCATCTGGTGCCGGAACCGCCGTACGGGCAGGGCCGAGTCGCCGCGGATGCCGGCGCTACTGCGATGACCGATGTGTCCGACGGGTTGATCGCCGACCTCGGCCATGTGGCTGCGGCATCGAATGTCGGCATCGACTTGTCGACGGCCGCGCTGTCCGCCGACCGTGATGCCGTGGCCGGCGCAGCCGCCGTAGTCGGGGGCGAGGTGTGGGAGTGGGTGCTCGGTGGCGGCGAGGACCACGCCCTGGTCGCCGCGTTCCCCGCATCGCCGCCCGGAGGTTGGCGGGCGATCGGCCGGGTGCTCGACGGGCCGCCACGGGTCCTGGTGGATGGCGACACGTGGCGCGGGAATGCGGGATGGCAGTCGTTCTGACGTGTCTCGCACGCTAGGTTGACTTGTCGTGACCGCACGCCCGCTGCATGAACTCGTCGAAGACAGCTGGGCCCGCGCCCTGGAACCGGTCGGCCCACAGGTCGCTCAGATGGGGGAGTTTCTGCGGGCCGAGATCGCGGCGGGGCACCGCTACCTGCCTGCTGGCCCGAATGTATTGCGCGCCTTCACGTTCCCGTTCGATCAAGTACGGGTGCTCATTGTCGGGCAGGATCCCTATCCGACGCCGGGTCACGCAGTGGGCTTGAGCTTCTCGGTGGCGCCCGATGTACGACCGCTGCCCCGCAGCCTGGACAACATCTTCGCGGAGTACGGCAAGGATCTGGGTCACCCGCAGCCGGCCACCGGCGACTTGACACCGTGGGCCGAACGCGGCGTGATGCTGCTGAACAGGGTGCTCACCGTGCGGCCGGGTAATCCGGCCTCGCACAGGGGCAAGGGCTGGGAACCTGTGACCGAATGTGCCATTCGGGCGCTCGTAGCGCGTCAGCAGCCCCTGGTTGCGGTGTTATGGGGCCGGGACGCCTCCACGTTGAAACCGATGCTCGATGGCAGCGACTGCGTGGCGATCGAATCGCCGCATCCCTCGCCGCTGTCGGCGACACGCGGCTTCTTCGGCTCGCGGCCGTTCAGCCGCGCCAATGAACTGCTCGAGAAGATGGGCGCCGACACGATCGACTGGCGCCTGCCTTAACGGCTCGAGCCGCTTGCCGAGATCGACGTCTTGGCGACCATTACTCGCACTTCTCCGCCCGAATATCCGTTCGGGTGAAATTAACCGCGTGAGACCTTGCCGGCCTTGATGCAGGAGGTGCACACATTGATGCGCTTCTTGTTGCCGCCGGGGTGGGTCACGGTGCGCACGGTCTGGATGTTTGGATCCCACCGACGGCTGGTCCGGCGATGGGAGTGCGACACCGACTTGCCGAAGCCGGGGCCCTTCCCGCAGATCTCGCAGACGGCAGCCATATGCAGAACTCCTCGAATCAGTATTTGGGGGTCTGGGTCTCTGGCCGCCACCGGCCGCGGTTCGACCCGACAACCTGACCAGGATACCGGCCGCTGAAGATATCGCCAAAATCGCATCCACCGGCGCGAACGTTGTGAGGTCCTGTCAGCGAGTGTGGCTAGGCTGGCGCCCACGGCGGCACGACGGGTGGGGAGGTTTTCGATGTCGGCTCGGCGGCTCGACGCCTCCGCCCTGCGGGACTGGGCACACAAGGCGGTCGGCGACCTCATTTCGCACACCGACGAGATCAATCGGCTCAATGTTTTCCCGGTCGCCGACGCCGACACCGGGACAAACATGCTGTTCACCATGCGGTCGGCGTGGGCGCAGGCCGACACGCAGTCCGACAGCGACGACGTGACGCAGGTCGCCGCCGCGCTGGCCACCGGCGCCTTACACGGCGCTCGAGGCAACTCCGGCGTCATCCTGTCGCAGATCCTGCGCGGCCTGGCCGACGTGGTCTTGTCCGTCGCCGCGGACCGAGGCGGGGGGCTGTCCGACATCGACGGCTCCGTTTTCGCGGCGGCACTGCGGCACTCGGTCGGGCTGGCC
>Ga0207708_10004560_pt1 | contig 10199 bp, 11 predicted proteins | sample KBSK5101metaG_FD_184340 | JGI IMG/M metagenome (GOLD analysis project Ga0207708, IMG submission 184340) | Corn, switchgrass and miscanthus rhizosphere microbial communities from Kellogg Biological Station, Michigan, USA - KBS K5-10-1 metaG... | ecosystem: Host-associated > Plants > Roots >...
GTAGGCCCGCAGGTTCTGGACGGCGAATCCGACCTGGCGCGCGAGCATGGTGACGAGGTCAACCTCCTCCGTCGTGAAGGCGTTCGCCTCACCGCGGGAGACCGAGAGCATCCCGAGGAGCTGGCCCCCAGGGGCGAGTGGCGCGATGACGCGCGAGCGCAGCCCGGCGCGTGCGAGCTCCCGCTCCTCTGGATAGCGTGGGTTCGTGTCCATGTCTCCTCGTACGATCGTCTGGGAGTCCCGCCCGACGTCCTCCAGGACGGAGCCCGCGATCGGCCTCGCCGTTCCTCGGGGATAGAGGTCCTCCGCTTCGACGCCCGAGTTCGCCATGACGACGGCGTCGTCCCCCTCGACGAGCACGATGGCGAGGCGCTCGAACTCGAAGACGCCGCTGAGCTCGCGGAGGAAGCGGTCGAAGGCCTCGTCCTGCACCAGCGAAGAGGCGAGCGCGCGCGAGACCCGGTTCACGGCTTCGAGCTGATCCGCCCTCCGCCCGAGCTGGTCGCGTAGCTGCTCCGCCTCGCCAGCGCGCTCGTCGGCGAGGACGGCCTCCCGCTGGAGCCGTGCCGCGAGCCAGCCCACGATCAGTCCCACGAGCACGTAGAGGCCGAGCGGGAACGTGACCGCGTCGAGATTGAAGTCGCGGCCGTAGCGGTCGGCGCGCAGCGTCTCCCCCCAGGCGAGGAACGGAGCGAAGAGCAGCGGGACGACGATGCCGCCCGCGATCCCGAAGCGCACGGCCCCCTCGACAACGGGCAGGAAGAGCACCTGGCGGATGGGTGTGTTCGGCTCCCAGGCGTAGAAGATGACGAGGAACGCGGCGACGATCGCGACATCGAAGGCCAGGGCGCACACGCCCAACACGTTCTGGCTTCGCAACGAGAGAGTGCGGCGGGCGAGCAGCCAGATGACGACCGCGCCGACTGCGAGCGCTGCCGTTGCAATCCACGCCCACCGCTCGTATCCCGGCGGGAACCCGTGGCTCAGGAAGCCGACCTCGACAACGGCGAACGGCACGGCGAAGACCCGCACCCACGCAATCCAGCGCTCGATCTCCTGTCGGCGCTCGAGATCGCGGTTCATCGCAGCCGCTCCAGCGCCCAGTCCGCGTGCTCGCTGAGGAGCTCGTCGTCGCTTTCGCTCCAGCGTTCGATGGCGGGAACGAGAGTGGCCTCGCCGGAGTTGCCCGCGGCAATGAGGGCGTTACGGCGCAGGTAGCGAGGGTCGTTGCGCGGGAAGTAGAGCCGGTCGTAGCGGCGCCGCAGGTCGTCGTCCTCCGCCTCGAGCCACTCGAGCAGGGAGACGATGGGCTCGGCGTCCTCGGGCAGGGCCGCGCCGGAGCGGCGCTTCTCGGTACCGCGGTTCCAGGGGCAGACGTCCTGGCAGATGTCACAGCCGTACACATAGGACCCCATTGCCCCTCGGTATTCGACCGGCACCGGGGCCGGCGCCTGGCTCCAGTAGGACAGGCATTTCGTGGAGTCGAGGATGCCCGGCTCGTCGAGTGCTCCCGTCGGGCAGGCATCGATGCAGCGGGTGCACGAGCCGCAGTCGAGCGCGAGCGGGGAGCTGCGCTCGATCTCGGCGGTGGTGACCACCGTCCCGAGGACGACCCAAGATCCATGGTGCCGCGTGATGAGCAGGGTGTTCTTTCCGTAGAACCCCACCCCTGCGCGCGCCGCGCCTTCCCGGTCGACGTGCTGGTTCTCGTCCACGAGCACGCGGTAGGAGCCGCCGAGCCGCTCCCCGAGCTGCTCCAGCTTCGACCGTAGCTCCGCGTAGCGGTCGCTCCACGTGTACCGGGGAAGGCGGCCCTCCCCGGGCTTCGGCTCGGGGCCGGCCCCATAGTACGAGAGCGCCGCGGAGACCACGGAGCGCGCTCCGGGCAAGAGCGATTCGGGATGACAGCTCACCTCCGGCTGCGCCATGGTGAAGCGCATACGCGCGAAAAGGCCACGTGCCCGGCGCTCGCGGATGTGGCGCTCGGTCTCCTCGTAGGGCTCTGCGGGCGCCGCCCCCACGGCGTCGAGACCGAGCTCCGCGGCCAGGCGACTGAGCTGCGCCTGCTGCATCAAAGCGGAAGGTAGCAGCGCTCGGCGGTTAGGATCCGCCCGTGAAAGCGGTGCGCATCCACGAGGACGGCGGTCCGGAGGTCCTGCGCTACGAGGACGCGGAGGATCCGCTCGCCGGTCCGGGCGAGGTTCTGATCCGCCTGCGCGCGGCCTCACTGAACCATCTGGACATCTGGACGCGCCAGGGCCTGCCCTCCGCCCCGAAACCGCGCATCCTCGGCGCCGACGGCGCAGGCGTCGTGGAAGCGCTCGGCGAGGACACAGAAGGGTTCGCCACCGGGGACGCGGTCCTCATCAACCCGGGCCTCGAAGACGGCGCACACATCATCGGGGAGCACACCGACGGGACGCACGCCGAGCTCATCGCCGTCCCCGCGGACTACGTCTATCCCCTTCCAAACGACCTCTCCTTCGAGGAAGCTGCCGCCTTCCCGCTCGTCTTCGTGACCGCGTACCGAATGCTGGTCACGCGCGCGAAACTCCAGGAAGGCGAGTGGGTGCTCGTCTGGGGCGCGGGCGGTGGCGTCGCCTCGGCGGCGCTCGTCCTCGTGAAGGCGCTCGGCGGCCGGGTGATCGCGACCTCGTCGAGCGACGAGAAGCTCGAGCGGGCGCGCGAGTTCGGCGCCGACGCGGTCGTGAACCACGAGACCGGCGATGTGGCGGCGGCCGTGAAGGAGGCGACCGAGGGTCACGGCGCCGACGTCGTCGTCGAGCACGTGGGTGAAGCGACCTGGAAGACCTCGCTGCAGGCGGCGGCGACCGAAGGGCGGGTCGTCGTCTGCGGAGCGACCAGCGGGCCGAATCCGCCGGCGCAGCTCCATCGCATCTGGTGGAAGCAGCTCTCGATTCTCGGATCGACGATGGGCACGCGAGCCGACTTCGCGGGTGTCTACGACCTCGTCGCGCGCGGGACCGCGAAGCCGATCGTCGACCGCGTGTTCCCGCTCAGCGAGGCCGCCGCCGCGCACGAGCACCTCGAGAGCGGCAAGCAGTTCGGCAAGGTCGTTCTGAAGATCAGCGACTAGCCGAAGCCCAGAACGAACTTGGCGTCGTCGGACATCTTCTCCGGCGACCACGGCGGGTCCCAGGTCAGCTCCGACTCGACGTTCTCGACCCCCTCCATCTCAGCCACGGTCTCGGTGATCTGCTGCTCGATCATCGGGCCGACGGGGCAGCCCATCGAGGTGAGCGAGTACGTGACGTGCACCTTCGAGCCGTCGACCGCGACGTCGTACAGCAGCCCGAGCTCGACGATGTCCATGCCGAGCTCCGGGTCCTCGACGACCCTGAGCGCCTCGAAAACTTCCTCGCGCGTCGGCATGAGGACCAGTGTAGCCGCCCTTCGAGGCGGGTACCGGAGAGCACATGACCGGCGCGCCAGCAGCCGAGCGGCTCGCGGCGGCCGAGCTCGACGCAGCTGTCGAACGGCTTTCGCCGAAGGACTTCGCGCAGGGACTGAAGGCCGTCGTTCGCAAGCTGCCGGTCGCAGCCGGGGTCGAGACGGCGGCCATCCGCCTGCGCGACACCGACGGCGAAGGGGAGCTCCACCTGGTCTCGAGCGTAGGGATCCCGGCGCACGAGCGTCGCAACCAGCTCTTCTATCGACAGAGCCTCGTGCAGGCGCGGGCTGTGTTCGCGCTCAAGAGCCGGCACAGCCTCGCGGAGGCGCTTGGCTTTTCGTGGCTCGACGGTGACTGGCTCATGGCCGACGGGAGCCCGATCGGCACGATCACGGTCGGATGTCGAACGGAGCGCCGGCCAACCGAGGAGCAAAGAGGGCGAATCCTGTCGTGCGCCGAGGAAATCGGCCCGAAACTCAGGGGGGCCGACCGCCGGCAGGCGACCCTCGAGGGTCTCGCGCAGCAGGCGGCGCGCATGAGCCTGGCTGCGCCGGTGGAGGCGCCGAGCCGCGTGGTCGAGCTCCTGCGGCCGCGCGAGCTCAGCATCCTCGCGCTCTACAGCGAGGGTCTGTCGGCGACCGAGATCGCAGACATCTTCGTCATATCGCCGCACACCGTCCGCACTCACGTGAGAAACGCCTACCGACGACTCGGCATCCACTCGCGCGAGGAGGCCGTGCGCGTGATCCAAGCAGAGCGCTTTCTGGAGCTTGTCTAGCCGAGCAGGCGGACCTCTTCGCGCCGTTCGCGGGCGAAGAAGTGGATGCCGTCGACAAACCGCACCCAGTTGTGGCGGGTGCACATGACGAGTGAATGCGTGCGTGCGCTGTCCGCGAGGAAGCGGACGCCGCGCAGGAGGTCGCCGTTCGTCACGCCCGTCGCAGCGACGATCACCTCACCGGGGGCCAGCTCCTCGGTCTCGAAGACCTTGTTCACGTCCTCGATCCCGTGCTCGCGAGCCGCCTCGATCTCTCCGCGCGTGGTCGGCCAGAGCTGAGCCTGCAGCTCTCCGCCCAGGCAGCGAAGGGCAGCGGCGGAGAGAAGCGCCTGCCGGGAGCCGCCGATCCCGATCGCCAGGTGGTCGTTCGTGCCGCGGATCGCCGCCGTGATCGACGCGGTCACGTCCCCGTCCTGAATGAGCTTGATGCGGGCTCCCGCCGCGCGGATCTCCTCGATCAGGTCGTGGTGCCTCGGGCGGTCGAGGACGATCGCGGTGATGTCGTTCGTGTTGCGGCCGAACGCCTCGGCGATCGCGCGCACGTTGTCGCCGACCGGCCGTCGGAGGTCGATCTTCCCCCGGGCCACCGGCCCGACCGCCGTCTTGCGCATGTACATCTGGGGCAGGCTCGGGAAGCTTCCTGCGTCCCCCACGGCGATCATCGCCATCGCCCCGTAGTCGCCGCGCGCGACGACGCTGCGCCCCTCGAGTGGATCGACGGCCAGGTCGACCTCCATGCCGCCGCGGCCCACTCGCGTCCCGATCGAGAGCGCGTCGTCGGGGTCTTCGCTGCCGACGATGATGCGACCGTGGATCGCGAGCTCGTCGAGCCCTTCGCGCATCGCGGTCGACGCGGCGCGCTCCGCTCCCTCGACGTCCCCGCGGCCCAGCCAGCGACCGCTCGCGAGCGCCGCCGCCTCGGTCACCGCGGCGAACGCCTCGCAGCCGCAGCGCGACGCGATCGCGTTCACGCCGGCTCGAGCTCGCGCTCGATCTGGTCGAGCACGAGAGCGATCACCCGGTCGACGGTCTCCTCGACCCTCGAGTTCTCAATCACGGGCACGCCTGCCTTCGCGGCTTCCTTGACGAGGTAGTCCTGGATCCGGCGGATGTCGGGAAGCGCACGGAGGTACTTCTCGAACGGGCGCAGGCCCTCGGATGCGGCGTCGCGCGTCCAGAAGTGGCTCTCATGATCTTCCTCGTCTTCGATCGCCAGGAGCACCTGGCAAACCAGGGCGCCGTCCGGAGGGCGCACCATCCCCGGAACGATGTGAACGCCTTCGAGCGCCAGTGAATAGCCCTCCTCGAGCGCCCGCCCCAGCACCGCGTGCACACCGACGAGAACGTTGCGCGTCTGGTCGAGGAAGCCCGTGAGGTTCGGGTCGCGCTTGTCTCCCTCCACTCGTGAAACGGCCTTCCCGACCTCGAAGCTCGAGTAGTGGATCGACGGCATGAACTCAGCGGAGAAGAAGGCGCGCATCGTCTGGCGGACGACGTCGGTCGAGGTGACGCGCGTGATGCCGAGGCGGTGTGCGACCTCCGTCGCGACCGTCGACTTTCCCGTGCCGGTCGCGCCGCCGACGAGCACGAGGAGTGGAAGCTCGAGCCGGCTCAGCGCCTCGAGGCGCGGATGCACCTCCACCGGGAAGAGCGTCGATTCGGGCGGGCGGCGGTCGGTCATGCGCGCGCTCCCTCCAGCGCATCCACAAGCTCGAGCACGCGCTCGTCGAGGCTCTCGCCGTCGACGGTGCGAACCTCGTTGTCGCAGAGCACAACAGGGACTCCGCGCTCCGCGGCGGTCTCGGCGACGACGTCGATCGCGGCCGCCTTGAGCTCGACGAGATAGAGCTCGGCCGAGCGCGCTTCGAGAGAGGCGAGGTCGGCGCGAAGCTCCGGCCGGCGAGAGAGGTTGCCGGAGATGTGGACGATTTCCGCGCTGTGCTCCCGGCGGAGGTGCTCGCGCAGGCGCGCGTGCGCCCCGGGCGGCGCCGTCGAGAAGTACGCGACCCTGCGTCCGCCGACGTCGCTGACCGGACGCGGCCTGAAGATCGTCTGCAGGACGGGAACGTCGCTGACCTCCGCGATCGCCCGCCGGAGCTTCTGCACCTGGTCTTCGTCGGCGAGCGGCTCCTCGCAGCCGGTGAGGACGACGAGGTCGCTGAGGAGCACGCGGTAGGCGCCGAGATAGCCGATGACCGTGGCCGGATCCTGCGTGGCGCCGACGACGAGGACGCGCTTGGCGGCCTCGACGGGCGGGATCGCGGCGCCGCTCCCCTCGAAGACGACGAGGTCCGGGGAGAGGGAGGCGGCCAGCTCAGCGGCAGCGGCGACGTTGGAGTAGAACGGCGCGCCCGCGAGCCCTCCCCCGGCTCTGCGGCTCCCGACGGTGACGACGCTGGCGAATGCCGCGCCTTCGAGATAGTCGGAGGCGGCGTGGCCGCCTGCGCGCGAGAGCTCGAGGAGCTCGTCGAGATCGGGCTCCCGGTCGACGACAACGGGCTCCTGGGGCCCGCCACGTCCCATCGCGACCACCACGACAAAGAGGTCGCGCGAAAGCAGTCGGGCGATGTGGCCGGCCACGGCGGTCTTCCCCACCCGCTTGCCGGTGCCGATGACCGCGAGCGCAGGACGAGAGAAAGGCTCGAAGCGAACGGGGTCGAAGCGGAAGTCCGCGCCGACGTAGGGGATCCCGCGCGCGAGCACGCGGCTCGCGATGCGGAAGCGGCGCGGCGGGTCGGCGATCGGCTCGTCGGAGAGATCGAGGACGATCTCTGGCGAGATCGCCTCGATAGCCTCGTCGAGGGTGTCGAAGACGGGGACGCCGTAGTCCTCTCCCCCGCGCAGCTTTTCGGTCCCGCCGAGGAGGACGGCGCCCGCGACGTCATGCTCCAGGCCCGCGAATGCGACCCGGAGGACGTCGGGGTAGTGCTCCCCGTCGATCAGCGCCAGGGCTTTCACTGCTTGCTCGTCACCTCGTTCTCGATACGAGTCGTGTACTTCTCGAACTCGAGCGTGTCTGCGGAGAACTGGATGATCCGCTCCTGGTCGTGGTAGGGGTACTTCCGCCAGACGTCCACGTGCCTGCCTTCGATCTCGATCAGGTTGTAGCAAGGTCGAGTGTTCCCCCTCAGGCGCAACGTCGACACCGTGCCCGCGTTGACGACGAAGATGTTCTCCAGGCGCCAGGCATAGGGAACGTGCTTGTGGCCGGAGAGAACGAGGTTTACCCGCGCGCGCTGCAGCGCCTCGAGGGTGTCCCCCGCGTCGTAGACGATGTTGCGCTCCCTGCCTGTCCCGGGCACGGGCAGCAGGTGATGGTGCAGGACGAAGATGCGGAAGTCCGCATCCTGGGAGAACTGCTCCTGGATCCACGAGTAGCGGCTCCGCCCGATGTGGCCGTGGTCGAGATCCGGCTCGGTGGAGTCGACGGCCACGATCGAGACTCCGTTCACGTGCACCACGGCGTTGCGCTCGCCGAAGAGCTCTTCGAAGTGGATGTAGCCGACGTTGCGGGAGTCGTGGTTTCCGGGGACGACGACGAACTTCTTGCAGTCGAGCCGGTCGAGATAGGCCTTCGCCTCCGCGTATTCCGGCTTGAAGCCGTACGCGGTGAGATCGCCCGAGCAGATGACGATTTCAGGTTCGAGCTCGTTGATCTCCATGATCGCCCGCTCCATCAGATCGGGCACGAAATACGGCGATCCGCAATGGAGATCCGAGATGTGCGCGATCCGGAACAACGGCTCTCTTTCCACTTCTCCGCCTCGTAAGGTGAGTTCAAAGTCTAGTGCGGGGTCGTCCGAAGTGACTGCTACCCTCACTTGTAGATGGCCCAGGAAACGCCTGATTTCCAGGCAAATTCGGGAGTGGACCCGCCGCATTTCGCCAACGAGGCAGAGGTCGAATGCGCGCGGATCCTCGACTTCCACGGGATCGCCTGGGAGTACGAACCGCATTCCTTCGTCCTCGAGCAGGACGAGAACGGGCGCGTGCTCGAGGCCTTCACGCCTGACTTCTACCTCCCCGAGCAGGACACCTACCTCGAGGTGACGGTGATGAAGCAGTCGCTCGTCACCCGGAAGCACAGGAAGATCCGCAAGCTCCGCGAGCGGCACCCCGGCATCAAGATCAAGCTCTACACCCGGCGCGACTTCGAGCGCCTCTCCCACAAATACAGACTGAACCTCGCCTCATAGAGCCGGTGGATCCCCGGATCGGAGAGGTCTATCTCTCCCGCGAGGAGCTACGCGCCCGTGTCGAGGAGCTCGGCGCCCAGATCGCAGCGGATTACGCTGTTCGCGAGCCAGTTCTGATCACGATCCTCAAGGGCGCGTTCGTCTTCCTGGCCGACCTGTCGCGGGCGGTGACCATTCCCCACGCTCTCGACTTCGTCGTCCTCGCGGGCTACGACGGGGCTCTCGGCGGGCGCAGCAAGATCCGCCTCATCAAGGATCTCGACCTCGTCATCGCGGGCCGCGACGTGATCCTGGTCGAGAACGTCGTCGACACCGGCCTGACGCTCAACTACCTCGTGAAGACACTGGAGCTACGCGAGCCGGCGAGCCTGGCGGCCTGCGCCCTCCTCGACCGCCCGTACCGCCGTCTCGTCGACGACCTACCGCTGCGCTACATCGGCTTCACGGTCCCGGACGAGTTCTTCGTCGGCTACGGCTTCGACCTCGACGACCGCTGGCGAGGCCTACCCGACCTCCGCGTCGTCACCGGAGGCTGACGGCTTGTCTCAACCTCCCATGGAGGACCAGGACTCCGTGAAGCCCGAGCTGCCGACGCCCGGTGAGCGCGCCGCGTTCCGGCTTCTTCCGTTCGTCTGGATCGGCGTGGCGATTCTCGCCGGCGTCATCCTCTACGCGGTCATTACGTAGCGGTCTAGAGGTAACCCAGGGGATCCACGGGGGTGCCGTTGACGCGCACCTCGAAGTGGAGATGGCAGCCGGTCGAGTTGCCGGTCGAGCCCACGGCGCCGATCGACTGTCCCTGCGACACCGAGCCGCCGCTGACGTAGATCGCCGATTGGTGCCCGTACGCCGTGGCAAGGCCGTTGCCGTGGTCGATGACGACGAAGTTGCCGTAGCCGTCCATCCAGCCCGAGTAGATGACCGTTCCGGACGCCGCCGCGTGGATCGGCGTGCCGCAGGGGACGCCGATGTCGATGCCCTCGTGCATTCGGCCCCAGCGCCAGCCGAAGCCACTCGTGATCGGGCCGTTCACCGGCCAGATGAGGCCGCTGGACGAGGTGCCGTTCCCGCTCGAGCCGCTCGAGCTCTGATGCGCGCGGATCTGGGCGGCGATGGCGGCGCTCGCGGCCTGCATCGCCGCGAGATCCTCCTCGTCCTTCTCGCGCTGGGCTCTGACGGTTACCAGCAGGCTCCGCTGGTTCGCTCGCGCAGCGGCGAGGGCGTTCTGCCTGACGACCAGCGCATCGCGCGCGGCGCGCTGCTTCTCCGTCTCTCGGGCCAGCACGGCGGTCGCCTCCGCCACGTCGCGCTTGGTCGAGGCCGTGACCATGCGCGCGAGACGCATCTGGTTGGAGAGCGTCTTCAAGTGGTCGGCCAACTGCTTGTCGGAGTCGCCGATCGTCCGGAAGTAGTCGAGCTGCTCGATCAGATCGGTGAGGCTGTTCGACTGGAGGAGGACGTCGAGCTCGCTCGTGTCTGCCGTCTCGTAGAGCTCGACGAGGCGGGCCTCGAGCCGGTGGAGGGCGATCTGATGGTCGTCGCGCAGCAGGTTGTAGCGCTCCGTCTGCTGCTTGTACTTGTCCTGCAGCTGCTCGAGGCGCGCACGGTGGACGGCGAGGTCGCTCTCGAGCGCCGCCACCCGGGCCGTGAGCGAGCTGATGTCTCCCTCGAGCGCCGAGATCTGCGAGGACGCGCTCGAGATCTCAGTCGTGAGGACGCCCTCCTTGTTCTTCGCGCGTGAGATCTCGCTCTGCAGCCCGGCCATCTTGGAGTCGAGGCTCTGCTGCTGGTCCCAGATCGACTGCCCGAACGC
>Ga0207708_10004567_pt1 | contig 10195 bp, 9 predicted proteins | sample KBSK5101metaG_FD_184340 | JGI IMG/M metagenome (GOLD analysis project Ga0207708, IMG submission 184340) | Corn, switchgrass and miscanthus rhizosphere microbial communities from Kellogg Biological Station, Michigan, USA - KBS K5-10-1 metaG... | ecosystem: Host-associated > Plants > Roots >...
CCTGTTCGCCACGGCGGCCGTCGTGCTGTCGCTGGTGCGTCGCGGACCCGCCACGGTCTAGGTCAGCCGCTGCCCGCGTCGCGAACGACGCTGGACACGATGCGCATCAGCCACTCTGTGGACGCCTCGCGCCTACAGGCGAGTGAACACGGTCTTGCCCGTCATCGCCGGCCACGCCTGCGGGGCGTCGTCCCACGCGACAACCCGATCCACGGCGGGCGCGAGATCGCAACGAGCGGCGATCAACTCGAGGATCTCTGGGATCACGGCCCGCGCGTTCACCCGGCCGGTGACGAACCGCAACCCACGGGTGTACATCGACAGCAGTGGCATCTCGACCGCGGCCTGGTAGTAGATGCCCGTATCGGTGCACACTCCGTCCGGCCAGGTGGCGCGCATCGTCGACGCCAGCACCGCGGGGTCGGCGGTGGTGTGCACGGTGATCGGGTACGGATCCCACGACTTGTCGGGCTTCGTCCGGTCATGCACTGTCGCGCCGAGCTTTTCGGCCATCGCCAGCCGCTGCGGGTCGGTATCCACGTAGTCGACCTGCGCGCCGTAGGCCGACGCAAACGCAGCCGCATATAGCCCGATCGAGAGGCGCCCCGCCACGAGAACACGGCGTTCCGCAGGGTCGAGAACGGCCAGTTCCCCGCGATAGGGGCCGACGGCGCGCCAGCCGTCGGGAACGTTGTCCGACAACGAGGCGATCGCGACCGGATCGACGGCGTCGGGGACACCGACCAACATTGCGTCCGCATACGGCACCAGCAGTTGGTCCGCCATGAAGCCGCCGCCGTCGAGCCCGGCCAGCGGCGCCATGCCGTACATCGCCATCAACGGCAGCGATGCACATGACCCCGTAACCCCCCGCAGGCATGCAGCGCACGTTCCGCAGCTGATCTGGAATGGGACGATCACCCGATCGCCGACCTTGACGTCGCGCACGGCGTCGCCGACCGCCACGACTTCGGCCACCCCCTCGTGGCCAACGGCATGTCCCGGCGGCATCGGCAACCGTCCCTCGGCGACCGCCACATCCAGATCGCAACACGCCACGGCCACCGGCCGGACGATCGCTTGTTCGGGTTTCGTGATTTCCGGGTCAGGCGCGTCCCGCCAGGCGTACTCGCCCGCCGCCTCGAACATCAACTGGTACATGCCTGACCTTTCTTTAGCGACCTTTCAAGTATTGTTGAGTGACCTTTCAAGTAAAGTCAAGACATGCCTCGCCCGGATCGCAGCCGCGCCGCGCTGCTTGACAGTGCTGCCCTGCTGTTTCGCAGGCAGGGCTATGCCGCGACAGGCGTGAACCAGATTCTGGAGTACGCCGAGGTCAAGGCTGGTTCGCTGTATCACCACTTCCCCCATGGCAAGCAGGAACTCGCTGCCGCTGTGGTGGACGTGGTCGGCGGCGATATCGAGCAGCGGCTACGCGGATTTCTCCAGAGCGACCTGGCCGTCGCCGACATCGTCGACGCCTGGATCGGTCTGATGAGTGCCGGGCTGAGCTCCGATCAGCGCGACGGCTGTCCCATCGAGCCGATCGCCACCGAGTCCGTCAACGCCAGTCCACAGGTGCGCGATGCCTCGGCACGTGCCTTCGGCGGCTGGTGTTTGGCCGTCGCGGATCGGCTACGCGCCGACGGCTGGCCGGCCGAGGACGCGGAACAGACCGCGCTCGCAGTGATCGCCCTGCTCGAAGGCGCGCTGATCCTGTCACGGATCGCCGGCGACGCGGCCGCACTCAACGCCGCCAAGGCGGCGGCGCGCACCCTGCTCAGCCCTGCGAGCGGAGCTCACGTCGCGAGCTGATGCCGAGCTTGCCGTAGACGTTTCGCAGGTGATACTCGACGGCCTTCTCGCTGACGTACATCTCGGCCGCGATCTCCTTGTTGGTCATGCCCTTTCGAACCAGAGCCACGACGTCCTGTTCACGCTCGGTCAAGGCCAACGGCGAATGCTTTGTCGCCGTCCGGATTCCGCACGACGCGAGGTCGTCGGCGACCGCCTGCCGGTACGGCTCGGCACCCACCCCGGCGAACACTTCGTGCGCGGCGCGCAGATGGTCCACGGCGTCGCGACGATTCCCCCGCGCGTGCAACAGACGACCATAGTGGTGCCGCAACAGTCCGCGATCGACCAGCGGATCGTCGGGTCTGATCGTTTCGATCGCGAGCTGGAATTGGGCGGCCGCTTCATCGGGGTCGCCGTTGGCCGCTGCAAGTCGGGCCCGCTGTCCCGCGACCTGCCCACCAATGTCCATTCGGGCGTCGTCGATGTGGCGCTGCAACCGGTCTAATTCGGTTGCGGCCTCACGAAGTTCACCGGAGTCGATGAGGCCCTCGACGAGGATCGGCCACCACGCCACCACCGCCATCTGAGAAACTACGACGCGCTTGTCGGTCATCAGGGGGCGCAGCGCATCGACCACACCCGCCGCGTCGGCCCTTGCCCGGCAGATCGCCGATCGGACGAGACGTGCAACCAGGTCGGGCCACGCGGCGTCGCTCGCCGCGCTCGCGGCGTCGTTCGCGATCGCCAGGCACGCTTCGGCCTCGTCCCACGATCCGCGCGCGGCCGCGATGGTGCCGATTACCGACTCCGCACGCCCACGGATCCAGCTGAGCCGGTCGTCGCTGACGATCGCCTGGGCAGCTCGTGCGTGCACCAGCGCCTCATCCCAGTCGCCGACGACGTAGAGCGCCCGGGCCAGATAGACATGCGCGGCAGGTAGGTGCTGCTGTGAGAAGCCCGCCCTGGACAGCCGGATCGCCGCGCGCAGATCGACAATGCCCGAACGTGTTTGTGCCGCGTATAGGCGCAACAATCCGCGCACCGCAAGCAGTTCACCGTCCGCGCCGGCGACATCGCCTGGTCGTTCGGGCAGCCGCTTCTCCAGGACTGCCAGGCCCGCGGGTGCGCCGTTGAGGCTGAATTCGGCCGATGCCAGCGATCCCAGGGCGGAACGGGTGATCTGGTCGTCTCCGCCGCCGAGCGAAAGTGCGGCCTCGGCCGATTGGGCCTGTCGCACGGGTTCGCCCCGCATGATGTAAATGCTGCTCAACCGTATGTGGGCGTCGGCGCGCACAGAAGGATCGGCGTCCTCCTCGGCCGCCGCGCGGGAAAGCAGTCGCTGAGCGCTCTCGGCATCGCCGGTCTCGTACGCATAACTGCCGAGCACGAGATCTCGCAACGGCCCCGGATCGCAGGCTTCAATGACCGGGACGACTTCAGCAAACCGCTCCAGCTGTCCGTCCGCCAACAACAGCCGGACGCCGCGGAGAAACCGACTGTCGGCGGCCTGACGTTGAGTCGTCAACGGCGCTGCCCACATCAGGTACTTGGCCGCTAAACCGCTTGCACCCCTGTGCATTTCGTCGGTTGCACCGTTATCCAGCTCGTCGGCCAGTGCATCGTCGGCACTGTCGGCAGCCGCCACCCGGTGGGGCCAACCCGCGACACGACCGAGATTGACGGCTGCGGCACGGTGCAGCGCCTGCCGCCGCGTCGGCGAGAGGTCGTCGTAGACCGCGAGCCGATAGAGCGGATGCACGAAATCGATCGGGGTGTTGTGCTCCCCAGGAAGCCACTGCACGAAGCCGGTCTTGAGCAGGCTTTCCAGTGCGGCGACCGGCTCTGTCACCGCGGCCACCCGAGCGACCACTGCAAGCGGAGTGCGCTGGCCCAGCACCGCCAGCGCCGACGCCAACTGATTCGCTTCCTCGGGCAGTTCGGCCAGCGCGGCGATCGTCGCCGACGACAGCGATCGTGGCGCCGGCAGCTCATGCGTGCTCGATCTGAGCTGCTCCGGCGTCAGTTCGTGAAGCAGCGTCTTGATGTAGAGCGGATGGCCGCCGGTGTGCCGGTGCAGCCGTGCGGCTTGCGCACCCGTGAGCTCGATGTCGAGCCTGCGCGCCCACTCTCCGACTACCTGCTCGGCCATCGGTCCCAACTGAATTGTGCAGCAACGTATCTCATCGTTGACGATTCGGTCCCAGCCGTCGGCGTCCCGACCACCGGGGCGGCTCGTCAGCAAGAGTGCGACAGGCTCCGCGTCGAGCCGGCGAGCCATGGTGACGAGGGCCTCACGCGAAGTCGCGTCGGCCCAGTGCATGTCTTCCACCACGACCAGCACCGGACGATGGTCCTGTCGTTCACCGGTCAGCCGGAGCAGCTCGAGTCCCGCCGCAAAAGAGCCGGCGGAAGTCGCGGCGCCGAGCCGGGACACCACACCGAACGGCTGCTCACGGGCAAGTTCGTCGGCCTCGGCCGACATCACGATGAAGTCCGACGGCAGCGCGGCCAGCACCCGGCGTACAAGGGCGGTCTTGCCGAACCCCGCGTCGCCTTCGATCCACACCACTCCTGCGTGCCCCTGGGCGGCCGACGAAAGGCGCTGTGAGATGGTCGTGACCTCGGCGTCCCGGCCCACAAAGACCTGCTCCACCGGATGAAGTTAGCACTGGTCAGGGCGATTCGGACGCCTCATCGGCGGTGCAGATGCGCTCAACGGCGGCCAGTAGTTCCATCGTCCCGTCGAAGTCCGTCGGCGACGGCGAGCCGGTGGCGCGCACGGTGCCGACCAGCCGCCCAATCGTCGACTTCTCGACGTTGATCACGATCTCCATGCGCTCGATGGTCATCGGCCTTCGGTGCGAAGTCCCTAGGGAACGACCCTCAGATTTAGGGGTGTTCCCTAGGGTGTGCAAAGCGCGCCGGAGCCAGGGTGACGGACATGAATACGAAGCCGAAACGCATTGACGTACACCACCACATCCTGCCGCCGAACTTCGTCTCGGCACTGAACAGTTTGAACATCCCGTGGACGGGAGGCCCGGAGGTCCCGTCGTGGAGCCTGCAGCAGGCCCACGACATGATGGGCGCCATGGGCATCGATGCCGCGGTGGCGTCGCCTTCCCCCGGTGTGTACTGGGGCGGCGACACCGGGTTCGCGGTGAAGCTGGCGCGCGAGACGAACGAGTTCGTCGCTGACGTTGTGCGAGACGACTCCGAGCATTTCGGCGGGTTTGCCACGATCCCGCTGCCGGACGTTGGCGCCTCGCTGGAAGAGGTTGAATACGCCTACGACACTTTAGGGTTGGACGGCGTCGTGCTGTACACCAGCCAGGGCGACCGCTATCTGGGTGACCGGTCGTACGACCCGTTCTTCGAAGAGCTGGACCGGCGCAAGGCGATCGTGTTCATCCACCCGACGACGATCCCGCCCGGCGCCGACGCGACGGGCCTGACGATTCCCTTCGGGGTGGCCGAGTTCACCTTCGACACCACCCGCGCCGTGATGAACATGCTGTACAGCGGGACGCTGGAGCGGTATCCGTCTATCCGCTACATCGTGTCGCACGCAGGCGGCACCATTCCCTACCTCGCGTGGCGGATCGCCGGTGCGTCATATCTGCCGGAACTTCGCGACCGCGCCCCCAAGACCGATGGCTTGGCACTCCTGCAGGAGCTGTATTACGACACCGCGTTGTCGACGTCGGAGTTCGTGTTCGGCGCGCTGAAGGAGTTCGTGCCGATGTCGCAGGTGCTGTTCGGCAGCGACTTTCCATACATCGGACCCGCGGTGCTGCAGGCCGAGCGCTACGGGCTGGAAAACAGCAAGGTGCTCGACGACGCGGCTCGCGCCGCGATCGATCGCGGCAATGCGCTGACCCTGTTCCCGCGGTTCGCGTAGTCACCAGACTGAGCCACGGCGACGGCGCAACCGGATAAGGGTTGCGGTCTTAGTCGCTGGAAGACCTTGGTTACTTGCACTGTTCGGTAATGGTGGCGTTGGTCGCGTCAACGTCCTTGAGGCGTGCTGCTTGCTCCGGCTCGGTGTTCTGCGCCCCCGACGTGGCCGCCGCGCCAATGTCCATCAACAGGTTGGCGAGCTTCTTCACGGCATCGGAAAGCTCGGGCGGCGTGGCGGAATCAAGCCGGGCGAGCAGATACTGGCCGCCGTCGTAGAGCGATATCCGGGCATTGGCCACCACCGCGAGGGTGCCGGTAACATCCTCGGGCCCGCCGGGTGGTTGCAAATTGGTGTTGAGTGACACGCCCTTGCGCACCAGGTTCGTCGCAGCGCAGATCTTCTGTTTGGCATCGGCGCGTTGCTCGCCCGAGTAGTTCGGCACGTCCGGAGTGCCTTCCCGCGCTAACCGAACCAACAGCCACCCGGACAGCGCGGCCGCGGCGACGGCCACCACAAGGGTTATCGGAAGCAATATCCTCCCGCGGCGCGACGCGCCGCTATCCCGGTACTGAACGGTGGGCTCGTTTGATGAAGGCTGCGGCATGAGGCCGATAGTAACGCCGAAATGAGGCGCTGTGCCGTGACCGCGAGTCACGGCACAAGAGCTTCGCTGAGTAGTTTGCAGACTAATTCGAAATGTGGCTGTCAAAGACTTTCGCGTACGTCAGAAGTGCCAAATATGTTGCTCAGAGTGGTTTAAGGGAAGCGGCAACGACGATCGCCACCAAGAGACGATAATTCTTGCCGGCTAGACGTCGAGCCCGATATCCAGCACGCGTACCGAGTGGGTGAGGGCGCCGACGGCTAGGTAGTCCACGCCCGTCCCCGCATACTCTGCGGCAGTATCCAGCGAGAGACCGCCCGAAGACTCGAGTTTCGTTGCCGGAGAACGGGAGTCGCGGCGCTGCACGGCGATCTGTGTCTGCCACACCGGAAAGTTGTCCAGCAGAACGAGTTCCACATCTTCGCCGAGTACCTCGTCGAGCTGTTCGAGCGAGTCGACCTCGACCTCGCACTCTAAATCCGGTGCAACGGCGCGGACGGCCCGCAACGCGGCCACCACCGAACCCACCGCCGCCACGTGGTTGTCCTTGATCAGCGCGGCATCGCCGAGCCCCATCCGGTGGTTGACTCCCCCGCCGACGCGGACCGCGTATTTCTGCAGCGCCCGAAGCCCCGGAAGCGTCTTGCGGGTGTCGCGGATCTTGGCCTTGGTCCCCTGCACTGCCTCGACCCACGCCGCCGTCGTCGTCGCGATGCCCGACAGGTGGCACACCAGGTTCAGCATCGTGCGCTCGGCGGTCAAGAGACCTTGTGTCGGCGCCTCCACGATCAGCGCCGCGGCGCCGGCCTCCAGACGTGCGCCGTCGTCCACGCGGTGTTTGACGAGGTAGCCGCCGAGCCCGAGCACCTCGTCAAGCACGAGCAGCGCGATGTCGACGCCTGCTATGAGCCCGGACTCACGCGCCACCATCGAGGCGGTCGTCGTCGCATCGGCGGGCACCGTCGCCATCGTGGTGACGTCGGGCCCGTAGCGCAGATCCTCTTCCAGGGCGCGGGCGATCACCCTGCGCGCCTCGGTCAGCTCGTCGGCACTGAGCTCCATCAGCACACCACCGCAGGCAACAGGCTGTGCGCCAGCGCCGGGTCGATGTCCGGGTAGTCGGAACGGTGATGGCAGCCGCGGGTCTCGGTGCGGGCCAGGGCCGCGGCCGCGACGGCGCTCGCTGCGCTGGTGAGTGCGACGTCCTCGAAGTCGCGGCGGGACTTGAGAACACGTGGCGTCGCGGTGTCGAGTTCCTTCGCCAGCCGCTCGAGGCCGTCGCCGTCGCGGACCACCGACGCGTAGCGAGACATCGCACGCTGCAGGTCGGCCCGCGTCAAGGCGCGACGCACGGAATGCTCAGGCTGCGTCGCATGGCTCGGCCCAGCATCAACGGCGTGCACCGCGGCCGCCGTCCCTGCCCGGCCGCCGACGACCAAGCCCTCCAGGAGGCTGTTGGACGCCAACCGGTTTGCACCATGCAGGCCGGTGCGGGCCACCTCACCGGCCGCGAAAAGGCCCGCCAGATCGGTGCGGCCGTGCACGTCGGTCACCACGCCGCCGCAGCTGTAGTGCGCGCCCGGCACCACCGGAATCGGTTCGCGGGTCGGATCGATGCCGGCGGCACTGCACGCCGCCGTCACCGTCGGGAACCGCCGCTTGAAGCCATCGATGCCGCGTGCGTCGAGATACACACACGGATCGCCGGTCAAGGCCAGTCGCGCGTCGATCGCGGCCGCCACCACGTCGCGCGGTGCGAGGTCGCCCATCGGATGTACTCCGGCTGTCACCGAATGCCCCAGGCGATCAATGAGAATCGCGCCCTCACCGCGAACGGCTTCGGTGATCAGTGGGCGCCGGCCGCCCGCATCACCGTCGTACAGCATGGTCGGGTGAAACTGGATGAACTCGAGATCGCTGACCGGCAGGCCCGCCCACATCGCCAACGCGACGCCGTCGCCAGTAGAACCCTCAGGGTTCGTGGTCGCGGTGTACAGATGACCCAGTCCCCCTGTCGCCAGGATCACCGACGGCGCGTGCACGATACCGAGCCCGTCGTCGTTGAGCACGAGTACACCCGTCACCGCGCCGTCAGCCTGAAGCAGCTCCAGCGCAACGTGATTGCGCCGGATGTCCAGTCGAGCCGCGGCGGTGTCGAGCGCCCGCTGCACCTCCGCGCCCGTCGCGTCGCCACCGGCATGGATGATGCGACGCCTCGAATGTCCGCCCTCACGGGTGAGCGCCCACTGTCCCTGGGCGGCTTCGTCGAATCGCGCTCCGTCGTCGACCAGTGCGGCCACCGCGCGGTAGCCGTCGGCCACGATCGAGCGCACCGCATCCGGATCACACAGCCCGGCACCCGCGGCCACCGTGTCGGCGACATGCTGGTCGATCGAGTCTTCGGTGTCCGGCAGCACAACGGCGATGCCGCCCTGCGCATAGAAGGTCGCGGTATCGTTGGCCTTGCTCAGCAACACCACTTTTCGGCCACTGCGGTGCACCGCCAACGCGGCGACGAGGCCCGCAACCCCGGTGCCGATGACAACGACGTCGGCACGCTGCTGCCAGGATCTGGTCATTCGTCGCCGCCGGGCGTACCGATCTCGATCATTCGCTGCACGCTGGCGCGCGCGTGCCGGGCAATCTCGGGATCGACGTCGACCTCGTCGGCGCCGTCCACCAGGCAGCGCAGCAATGCGGCAGGCGTGATCATCTTCATGTACTTGCAGGAAGCGCGGTCGTTGACGGCGCGGAAGTCGACTTCCGGTGCAGCGCGGCGCAATTGGTGCAGCATGCCGACCTCGGTGGCGACCAGCACCTGCCGCGCGTGAGTCTCGCGGGCGGCATCCAGCATTCCGCCGGTGGATAGGATCTTCACTCGGTCCTCGGGAAAGGCGCCTTCGCCTGCGAGGTACAGAGCCGAAGTTGCGCAACCGCATTCGGGATGTACATAGAGTTCGGCGTCCGGGTGAGCGCGAGCCTGGTCGGCGAGCTCGTCGCCGTTGATCCCGGCGTGCACGTGGCACTCGCCGGCCCAGACGTGCAGGTTTTTGCGGCCGGTGATGCGCCGCACGTGGGCGCCGAGGAACTGGTCGGGACAGAACAACACTTCGCGGTCCTCGGGGATGGACGCGACCACCTCGACCGCGTTCGACGATGTGCAGCAGATGTCGGTCTCCGCCTTCACCGCGGCCGTTGTGTTGACATAGGAGACGACGACGGCGCCAGGATTTTCGGCCTTCCACGCTCGCAGCTCGTCGGCGGTGATCGAGTCGGCCAGTGAGCAGCCAGCCCGCTGGTCGGGGATCAGCACGGTCTTGTCCGGGCTGAGGATCTTCGCCGTCTCGGCCATGAAATGCACACCGCAGAACACGATGGTGTCCTCGGGTGCCTCGGCGGCAATCCGCGACAACGCGAGCGAATCACCGACGTGGTCGGCGACGTCCTGGATGGCCGGCAGCTGATAGTTGTGCGCCAGGAGCGTGGCGCCGCGCTGGGCAGCCAGGCGGCGAACCTCGGCGGCCCATTTCTCGTCGCCGACAACGCCCGAATAACCGGTCGGACCATTGGTAATCCTGCTGGCCAGATCGTGCGCGGGCATACGGTCGAGCACCGTCATCGCCGTCTCCTCATCCCGTCGAGGTTTTCGACTTATAATCGAAAACATGTCACATACTAGCACTGCTCACGAGGTGCTCGCCGTCGTCTTCCAGGTTCGCGACGTCGGCACGCGTAAACCCACACTTCACGTGCTGTTGTGGCAGCGTGCACTCGAACCCGAGGCCGGAAAGTGGTCACTTCCGGGCGGGCGGCTCGGCGACGACGAGGATTTGACCAGCTCGGTTCGCCGCCAGCTCGCCGAGAAGGTCGATCTGCGTGAACTTGCTCACCTC
>Ga0207708_10004568_pt1 | contig 10194 bp, 11 predicted proteins | sample KBSK5101metaG_FD_184340 | JGI IMG/M metagenome (GOLD analysis project Ga0207708, IMG submission 184340) | Corn, switchgrass and miscanthus rhizosphere microbial communities from Kellogg Biological Station, Michigan, USA - KBS K5-10-1 metaG... | ecosystem: Host-associated > Plants > Roots >...
GAGCCCGACGGCAACCCGGCTGAGGATGGTCAGAGAAAGCTGAAGTCCACCGTGGAAGAGGATGAAGGAGACGCCGAGGGTCAGGATGAGCTCCGCGCCCATGGAGTCGAGCGGAACGTCGATCGCGCCTGCCACCGCAGGGCCGAGCAGCGCGCCCGTTCCGAGCAGGAGAAGCATCGGCGGCACGCGGAGGAGCTCGGCAACGAGCTCGGCGCCCAGTCCCGCAGTGAGCATCAGCGTGATCGTGAGGATGACGTCTTTCGTCGTCACGACGCCCGATTGTGACTCGTGCGCCTGACCCCGTCACCCCCGGGGTTGCTTCGACGGTCGTGCTGGGACACACTCCCCGCGTGCTGCTCTTCCTCCTGATGGGGATGTACCCGTACGTCCTGCTCCTCACCTGGGCGCTTGCGATCTACCTGACGTGGATCGAGGTTCGGGAGCACCAGATGGACAAGCTGCACAAGATCTGGTGGCTCCAGCTCACCTTCCTGTTCCACTTCCTGGGATACCTTGTCCTCCGTTTCTGGGTCTTCTACCGACGGCACCGCGCCACGGCCTAGCCTCGGCGAGCGCCTGCGCCGGGTCACCTGGACCCGCGTGGCGTTCATGGTCGCCCTGCTCGTCATCGGACTCGCGCTCACCCGCCTGCCCGGTCGCGGGCAGCACAACGTGAGCGAGGAGCGCGCAATCGAGATCGCGCGCCCCGAGGCCGATTTCACCCCCGAGGGTCACAACATCAGGTTCCTGCGCCGGGGTATTCCGCCGCGCGGCTACTGGGCCGTTTCCTTCTGGATCAAGGACAAGACGGGTCATGCGACCGAAGTGACGGTCGTCGTCGTCGACGCAGAGACAGGGCAGATCGCCGAGGTTCGGAGCGGGACCTAGCGCCCTCTGGCTGTGTGAACTCCGCACAGGAGTCCGCGGCCAAAGTGTCATTCGTCGCCATTGCCGGTCGAGGGAGGCCTTTCTAGCCTCGCGCCAGTCCACGCAACGTCGGTTCGCAACGCCGATCGGAGAGTGACGCGATGGTCGTTTCGATGTTGAGCGGTATCGCCGCGTTGATCGCGCAGGCGCCGACGACGCAGGAGTTGGCCGACAAGCTGACGCTGGACAGTCAGATCCTCGGCGAGCAGTTCTACTACTGGACCGTCGTCATCATGTGGCTCATCCACGTCGGCTTCATGTCGTACGAAGCCGGCGCCGGCCGCCGCAAGAACGTGATGGCGACGGCCATGAAGAACATCCTCACGATCGCCGTCGTGACGCCGACGTTCTACTACTTCGGCTGGTGGATCTACGGTTGCTTCAACACCGGGATCATCCCCTTCTCGCCCGGCGACTTCTTGAACAGCGCGGGCGAAGCGCTCCCCGGCACCTCGTCGTCCGAGGCGCTGATGGCGAACTTCTGCTCGACGACGTACCCCTGGGCGGCGAACCTCGGCCCGAACCTGACCGATCACATCTCGGGCGTCTTCTGGGCCGCATTCCTCCTCTTCTCGTGGACGACCGCCTCGATCCTCTCCGGCGCGCTCATCGAGCGCGTGCGGCTGTCGGCCTACCTCGTGCTCGGCTCGATCCTCGGCTCGGTCATCTGGATCCTCGACGCCGCCTGGGGCTGGAGCGCCTTCGGGTTCCTGAACATGCGCTACGGGTTCCACGACTCGATTGCGGGCCTCGTCGTGCACGGCGTCGCCGGCGCCTTCACGCTGGGAGTCCTTCTCAACCTCGGCCCCCGCATCGGCAAGTACACGCGCGACGGGCTCGCCCGCACGTTCAGGCCCCACAACCTGCACCTGACCCTGATGGGGCTGATGCTCATCTTCACCGGCTTCTACGCGTTCTACGCAGCCTGCCTGGTCATCCAATCGACGACGCTGCCCGGGTGGGGGAGCATCTACCTCAATCCGACGACCCTCTCCTCGATCACGTTCGCGATCACGATCGGCTTCGCCGGAGGCTTCACGGGCGGCTACTTCGCGAGCCGAGGAGACCCGTTCTGGACCCTGTCCGGAGGCCTCGCCGGCGTCATCTCGGTCTCGGCCGGCGCGGATGTCTATGCGCCCACGATGGTGTACCTCATCGCCATCTTCGGCGGCGCGCTCGCCGTCTATGCGGGCGGCTTCATCGAGAACAAGCTCCGGATCGACGACGCGGTCGGCGCGGTGGCGGTGCACGGCGTGTGCGGCTTCTGGAGCCCGCTTGCCGTGGGTCTCTTCGCCGCCGGGTACCCGACCGGCCTGAACAACGTCGACTCGTCCCTCACCGGCCAGCTCTACGCGATGATGGTCTTCCTGCCGCTCGGGTTCTTCGGCGGCTACATCCCGTCGTGGATCCTGAAGAAGCTGAACCTGCTGCGCGTGCCGCCCGAGGTGGAGCTCGAAGGCCTCGATCAGGCCGAGTTCCAGGCGGACTTCTATCCGGAGTTCGCGCGGCCGCCCGAGGTCATCGTCGATTCGGACGGCGTCCAGGTCGAGGCCGCGCCGATCCTGCTCGAGGGCTACCGTGATCTCGTGGCCTACAACGACGAAAGCCGCGTTCCCGTCGGCTCGAAATCGGAGCCCTGATGGTGCAGCTCGTGCTCAGCATCGTGTTGCTCGTGACCGTCTTCCTACTGCTGGGCGGCTGGGCGTTCCGCGAGGATCGCCGGCGCCGCCGGGCCGAGGAATACTGAGGAGGAAGGCATGGCTCTCGGATGGGATACAACGCCGCCTTGCATCCAGCACGGCGTACCCCCTGCGGACGGGGTCTACAAGCCGTTCGAGAACTGCAGCGACTTCTTCACTCTCGGCCCCGGCTCGACCTTCGGGACGGCGACGGACGGCGTCAGCACGTCGTACTGGATCCTGACCATCCTCGGGATCCTCGTCATGATCGCGGCGTTCGTCGCCTGGGTCACGACCGAGAACCGCAAGCTCAAGCAGCAGGCTGCGAGGCTCCTCGTGTCCGGCCATGCAGGACAGGTACACATCAAGGATCCACACACGCCCGGCCCCGGTCTCGGCGGCCCCTCCGACCTCGGCGACGTCTAGGCGGAAAGGAGAGCCATGTTCGGAAAGCAGATCGAATTCCCGCCCGCGCAGCGACACAGCCGCAACTTCGAGCTGCTCATGATCGGGATCTGCATCGCCTGCATCATCGTCGCAGTCGTCATCGCCAAGGCGACCGACTGGGGCGTTACCACTCGGCCGTAGCCTCCGTCCAAGGATGAGGGTTGCCCTGCGGCTGCCTAGTGGGCTGTCGCGTGCTCCTTGGCAGGTAGCGCGGCTTAAGAGATAGTCACGATTCGACTGAGAGGAGTGGAGATGAACACAATTGTGGTCGGATACGACGAGAGCGATGGCTCCGATCGGGCCCTGGATCGGGCCGCCGATCTGGCGAAGGCATTCGGTGCGCGCCTGATCGTGACGAGCGTGGCTCCCATCCTTGTCAGCGGTGGGCGTAGCGCGGGTGCGATCGATCCCGTCGACACGCCCGATCGGCATCGCGAGGAGCTGGCCCACGCTCGCGAGCAGCTGGACGCTCTCGGCGTGGAGGCCGAGTACATCCCGGCCATCGGCGAGCCCGCGGACACGATCCTGGAACTGGCGGCGGAGCGCGACGCCGACATGATCGTCGTCGGGACGCGCGAGCCCGGGATCGTGAACCGGCTCCTAGGTCAGAGCGTGAGCCAGTCGGTCGCGAAACGCGCCCACTGCGACGTGCTGATCGTCCACCCAGCCCACTAGCTACTCAGGCGGCTCGAGCGCCCGTCGGCTGACCCGGCGAACGAGCTCGACGAGCCCCCGGGCCCGATCGAGGCGCTCGTCGCCCTCCTGCGTGGCGAGGTTGATCTCGACGAGGTTCGCGCAGGTCCGGACAGCTGCCTCAGAGAGGAATACCGCGGCGGCCGCGTCACCGTGCAGGTTCGGGTTGCCGCGCTGGGCGAGCTCGCAGGCAAGGGTGGCGACGTCCAGGGAGGCCTCGGCGATCGCGAGCGGGACGTCGGTCGCGCGGGAAAGGGCGTCGCCGATCGCCGCGTCGCGCACGTCGCCGTCGACGTCTCGCGGCATGCGTAGCGCGAGGAGGACGGTCTCGTAGGCCCGCGCGTCCTCGTCGGCGAGCGGCAGGAGCCGGGCCTTCAGCGCCTCGGCCTGGGCGACGGCGCCGGCCGCGTCCTCCCACTGCTCCTTCGAGAAGCGCGCAGCCATCGCGGTGAGCGAGGCGCCCATCGTCCCGACGACGGCTGCAACCGAGCCTCCGCCCGGCGCGGAAGTCTCGGCCGAGATGGTGTCGCAGAACTCGCCGACGCTTTCGTTAGAAAAGTCCAACGGTGCGGCCATTCTCGTCGATGTCGACGTTGAAGGCCGCTGGGGAGACGCCGTAGCCCGGCATCGTCTGCATGTCGCCGAGCAGCGGTACGAGCCAGCCGGCCCCCGTGTACTGGCGAATGTCGCGGACGGTGACGGTGAAGCCAGTCGGCGCGTTCAGCAGCGAGGGGTCGTGGGAGAGCGAGAGGTGTGTCTTCGCCATGCAGATGGGGAGCTTGTCGAAGCCGACCTTCGCGTAGCGCTCGATCGCCTGCTCCGCGGCGGGGAGGAAGACGACGCCTTCCGCTCCGTAGACGCGCTTGCAGATTGCTTCGATCTTCGCCTCGATCGGCTGGTCGAGCTCATAGATGGGCTTGAAGTCGGAGGGAGCCTCCGCAGCTGCGACGACGGCTTCCGCGAGCGCAGCAGCGCCCTCGCCTCCGCGCTCGAATGCCTCGTTCAGCTCCGCGGCCATCGCGCCGCCCTCGAGCGCGAGGCGCTTGACCGTCTCGACTTCGTCGTCCGTGTCGCCCGGGAAGCGGTTGATCGCGACGACGGCATTCAGGCCGAACTCCTTCACGATCCCGAGATGACGCTGCATGTTGGCTGCGCCGCGCTCGATCGCGTCGACGCCGCCGTCGGGGTCGTCGCCATGGTGCTTGAGCGCCCGAGCGGTGGCCACGAGGACGACGGCGTTCGGACGCAGCTCGCCGACGCGGCAGACGATGTCGAAGAACTTCTCCATGCCCATGTCGGAGCCGAAGCCGGACTCCGTCACCGTGTAGTCGCCGAGCTTGAGCCCCGTGCGCGTCGCGACGAGGGAGTTGTTGCCGTGCGCGATGTTCGCGAAGGGGCCGCAATGCAGGAACGCGGGCTGCCCTTCGAGCGTCTGGACGAGGTTCGGCTTGATCGCGTCCTTGAGCAGGACGGCCATCGCGCCCGCGGCCTGAAGCTGCTCCGCGGTGACAGGCTCGCCTTCCCAGGTGTAGCCGACGGTGATCTTGCCGAGCCGCTCGCGAAGGTCGAAGAGGTCGCGCGCGACCGCGACGATCGCCATGACCTCGGACGCGGCAGTGATGTCGAAGCCGGTCTCGCGGACGTAGCCGTTCGCGCGCCCGCCGAGGCCCACGACGATGCTCCGGAGAGCGCGGTCGTTGATGTCGACGCAGCGCCGCCAGGTGACTGAGAGCGGGTCGATCCCGAGCTTGTTTCCGTGCAGCATGTGCGCCTCGAGCAGCGCGGCGAGGAGGTTGTTCGCCGCCCCGATCGCGTGGATGTCGCCCGTGAAGTGGAGGTTCATGTCCTCCATGGGGACCACCTGTGCGTACCCGCCGCCGGCAGCGCCGCCCTTGATCCCGAACACCGGCCCGAGCGATGCCTCGCGCAGGCAGAGCACCGGGTTCTTGCCGATGTGCCCAAGGCCCTGTGTCAGCGAGACCGAGGTCGTCGTCTTTCCCTCGCCGGCCTTCGTGGGCGTGATCGCCGTGACGTCGATGAGCTTGCCGTCGGGCTGGTCGCTCAGGCGGTCGAGGACGGAGAGCGAGACCTTGGCCTTGTAGCGGCCATACGGGTCGTACTCGTCTCCGGAGAGGCCGAGGGCCTCGGCGATCTGTGCGATCGGGCGAAGCTCAGCCTCCTGGGCGATCTCGAGGCTGGAGGGCATCTGCGTGGCCAATGCGAGTCCTTTCTAGTGGCTGACTGCCGCGGCCGCGAGCTCGGAGACAAGCCGGTCGCGGTAGAAGCGCTCGAGCGCGAACGGTGCGATCAGTTCTGGAGTCTGCTGGGTCGCGATCTGCTCCGCAAGCGTCGTCCCCACGATGGGGGCGGCCTTGAAGCCGTACGTGCCCCAGCCGCAGCTGACGAGGAAGCCCTCGACCTCGGTCGCCCCGAGAATCGGGCTGTAGTCGGGCGAGAGATCGCAGAGGCCTGTCCACGAGCGCAGGATCTTCGCCTGCTCGAGCTGCGGGAAGAGCTCGAGGGCGTGGCGGGCCGAATATTCGAGGAACGGGAAGGTTCCGATTCCCTTGTAGGTCGTGTACGGCTCGATCTCGGCGCCGATGAGGAACTCGCCGCGGTCGGTCTGCGAGATGTACACGTGCATCTGCGAGGAAACGATGATCACGTCGAGGAACGGTTTCATCGGCTCGGTCACGAAGGCCTGGAGGATGTGGGTCGTGATCGGGAGCGGCACGCCGGCGAGGTCGGCGACGAGAGTCGACCAGCCGGCCGTACACGAGACGACGGTGTCGCAGGCGATGTGGCCCCGGTTCGTCTCGACGCCGGTCACGCGCCCGTTCGCGCGCGTGATGTCGACGACCTCCGTGTATGGATGGATCTCGGCGCCGCCGCGGTCGGCGCCCCGCGCGAAGCCCCAGACGACGGCGTCGTGGCGGATGATCCCGCCCGGCGGGTGGTAGAGCGCCGCTTGCACCGGCCAGGTGGCGTTCTCGGAGAGGTCCATTTCCGGGCAGAGCTTGTGGATCTCGTCCGGGTAGATGACGCGGCTGTCGATCCCGAGGAGCTTGTTCACCTCGGCCCGCTCGTTCGCGGTGATGATCCCCCGGTCGGAATGGGCGAGGGTCAGGTGGCCTTGCTGGGAGAAGAGGAGGTTGAAGTCGAGGTCGGCGCCCAGGCCCTCGTAGAGCTTGACGCTCGCCTTGTAGAACTCCGCGCCCTCCGGCGTGCGGTAGTTGGCACGGATAATCGTCGTGTTCCGCCCGGCCGCGCCCGAGCCGATGTAGTTCTTCTCGAGAATGGCCACGTCGGTGATCCCGTGGTTCTTCGCCAGGTAGTACGCCGTGGCGAGCCCGTGGGAGCCGCCGCCGACGATGACCACGTCGTAGCGGTCCTTGAGCTCGGCGCGCGGGCGCCACATGCGCCTGACGCGGAAGATGTCCTTCATCCCTGCAGGCCCTCCCAGGCGTCGATGACGACCTCGGCGAGGTAGTCCGAGTACTCCTGGCCGAACCAGAGCGCGAAGGAGTCGCCGTCGCGCGTGACGATCGCCTGGACGTGGGAGACGGCCCCGGCCGCGGGCAGTGCGTCGAGGTCGAGGTCGGTGATCCGCCGCATGACCGCCTCGCCGCGGACCGAGAGCCCGGCCAGCGTCGCGCTCACGTCGATGGCCACGTAGTCCTCTGAGAGCTTCTCGAGGAGCTCGACGGTCTTGGTGAAGTCGCAGAGGATGAGGCCGCGGGTCGGGGTGACCCGGACGAGCTCGCCGCCCTTCACCGACCTCGGCAGGTCGCCGCGAATCTCGATCTTCCCGGTGAGCGAGAGGTCGGAGATCTCCGGGGGCGCCGCGCCCAGCGCCCGCTCGAGCGGCGAGCGCCAGACGGCTTCCGCGGAGGCGCGGCCGGGGGAGAGGAAGGCGAGGTCGCTCACGAGCGGAGCCTCTCCCCTTCGGGATCGAAGAACGGTCGCAGCCGTACGCTCGCCCGCTCGAAGCCGCCGTTGACTGTGACGAGGAACGACTTTCCCTCCTCGGCGATTTCGGCGGGCACCCAGGCCATCCCGATCGCCTTGCGCAGCTCCGGGCTCCAGCGCGAGCTCGTGATGCGGCCGATCGGCCGCGTGCCTTCGAGGACGACCTGAGCGCCTTCGAGCGGCACCTTGCCGTCTTCCATCTCGAAGCCGACGAGGAGGTTCTCGAGCCCGCGCTCCTGCACGTGCTCGAGCGACCACTTGCCGACGAAGTCGTCCTTGTCCAGCTTGGCGATCCAGGGCATGTTCGCCTCGAGGACGTTGGATTCCGAGTCGGTGTCCTGGCCGACGAGGATGTGCATCTTCTCGAGGCGGAGGATGCGCTGCGGCTCGAGGCCGAACGGGCGGATGCCGTAGTCCTTGCCCGCCTTGAGGATCGCATTCCAGACGTGCTCGCCGTACGGGCTCGGGAAGTGGAGCTCGTAGCCGAGCTCGCCGACGAAGCCGATCCGGAGGATCAGGGAGGGCACGCCGGCGATCAGCGCGTCCCGTGCATCGAGGTACGAGAGCGCGTCGTTCGAGAGGTTGGTGTCGGTGAGCTCGCGCATGACTGCCCGCGCCCGCGGTCCGGCGACGTTCACGGCGGCTAATCCGCCGGTCACGTCGGAGATCTCGACGTCCATGCGCCAGACCGCGTTCCACCACTCGAACCACTCGAGGACGGCGCCCGCCCCGGTGGAGGTCGTCGTCACGTAGAAGGTCTCGTCGTCGAGGCGCGCGATCGTGCCGTCATCCATGATCCGGCCCGCGTCCGAGTTGAGGACGCCGTAGCGGATCCGCATCGGCTTCATGTCGCCGAAGCGGTTGGGATACAGGCGCTCGAGGAACTCGGCCGAGTCGGGGCCGCGGACGATCATCTTGCCGAGCGTGGAGACGTCGATGACGCCGACCGAGGCGTGCACGGACTGCGCCTCGCCCTCCGGGTCTCCGTAAGAGTGCGGGCGGCGCCAGGTGCCCGTCCACATCATCTTCGCGCCGAGCTCCTTGTGGCGATGGTGGATCGAGGTGCGCTGGGCCGGCTCGTGCGGACGCCCGGCGAGGAGGCCGAGCGTGACCGGCGCCCAGGGCGGCCGCGCGGTGGTCGTTCCGATCGTCGCCTCGTCCTTCTCGTTCTCGCGCGCATAGAGGCGGATGGACGGCACGTGGCAGAGACGCCCCTGGCACGGGCCCATCGTCACGGTGGTGTAGCGCTTCGCGAGCTCGATCGAGTCGAAGCCCTCGCCGATCGCGCGCTTCAGATCCTTGTCCGTGACGTCCTCGCAGACGCAGACGAAGCACTTGCCCTTTCCGGACGCGCCGTTGTAGGAGGCGGCGGGCACGGCGCCCGCGAGGCCCTCCCCGGCGACGGAGCCCACTGCCTCGATTCCGTCCGGGATGTCGGTGGGGATGAAGACGCCGCGGTCGGTGTCGTACTCGACCCGTGCGCCCGCCTGCGCGAGCAGGGAGTAGGCCGGCTGGCGCCCTCCGGACATGACGAGCAGGTCGCAGGAGAGCTTGCGCCCGTCGATCTCGACGGAGCGGAGCACGCCGCCGCGGCCGCGCGCGACGATCTCGCGGATGCGCTCGCGCCGGAGGTCGTAGACGCCGCCCAACTCGACGCCTGCCTCGCGGAGCGCGGCCGCGGCCTCGCGGCCCGCATCGTCCACGGTCACGACGACGGCCTTCTCGGCCGGTTTGATGCCCCAGTCCTCGATCAGCCTCCGAACTCCGTCAGGGAGCATCACCCCGACGAGGTCGTTCCCCGGGAAGACGAGAGGCTGCTCGATCGTCCCCGTGGCGACGACGATCCGCTCGGCGCGGTAGCGGTAGAGAACCTGCCCCGCGTCGACGGGCACGAGCCCGCCTTCCCAGATCCCGAGCGCGCGGCCGGGCGAGACGACCTCGACGCCTTCGAGGCGGTCGACGAAGCCCTCGTCGACGAGCGCGACCTGCCGCCCCGCGGCGGCGTGCTCCCGAGCCGCCTCGCGCCCGGCCTCGCCGCCGCCGACGACCAGCACCTCCGCGCGGCGGTGTTCGACGTCGTAGCGGTTCGCGCGGGTTGCGTGCTTGTCGAGCTTGCCGAGGCCGGCGACGTTGCGGAGGAACTTCTCGTAGATCGGCCATGCCCAGCGTGGCCTGATCATCGTCCGGTAGTAGAAGCCGACCGGGGTGAACGGGCCGCCGAGCTTGTCGGTGACGACGAGCGCGTCGTGCTCCAGCGAGCCCAAGACGTTCTGCGGCCGAACGGTCGCGCCCTCGCGGACCGGCTCGGCGCAGATGCGGACGTTGGGCACGCCGTCCACGGTCATCATGCAGTTCGCGCAGCTGCCCGAGCAGCAGAGGAGCCCGCGCGGGCGGTGGTACTTGAAGCTCCGCGAAAAGACCCGCTGGCCGGAGGCGTAGAGCGCGGACCCGAAGGTGTCTCCCTCGAAGGCCCTGACCT
>Ga0207708_10004584_pt1 | contig 10174 bp, 7 predicted proteins | sample KBSK5101metaG_FD_184340 | JGI IMG/M metagenome (GOLD analysis project Ga0207708, IMG submission 184340) | Corn, switchgrass and miscanthus rhizosphere microbial communities from Kellogg Biological Station, Michigan, USA - KBS K5-10-1 metaG... | ecosystem: Host-associated > Plants > Roots >...
TGCCGCGAGATCGGGCTCCCGATGGTGCGTGCCGAGGCGGTCAACGACGACCCGCGATTCCTGGACATGATGGCGGACATGGTCCTCCGCACGGTCCGCCGTCACGACGGCGGACGCCCGCTGCCGCTCGCCCCATGAACCAGCCTGTCTTCGCCCATCAGCTCGCCGCGGTCCGCTCCTGGTTCTACGAAGGGCACAGCGCCGCCCCGCACGGTGCCACGGCCGCGCACACCGCCGAGTGGTGGAAGGTGATGTGCCTCACCGGCGTGGACTACTTCTCCACGCTGGCCTATCAACCGAGCATCGCGTTCGTGGCGGCGGGGGCGCTGTCGCCGATCGCCACGCTCGTGCTCGTGGCGCTCACGCTCTTCGGCGCCTTCCCGATGTACAGCCGGGTCGCGGACCTCAGCCCCTGGGGACAGGGCAGCATCCTGATCCTCGAGAAGCTGTTTCCGCGCTGGAAGGGCAAGGCCGTCGTGCTCTGCCTGCTCGGGTTTGCCGCGACCGGGTTCGTCATCACGGTCACGCTCTCGGCTGCCGACGCGGCGGCGCACCTCATTCAGAACCCGCTCGCGCCCGCGTGGCTCGATCACCCGATCCTGCTCACGATCGTGCTGCTGCTGGTGCTGGGCGCGGTGTTCCTCAAGGGGTTTCAGGAAGCCATCACATTAGCGGTCGGCATCGTGGCGGTCTACATGGCGCTCAACCTTGTCGTCATCGCCACGGCCATCCGGGCCATCGCGCAGCAGCCGGTGCTGATCGATAACTGGAAGGCCGCGCTCTTCGCGCAGCATGGGCACCCGCTGATGATGGTGGCGATGGCGCTCATCCTGTTTCCGAAGCTCGCGCTCGGGCTGTCGGGATTCGAGACCGGTGTGGCCGTCATGCCGCTGGTGCGCGGCGACGCCACCGACACCGACCTGGAGCCGAGCGGCCGCATCCGCAACACCAAGAAGCTGCTGCTCGCGGCGGCGCTGATCATGAGCGCGATGCTGACGGCGAGCAGCTTCGTGACGGTGATGCTGATCCCGGCGCCGGCGTTCGAGCCGGGCCAGGCGGCCGACGGCCGCGCCTTGTCCTACCTGGCGCACGAGCTGCTCGGACACGTGTTCGGCACCGTCTACGACGTCGCGACGATTTTGATCCTATGGTTTGCCGGGTCGTCGGCCGTGGCGGGGTTGCTCACGCTAGTACCGCGCTATCTGCCGCGCTTCGGCATGGCGCCCGAGTGGGCGCGCGCCAACCGGCCGCTGGTCGTGATCATCACCGGCATTGCGATCATCATCAGCCTCGTGTTCGGGGCCAGCGTCGAAGCGCAGGGCGGCGCCTACGCCACCGGCGTGCTGGTGCTCATGAGCTCGGGCGCGCTGGCGATCGCGGTGGTCACCTGGCGCGCGCGCAGCGGCTGGGTGCCGTTCCTGCTCATCGCCGGCGTGTTCGTCTACACCACGTTCACCAACATGTTCGAGCGGCCGGAGGGGATCAAGATCGCCTCGATCTTCATCGCCACCATCGTGTTCACGTCGCTCGTGTCGCGCACGCTGCGGTCCACCGAACTGCGCGTGCACGGCTTCGAGCTCGACGACATGGCGCAGGCCTTCATCAACGGCGTCGCCCGCCGCGGCCGCGCCATCCGCATCATCGCCAACCGTCCCGGCACCGGCCTGCCGAAGGAGTACGAGGACAAGATGCGCGAGGCCAGCGACTCGCATCACGTCCCGCCCGACGAGCCGGTGCTGTTCCTGGAGATTCAACCCGGCGACGCGTCGGAGTTCAGCGACATCCTGCGCGTGCAGGGCGTGGAGGTGGGCGGCCACCTGATCCTGCGGTCGAAGAGCCCGGCCATCCCCAACGCCATCGCCGCGCTGCTGCTCTATATCCGCGACCAGACGGGCGTAATTCCGCACGTCTACTTCGGGTGGACCGAAGGCAATCCGATCGCCTACCTGATGAAGTTTCTCGCCTTCGGCGAAGGCGACACCGCGCCGGTTACGCGCGAGGTGCTGCGGCAGTTCGAGGCCGACCCGCAGCGCCGACCCCGCGTGCACGTGGGGTGAACCGGGCGAGCGACCAGAGCGCGACGAGGCCGGTGGCGAGCAGGGCGAGAGTCGAGCCCGAGTCGGGTGCGTTCACCGTGATCGTGGCCTCGTGGAGGTACGCCAATTGATCCTGCGCCGGGCTGCCGCCCGAGGTGAGATTCATGGCGTAGACGCGGTCCCCAGCCAAATAGAGCGCGTTCCAGTTCTGGCCTTGGGCGTACGTCGCCAGAGCGAGGGCTGCCGCGCTGATTTGGCCGGCGGTTCGTTCCTCCTCCAGATACCAGATCGCTTCCTGGAATACCGCTCCCACGCCTGAACCAAGCCCTAGACCCGTGGCGGTCGTGTAGAAGGCGGTGTAGCCGCCGGTAATAGCCTTGGCAAAGAGCCACTTCGTGGCATCGGAAATGGGATCCGGATGCGGTCCGCCGGCCCCTCCGAGTTTGGCTTCGTCGGACAGCGCGAAGTCGTAGCTGCCGTTGTAGCTGAAATGCTCGTTGAACTCGATGCAGAACGTCATGAAGCTGCCGCTTCCGAGCAGCGTGCCCGTGGTCGTTGCCTTGAAGGCCCCGCCGCCACCGGCCGCGTTGTCCGCGAAGTCTCCGGTGGTCCAGTCAGTCAAGGTGACGGTATTGGCCGTGGCCGATGTCGCACCGAGGAAGACTCCGAGGGCGATGGTGCAAAGAAGAAACCGGTGACGTCGCATCTTGGTATGGCTGAGCAATGCACGTGCCGAGGGGACACGTTGCTCTTTCAGGCCTGATGTCGCACGGTGCTCGCCCGCGAGCCGCGCGAATTCGTCGGGATTGTTTACAGTGGGGTGGGAGCGTCAGTGCGCTCTCCAGCGTCCGTTCTCGATCGCGAAGCGCGTCTCGCGTGCGGAAAAGCCTTCCACCGCCGGATACGAGGGGTCGCCGGGCAGCGTCACGATTCGCGTCGAACCCTGGAACATCGACTTCGGCTGGATGCGCGGCACCGGGCAGGTGCGCGCCCACGCCATCGCCGCCTCCACGGTGGCGAAGTTCTCGAGCTGCCGCAGCGTCGTCCAGGTGGGCGGCGGCAGCGCGATCTCCCCATGACGGCAGCGGGTGAGCGCCTCACCCGGCCGCATCCACGTGCCCACGGTGGTCTCGCGGCCGCAGTGCGAGGCGTCTTGCGCCTCCGGCTCCACGGCCAGGAAGAAGTAGGCGTCGAACCGCCGCGGCTCGATGTCGGGCGTCACCCAGTGCGCGAAGAGCGCCAGCCAGTCGAGCGCCAGCCGCCACCGCTCGGCCCTGATCACATCGACGAACGGCTTTCCCGCGGCCATGGCGTCGCGGCCGCGGTCGAGGGCGTCGATGTCGCCGGCGCGTTCGCCCACCGGTTTGCCGTCGCGGTTGCGGGCGAGCAGTATGCCGCCTTCCTCGTACAGCTCGCGGGCCGCGGCCACGTGAAAGGCCCGGGCTTCGTCGTCGAGCACGCCGTCCATGCGATGGCGGACACCGGCCGCGCCGTCGCAGAGGGCCGCGATGTCGCCGGCGCTGTCGGCGAGCGACAGCTGCCCGCCGGGAAACACGTAGGCGCCGGCCATCACGGCCACCGCCGTGTGGCGTTTCACCATGAAGACTTCGAGACCGGCGACGCCAGGGCGAATGAGCGCAACCGTGGACGCGGGCGCGAGCGGCGGAATGGTCACCCGGACTTAGAGTAACTTGTTCCCGTGATGCTGAAGGGGATCGTACTGGCGGGCGGGGCCGGCACCCGGCTGCACCCGCTGACGCGCGGGATCAGCAAGCAGCTGCTGCCCATCTTCAACAAGCCGATGATCTACTACCCGATCTCGGCGCTGATGCTGGCCGGCATCCGCCACATCCTGGTGATCACGACGCCGCACGAGCAGGACGGCTTCCAGCGGCTGCTCGGCGACGGCTCCGAGCTCGGGCTCACGATCGAGTACGCGGCGCAGCCCCGGCCGGAGGGGCTGGCGCAGGCGTTCATCATCGGCCGCGAGTTCACCGGCGGCGACCGGGTGGCGCTGGCGCTTGGCGACAACATCTTCTACGGCGCGCATTTTTCCGATTCGCTGCGCGACGCGGCGGCACGCGAGACCGGCGCCACGGTGTTCGGCTATCAGGTGCGGGATCCCGAGCGCTACGGCGTGGTGGAGTTCGACGACGCCGGCCGCGTGCTCAGCCTCGAGGAAAAGCCGGCGCGGCCGCGCTCGTCGTGGGCGGTGACGGGCCTCTACTTCTTCGACAACCAGGTGCTGGACATCGCGGGCGGACTGAAGCCGTCGCCGCGCGGCGAGCTGGAAATCGTCGACGTCCTGCTCGAGTACCTCCGCCGCGGCCAGCTCCATGTGGAAAAACTGCCGCGGGGCACCGCCTGGCTCGACACCGGCACGCACGCCGCCCTCATCCAGGCTTCGAACTTCGTGCAGGCGGTGGAAGAGCGCCAGGCCCTGATGATCGCGTGCCTCGAGGAGATTGCGTTCCGGATGAACTACATCACGGCGCCACAGCTTGCCGCCCTCGCCGCCGCGATGGGGAAGAGCTCGTACGGCGATTACCTTCGCCAGATCGTGGAGCAGGACACGAAGTATGCGGTTCGCTGACACCGAGGTCGCCGGCGCCATCGTCATCGACCCGGACGTGCATCGCGACCCGCGCGGATTCTTTCTCGAGACCTTTCACGTCGAGAAATACGGCGCTGCTGGCATCCCGGCGCTGTTCGTCCAGGACAACCATTCGCAGTCGTCGGGCGGCACGCTTCGCGGCCTGCACATGCAGATCCTGAAGCCGCAGGGGAAGCTGGTGCGGGTGATCGAGGGCGAGATCTGGGACGTGGCGCTCGACGTCCGGCCGGAGTCGCCCACCTTCATGCGCTGGACCGGGGCGACGCTGTCGGCGGCGAACTTCCGTCAGTTCTACATTCCGCCCGGCTGCGCGCACGGGTTCTGCGTGGTGAGCGGTGTGGCGCAGGTGCAGTACAAGTGCACCGAGCTCTACGACGCCGCCGACGAGATTGCGATCGCGTGGAACGATCCGGAGGCGGCGATCACGTGGCCCATCGCCGAACCGCTGCTGTCCGCGCGCGACCAGGCGGCGCGTCCGCTGCGCGAAGTGCTCGCGATCGTCGCGGATCGACGGGCGGGACTGCTTCGTACCTAACGGGCCGCCTGAAGGCGGCCCCTACGTACGTGGCCTCACCTCAACGAGTCGATGACGGCGTTGAACGTCGGGCTCGGCCGCATCACCGCCGCGGTCTTCGCCCCGTCGGGGTGATAGTAGCCGCCGATCTCCACCGGCTTCCCCTGCACCGCCTGCAGCTCGCGCACGATCGTGGCTTCGTCGCGCTGGAGCTGCTGCGCCACTGGCGTGAACGTCAGGCGCAGCACCGGGTCCTTCGTCTGCTCCGCCAGCGCGCGCGCCCAGTAGAGCGCCAGATAGAAATGGCTGCCGCGGTTGTCGATCTCGCCCACCTTGCGCTGCGGCGAGCGGTCGTGCTCGAGAATCTGGCCGTTGGCGCGGTCGAGCGCCTCGGCCACCACCACCGCACGCGGGTTGTCCGTCTTCAGCCCCAGGTCTTCGATCGACACCGCCAGCGCCAGGAACTCGCCCAGCGAGTCCCAGCGCAGGTAGTTCTCCTGCACCAGCTGCTGCACGTGCTTGGGCGCCGAACCGCCCGCGCCCGTTTCATAGAGGCCGCCGCCGGCCAGGAGCGGCACGATCGACAGCATCTTCGCGCTGGTGCCGAGCTCGAGGATCGGGAAGAGATCGGTGAGATAGTCGCGCAGCACGTTGCCGGTCACCGAGATGGTGTCCTGCCCCTTGCGCACGCGCTCGAGCGTGGCCTTGATGGCGTCGACCGGCTTGAGGATGCGGATGTCGAGCCCCTTGGTGTCGTAATCCTCGAGATACTTCTTCGCCTTGGCGATGACGTTGCGATCGTAGGCACGCGACTCGTCGAGCCAGAAGATCGCCGCGTGGCCGGTGGCGCGGGCGCGATTGACCGCCAGCTTCACCCAGTCCCGGATCGGCAGATCGCGCGTGCGGCACATCCGCCAGATGTCGCCCGGCTCCACCGTGTGCTCCATCAGCACCTGGCCCTCGCGATCCATCACGCGCATCCGGCCGGCCTTGGCGATCTCGAACGTCTTGTCGTGCGAGCCGTATTCCTCCGCCGCCTGCGCCATGAGGCCGACGTTCGACACCGTGCCCATCGTCGTCACGTCGAAGGCGCCGTGCGCCCGGCAGTCGTCGATCGTGGCCTGGTAGATCCCGGCGTAGCAGCGGTCCGGAATCATCGCCTTCATGTCGTGCAGCTTGCCGTCGGGGCCCCACATCTGGCCCGAGGCGCGAATGGCGGCGGGCATCGAGGCGTCGATGATCACGTCGCTCGGCACGTGCAGGTTGGTGATCCCGCGGCTGGAGTCCACCATCGCCAGCGGCGGCCGCGAGGTGTAGACGGCCTGCAGGTCGGCTTCGATCGCGGCCTTCTCGGCGGCCGGCAGCGCCTGGATCTTCGCGTAGACGTCGCCGATGCCGTTGTCGGGATCGACGCCGAGCGTCTCGAACACCGCCGCGTGCTTGTCGAAGACGTCCTGGTAGTACGCCGTCACGGCGTGGCCGAACATGATCGGGTCCGAGACCTTCATCATGGTGGCCTTGAGGTGCAGCGACAGCAGCACCCCTTTCGCCTTCGCGTCGGCGATCGACGCGATGAAGAACTCGCGCAGCGCGCGGCGGCTCATGAACGTCGCTCCAAGGAGGTCGCCGGCATCCACGGCCACTTCCTTGAGCACGCTCGATCCGCCGGTGGCGGCATCGACGAACTCTATGGCCACCTTCCCGGCCGCGGCGATCACGGAGGACTGCTCGTTGCCGTAGAAATCGCTGCCGCTCATCGACGAGACGTGCGACTTGGAGTCGCGCGACCACGTGCCCATCGAATGCGGGTGCGACCTCGCGTACTCCTTCACCGACGCCGCCACGCGGCGGTCGGAATTGCCCTCGCGCAGCACCGGGTTGACGGCGCTGCCCAGCACCTTGGCGTAGCGGGTCTTGACCGCCTTCTCGGCGTCGTTCTGCGGATCCTCGGGATAATCCGGAACGGCGTAGCCCTGCTGCTGGAGCTCCTTGATCGCGGCCTTGAGCTGCGGGATCGAGGCGCTGATGTTCGGCAGCTTGATGATGTTTGCCTGGGGCGTCTTGGCGAGCTCGCCGAGCTCCGCGAGGTCGTCGCTCTGGCGCTGCCCCCCTGGCAGATTCTCAGGAAACGCGGCGAGGACGCGGCCCGCGAGCGAGATATCCCGGGTTTCGACGGCGATGCCGGCAGCGTGCGTGAAGCCCTGCACGATCGGCAGCAGGGAGTAGGTGGCCAGCGCCGGGGCTTCGTCGGTGATGGTGTAGATGATCTTCGCTGTGCTCATGTCAGGAACTATCGATTATATGTGGTGCACGCTTTCTCGCTCCGACGCTTGGCAGTCCGTCCCTCCTGGGTGATCATGCGAGGGTGACGCGTGTCCCTTCCCGGGCCCTGCGCGGCGCGTTATTCGCGCTGCTGGTTGCTGCGCAGGCCGTCGGTCTTTCGGCCCAGACCGGTTCCGCGCCTTCTCCGTCCATCGCCTACCGGCTGTCGTTTCCGCAGCGGGAGCACCGGCTGATGGACGTCGAGGTGACGTTCACGGGCGTGCCCGACGGCCCGTTGCGGCTGCACATGAGCCGGTCCTCGCCGGGGCGCTACGCGTTGCACCAGTTCGCCAAGAACGTGTTCGACCTGAAGGTCACCGACGGCGCCGGCGCGACGCTCGCCGTCACGCACACGCGGCCGGAAGAGTGGGTCGTGGCCACGCACGGGCGCACGGTGGCCGTTTCGTACCGCGTGTTCGGCGATCGCGTGGACGGCACCTACCTGGGCGTGGATACGGGGCACGCCCACATCAACATGCCGGCGGCACTCGTGTGGGCCGTGGGCCTCGATCGGCAGCCGATCGATGTGCGGTTCGAGCCGCCGCCGGGCAGCAACTGGCGCGTGGCCACGCAGCTCTTCCCCGGCTCAGACGAACACACCTTCACGGCGCCGAATCTGCAGTACCTGATGGACAGCCCGTCCGAGGTCGGCACCTTCGACCTGCGGTCGTTCACGGTGCCCGACGGCAGCCGCACGCCGACGTTCCGTCTCGCCGTGCACCACAGCGGCGACGGCACCGAGCTCGACGGCTTCGCGCGCGACGTGGAGAAGATCGTCCGCGAGGCCCGCAACGTCTACGGCGAGTTCGCCCCGTACGACGGCGGCACCTACACTTTCCTGGCCGACTACCTGCCGCACGCCAACATGGACGGCATGGAGCACCGGAACAGCACGGTGCTCACCGCGAGTGCGTCGATTCGCGGCAGCCGCCTCGATCTGCTCGACACGGTGGCGCACGAGTTCTTCCACTCGTGGAACGTCGAGCGGATCCGCCCGCGGTCGCTCGAGCCGTTCAACCTCGACGACGTGAACATGTCGGGCGAGCTGTGGCTGGCCGAAGGATTCACCAGCTACTTCGGGCCGCTGGTGATGCGGCGCGCGGGGCTGACCACCACGAGGGAGCTGGCCCAGGAGCTGGCGCGCGTGGTCAACGCGGTGCTGACCAGCCCGGGGCGTGGCGTGCGCACGGCCGAGGAGATGAGCCAGCAGGCGCCGTTCACCGACGCCGCCACCGCCATCGACCGCACCAGCTTCGAGAACACCTTCATCTCCTACTACACGTGGGGCGAGGCGATCGGCCTCGCGCTCGACCTCTCGCTGCGCGATCGGACATCAGGCAAGGTGTCGCTCGACCGGTTCATGCGCGCGATGTGGGAGAAATTCGGGAAGCCGGGTGGCGAGCCGGGCTACGTGACCACGCCCTACACGATCGACGACGCCAAGGCTGTGCTGGCGTCGGTGGCGGGGAGCCAGGAGTTCGCGCAGCAGTTCTTTGCCAAGTACATCCAGGGGCACGAGGCGGCCGACTACGCCACGCTGCTGGCGCGCGCGGGTCTCGTGCTGCGCCCGCTCAATCCCGGGATGGGATATGCCGGCGGCCTGCAGCTGACGACGGGCAGCGACGGCGTGCGCGTGGCCACCGAGGTGCCGTTCGACAGCCCGGCGTTCGCGGCCGGCCTCGAGCGCGAGGATCGGATGCTGTCGATCGGGGGGGCTGCCGTCACCACGGAGTCCACCGTGCGGGAAGCGATTGCGCGCCGCAAACCGGGCGACGAGGTGCCGATCGTGTTCGAGCGCCGCGCCGGCGAGCGGGTGACCGCCCGGCTCAAGCTGGTGGCCGACCCGCGGGTGGAAATCGTCACCGTCGAAGAAACTGGAAAGACGCTCACCGCCGCCCAGCGCACCTTCCGCCGCGCGTGGCTCGGAAGCGAACGCTAGGGGAGACCGCCCTCTACACCGGCTATAGAATTCCCCCATGGCTTCCCGGCTGATAGTCCTACTCGTCGCCGCCGCCCTGCTCATGACACACCCTGAAACCGCCGCTGCGCAGTCCGCGGCCGAGCCGCTCCGCTACACCCTCAGCTTTCCGGCGCCGCAGACGCACTACATGGAAGTGTCCGTTTCGGTCCCCACCGAGCGGCGGCCCGACGTCGAGCTGATGATGGCGGTGTGGACGCCGGGGTCGTACCTCGTGCGCGAGTACGAACGCAATCTGGAAAACGTCACCGCGGCGTCGCCCGACGGCCGGGCGCTCGGCGTGGTGAAGTCGGACAAGAACCGCTGGCGCATCACGACCGGCGGCGCCGCCACCGTCACCGTGAAGTACCGCGTCTACGCGCGCGAGATGTCGGTGCGCACCAATTGGGTGGAGGCTGGCTTCGCGCTGGTGAACGGGGCTCCGACGTTCCTCACGCTCGCCGATCGCACGCCGCGCGCCCACGAACTCGTCATCACGCCCGCCGCCGGTTGGGCCCGCTCGATGACGTCGCTGCCCGAAATGGCGGGCGGCGCTCACCGCTATCGCGCGCCCGACTTCGACACGCTGGCCGACTCGCCGATCGTCATCGGCAACCCGGCGGTGCACGAGTTCACCGTGGACGGCAAGAAGCACTACCTGGTGAACGAGGGCGAAGGCGGCGTCTTCGACGGCGCCCGCGCTGCCAAGGATCTCGAAGCCATCGTCCGCG
>Ga0207708_10004585_pt1 | contig 10174 bp, 7 predicted proteins | sample KBSK5101metaG_FD_184340 | JGI IMG/M metagenome (GOLD analysis project Ga0207708, IMG submission 184340) | Corn, switchgrass and miscanthus rhizosphere microbial communities from Kellogg Biological Station, Michigan, USA - KBS K5-10-1 metaG... | ecosystem: Host-associated > Plants > Roots >...
CATATTCACGTGCCTACCTAAACCGTTAAATAGCGCAGTAAAGAGGACGTCGGCAGCGGAACCTGAATGCTCTAGCGGCCCTACTCCCTTTAAGTTTTTTAAAACAAGAGTTACCCCGGGCGTTAGCAGATTCACGCTTTGCAGGAGATCACGCCGCATTTCAGGCGTAATCTCACGAGGGCCACTTACTACATCCCACCTTGCAATTTGTAAGACCATATTTAACGATTCGGCTAAGCCTTCAGCGTCGTCGCCTTGCCTATATAAAACCTCAACAGTGGCTTTAGGCTGGCCTTCCAATGATTTCAGGAAAGGCCCCCAATCAAAACTGCGCGGTTCCAGTCGTCTCCTCAATTCAGCCAATTGGAGTTCGGCCTTCGCTGCGCGTTCTTGCTGCTCTGCGAGCTTTGTTTCGACCCGTTGTTGTGCCGCCTTAGCTTCCACGGCGGCCCGTTCTAAAATTGCCGTGCGACCTTGCTGTTCCGCTAACTCTTTCTTTGCGTCAACGGCAACAGTTTCAAGTGTCGCTACTTGGCCGCGTAGAGTCAGGTTCTCGCCCTCTAGTTTTTCTGCGCGCTCATTAGCTCTGCCTGCGGCCTCATTTGCAATTCCAGCACGTTCGTTGGCTTGCGCCGCGCTCTCACCCGCTCTCTTGGCCTCCGCATTCGATTCCGATATACGGGCGTCTGCTTCTTTCCTTCCTAAGTCTTGGACTCTATTACCGGATCTCCAAACTAGCCATGTTAGAACCGCAGCGGCTAACAAAATCAGGAGGTATCCAGCAAAGAGCCAGTTGTGTTGTCTTGTCGCGGCATCGATTGGTGATACTTGGATCGTTGACATAGCAATAGCCATATTCTTTGTTGGCGCAATCGCAGTGGTGATTGCCGCCATAGTTTCAAACAGTCGCAGAATGTCAGCCATACGAAAGGAATTTCGCGAACGCAGAAATTGTAACACAAAAAGTATTGACGGCAAGGATAAAATGTAATACATTATCCCCAACGTTAGGAGTTAACGCAAATGGCAAACGTACTTCTCAAAGACAAACAGATCGCGGTTATCAGCGGCTTAGCCGAGGGTTGCAGTATCCGCGCACTTTCGCGGATCACTGGCATTCATCAAGACACGATTTGCCGTTTAGGTGTTCGCGTTGGTCAAGGCTGTGCGCGTGTGTTGGATCAGAAGATGCGCGATCTGACTTGTCGCTTTTTGCAGTTTGATGAAATCTGGGGATTCATTGGCAAGAAGGAAAAGCACCTGAGCATCGGCGACGATCCGACACTCGGTGACGTGTGGACATTCTGTGCTATCGACTCTGAAACAAAACTCGTTCCTTCGTTTAGGTGCGGCAAGCGCACTCACCTTACTGCAAATGCGTTTGTCAGTGACGTTGCCTCACGATTAAAGAATCGTCCGCAGATTTCCAGCGATGGTCTACGCGCCTATGTTGAAGCGGTTGAGAATGCTTTTGGCATGGACGTAGACTTTGGCATGATCATCAAAAACTACGGCGCAGACAGGGGAGAGCATCATCAGGAGCGTCGCTACAGTGCGCCCGAAGTGACATCGATGCAGAAGATGGTGATCGCTGGCTATCCTGAAACGGATCTCATTTCTACCAGCCACATCGAAAGACTGAACGGCACCACGCGCTTGCACATGCGCCGCTTAACTCGCCTCACCTATGCGTTCAGCAAAAAGCTGGAAAACTTTGAAGCGGCTGTGGCGCTACACTTCGCGTATTACAATTTCGTTCGCTCGCATAAGACGATCAGGATGACGCCCGCAATGGCGGCAGGGATTGAGCGTAACTTTTGGACGGTCAGTGATTTGATTGAGGCAGCATCGTGAGCTACATCGAAGAACTGCAAGACGCAATCGAGAAGCTTCACGGCACACGCGCAACGCACGTTGAGACAGTGCCGATTAAAGAAGAATTCCAGGGGCAGACAATCTGGGAAGGGGAAGTTGAAGTCTTCGATCTCCACGATCATCCCCAAACACATCGCGTGTATGCGTGGGCGCATGAAACCGAAGATGCAGACCATCCGCGAAGGCATGTAACCGTGCTGCATATCCCGCCCGCTACAAGCCCACGGAAGGCCGTACAGGCGTCAATCGTGAGTGATTACAGGGAGCAAAAAGGCCATGCCGAAAACTAAGAAGATGGGAAGGCCAAAACTGCCGAAGGGCCACGCGAAAGGCGTAATCCGTCCGATTCGTTTCACCGAAGCAGACATAAAGATGTTTGAGCGGGCAGCAAAAGCCAGCGAGCATAAGACGCTGTCCGGCTGGATTCGTCATAGTTTGCGGGAAGCGGCGACAAGGTGAGGTTGTCGCCAAGGTCAGGTTTAGAGTGGTTTGACTCCCAACGCGCTTAGCATTTGTTCCTCTTCAAACGTGAGATTGCCATCAACGTATCTGAGAAACAGATCAAAGGAACCTCTGTGAAACGCAGTGTAGGGAAAGAGCATTTCCAGTGCAGCGTCCAGCGCTTCCATAACGGGGCGGCACTTGATCAACTGTCTGTCGAGATTCGTTCGCAGTACCGCTACATTAAAACCGAGCAGGAGCGCCGCGTGCGGATGTCCCTCGTAGGGTTTAAGGGCCAATTCCCAATCATCGCGATCCAAATCAAGCCCTATAGGCCGATCATTAGTGTGGTCCGTGGTAACATTTTCTTGCATGGTCGATTCCTTTCGCTTAACAGGCTAGGATTCGGCTGTGTAGGGTCGGCAAGTGCGCAAACACTTGTCGGCCCGCGCCGTTTGTGGGGCGCATCCTACCATCGGAATCGAGGTTGGTTTCAGAATATGCGTGAGGATTTCAAATTAGGGCACTACCTTAGGTTCTCAGTCTTTTTTCGGTTAGGCCAAATCCTGTACCCGAACTAGTGCCTCGCACTCATCAAAATAAATAGCGACCTCCGTAGATAACGCGGCTGACAACTCCTGTCTATCGAGCTCAAGACCATCTATGTCGTTTCTATAAAATACTTCCCACAGTAAATCATCCCGGAAACTCGAGGACGCCGACATGCCAACCAACCGCATTCCACCGAATCCATGAGGCAGCCGGCGGAAAAATTGGGAATAATGATTGTCGGTTTGCCTGTTCTTCAGCACGTACAAAGAAAAGAGTGCCTCCTTAATTTCGGCAAGGCCAATGTCCTTTCTAAAGAATCTAGCGCTCCTGAGGTCTGCATTTTTCAACCGCGCATTCTTCAGTACGGTGCCTCTCAAGTTGGCCCCCCTGAGATTAAGGGCTGGGAGAGTTGTGTCAGATAGGTCCTTTCCAGCAAAATAATCCTGAGAAATTCTGTTGAGCAAATTCGCCGCATTGGTACCTAACCAGGTGCCAAAGCTATGAACTTCTCCCTTCGTCAACTGAATCCACCTAAAAAGAGTGTCAGTATTTGGTTCAAATTTCTCCAGGAAATCCTGGACTTGCTGATCGATAAGATAGTTGCCGAAAACATCCGGATGATCAAGTTCAATTTCAGTACTAAGCTTCATTGCGACTAGATATTCCAGAATGGACTTGTGAGACAAAAGGTATTCATCACCACGGCGAATCAAAAACGAGTTGGTCAAAAAATCCCGAGTATGGGCTTCCAACTCATGCTTCGGAGGTTTTAGATCTCTTTCAATGCGCTTTTGAGCTTCGGTGAAGGTTAAAGATTGATTTGGGCTCTGATAAACATCTACGGCAAGATCTTGGAGCAATTGGAATCGGTCGTTATCACTAAGTAGAAAACTACGCTTCTTCAAGATCTTCTGGCGTTTCATTTCCCCGATCAGGTAGTTCTTATATAGGTTCGGTAAGTTGATTGTGTCACCACTGGAAATTAGTCTAGGCAGAGTTTTGACTATCATGTCTAATAGAACAGGTCGCTGAGACAAATCGGAAAGATTGCCGATGCTCTTTATCTGATCGCGGTAGTAGGTCCAAGGTTGATTAGCCCCTTTGACCAACGGCACCCTCCGCTGCAGGAATTGTTCTACCTGATCTTCATTCCATGGGAGGATCTTCAACGGCTCGTACTCTGCCTCACGATTCAGGAAAGGATTCATGCCAGGCCGAAGTGCCTCGCTCTCCTCGCTAACGCTAACAAAATACTCGGGTCGACTGGTCAGAAGAGTTCTGCTCCGCTTTGAAGAAGCCAGCTTTTCAATCTCGATTAAATTGGATTCCAAAGTATCAGCATCAACCTTCACAGCCATCTCATCAAAGCCATCGAAGATCATTAGGAAGATCCCGGCTTCGTTCATAGCGCGAAATAACTCAATCCTTGGATTGACTACATTGCATTCGCGATCCAAAAACGACGTGATGTAGGCTTCAATGTCCAATTTGCCGACGAATTCTCGAAGGTTCAAAAGAATAGGAATTCGGCTGGAGCTCGGGTCATTGAGATGAGATAGCGCCAGGTCTCGGGCCAGCTTCTGGCAAAGTGTTGATTTTCCCGATCCATATTCTCCAAAGATTGCTAATTGCCGATTCGAATCTTCCTGTAGCCACTGGTGTATATAGGTATCAATCACCGGTATGTGACCGGTTCCATCAATATCGCGTGCACGGCGATTTCGAACGGCAGGAGCTCTTTCAGTTAGAACCTGCCCGCCTTTTTGCGCACTCAAATCGACGTAATATGATCCTAGCGGTGGTTCAGTCGGCCGCGCCGGGTCTCCCTTGTCGAATTTATTGACTAGTCCTTTCAGGTAAGGAGTTAGATCGATGAGTTGTGAGATCTTGTCAGTGTAAGTGATCAGGTCGACACCGGATGTTTTCGCGAATCCCTTGGCCTGATCGCTCCACGGAACTCTAGTCACAATTTCAGCCGAATCAGCGACTCCGCTGTTTCGCGCAATCTCGAGTAGCCCTTTAAAAGCCATTATCCTCTGATTGGCAGCTACTGATCGTTGTTCATCCTTACACTCGACAATCACGCTATGCTCACGAGAACTACCCGGAATCCGGAAAGTGGCGAGGATATCAACCTTCTTCTGATGAATCTCAATGTTCTGGATCACGCGAGCTCCGAGCAGCCGATATAAATCCGCGACTTGATCTTCAAAGCTCCGGCCCTTTTCGACGGCCGCTCTGCCAGTTGCGCCTTTGCTAGAAGATGTCTTGTTAGTTTTCTTTTTGAGTGATTTTGGGTGAGATCGTTTAGTGGTCATAACAAATTAAGGGGATGTACTCTTATTTCAACTTGTCGAATTCGCGCTTCGCCTCAATCAGGATCGGGAGGTCCTGATCCGCATCCTTCCAGAGCGTGAAGAAGTCCTGGTACGACTGCCGCGCCTGGGCGCTGTCGCCCTGCATCGCCGACGCTCGCGCGAGGGCGAGGTGCGCCAGTGGCCACAATGTTGAAAGCGGACCTTCACCACGATAGTTCAGAATCCTGCGCGCTTCCACAGCAGCGTTCGAACCCTGGCCCAGTTTCAGGCAAACCATGCCGCGCAATGATTGTGAAGAAAAAGCGGCCGCTGATTCGTAGCGTTTTGTTGTTTCCAGAAGCTCGAGTGCGGCCTCAGCGTTGTTCTTACGCAATTGAATCGCTGCTTTGATTTCCGGTAGCCAGACCTGATTCACCAACGTGTCTTTCGGGTGCTTCTGCTCGAGTTCCTCAATCAGTCCCTGCGCTTTTCCTGTTTCCCCCGCAAGCGCGTATGCAAGTGCGACGCGCGTGAGAACGTTTCGATTACGCTCGACGTTCAGCGCCGATTGGGCCAATGTTAACGATTCCGCAAACTGACCCAACCACGCTGCGCGGAGCGCCTGATCCGCCGTATACCCGGCTACGACCTCTTTCGCATCAGCACGAAGTGCGATCTCAGTTGCGCGCCTTAAGTGTTCATTCGACTCGCGCCACTTGCCCGCAAACGCTGACGATTGAACGAGCCAGTAAATCGCACGGTATTCGTCTGTCCTTCCCTTCGCCCACGCGATCTGCTCTTGCGACGCTTGCGCATCGCCACTGACGAAAGCCACTGTGTAGAGTCGCTCACGAATACTCGTGCTATCCAGCTTTTGCCCCAACGCCTTTTGGCAAGCGTCTCGGGCTTCGTCGAAACGATTGAGTCCGATCAGCGCTTCCGCCAGGTTTCCGGGCCAGATCGTGGTGTTTGGATTGAGTCGCTGCGCTTCACTCGTCGCCGCTACGGCTTTTTCGAACTGACCCGTGATCGAATAGAGATTGCCGAGATTGCCTGGCCCACGCGCGGCGCGCGGATAACTTCGCACATACGCCTCCTGGCCCTCAATAGCCTTCTCCAATTCGCCGGTCACGATCTGGTAATAGAAATAAGTGATGCGCGCGCGCTCATCTTCACTGACACGATTGCTCAAAGCGAACGCTTTCGACAAACACTCCGCGGCCAGTCCCGGCTGGCTGGTGTTGGCGTACTGGAGTGCAAGTCCCAACCAGGCCACGGCGAAGTTTGGATCCATCTCGGTGGCGCGTTTGTAGAATTCAATGGCCTTGAAGAACTGCCCTCGGTCCTGTTCGCTTCTTCCGAGCGCGTATTCCTTCAACGCTTCGAGCGATGCAGTGGTCACTTCCAACCTGGCGTCAAACTTCTGAATCGAGCTCAACTCCTCGCCGAGTTTCTCGCGCAGCTCTGTTGTCGCACGCGAGAGTGCTTTGAGCACCTGATCCTTGCCTTCGGCTTCAACCTGGACGAGGGCGAGTTGATCGCCAGTCTGCCCATTGAGCGCTTCGAGCGTGATCGAGTAGTTGCGCTCAAACTTCACTATCGTGCCGGCGATGAACGCCTTCAATCCCTGCCGCTGACAGATCTCGCGCGCGCGCTCACGCGTCACACGCTCGTCAGGCGAAAGACTCATGAGCTGCAACGTGGCGCGCGTGCGCGTCTCGGGAAAGATGTCGAGAAAAGGCGATTGCTGTAACTGCACGGCGAGACCTTGCCGGAGTGTGTCGTCAAAGACGGCCTCACCGGTTTTGTTCTCGAATTCACTGAGCAGGATCGTGTCTTTGTCGGTTAGCGGCGCAACCCGCGTGTGCTTGAAGTACCAAAACACTGTCGCGAATGCGGCAAGCGCAAACACTCCCAATAGCATCAAGGCGCCACGCTTGTGGAGCTTCACTTGATTGACGATGTACTCCGCACTCGAAACCGGATAACGACCGCTTTGAGTAGTGGCCGCTTGACGGACCAACACCGGCTGCTGAAACAGCGCGGTGCGATCGTTCTCAGCCTGGTTTTCCAGTTGACGCTTGAGACTCCGCATGTCGTTCAACATGTCGGTGGCTGCTTGGTAGCGTTCGTCCGGATTTTTTGCGAGCGCCTTGTCGATGATTCGTTCCAACTGTTCCGGCACGTGCTCGACAAGTTTTGATAGCGGCGTGTGAGGTCGCTCTTGAATGGCGATTAACTGCTGTAACAGATCTTTCCCTTCAAACGGCACGCGCCCGGCTGTCATCTCGTAGAGCACCGCACCCAAACTCCAAATGTCAGTGCGATAGTCGATGTTCTTCACCGCCAGCGATTGCTCTGGAGACATGTAACTCACGGTGCCCATCACGATACCTGTCTCCGTGTGAAGCGGCTCGCTTGATGTGGTGGAGGCGCCATCCTGACGGACCGGCTTCGCCAAACCGAAGTCGAGCACTTTCACGATGCTGTCGCGCCGGCGCAGCATGATGTTTTCAGGCTTGATATCACGATGAATGACGTGCGCTTCGTGCGCCGCATTCAGAGCCGCGGCGACCTGAATGCCAATGTCGAGCACTTCGTGAAGATTCAAACGGTTGTTGTTCAGGTGCTCACGCAGCGTGACGCCATCAACATATTCCATCGCCATGAAACGTGTTGAGTCGTGCACGCCAAACTCGTAGATGGTGAGAACATTTGGATGATTGAGACCAGAGACGGTTCTGGCTTCGCGGATGAAGCGCTGCATCCACTTCGGATCCGCAGCAACCTCGGAAGGCAAGAGTTTGATAGCAACGGGGCGATTCAACTCGCTCGTATCTTGTGCGAGGTACACCTGGCCCATCCCACCCGTACCGATGTGCCCACGGATTTCGTAACGCCCAAGTTTTATGCCGTCAGCTAGTGGCATTCTGAGCAAGGAACGGTTGTTATCACTTTCATTACCATCATTGGTGATAAATTACTCCTTGTGGTGGCTTTGCCCGAAAAGTCTGTTATTGGACTTCTTCTCTGTGCTCCCTCCGTGTTCTCTGTGCCTCTGTGGTTGTTTTTCCTAAGCAATCGTTAACCACGGAGACACATCAGAGGTGCACAGAGAAGAGACTTTTCGGGCAAAGCCCCTTTGTACTCACCGAGAAGACGAATAGTGCGCAGGAGATTCTGCGGGATCTGTTGTTTTTCAATAAAACCTGGGTCGAAGGAATTCATATTAACCGGACATACCCTAATAAATCCGAAGTGTTAAAGCTGATATTCAGTAACGGCTGGAAGTAAAGCGTGTCATTTTAGAATCGCGGCCATAAATATAACAACATTTACCGGATCGTCGGCTAAGTTTCCGGTTCATGGCCGATTGTTGAAATGTCGGATAAAATATCGCGCCTCATGTTCGATTCTGATTTCATTACCAATCCTTACAGAGCTTACAGCCACCTGCGTGCAGCCGCACCGCTATTCTGGGCTGACAAGTTTCGCAACGGCGCGTGGTTTGTAACTCGTTACGCTGACGTGTTGGCGGGCTTGCATGACTCGCGTCTCTCCAGTCAACGCAGCCATAACCTGACTGCCGCCCTCCCGAGCGAAGCGCAGAGCGAATTCGAAACGTTCAACCGGATCTTTTCCAGGTGGATGCTATTTCTCGATCCGCCGGAGCATAGCCGCATCCGCAAACTCCTGAATAAAGAGTTTACGCCAAACATGATCCAGCGGCTGCGCCCGCGTATTCAACACGTTGTCGATTCACTGCTGGATGACGTGGCCGGAAAATCTGAGATCGAGTTCATGACTGAGTTTGCCAATCCTCTGCCAGTCAGAGTGATTGCAGAAATGCTCGGTATACCAGTGGAGGACCAAAGCGACTTCCAGATCTGGTCTGACGATCTTGCCAGTTTTTTCGGCAATGCTACTTCGGGTGTTGACACGGCGCGGCGTGCGCAAAACAGTCTCGTCAGTCTCACTGAATATTTCCGCGCCATGCTGCCGGAACGGAGGGCGCATAAAGGAGACGATCTGGTAAGTCTGTTACTTCGCGTCGAGGAAGAAGGCGAGATGCTCACCGGCGAAGAGCTGCTGGCCCAATGCACTCTGCTACTCGTCGCCGGACACGAGACTACGCGTAACCTGCTCGGTAACGGATTGCTGGCGCTACTTCAAAATTCGGACCAGTTTGCAAAGCTCAAGGAGAATCCGGCGCTGATCAACTCAGCCGTGCGCGAGTTTGCAAGGTTCGACAGTCCGGTGCAGTTCTCCGGACGCGCCACGACGGAAGATTTCGCATGGCACGATCAGGAGATCAAGAAAGGTCAAACTGTCATTCTTCTCCTGGGCTCTGCCAATCACGACCCCGAGAAATTCTCGGCTCCCGAGCAACTCGAGATCTCACGTGACGAAGGCATGCCGCTCTCATTCGGTCACGGCACACACTTCTGCATCGGTGCATCCCTCGCCTACACCGAAGCCGAGATCGCGTTCACTACTTTGCTGGAGCGGACTTCAGATATGAGATTGCTCGACGACGTTCCGGCGTGGCGCTCGAATCTGAGTTTTCGCGGCTTGAGCAGACTGCCGCTGTCGTTGTCGGTATAGTTGTAGAGAAGCGTTTTTTCTGATGTCAATGTAAGGGGGAGATTATGAGTGAAGACCTGCAACGCAAACCAAGTTCTGGGATACAGCGCTACATTATCTATGCGGGCGTGCTGCTCGTCGTGTTCCTGATCGGTCTTATCCCGATGTGGCTCAAGGCTCGAACAGCAGCGAGTAGTCTCACAGAGACAGAGCATCAGTTAGTCCTCTGCAAAACGCAGAGCGATCTTGCCTCTGCAGTCATTGATGCGCGACGCGGCGACTATGAGCCAGCCCGTCAGGCTCTCAGCAGGTTCTTCACGTCGTTAAGTGCCGAAAAGGATAGCTCGAGTTATACAGAGGCACAAAGAAACAGCCTGCAGCCATTGTTTGCCAGTCGCGATGAGCTCATTACTTTACTTGCTCGT
>Ga0207708_10004586_pt1 | contig 10173 bp, 11 predicted proteins | sample KBSK5101metaG_FD_184340 | JGI IMG/M metagenome (GOLD analysis project Ga0207708, IMG submission 184340) | Corn, switchgrass and miscanthus rhizosphere microbial communities from Kellogg Biological Station, Michigan, USA - KBS K5-10-1 metaG... | ecosystem: Host-associated > Plants > Roots >...
GGCATACCACGTCAGGAGCGAGGCGAGGATCCCGCAGACCGCGACCAGCCGGTTTCCGAACTCGACCATCGGGTGGAAGCGGAGCGCGGGGAACGGCGTCGAGCCGCATCGCGGCCAGTTGTCGCAGCCGAGGCCCGACCCGGTCAGACGCACGAATGCCCCCGAGGTGACGACGAGGCCGAGCACGACGACCGTGGCGACGGCGAGACGGATGAAGCGCTCGGGCGCGACCGGCTCCCGCAGGCGGGCACGCAGGCTCACGACAGCGCCACCCCGCGTCCCTCCTCCACGGTCCCGACCGCGTAGAGCGGAAGCCCCGCGGCCGCGAACGTCGCCTCGAGGACGACGCGCTTGTCGCGCGGGAGCGTGACGAGCAGCCCACCGGCCGTCTGCGGGTCGTAGGCGAGCGCCGCCAGCTCGGGCGCCGCGTCGCAGTCGACGTGCGGGCCGGCGAAGTCCCGGTTGCGCGGGTCGCCGCCCGTTCGCACGCCGGCCGCGGCAAGGTCGAGGGCGCCGGGGAGCGCGGGCAGCTGCTGCGCGGACAGCTCGATGCGCACACCCGACCGCTCGGCCGTCTCGTGTGCGTGACCCAGGAGGCCAAAGCCCGTGACGTCCGTCACCGCGTTCGGCGAGAACGAGTGCAGCGCGTCCGCCGCGTCGCGGTTGAGCTCGGTCATCGCTTCGATCGCCGCCTCGAGCGCACCCTCCGGTGCACGTCCCTCACGTACGGCCTGGAGAACCAGCCCGGTGCCGAGCGGCTTCGTGAGGAAGACCGCGTCACCCGGGCGCGCGCCGCTCTTTCGCCACACTCCCTCCGGGTGGACGGTGCCGACGACGGCGAGTCCGTACTTCGGCTCGTCGTCGCGAATCGTGTGTCCGCCGGCGAGGATCGCGCCGGCCTCCCGCGTCGCCTCGGCGGCACCTGCGAGCACCTCGCCGAGCACCTCGACCGGCAACTCCTCGGGGAACGCGGTCACCGAGAGCGCGAGCAGGGGCCGCCCTCCCATGGCGAACACGTCGTTGAGCGCGTTCGTCGCCGCGATCCGACCGAACGTCCGGGGGTCGTCGACGACGGGCGGGAAGAAGTCGACGGTGAAGACGAGCGCCGTGCGGTCGTCCAGTCGATACACCGCGGCGTCGTCCGCAGGGTCGAGGCCGACGATCAGGTCCTCTGCGTCCGCCGGGACGATGCCACCGAGGAGCTCCTGGAGCCGTGCGGCCGGGTACTTCGCCGCGCACCCGCCGGCCCTGGCGAGGCTCGTCAGCGTCGGCTGCATCACCCTGCGAGTGTAGGGAAGGACTCGCGCCCGCGACCTCGTAGACGGTGACCAGACGAGAGGACAACCCCCTCCCCCTCTCTCGTGCACCGCGGAGGCCGCCGGACCCGGGCGGCCTCCGTCTGTGAGAGGATCGCCGCGTGCCGAGCGCGCTCGTCACCGGTGGGTCGTCGGGTATCGGGCTCGCGATCGCGCGCAAGCTGCACGACGAGGGGTACGGGCTCACGCTTGCGGCCCGGAAGGTCGAGCGGCTCGAGGCCGCCGCCGCCGACCTCGGGGCAACCGCGGTGGCGGTCGACGTCAGGCAGGAGGAGGACTGTGCGCGGCTCGTAGCTGCGCACCTCGAGGCCCACGGTGGCCTGGACGTCCTCGTCAACTCGGCCGGCGTGGGGATCGGGGGCAACATCGGCGACATATCGACGAAGCAGTTCGACGTCCAGCAGGAGGTCAACCTGCGCGGCGCCTTCCTCGTGACCCGCGAGGCGCTCGCGGCGCTCAGGGTCTCGCGCGGGTACGTCGTCAACCTCGCGTCGATCGCCGGCACGATCCCGACGCCCGGGCTCGCGATCTACGGCGCCTCGAAGGCGGCTCTGATCGCCCTCACGCGGTCGCTCGTCCGTGAGGAGACGCACACGGGCGTCCGGGCGACGGCGATCTGCCCCGCGTTCGTCGACACGCCGATGGCGGCATGGACCGGCATCGAGAGCGCCGACATGATCCAGCCGGAGGACTGCGCCGAGATCGTGCGCACGCTGCTCCATCTCAGCCCCGCGGCGCGCGTGCCGGTCGTCGTGATCGAGCGCGCCGGCGACGTCGTGTAGCGGTCAGTCGTCGCCGGACGCGAGCTCGCCGAGGGCCTCGTCACCGCCCGTCAGCCCGAGGCGGCCGTAGAGCGCGAGCTTCCCCCGCGAGTCCTCGATGTCGAGCAGGCGCAGCGTCAGCTGGCCGATCCTGTCGAGCGGCCCGAAGGCTGCATCCTCGACCCGTTCCATCGACAGGCGCTCGGGGTGGTACGTCGCGTTCTCCGAGACCGTGTCGAGGATCGTCCAGTCGTCGCCGCGTCGGAGCTCGACCGTCACCTCGCCGGTCACGGCGCCGCCCACCCAGCTTGCGAGGCTCTGGCGCAGCATCAGCGCCTGCGGGTCGAACCAGCGCCCCTCGTACAACAGCCTCCCGAGGCGGCGACCGCTCGCGCGGTACTCGTCGATGGTCGACTCGTTGTGGATCGCATTCACGAGCCGCTCGTAGGCGAGGAAGAGGAGCGCCATGCCGGGCGCCTCGTAGATGCCTCGGCTCTTCGCCTCGATGATGCGGTTCTCGATCTGGTCGGACATCCCGAGCCCGTGGCGACCCCCGATCGCGTTCGCCTCGAGCACGAGCGCGACCCGCTCGTCGAACGCGGCGCCGTTGAGCGCCACGGGCCATCCCTCCTCGAAGCGGACCGTCACGAGCTCCGGGGCGATCGCGACCGCCGGATCCCAGTGCGCGACCCCCATGATCGGGTCGACGAGGTGCATCGACCGGTCGAGGAGCTCGAGCTCCTTGGCCTCGTGTGTCGCGCCCCAGATGTTCGCATCCGTCGAGTACGCCTTCTCGACGCTCGCGCGGTACGGGAGGCCCCGCTCGGCGAGCCACTCGCTCATCTCCTTCCTGCCGCCGAGCTCGTCGACGAACAGCGGGTCGAGCCACGGCTTGTAGATCCTGAGAGAGGGGTTCGCGAGGAGTCCGTAACGGAAGAACCGCTCGATGTCGTTGCCCTTGTACGTCGAGCCGTCGCCCCAGACGTCGACGCCGTGCTCGCGCATCGCGTTGACGAGCATCGTCCCCGTGACGGCCCGCCCGAGCGGCGTCGTGTTGAAGTAGGTCTTGCCTCCCGACGAGACGTGGAACGCGCCGCAGCGGAGCGCGACGAGCCCCTCGTGCACCAGATGCGGACGGCAGTCGACGAGGATCGCCTCTTCGGCTCCGACGGCGGTGGCGCGCGCCGGGATGCCGGCGACGTCGTCCTCGTCGTACTGGCCGAGATCTGCCGTGAGGGCGTACGGGACGGCTCCCTTCTCGCGGATCCACGCGACCGCCACGGTCGTGTCGAGGCCGCCGGAGAACGCGATCCCGATGCGCTCTCCCACCGGGAGCGAGGAGAGGACGCGCGTCACGGGAGGAGCGTAGCCGGGCTCGCGGCACGAGCGACGCGTGAGCCGGGCGCACGCACAACGAGGGCGCCAATGCGGAGGAGTAGAGTTGCGCCATGCGTGCGTACGCGATCTGGGGCACGGCTACTTCGCCGGAGCACGAGGCGTGGGTCCGGGCGGTCGGGGCGGCATTCGAGGCGGACGGATTCAGCCTCGTCGACGACATCGCCGACGCCGACTTCGTCCTCAACATGTTCGACGCGAAGGAGCCGAAGGCGTTCCGCCGGCAGTCCCGCGGCACGTACTCCGCGTCGTTCTACGAGCTCGACGCCGTGCCGGAGGACGTGCTCAAGACGAGCTACCCGATGCTCGTGCGCACGCTCGCCAACGTCGTCGTCCTCCATGTCCCCGATCAGGGCGTCTGGTTCACGACGATGGAGCGCGGGACGTACAAGATCTCGGACGACCCGCAGGAGGTCTTCGACCGGCTCGCACCACTCGCTAAGTCGAAGCTCGTGATCGACAACGAGTTCGTCCCCGACCTCGAGCCAGAGCTCTGGGACGGCGACGACGTGACCGCCGACATCGGCGCCGCCGGCAAGCGGATGCAGGATCTCGACCTCCTGCCCGCGCCCTTCCCGGTGCACGAGTACCTCGACGAGCGCGACCTGCGCCACGTGATGCGCCTCTATCAGGTCGGCGGCCTCTCGTACGGCAATCTCTCCGCGCGCAAGGACGCGAACCGCTTCTGGATGAGCGCGAGCGGCGTCGACAAGTCGCAGCTCGAGGTGGCGGGCCGCGACATCCTGCTCGTGACCGGCTACGACGAGCCGAGCGCGAAGATGGTCATCAGCGTCCCGCCGGGGATCGAGCCGCGCCGCGTATCGGTCGACGCGATCGAGCACTGGATGATCTACCAGGCGCACCCCGACGTGGGCGCGATCCTCCACGTCCACGCCTGGATGGAGGGGATCGCGGCGACGGACATCAATTACCCCTGCGGCACCCAGGAGCTCGCGGAGTCGGTCGCCGACCTGATCGACCGGGAGCCCGATCCGTCGCACGCCGTGATCGGCTTGCGCAACCACGGGATCACCGCGACCGGCGACAGCCTGATGGAGATCCTCGACCGCATCGAGTCGAGCATCCTCCGCCAGGTGCCGATGACGTAGCGCCGGCCGGACCGGCCTAGTCGGACGCCAGGCGGACCCGCCAGACCGTCAGCACCGCCAGCAGCGGGACGAGCACGAGGTCGTTCACGAGGCACCAGATGCACCAGGCGTCGATGACGAACGCCTGCAGGGTCACGAGGTACACGACGAACCCGACCGCCGTGAGCGCGACGGCGGCCGCAAGCGTCCGGGCGAGCTCGCTGTCCCACGCGACGAGCACGAGCACCGCCACGTAGGAGAGAAGACCGAGCAACGCGACCGGCACGCCGAACAGCTCGGCGTAGGAGGAGTCCTGAACCGTCTCGCACCCCCCGCCTGCCGTGCAGATGAGCGCCTCGGGCTGGTAATGGACGTACGTCAGGTACCCGGCGAGCGCGACGCCCGCCAGCGCGACGACCGCAACGCCGATCCGGAGCGCCCGGTCGCTCATCGCGCGCAGCTAGGAAGCCAACGCGTCGTCGAGGATCGAGCGGAACGCCGAGGGATCGAAGGAGCCTGGCTGCACCTTGTAGGGCTGGTCGTTACCGACCTGGACGTAGAACGTCGGCGTCCCCTCGATCTGGCGCTGGTTCGCCTCCGCCGCCATCGAGTTCGCCTGCTGGAGGGTCACCGCGCTGTCGGCGTCCTTCTTGAGCTTCGCCCAGTCGAGCCCGAGGCCCTTGGCGATCTGCTCGAGGAGGGTATCCGTGACCCAGCCGGAGTTCTCGTGGCCCTGGTTCGCGTAGAGCGCGTCCTGGAACTGCCAGAGCTTGCCCTGCTCGCCCGCGGCGAGCGTGTACAGAAGTGCCTTCTCGGAATCGGGGCCGATGAACGCCATCCCGACGAAGCGCAGCTTCACCTTGCCCGGCCGCACGTACTCGTCCACGACGCTCGGGAAGCCCTCCGCCTGGTAGCGACGGCAGATCGGGCACTGGAGATCCTCGAACTGGATCATCGTGACCTTCGCCTTCTGCGAGCCCAGCTCCGCCCGGTCCTGCGGGATCCCGCCGAGGAGCGCCGACGCCTCCTCGATGCCGGTCACGCCGCCCGTCGCCGAGTCGTCGCCCGAGTCGCCGCCGCGAAGCAGGAGACTGGCGCCCACGAGGACGACGACGACTGCCGCGGCCGCTCCTGCGGCGATGAGGAGGTTCCTGTTGGCGGAACCTTTGCGCGGCGGCGGCTTGCGGGGCTTCGGCGGCATCCGCGATCAGTCTGCCTGCGACAGGACGGGAACGGCGCTCCTACTAGCGCGTGAGCTCGAGCGGCACCTCGACGACATGGAGGTGGCTTCCGTCCTTCGCCGACGCCTCGTACGCCACGACCGTGACGTCACCGGGTCGCGCGGGGACGTCGACTCTCGTGTCGAACGTGCCGCGGGTGCCGGTCCCGGACGTGGCGGTCGTGAACGTGCGCTCGAGGATCGCGCCGCGTGCGTTTCGGACGTCGATGGAGACGGTTGCCTCGAAGACGTTCGCCGTGCCTTCGAGGCGGATCGGGCTCCTGACGGTCTCACCGGGAAGCGGCGATCGGACGAGGATCTGCGGCGTCTCGGCCTCGAAGTCGTGGCCCGTCAACGGGCGGCCTTCACGCCCGTCGACGACGAACGCCACCCTTTCGACGCCCGGGAGGTCGGTGAGCGTGTAGACGACCTGCGCCTGCGCGAGCCGCGAGAGCGACCCGGCCCCCGTCACGACCCGCGCGACGCCGCCCGCCACCTCCACGTCGCCATCCCGCGGCGGGACGGCAGTCACGTAGCCGGCGCTCCTCTCCTCCGCCGTCGGCCGTGCGCGCGTCAGGGCGTCGAGCGCCGACGACACCGCCTCCTCCTGCGGCGCGTGGATCACGCGTCGGACGGGCGCGACCTTGCCGTCGCGCGCCAGGTAGACGGCGATCGTCCGCGCCGCGTCGTCGGCACCGGACGTCGAGCCGGACGAGGCCGTGTCGCCACCCCGCGTGCACGCCGCGCACGCAACGACGCAGACCACGACGCCGACGATCGCGGATACCCGTCCCATCGTGCGGATGGTGCACGGCAGTTGTTCGGAATTCAGTCTGCGGCGGCGCGCGCGAGCGCAGCGAGCGTCCGGCCGACGATCGGCGCGAACTTGAATCCATGCCCCGAGCAGGCCGAGCCGACGACCACGCGACCCTGCCGCTCGAGCACGAAGCGCTCGTCGGCCGTGTTGGTGTAGAGGCACGTCTCGCTGGCGAGCGCCTCTCCCGCATCGGGATACCGGCGAGCAGCCCACTGCGCGGCCCAGGCAGCCACCCGGCCGTCCGGATCGCGGTCGTCGTCCGGGTCGGTTGCAGGCCCCGAGTGGTGCAGCCCGGCCTTGAGGCCCCGGCCCGGTGCGGCGAGCGAGTACGCGGCCTGCCCGCCCCGCGCGATCCCGCCTTCGCCCTTCGCGGGCACACTGCCGTAGTCGATCACGGGCGGGAGGCGCTCCGCGCGCGGGAGGTCGACGTAGACGACCGTCTCACGCGTCGGCACCACCGCGAGCTCGATGCCCGTTCCCTCGACGAGGCCCGCGGCCCACGCGCCGGCCGTCACGACCACCGCCCGTGCCCGCACCTCGCCCCCGTCGTGGCTCAGGACGACCGACCCGCGGTCGGTCGCCAGCGCGCGAACGGCCGTCGCGGCGCGCACCTCTACCCCCCGCTCGACCGCCTCGCCGAGAAGCGCGGCGTATGCGCGGTCCGCGTACAGGATGCCGCCGTCCGGCTGGAAGACGCCTGTCTCGCCCTCCTCGACCGCGATCGGCCAGCGTTCGGCGATGTCCTTGGCGGCAAGCGTCTCGTAGCTCGCGCCGCACGCCGCGAGCGCGCGGGCGGTACCGGCGGCGACAGGTCCGAGGTCGAGGCAGCCCACCCGCTCGACGAGGTGCTCCCCGCACTCGGCCTCGAGCTCGCGCCAGGCGACGTCGGAGGCCATGGCCATGCGAACGAAGCGCTCATCCGCGTAGTTGAGACGGAAGATCCGCGACGTCCCGTGGCTCGAGCCGCGGGCGTGCCCGACGTCGAACTGCTCGAGCACGACGACGGACCCCGGATACCCCGCGAGCGCGCGTGCCGTCGCCACGCCCGTGATGCCGGCGCCGACCACGACGATGTCGGCATCGCGTCGCACGGCGTGGATCCTAGGTGGATCAGGCCACGAGAGTGCTCTTGGCCGCGTGAGTCGCCGCCCGTGACAACGCGCGGTAGGCCTTTGCGAGCTGGTCGCGGTCGCCGGCGACCTCGGCCGCTTCGACCGCGTCGACCGCGTCCGACACGGCGGCGTCGATGCGGTCCCTTCCGTACGCGAGCACCGACTCGCTGATGCCGATCCGGCGCGCAAGCTCCCGCATCACCTGGAGTGAGGGAACGCGTTCTCCGCGCTCGATGCGCGAGATGTATGCCGCGCTGCAGCCGGGGAATGCGAGATCCCGCTGGCTGATGCCCGCGGCCTCGCGGGCGGCGTGCAACCTCCGACCGACGGCGACCGGGTCGTCGTAGTGGGGCGTCCGCGGACGCTTGAGGTTCACGCCCCCATGATGGCACGGGATCGACGCCGGGGAAACTGCCAGGATCCTCGGGTGGAGCTCGACCTTTCCGCCCTGTTCCGTACCGGGTCCGCGCGAGCCAGTGGGTGGCGGCGGATGCCGGCAGTCGTCGGCCGGTCGATGATTGCGACGAGCCATCCTCTCGCCTCGGCAGCCGGTCTGGCGACGTTCGCCGAGGGAGGCAATGCGGTCGACGCCGCGCTCGCCGCGGCCGCGGTGTTGACCGTCGCGGAGCCGACCGACAACGGCCTGGGAGGAGATGCGTTCGCGCTCGTGTGGCACGACGGAAGGCTCCACGGCCTCAACGGCTCCGGCCGCTCGCCACTCGAGCTGGACGCGATCCGCGTCGACGTGCTCGGCCCGCGCTCCGTGACGGTTCCGGGAATCGTGCGCGCCTGGAGCGACCTCGCCGAGCGGTTCGGCAGCTTCGGGCTCGATCGGGCACTCACACGGGCAGCCGACGTCGCCCGACAGGGCGTCGCCTGCACCCCCAGGATCGCGGACAAGTGGGCGAGAGCCGCTACGCCGCCGTATCCGGCCCCCGAGATCGGCGGCCGCTTCCTGCTGCCCGATGTCGCCGGGACGCTCGAGCTCCTCGCCGACGAGGGACCGGATGCGTTCTACCGCGGTGGCGTGGCCGCGGCGATAGCCGGCGCGTCGTGGCTCACCGAGCAGGACCTCGAGCTCCACCGCTCGGAGTGGGTGGAGCCGCTCAGGCTCACGTATCGGGGCGTCGAGGTCTGCGAGCTTCCCCCGAACGGCCAGGGGGCGGCCGCGCTCATCGCCCTCGGCCTCTACGACGGCCTGGAGCCCGGTGTCCACTCACAGATCGAGGCGATGAAGCTCGCGCTCTCGGATGTCTACGCGCACGTCGCCGACGCCCCGCTCCCACGGGAGCTGCTCGACCCGGCCCACCTCGCTGTACGGCGTGCGCTCGTCGACCAGGCCCGAGCGCTCGACCCGACTCCGTCCGTCCTGCCACGGGGAGGCACGACGTACCTGTGCGCGGTCGATGCGGACGGTACCGCGATCTCGCTCATCCAGAGCATCTACGAGACGTTCGGGTCGGGCGTGGTCGCGCCGGGGACGGGCGTCGTCCTCCAGAACCGTGCCGCGTCGTTCGTGGAGGACGAGGGCCACCCGAACCGGCTCGCCCCCGGGCGCAGGCCCTTCCACACGATCATCCCGGGGATGCTCCTCGAGGGCGGTGCGCTTCTCGGCCCGTTCGGCGTGATGGGCGGCGCGATGCAGCCGCAGGGGCACGTCCAGGTGGTCGTGCGGCTCGTCGACCACGGCGACGACCCGCAGGCGGCGCTCGACGCACCGCGCTGGCGCGTCGGTCCCGGCAGGGAGGTGCACCTCGAACCGGGCCTCTGGCAGGACGAGGAGCACCTCAGCAGTCTCGGCCACGACGTGCGGCGAGCGCAGGTCCAGCACCCGTTCGGGGTCGGCCAGGCGATTCTCCGCGTTCGCGACGGATTGATCGCCGGCTCCGACGGACGCGGCGACGGCGTGGCCGTCGGGCTCTGATGGTCGCTCCGGACCGGTTACACCCCGGGTTACACCCCCTGACGAATGGATCACTCGAACGAGGGACGGAAGAATCGCGCCATGACGAGGACGAACACCGTCACGGAGGCGCCGCTGACCGTCCGCCAGCGCGAGGTTGTGGCGCTGATCGCGGCCGGGTGCTCGAACGACGAGGTGGGGCGCTCCCTCGGGATCTCGCCCCGGACGGCGCGGGCACACAGCGACGCGCTCCGCGTGAAGCTCGGCGTCCCGCGGCGGCGACAGATTCCCGCCGCGTTCCGCCTGCTCACCGGTGAGGACCCATACGTCCCCGCCCTCGTCAGGCTCCGGCCCCCACGGAGCCGCTGACGGCAGGCACCCGCGGCCCGCCGAGGCCGGCCGCGGGTGCCACTTTCCAGACCGAGGGCAGAGGAGTAGCGTCAGCGCGATCCCCGATGGCAGACGAGCCACGGAAGCCGACGATCCGCGGGCGCCGGATCATCGAGCGCCCTCGGCTCACATGCGCCCTCGACCTGTCGTCCGCGCGCATCCGGATGCTCGT
>Ga0207708_10004587_pt1 | contig 10170 bp, 9 predicted proteins | sample KBSK5101metaG_FD_184340 | JGI IMG/M metagenome (GOLD analysis project Ga0207708, IMG submission 184340) | Corn, switchgrass and miscanthus rhizosphere microbial communities from Kellogg Biological Station, Michigan, USA - KBS K5-10-1 metaG... | ecosystem: Host-associated > Plants > Roots >...
CGATCGATCCTGCGCGGGAGTACGCGATCGTCTGTCCGTCGGGCGACCAGGCTGGCTCGAACGCGTCCTCGGCCGCCTGCGTGACCCGACGGAGGCCCGTCCCGTCCACGCCGATCGCGTAGAGCTGGAACGGCTTCGTCCCCCGCCGGCCCGAGAACGCGACCGTCTTGGCGTCGGGCGACCACGCGGGGGCGTACGCCGCACCCTGGAGATCGGTCAGCTTGCGGCGGCCGGATCCGTCCGGATGGACGATCCAGATCTCCCGGATCTCCGTCCCGGGGAGGCGGCGCGAGTATGCGATCCACCGTCCGTCGGGCGACCAGGCGGGCTCGATCTCGGGCGCGAGATCCGTCGTCAGGCGGCGGCTGCCGGTGCCGTCCGCCTGCATGACGAAGACGTGGTCGCCGTTCAGGTCGTTCTGGTAGGCGATCTGCGCGCCGTCCGGGGACCAGGCCGGCTCGGACTCGTTGCCCGGACCGGTGGTGAGGGCCTGCGTCCCCGAACCGTCGGCGTCCATCGCGTAGACGTCGAGCGAGCCTTCGCGGGCGCTCGCGAAGGCGATCTTGGTGCCGTCGGGCGAATAGGCGGGCGCGATCTGGAAGGTGGTGCCCGCCGGGGTCGAGGTATCCCCGTGCTCGTCCGTGAGCCTGCCCTGGTCGCTCCCGTCGGCATTCATGCCGTAGACGGCGTAGTCCCCGTCGCGCGTGCTGACGAACGCGATCGCGTCGCCGTGCGACGACCCGGAGCCGCCGCAGCCGCCGACGAGCAGGAGCACCGCCGCCGCACCACCGGCAAGGATCCGCCCCGGCCTCACGAGCTAGTGGGCGAGCGGTTCCACGCCGAGGTAGCGCCGCTGCAGCTCGGAGTCGCCGGCGAGGACTGCCGCGGTCGTCTCGGTCGCGATCGAGCCCGCGACCATGATCAGCTGCCGCTCGGCGAGCGAGGTCGCGACGCCGAGGTTCTGCTCGATCAGCAGGAGCGACAGGCCCTCGCGCTCGAGCTCCCGGAACGTCTCGATCATGTTCTCGATGATCGCAGGCGCGAGCCCCTCCGAGGGCTCGTCCATCACCACGAGGCGCGGGTTCGTCACGAGCGCCCGCCCGATCGCGAGCATCTGCTGCTCGCCGCCCGAGAGCTGCGCGCCGCCGTTGCGCTTGCGCTCGGCGAGCCGCGGGAAGAGCTCGTAGACCCGCTCGCGCGTCCACTCGCCGCCCGTCGACGCGCCGCCGGCGCTCCGCGAGGCGATCCGCAGGTGCTCGTCGACGGTGAGCGACGGGAAGAGGCGACGGCCCTGCGGGACGTAGCCGATGCCGTGCCGCGCGATCTTGTGCGACTGGCCGCCGACGAGCTCCTTGCCCTCGAAGCGGATCGAGCCCTCGGCATGCGGCGGCGCGATGCCCATGATCGCGTTGCAGAGCGTCGTCTTGCCCATCCCGTTGCGACCCACGATCGCGAGCGAGCCGCGCTCCATGGTGAAGCTCAGGTCGTCGAGGACCCGCGCTTTGCCGTAGAACGCGTCGAGGCCCGCGATCTCGAGCATCGTCGTCGTCGGGGCGGGAGCGACGGGGGCGGCTGCGGGCTCGCTCATCGGCGCCCCAGATACAGGTCGTGGACGGTTTGGTTGGCCCGGATCTCGTCCGGAGTGCCTTCGACGATCACCCGGCCGTCGTGCATCATCGTCACGCTCTGCGCGACGCTGAGCGCGATGTCCATGTCGTGCTCGATGAGGATCAGGGTGATCGAGGGGTCGAGGCCGAGGAGCAGCTCGGTCAGCAGCACGCGCTCGCCACGAGAGAGGCCGGAGGCGGGCTCGTCCAGCATCAGCATCCGCGGCTGCGCGGCGAGCGCCATCGCGATCGCGACCTGACGGTGCTCACCGTGCGAGAGGTCACCCACGCGCTCGCCGAGCTTGTGGTCGATCGCGACCCGGCCCGCGGCCTCGCGCGCCCGTTCGCGCAGCTGCGCGTCGCGCCGGAGGATCAGCGGCCGCAGCCGCCCTCCCTCCACGCCCACGATCGAGAGGTAGATGCTGTCCTCGACCGTCAGCCCGAGAAACTGGCGCGACTGTTGGTACGTGCGGGCGAGCCCGAGCTTGACGCGCGCCCGGGCCGGGCTCCGCGTGACGTCCTCGCCGTAGAGCTCTATCGTCCCGCTCGACGCCGGCATGTCGCCGCAGATCAGGTTGAAGAGAGTCGTCTTGCCCGCACCGTTCGGTCCGAGCACGGCGCGTCGCTCGCCCTGCACGACGTCGAGGTCGACCTCCCGCACTGCGAGCAACCCGCCGAAACGCCGGCCGACCCCCCGCAAGCGGAGGGTCGGCGCGGGGGAACCCGTGTGGGGGACAGGCTGGAGCCTGTCCCCCACGGCTGCATTCGCGTCGGGGACGGACTGGAGTCCGTCCCCGACGCTGTTTCCCTCGTTGCTCACTGCCTCACTTGATGACCGAGTTGGTCACGACGCCGTTCTTCACCGCACGGATCTTGCCCTGCCACGGCAGCTTCTTCTTCACACACGGAGGCTGCGTGCGACCGGGCGGCGGGCTCGACTTCTTGAAGAGCCCTCCGAACGACTGGTCGACGTTCGGCACGTAGCCGGTCAGCGTGACCGTCGGGCCGTTGGCGCCCTGCACGATCTGCACCGGCCACTGGTCCTGGATCGCCTGCCGGTTCGCGTCCAGCTTGACGTTCCCGCGGTTCGAGATGTTGAACGGTGCCGAGAGGGTCTTCGGCAGCGCCTGCTGCAGCTTCGCGCCGGTGGCGCCGGCGGAGGCGTTCAGGCCGGCGACGAGCGCCTTGGTGGCCTGGTAGTAGTTGTAGAGGAACCCGTCGTCGAAGTTGGCGTTGGTGAACCCGGGGTACGTCTTCTTCGCGAAGGCGTGGTAGGAGTTCACCGCCTTGCTCTTCAGGCCCGGCGCGGTGCCGAACCCTCCGACGTACGAGCCGACGAGGCGCGGTGCCACGTCCTGGAAGCCCGTGAGGAACCAGAGGAACAGGTTCCCCGAGTGCTGCGTGGGCTTGATGGTGCCGTACGCCTGCTCGAACGCCTTGAGCGCAGGCCCGGTACCGGTTCCGCCGACGACCCAGAAGTATCCGTCCACCTGACCCGGCGGCGGCAGCTGCCGGACGTAGGACGAGTAGTCGGTCGTGTTCAGCGGCGGGAACACCCGCTTCGTGATCTGGCCGCCGATGGCGCAGAAGTCGGCGATGATGCCGGCCCCGGACGTCCAGCCGAAGCTGTAGTCGTCCATGATGATGGCGGCCTTCCGCCAGCCGAGCTTCTTGTAGACGATCTCACCGATGCCGGCGTTCCACTGCGCGCCGTCACCGTGGTAGCGGAACACGTTCTTCGGTGCGATCTGCAGCGTCGGATCCTGCGACCCGGCGGTGCCGATGATCACCGTCTTGGTGGGGCGGGCCTTGGCCCAGTTCGCCACCGCGACGGCCTCGTCGCCTGACAGCGGACCGACCATCACCTCGGCGCCCGCCTGCTGCATCAGCCGGCGCGTCTCCTTCAGGATCGTCGCAGGCGTGTCGTCTCCGCACCCGTAGCCGACGACCTGGATCGTCTTGCCACCGGCCTTCGCGCCTGTGATCCCTGCGGACGGCTTCTTGTTGTTCTTCACCTTGCCGCCTGCGAACTGCGCGAGGGCGATGTTCGTCCCGGCCGCGCCTACCTCGTAGGCACCGCCGAACGCACCCTTGCAGTCCGTCATCACCGCGACCTTCACGACCCCTCCCGACGCGCCGAATGCTGACGTCGCCAGGAAGGTCATGCCGAGCGCGAGCGCGGCGAGCGGAAGCGCGAGCTTCCACGCGCGCACGTTCCGTCGACTCATCGTGTTGCCCTCCTTCTCGTCGTGTTACCCATGAAGCTCAGACGCCTCCCAGTCCTCGGAGTTGTCTCGCATGTCCCCGTCGTCGACCCCCTTTCCCTACGCCTGCGGCCCCGCGGAGCCGCCTGCCACGGCGGGCTCGCCTGTCCCACCGCGGCCCCGCATCCCTGACCAGATGCGATCCCAGATGCCCATCAACCCGTCGGGCGAGGCGATCACGATCGCGAGGAACGCGAGCCCGATCACCGTGTTGAAGCTCCCGCCGATCAGCCACAGGCCGCCCTCGGGAATCTTGTTCGTCACCTCGTTGGAGATCCAGATGTAGGCGAAGGCGCCGAGCCAGGCGCCCTCGATCCGCGTCAGGCCGCCGATCACGGCGATCACGAGGAGCTGGATCGTCGCCTGCAGGCCGATGTCGGACGGAGAGAGCTGCCCCGACCACCATGCGAAGAGAAGACCGCTCAAGGCCGCGATCAGCGAGCCGATCCCGAAGGCGAGCGTGCGGTGGAGCGTGACGTTGTAGCCGAGCGAGGCCATGCGCGTCGGCTCGTCGCGGATCCCCTCGAGCGCGATCCCGAACGGCGTCCGCACGAGGTAGCGGATCGCCGCGTAGACGACGAGCGCCACGGCCAGGGCGATGTAGTAGAGGCGCTGCCGGTCGTTGACGACGTCGCCCACGAACCCCGGCGTGTAGCGGTCGATGCCGGCGATGGGCGAGAAGCCGCCCACCTGGGTCACCTGGCTCACGAACAGGAACGCGATCACCGAGTACGTCAGCGTGAGCATCAGGAAGTAGATCCCGAAACTGCGGGAGGCCACCGCGCCGAACAGGATCCCGATCCCCACCGTGAGCAGGATCGCGGCGACGACCGAGACCGTCGGGTCCCAGCCGAGGAGGAGCCCTTTCGTCTCGCCGCCCTCGACGCGCTCGGTGACCATGTTGCCGAGCGCATAGCCCGCGATGCCCATCAGTCCGGCCTGCGCGAGCGAGATCATGCCGCCGTACGCGGAGAGGAAGACGAGGCTCGCCGCTCCGATGCCGAGGATGAAGGACTGGCTCAGGATCGCGTCCATCCAGAACCCCGAGACGATCTGGGGCGCGACCAGGACGAAGACGAGCACCGCGATGCCGATCCCTCGCTCCGCGAAAAGCTTCTTCCGCGCCAGCGTCACGCTTCTCTCCCGAACAGCCCGCGCGGGCGGAAGGCGAGCACGAGGGCCATCAGCACGAACGTGAGCACGGGTGAGTACTGCGTGCAGCAGTCCGGGCCCGACACGGGCAGGTACGTGGTCGAGAACGCGGTGACGAGGCCGAAGAGGAGCGACCCGGCGACGGCGCCGACGAGCGACCCCATGCCGCCGATGATCACCACGACGAGCGAGTTGAGCAGCCAGACGCCGTCCTGGCCCTGCGAGATGTTGCCCTGGGAGGTGCCGACCGTCGCGCCCAGGGCGACGAGGGCCGCGCCGACCGCGAACGCGATCGCGAACGTCACCTGGATGTTGATCCCGAGCGCGGAGGTCATCTGCCGGTCGTCGACACCCGCGCGGATCACCATGCCGGTCTTCGTCCGGTAGAGCCAGAGCCAGAGCGCGACCCCGACCGCCGCCCCGAGCGCCAGCATCACGAGCCGCGCGAGCGAGTACTGGACGCCCCAGACATGGAGGTCCACGAGCCGGTTCGTCCACCCGGGCCAGCCGATGCCGACGGCGTTCCCGCCGAAGGCCTTCGTGCCCGCGGGGACGTGCCGCGGGAAGTGGGCGATCACCTGGTCGGCGACGATGAGCGAGACCGCGATCGTGATGAGCGCCTGCCGGAGGTCCTGCCCCTGGTTCCAGCGGAGCAGCAGCTGCTGCATCCCCAGGCCGAAGAGCGCGATCACGCCCATCGCCACGAGCAGTGGCAGCACCCACTCCCATGTGTTCACGTCGCTGGACTGCACGGAGAAGCCCTTGCCGGTCATCGACTGCTGGATCTCGTAGGCGATGTAGCCGCCGAGCAGGTAGAAGGAGCCGTGGGCCATGTTGACCACCCGCATCAGCCCGAAGATCAGCGAGAAGCCGCTCGCGACGATGAACAGCAGCCCGGCGAACGTGAGCGCGTCGAGCAGCGTGAAGACGAACGCACCGGGATTGTCGAACGCCGATCCGAAGTTCGTCGTCCGCCAGCTGTCCGCGACCCCCGTCGACGGGTTGGCGATCACGATCACGTAGAGCAGCGCGAACAGGATCGCCGCAGCCGCGATGCCGAGCGGGATCAGCTGCGAGCGAGGCGTCTGCCGGAGCCGCTCGGTCACCCGGAATCCACCACGCCGATGGCGCGGGCGTTCGCCGCGGCTGGTGTGGATGGCCGGCGCCCCACGTCCGCGCGGAGCCTAACGACTCGCCGACGGCCTTTGCAACATTGTCACCGATTATCGATTGTTCGGCCCGGCCCTCAGCCGCGTTCCCAGGCGAGCCCGGCCGCGAGCACGGTCTCGTCGTCCGGTGCGACGAGGTGCAGGTTCCCGATCGCGAGCCCCGACCATCCGAGCAGGTTGACCCAGCGCAGGAACGACGAGAGCGGCAGCCGCACGTCGAGCTCGTCCGCGTCCTCTGCGGGCAGGTCGATCGCGACGCACGGGCTCACGTAGAGGTCGACGTCCGGCACGAGCTGCCGCCACGCGAGCAGGGCCCGGTAGCCGTCGAGGACGGCCTCGGGCTCCACCCTCCGGGCGGCCTCGAGCTTCGCGCGGATCGCCTTCCCGTACTCGTCGGCGCGGCTCGGGAAGGTCTCGGCGTGCGACCTGGCCGCCTCGTGGAGGAACACCGGCCAGGTGTCGGCCGCGGGTCCCGGCATCTCTGCCTCGACGACCCGGGCGCCGAGAGCCTCGAGGCGGCCGACCCACGCCTCGGCGACGTCGCTCGCCTCCGTCTCGCGGCCGTCTGCGAGGTTGGGTGCCCGGCGGAGGAGCCCGATCGTGCGTCCTGCGAGCGTCGGCTCGGGCACGGGCCTGCCGGAGAGCACCGACCAGAGCGCTGCGACGTCGGCGACCGACCGACCGAGCGGGCCGACGGTGTCGAAGGAGGGGCAGAGCGGGAAGACGCCGTCGACGGGGACGTTCCCGAGGCGCGTCTTGAGCCCGACGATGTCGCAGGCGGCGGACGGGAGGCGGACGGAGCAGCCGGTGTCGGTGCCGATCCCGAGCTCGCAGAGGCCGCCCGCGACCGCCGCGGCGTTGCCGCTCGAGGAGCCGCCCGTGGTGCGGCCCGGCCTGGCCGGGTTGTGCACGGTGCCGTACCACTCGTTCGCTCCGAGCACGCTCCAGGCGAACTCGGCGAGGTTCGCCTTGCCGACGACGACGGCCCCGGCGTCGAGCACGCGCTCGACGACGGTCGCGTGACGCGTCGGCACGTGGTCGGCGTAGACGCGCGAGCCGTATGTCGTCCGGATCCCCGCCGTGTCGATCAGGTCCTTCACGAGCACCGTCCGTCCGGCGAGCGGTCCGGCATCGGTTCGTCGCAGCGGCTCGTCGAGCCAGGTGATCCCGGCGTTGAACGCGTCGGTCACGAGGGGATGAGCGCCACGGCGTCGACCTCGATCCGCGCGCCGGGGATCACGAGCGCCGAGACCTCGACGAGGGTGGACGCTGGCCGCGACGAGCCGAAGACCTCTTGCCTGACGGGGTTGACGAGCGGACGGTCGTCGATGTCGGTGAGGAACACCGTCACCTTGACGACGTCCGCGAAGGCGCATCCCGCCGCCGCGAGCACGTCGCGCATGTTCGCGAAGACGGCGCGTGCCTGGGCGACGACGTCGTCCCCGCCGACGAGCTCACGTCTCTCGTCCACGGGAACGACTCCGCTGACGAACAGGAGGTCGCCCGCCTGGACGGCGTCGGTGAAGTGCGAGATCGGCTCGGCCTGGCCGGCGACGCGGTACTCGCGCCGAAGCGGCACCTACGAGCGGGACGCAAGCGCGAGCGAGCGCGCTGCGTCGAGCGCGTCCTCGATCGTCGCATTGCTCGCCCGATCGCCTGCCAGCACGTTGACCTGGAAGTCGCGGTCACCGCGCGTGACCCGGGCGAACGCGCCGCGACCCGCGAAGCAGTCGAACGTCCCGCGGCGCAGCTTCATCGCGGAGAGCGGCGGGAAGCTCACCCCGATCGAGGTCTTCCAGCCGATCACGACGACGGCCGCGCCGTCGGCCGGGACACGGTAGGAGGACACCAGACAGTCGCTCTGCGTCGCGCGCACGCCATCCGTCCCGACCACGAGCAGCGTCCGCGGATCCGTCCTCTGGTCCGATGCCGGGGACACCTTCGACCAGCCGTCCGGCAGCGTCAGCTGGATGCCCCAGGCGCGCGCGACGTCGCCCGTCGCCGCGACGGCGGCGGACGCGACGAGCGCCGCGACGGCGACCGTCGCGGTCGCGAGGAGAACGATGTGCCGGCTGCGCTTCGTCACAGGCTCGAATGGTACGCACCGCGGGCGCGCTTGGGAAGAACAACCTGCACAGACGTCGTTTTTCCTGGACCGGTCCCTCCCCGGCGGTCCAGTCGCCGCTAGGCGCCGAAGTGGGCCTTGAGCGCGTCGAGGCCGCCCTGGAAGACCTGGCTCGCGAAGAACCCGACCCAGTGCTCCTGCTTGTCGCGGTCGCAGTCGAACGTCGTCCACCACTCGACGAAGGCCGTCCCTCCGTCGGTGACCGGCGTCACGCGGATCGTCGCCTCGTAGTTGTCGACGTCGAACGGCGTCTTCTGGAAGTCGTAGGTGTACGAGCGCTCGAGGTCGGAGTGCGCGAGCAGCTTCTCGCGAATGTGCGTCCCGTCGGTGAGGGTGAAGCTCCGGATCCCGCCGACCTGGTCACCCGACCTGCCGTCCTCGATCTCGCTCGTCGCGACGAGCCCGCTGTGCCAGGTGGCAAGCCCGTTGAAGTCCCGGATCCGCGCCCAGACGTCCTCTGCGGACGCATTGATCACGGTGCTCGCGTACGACTTCGCCATCAGGTCATCCTCCGCGTCTCGGTTGTCGGTGGGAGCAAGCCTACGGTGCCCGGTCGCCCGGCGCGCGCCTAGCGGCCCGCCTCGGCGCGGATCTCGGAGAGGGTCTGGCGCGGCGTCAGCGCCTCGGGGTCGACCGGCACGTGCAGCACGGCCGCGGTGCCCGCCCCGAGTGCGCGGTCGAGCGCCGCGGGCACGTCGGCCGTCCGCTCGACGCGCTCGCCGTACGCGCCGAACGCGCGCGCGAGGGCGACGAAGTCCGGGTTCTCGAGGTCGGTGCCGCTCACGCGGGCGGGGAACCGTCGCTCCTGGTGCATCCGAATCGTCCCGTACATGCCGTTGTCGAGCACCACCACGACGACGGGCGCGCCTGCCTGGCGCGCGGTCGCGAGCTCCTGCGCGGTCATCAGGAAGTCGCCGTCGCCGGCGAGGCAGACGACGTCCCGGTCCGGGTGGACGAGCTTCGCGGCGATCGCGGCGGGAAGCCCGTAGCCCATCGCGCCGGAGAGCGGCGCGAGCTGCGTGCGGTACGTCCGGAAGACGTAGAAGCGGTGCGCCCAGACGGTGAAGTTGCCGGCGCCGCTCGTCAGGATCGCGTCCGGCCCGAGCCGCGCGCGCAATGCGGACATCACGCCGGTCGCCTCGACCGGGCCGGGGAGGGCCCGCGCCTCGAGGGTCGCGCGCCACGCGCCGTGCGCCGCGTCCATCGTGCCGCCGCGTCCGCCCGGGTCGAGCGGCTCCGCCGCGCGGAGCGCCTCGGCGAAGCGCGGGCCGGACGACACGATCCCGAGCGCCGGCTCGTACACCCGGCCGATCTCGTCCGGGTCGGGATGGACGTGGATCAGCGTCCGCCCCGCGCCGGGGGGGACGATGGTCGCGAAGCCGTCGGTCTCGATGTCGCCGAGGCGGGTGCCGACGACGAGCAGGACGTCCGCGTCGCGCAGGCGGTCGCGGAGCGCCGGGTCGGCGCCGACGCCGAGATGGCCCGCGTAGCAGGAGGCCTCGTTGTCGACGTAGTCCTGGCAGCGCCACGCCGCCGCGACCGGGATCCCGCCCGCCTCGCACCAGGCCGCGAGAGCATTCCCTGCATCCGCGCTCCACGGCTGGCCACCGACGATGGCGAGCGGACGCTCGGCCGACGCGAGCAGGTCGCGCGCAGCCGTCAGCTCCTCCGTCCCGGGCGCCGCGTGCGCCGGCGCGTACGGCGAGGCGTCCGGCACGTCGGCGACGTCGGCGAGCACGTCCTCCGGCAGCGCGAGCACCACCGGCCCGGGTCGGCCGGAGGTCGCGACGCGGAACGCCCGCGCGATCAGCTCGGGGATGCGCTCGACCTGGTCGACCTGTGCGACCCACTTC
>Ga0207708_10004588_pt1 | contig 10170 bp, 5 predicted proteins | sample KBSK5101metaG_FD_184340 | JGI IMG/M metagenome (GOLD analysis project Ga0207708, IMG submission 184340) | Corn, switchgrass and miscanthus rhizosphere microbial communities from Kellogg Biological Station, Michigan, USA - KBS K5-10-1 metaG... | ecosystem: Host-associated > Plants > Roots >...
CGATAGATCTCATCGAGCGTGACGTCAGTGTCGACGCATGGGACGCGAACACGTCCCTCGAGGACGATCTCTTCTCGCTGCCAGGCGGCATCCGGCCCAGCGCGCCAATGCCGCTCGACGCGACGCCGACGATGGTCGACGATCAGATACGCTCGGAGCGTGGGGACCTGCTTGTACGCCGTGAGCTTCTCGCCCCGGTCGGTCCTGGCTGTACTCGGCGATGTGACCTCGACTACCACACACGGCTCGCGGGCCGTGACGTCGAGCTCGTTCATGGGCAAGCAGATGACCAACACGTCCGGGTAGTAGTAGACGTCATGAGCAACTTGAAGCCTCATGTCGTTCAGAACGACCCGACACGGACCTTCCCCAGCCGCCGCGAGCAGCCGAGCTCCGATGTTGAGCGCGATGGTGCTGTGGCGGAAGGTCGCGCCCGACATCGCGTAGAGCTCGCCCGACACGTACTCGTGGCGGGCCTGCGAGCCTTCCTCGAATCGGAAGTACTCCTCGACGGTCATGGTTCGGAGCAGCGACGTCTCCCGCATACCTCCACGCTACGCTCGGCCGCGCGGGGTTCGCAACCGAACGAGCGCCGAGGGGGTGGCGGTCGAGCGCTCCTGACTTGTCAGGGAGGCGTGGTATGTTGAGTGCGCCGGACTGACCACCACCGCATCGCTTTCACCATGACCCAACGCGACCCTCTGGAAGACGACGACCTCGGCGACCTCGCCCCGGAGCGTCGGCTGACAACGAGTGAGCAGAAGCTTCAGCGGTGGGTGGACCTTCTCGCTGCGCTGCTGATCCGTCACCGTCACGCACCGTTCGACGAACTGGCGAAGGACGTTCCCGCGTACGACCTCGCGAATGGTCAGAGAGAAAGCGTCCTGCGCACGTTCGAGCGCGACAAGGACGAGCTCCGGCGCTTCGGCGTGCCCATCGACACGGTGAAGGACGCGGACGGGAACACGTTAGGGTACCGGCTCGAGCGCAAGGCGTTCTATCTGCCGTATCTCATGCTGGCGGGTCAGGAGCGCGCTGCGCACGCGCCGAGGAAGGTCGATCACGAGGGCTATCGCTCGCTCGAGACGCTCGCCTTCGAGCCCGATGAGCTCGACGCGATCATCGAGGCTGCCGCCCGAGTGCGCGCGTTAGGCGACCCGATCCTTGCCGGCGAGGCGGAAGCAGCGATCCGAAAGCTCGCCCTCGACCTGCCACTCGGGGCAGTGCTCGATGATGCCGTCGCGGGTGCGGCGGTGGTCGAGCGCCTGCTCGCGTCTCCAGCGCCGGCCGCAGTCGTTAGGCGCATGCAGCGGATCGAGCCGACGATCGTGCCGCCGCGGCGTATTCCTGACCCGACTGTCTTCGACCGGCTGAGCGATGCCTTGGGCCGCCGCAAGGTCGTCACGTTCGACTACTACAGCATGGAGCGCGGCGAGCGATCGCGCCGAGCGGTCGAGCCGTACGGCCTGTTCTTCGTGAGTGCGCACTGGTACCTGGCCGGTCGCGATGTCGGCCAGGACGCGCTGCGCAACTTCCGTCTGAGTCGCGTGTCACGCGTCGAGGTCAACACGAAGAAGTCCCAGACGCACGACTATGAGCTCCCATCGGATTTCTCGCTTCGCGAGCACGCGAAGGCGCGCGAGCCGTGGGAGATCGGCGACGGGGACGCGACGCCGGCGATCGTCGAGTTCATCGCGACCACCGGTGCGACGCGTGCCGCGCTCGCGCTCGGCCGTCCGGTCGAGGGTAGCAGTAGCCGCCGCCAGTTCGATGTGCGTCGCCTGGACTCGTTCGCGCGGTGGGTGCTGTCGTTCGGCGGTGACGCGCGGCCGATCGATCCGCCAGAGCTTCGCAGCGAGTGTGAGCGGATCGCCGCCGAGACGCTGGCGCGTTATGCGGGAGTCGTTCGACCTAACAACAGTGGTACGGTATCATGAGCGAGACCGCGGCCGCGCGTCTGCGCCGAATCCTGCTCCTCATCCCGCGTCTTGGCGACGGGAAAGACCACGACATCGCCGAGCTCGCGCGCGACGTCGGCACCGATCGGGAGACGCTGGTGCGCGACATAGAGACGCTCGTCACGCGTGCCGACGACCCGGGCGGTTTCGTGCCGGGCGTGAGCGTGTACTACACCGGAAAGAACGTGTCGCTCAACAGCAATCGGTTCCTGCGACCCATGCGCCTGACGTCATCGGAGCTCGGTGCTCTGGAGCTCGGCCTCGCGATGCTGAGGGCCGAACGTCCGCCTGACGAGCGCAAGGCGATCAACAGTGCGCTCGAACGCCTGCGCAAGGCGATGGTCACGATGCCGTCGGACGCGGTGGCCGCCGGGCAGCGGGAGGCATCGCTGCCGGCGTCAGGTGATCCGGCGACGCTCGCGGCGGTGAAGCGCGGACTGTCGGAGCGGCGGAAGCTGCGGATTCGCTATCACAGCGGCTCGAAGGCCGAGGCGTCGGACCGGACGGTGCGGCCGTACGCGCTCGTCGTCGCCTCCGGTCACTGGTATCTGCTCGCGCACTGCGAGTCGAAGGGCGACGTCGTCTCGTTTCGGCTCGATCGGATGGAGGGCGTCGAGCAACTCGACGACGAATACATCATCCCGACGACGTTCTCGGTCGATGAGCATCTGAACGATCGGAAGGTGCTTCGCACGGGCGCGCCCGCGAAGATGCGCGTGCGCTATTCACCGCGGATCGCGCGATGGATCGCCGAACGTGAGGGCGTGCAGCCGGACGCGGATGGGTCGCTTACTCTCGACCACCCGCTGCTCGACGTGCAGTGGGGAGTGCGCCACGTGCTGCAGTATGGGCCGGACGCGGAGGTGCTCGAGCCCAGCGATGTACGAGAGGAGGTCGCTAGGCGCGTCGCCGCGCTCGTCCCTTGATTGGGTATTTCCAACAACCCGGGGCGGCTACGTCGACAAGGAAGAGTCCGACAGGATGCTCGCGCGCCATCAGCGCCGACTCTGCCGTATGTTGTGTGCACCTTCGCTGCATAAACCTGTCTAACGTCCCCCAATTGGCTGGCCTGGTCCACCGACCTAACGTGGACTTATGTTCGCCGCACCGTTTGCCGTCATCTGTAGAGCCGCATGCGAGCAACGCATCTCAACCGCTTTGAACAGGCCCTGCTCAGCCTGCTCGTGCTTGCAGGAGTGGTGTGTGTCCCCAGCATAGCTGCCGCACAGAGCTCGGCAGGGCCGTGCGCGGACAAGGATTTCCCGGCGCCGAAACTATGTCAGCGTGCTCGTCTCGATACACTCCATGCGTCGTACTTGCTATTGGTGGACGAAAGCGGATCGATGAAGCCGCTCTGGCCGGCAGTCCGGCAAGCGCTTGGAGAGTTCTCGGCAGCGGTTCCTGACGGAGACGATCTGGAAGTCCGCCTGTTCGCTGATTGTCCGCATACCCTGATTCCACCTACGCCAGCGTCAGACCGAACCAGGACCGCGTGGCAGCAGCAGATCAACGGGCTCGGAGCGCCGAGCGGCAAGAATACGAACCTCGGCTGTGCAGCCGAAGCGGTCATCGAACAACTGCGATCGGCGCCGGCCGAGCGCCTTCAGTTCGTGTTCATTCTGACCGACGGTCAGCATGAACCAGGCGCTGGGGAAGCAGCACGTAAATATCCACAGACGTGGGGAGGTAACTGGCCGTCGCTCGCCCCCGAAGGGGAGACGGTTCTCCGAGGGCGGCCTGTTGCCGTGACGTTGCTTCGGTTGAACAACGATGCCGATCGAACGTTTCTCTCGCGCGTATTCCCGGAGTTGGTTGTCACCGACGCAATCGGGCCCGACGCGCTCCGATCATGGTTCGCCAACGCCCGTCGCCGAGTCTCGGTCAGCAAACTCCGGCTGCTGGTCGATCGCGAGCTGAAACGTCCTGCGTGGGTCATAACGGGCAATGAAGAAATCGCAGCGCAGGCGGGCCGAAGCAACGTGCATGACGTTGGAGTTCGGCCAGCGCGATCGATCGTGACCACCACACTCGCTACTCCCGGGCCATTCCCAATGCCAGGAGGACTGGGAGGAAGTATCGCGTTCCCTGCGCCGCTTCCGTCTGATTCGGTAGCGCGTACAGAGGTCCGGATCACCGGTGCCGATTGCGCCTGGTGGCGGCCGCCGGGTAGCTGTGGCCGCGCCGCCCGCGGCGATGTGAACCTAACGACAAGACTCGAGCCGGCTGACGAGCTGACACGGATCGGCATAGATCCGGGGAGCAGGCCGGATTCGGCACGGGTAGATCTGGCGATCGCGAATGGTGGTGCCCTTCCATGGTATCTCTACTACCCGGCTGTGGCTGTCCTCCTCGGGCTTTTTGCTGCCGGGTCGATACGCGCCAAGTGGGCGACGCACCAGCCCTATCTCACTGGACGAGTCCTGGTCCGGCTCGGCGGTGGAGACGCTGATGTCACGTCGGTCGAGCCGGAAGTCGTGAACTTCGCCCAGTCGCGCCAGCGCTCTTACAGCATCACAGATCCTGAGGGTCACGAGCTCATTCGCTTGGAAGCAAGGAACGAACGTGGACGTACGAGGCTCTACGCTTCGCCAGGCCCCGAGCCAGTGCGCGTCGGAGGCAAGCGGCTGGCAACGACACAACAGGTAACCAGAACGACCCGCTTCGAGACCGATAGAGGCGACGTTCAGTACTTCACGAGCTAATCCTGCGGACAGTCCATGACGACCACCGTACAACCTGCCCTCATCATCGGGCTTGGCGGCTCTGGGATAGACGTGGTACGCCGGTTCAAACGGCGATTCCGGATGATGTACCCGACGACACCGTACGTACGATTCCTCGGCATCGACACCGCTCCCCAAACGCCGGAGCGGGAGCACCTGCCGCAACTGAGCGACGACGAGTTCGTTCGTACGTCCGATTTCCGGATGGACTTCTATACGAGTCCGGGATACATCGACCAGCACCCGAGCATCCGCGGATGGTGGAAGGGATACGACGGACTGCCGTCGCGGTTCATCAATGCTGGTGCCGGAATGAAGCGTCCGATTGGACGCCTGGCGCTTTTTGTCAATTACGCATCGGTCGTTAGGCGAATCAACGAGCAGCTCCGGGAGATTTTCTCGAGCGAGGTGTTCTTCGCGTTACCCGAGGAGTATCGCAAGGCGGTGAACGTATACATCGTCTCGTCGACGTGCGGGGGCACCGGGACGGGGATGTTTCTGGACCTCGCGTACATCTCCCGGCATGTCGTCGCGAACCAGTTTGGGAAGGAGCCGTGGGTCCGCGCGTTGTTGCTGCTCCCCTCCGTTTTTCTGGGCACCGGCCAGGTTGCCGACCAGAACGCGCAGAACCTCCGCGCGAACGCTTTCGGAGCGCTTACGGAGTTGGACTATGCGATGTCGAAGGATGCGAGCCTGAGACCCATTCAGTACCCGGAGGGGCCGCTCGTTTCTCGCGCGGAGGAGCCATTCAAGAGCTGCTACTTTGTCGGGAACCAGGCCGCGGCCGGCGCCGTCTTCAATGATTTCGAGGACCTGCAAGAGCGCTGTGCCGTTCACATCCAGATCGAGCTCGCAAGTCCGTTGACGCAACAGGGTGCAGCGTCGATGGACAACGTCCTCCAGCAAATCGCCGTAAAGCCCGATGCCCAGGGGCGGCGGCGGCTCTACTCGTCATTCAACGGTGACTGGCTGGAGCTTCCCAGTGCCCGGATACTCGCGCGTTGGACGAAGCGCCTGGCTCTTCGGACGCTGGACCGTCTCCGCCAACCGGCCAGGCCGGCGCAGGGCGGCCCCGCCGCCGCCGCCTTCGCCGAGTTGAAAAACGCGCCTGGATACGGCGCGCTTCGAAATCTCTTCACCGCGCATGGTGTCAACTCGTACTTGCCGCGGGTCGAAGCATTCCTCGATGCGTTCATGGACATCCCGGCCAACGGTCAATCGCCTGAGCAGTTGCTCCAACGTGCCAACACGCTGCATGCCGAGGCGATTCGCCAGATCAACGGCAACAGTCGACTGCCGGAGGCCGCACGATCGGCAACGGATGACATCCTCCCGGAAATCGAACAGGCTACCAGGAGACTGGTAGCCGAGGCTTCGCTTGCGGATGCCAGACAGTTCGTGTCCCAGGTTCGCGATGAGCTGTCGGGATGGCTCGCGAAAGCACAGAACGAAATCGCTGGCGCCTCTTCCGATACATGGCTCATCGACTTCGCCCAGAACGTTCAGTCGCACAGGAAGGGCATTCTCGATCGACAGGAGAAATTTGCGGGAGAACAGCGTCAGCTCGTGATCGATGGCGCGGAAGCGGCACGCAGTGCATGGGCCCGCGCGGTGAAGGCGCGACTCGCGGAGTCCACACAGAGTCGGTTGCCGGCAATTCTGGTCGCTCTCGAAGGAATGCGTGAGCGGCTGCAACAAGCGACGATCGCGCTGGAAGCTGCCGTCGCGATCATCAATCGTCGAAGGGAACCAGAGCTTGCCCCGGGCGTTGGCGTTCGCTCGGTGAGCGATAGCGACATCGACGCAGCATTCGAGGCTGCAGGCCGACCTGAGAAACTCGACGAGGCCGTGGAAGCCCGACTCGGGTCGCTGCTCGAGGACACGGAGATTTGGCCCGAGACTGTTGCCGAGCACGTGGCGGATGTCGCCAATCAAGCAGTTCTCCAGGTGGCACCCGTGTATCTCCAGACCCTATCGATTCCGGCCGAGGAGATTGCAAAACGCGTCGACCATTCTTCGCCGCTCGCTGTGCATACGCCTGACTGGACCTCGCAGCCCTATGCGCGCGACGTTGAACGCCTGTGGTTGATCGGGCTACCGGCAAGCATGCGGGAGCAGACTACCCAAGTGAAAAGTCGCCTGTCTCCGGCGAACCGCCAGTACGCGCAGATCCTTCCACATAACGACGAGGATCGCGTTGTGATAACGATTCAGGAGCATGGCTTCCCACTGTATTCGCTCCAGGAGATTGCTGACTGCAAGCGTGGGTACGACGGGGCTACCAACGACCAGAAGCAATTGTGTTTCGTGCAGCCCGAGCGAGAGATCCGCCACTGGGACTTCATGCCGGCGGCCCCGCACGAGGCCCATCAGTGGTTTGCCCTTGCATTGGCGACGGGGAAAATTCGTCGAGCAGGCCAGAGCTACATGTACAACGCCGGCAAACCCACGTCGGTCGACGTCACGTTAGGAGCCGACCCGGATCCAGTTTCGGCCCGACAAGCCGCACGCGATGCCTTTTTTGCCAGCGGCCACACATCAGAGATGAAGCTCCTGATCAACTCGCGCCTCGAAGCAGAAGGCAATAGCAATCTGTACCGGGAGCTCGACGCGTGGGTGCGCGAGCAGGAGTCGGTTCGTTCGAATCCCAATTATCCTGCTGACTTCGTACGGGAGATCGAAGTCGTGCGGAGCTACATGAAGAGTATCCCGCCATACTGAGAGCGAGTCGACTGTCTTGCGTCATCCACGAACGCTGCGCCGAGTCGTGCTCGTTGCGTATGGCGAGCCTGGCGCGGAATGGCTGCGCGCGGCCGCAGGGAGTATGCGACACCATCCGCTTTTGCAGCAGCTTCTCGACGCGAGCGTGGTGCAACTCTGGGTCGTAGGGGCGGAACGGCCGGCCGAACATCCGCCGCTGCTCCGGTATGTGGCCGCGGACCCTCAGCCGCCACGCCTGCGCGCAATGTTGGAGGAGGGGGCACGAGCGCAGAACAGGGCGCAATTCCCCGCCATTGAAATGCACTCGATTCTCGTTCTCGACCGCTGGTCGTTGTTCGACAAACCGACGGCGCACAGAACAGCACTTCGAAAGGCGCTCGACACGGCGTGCCGAACAAGCTGCCACGAGGCCGGCGCTCCGGAATTCGACTACGAATGGATCTCACTTGCCGACACCACGCGTCCGGCCACCAATCCTGACGATGATACGGTCCAGGTCGTGCGTCATCTTCTCCTGGACGACTCATTCCCCGATCGGGTGCTCCTCATCGATCGAAAGGATGCGGGAAACGCCGTCATAGAGCGACCGCTCGCGGATACTTCTTTTTTGCAGGTGGCGACGGCGATACTCACCAGCGACGCAGCGTTTCCGACAGCGAACACGGAGCAGTCCGGCGCGTTTGGGGGTGATTCGCCGCTGCGTGCTGTCATTCCCATCTCGCTCGTCAACCTTCACCACTCGGACCGGCGCATCAAAGACTCCGTTGGAGAACGCCTGTGGGACCGGCTCACTTCCGCTTCTGCTCCGCCCGAGACGCTCCGATGGGATGAGCGCATTCCGAAGCTCGATTCGCTGCCGGACGTAGAAGCTGACGAAATGGCTCGCGGGATCTTCTCCGGTCGTGCCGCGCGTGACCGGCGAAGGTCGAGTGTGACAGAGCTAATGCGAGTTGTTCTTGCGAGCAGGTCACGGGATACCGGGGTGATTGGCCAGATCGATCGGGCACGAACGGCTGCTCGACGGTTGTTCCCGGCTTCGGCGCAGCCATCGTCAGTATCGACAGCCGCGATTCTCGCACCGATAGCGACGTCCACGCTGGAGCAGGCCAGTGTGACTGCTGCGGCGAGTCTCATCGCGTTAGGCGCAGTCGCGGCAACCGCCATCTTTTGGTGGAGAAAGCGACCAGGCCACGCCTCGGTCGATACAGCTCGACCCGCCCCTTCCGCCTCCGCGCTCGGGGAACACCGGCCGGAAGCGAGGATGCAGTGGGAGCAGCTTTGCAGCCGAATCGATGCAATCGTGTCGGAATGGCAACGTCAGTTTCGACTGAGCGCCACGTCGCCCGGCCCGCCCGAGCGAACGCTCGTTTGGGAACGAGACTCCGCAACCCCATACGACTGGCGACTCGCAGCCGACCCTATTGCACGTGATGATTTACGCCCCCTGGGTGAACACGAGTACCAGGAGCTGGCACGCCTGTGCGCCCAGTTCCTCGAGAACGAGACACCCGTCGCAGAGCTGCTGCGCGCTTCGCTGGACCGGATCGCGAATGAACAGCTTGACCGTGCACCGACGCTCCGTTCCGCAGTGATCCAGGCCGCGATAACCACCGCCGACACCACAGCGATTACACGGTCACTGGATCCAGCCAGGACGCCACTGATGGTTTACGCAGCCCCGAGCACAGTGTCGGAAGTACTGTGGATCTTCGATCCGACCGTGATCGACTGTGAACAGCTCAAACGACTGGAGCCTGCTTCCACGAGGGCGATCGTCCGTTGCATGACGCAGGATGATCCGAGCCGATCGACTCGCCTGGCGTTCGGCAATCCAATTCAGTGGCGCTCGGTTCTTTCACTCGCGCCGCTTGCATTATGACCACGGAGAGGGACGGACAGCGGTTCACCACGGCCTGGGTGATGTTGGTTTTCGGCCTGGGTGCGTTCGCAAATGCCGTCGTGTTCATGTGGTCGCTGCTGCTTCCAAGAGGCGGCACAACGGTGGTGTGGGGCGTGTGGGGCTTGTCCATTGTCCTCTTCCTCATCGGAACCGGCTTCGCGGTCCATGACGCCTCGTGGCTGACCCGGCAGCGGCGCGGATTCAAAGTTCTCAAGCCGGGAACGATCAACGGAAGCCTGCCGACACTCAAGGGCCTCGTCGCGTCGCTTCGTGCAGAAGCCGACGACACGCTGCTCACGGAACGTGCACAGAGGGTCGCCGAATTCGCAGACCGGAACGGCGGCGCTGCGGAAGGGCTTCGAGCAAGTCTTCGAACCCGCGCCGCCGGCCAGGCAGCGTCCGTCGGCGCCGTTAGCCGTTTCATCGGGTCGATGCTTCTCCTGCTTGCCGTAATCGGCACGTTCGCCGGGATGAAGACTGCGCTGCCAGCGCTTTCAGAGGCAGTTCGATTTCCGGGATCGCCAACGGCTTCGCCGCCCACCACCGCGACCGGCGAGGCGATCGACCGCGCCAATATCCGAGACGCGTTGAGCGGTGTCGCGGATGCATTCGGGGCGAATTTCCTGGCGCTCATCGGCGCGTTCTCTCTCGCCGTCATGAGCTTCGGTGCGACGGTCGATCGGCGAAGACTCCTGGTAGAGCTCGACCGCGTGATGGACGACGACCTATTCTCCGTCATCACCTCGGCCACGGATGCGAATGCATTCGAGCTTCTCCTCGGGAATCTGCGCGAGGGCATCCACGAAATCGCTACCGTTGGCGAGGGACTGGGCGATCTTCGCGGCGCCATCGCCAATTTCCAGTCGAC
>Ga0207708_10004592_pt1 | contig 10161 bp, 9 predicted proteins | sample KBSK5101metaG_FD_184340 | JGI IMG/M metagenome (GOLD analysis project Ga0207708, IMG submission 184340) | Corn, switchgrass and miscanthus rhizosphere microbial communities from Kellogg Biological Station, Michigan, USA - KBS K5-10-1 metaG... | ecosystem: Host-associated > Plants > Roots >...
GGTCGCCGGGATCCTGCCGCCCAACTCGGGCCGCGTGGAGGTCCACGGCCGCGTGAGCACGCTGCTCGCGCTCGGCGTCGGCTTCAACCGCAAGATGACGGGCCGCCAGAACGTGGTCCTCGGCGGGCTCGCGGCCGGCCTGACGCGCGATCAGCTCGCCGCCAAGTACGAGGAGATCGTCGCCTTCGCGGAGCTCGAGGACTTCATGGACATGCCGATGCGGACCTACTCCTCGGGCATGTACGGCCGCCTGGCCTTCGCGGTCGCGGTGACGATGGAGCCCGAGATCCTGCTGATCGACGAGGCGCTGTCGGTCGGCGACGCGCGCTTCCGCAAGAAGTCCTTCCGCAAGATGCGCGAGCTGTGCGGCGAGAACCGCACGATCCTGCTCGTCTCGCACGCGCTCGGCTCGATCAAGGAGCTCTGCGACCAGGCGATCTGGATCCACAAGGGCGAGCTGCAGATGTGGGACGAGCCCGACGCCGTCGTGGACGCCTACACCGAGTTCCTCGAGGTCGGCGAGGACGCCTTCACCATGGAGGACGTGTAGGTCAGCCGCACCCGGGCGCGGCGCTGACGCGCCACGACCGGTTCTCGTAGATCGTCGTGAAGTCGTCCGGGGTCTTCACCTTCGGGAAGACCCCCGGCGGGTAGATGCGGCGCGTGCTCGGGCCCTTGACCGGCATCAGCAGCAGCTTGCCCATCGGGCTCGCGCCGCCCTCGACGGTCGTGACGCTGCCCGGCGCCCCGTCGAGCCAGAAGCGCGCGTAGGGCATCGGGCGGTGGTCGCCGGCCGTGAGCTGCGGGCAGGCCGCGAACGCCGCGCGCACCTCCGGCGCCTCCATCGCCCGCTGCAGGTCGCCGTAGAGCACGCCGTCCTTGTCGAGCCGGCGCTCGACGGCCTTCAGGAGGTCGTACTGCCACGGGATGTAGGCGACCGACAGCAGCACCGCCAGCGCGCCCACGGCCGTCCAGCCGTTGCGCGCGCGCCCGCGCGGGAGCATCGTCCAGCCGGCGACCGCGAGGCCGTAGAAGAGCGTCAGCAGGACCGCCGGGGTCGCGATGTAGCGGCGGATCAGCGGCAGCCCGAAGAGCGGCCCGACGGCGAACACCGCCACCATCGCGGCCACGACCGCGAGCGGCAGGACGGCGCGCTTGCGGGCGTACAGCCACGCGAACACGAGCCCGATCGGCACGCCGAGCACGAGCGGCTCGCGCAGCACGTAGCCGAAGTACTTCGCGGTCCAGTACGGCACGTCGCCGAGGCTGCGGCGGCGGTCGTTGGCGACCGCGAGATCGGCGGTGCCGTGCAGGGAGTGCAGCGGGTCGCCGGTGACGGCCCAGTCCGACCCGGCCCAGATCAGCGGCGCGCTCGCCGCGAGCGCCACCGAGACCGCGCGCGAGCGCGCGTCGCCGGCGCGCCAGATCCAGAGCACGTACAGGCCCGAGAGCACCCAGGCCTCGGGCCGCAGCAGGCCCGCGACGGCGAGCAGGGCGAGCACCGGCGCGCCCCGCTTCGGCGTCCGCGCCTCCAGCAGCACCGCGCCGACCACCAGCGCGGCGAACGGCAGGTCCTGGTAGGCGAGCACCGCGTCGCGCTCGAGCGCGGGCCGCGTGAGCACCACGAGCGCCGCCACGAGGCCCACCCACGGCGAGAACAGCTCCCGGCCGAGCGCGAACGCGAGGTAGACGAGCGCGCCGAAGGAGACGAGCGTCGCGAACACCATCACGTCGTCGGCGGCGCCGCCGAACGGCAGCGCCAGCAGCCCGAACGCCGTCTGCAGCGGATGCGGGGTCGGCGCGAACGCGGCCTCGTACTCGGGCGAGTGGCCGTTGGCGAGATCCTGCGCCCACAGCAGCGCGTAGCGGGCGTCGTAGTTGGCGAACCACGGCCGGTAGGCGAGGTCGAGCGCGACGGCGACGAGCAGGGCGGTCGCCGCGGCGGGCGCGAAGCGGCGGGCCGTCGTCATCGCGCGGCGACGATATCGATAGGCGGCCCGCCCGCCTGGGTAAGGTGCCCGCCGTGTTCGTGGTCCTCGCGGTGGCGCCGGTACTCCAGGGCGCGACGATGCTCGCCGCGGCGGCCGCCGCCGTGACGGTGCTCGTCGCGCGCGACCCGCGCCTGCGCGCCGGGGCCATGGTGGCGGCGCTCGCGTTCTCCGCCCTGACGGTGGCCACGCTGGCGTCGAGCCTGCCCGGCGGGCCGGCGGTGCTGGGCGGCGGCGCGCTGGCGGCGATCGTCGCGCTGGTCGCGCTCGCGGCGCTGCTGGTGCGCCGGCCGGCCCTCGTGGGCCTGCTCGCCCTGGGCGTGCTGCCGTTCCGGGTCCCGCTGACGCTCGGCGGCGACACGGCGAGCCTGTTGCTGCCGCTGTACGGCGTCATCGGGGCCGCCGCCCTGGCCGAGGCGTGGCGCTGGCTGCGGCGCGGCCGCGGCCCGGCGGCGCTCGACGTCGCCGAGCGCCCCGTGCCCGACACGCTGCGCCACGTGCAGATCGCGCTCGCGGCGGTCGTCGGCCTCTACGCGCTGCAGGCCGTCTACTCCTCCGACCTCGAGGTGGCGCTGAAGAACGTCTGCCTCTTCTACGCGCCGTTCGCGGTGCTGTTCCGGCTGCTGTGCGACGTGGAGTGGAGCGCCGTGCGCCTGCGCCACGCCTTCTGGCTGATCACCGGGCTGGCGATCCTGTTCGCCGCCGTCGGCTTCTACGAGTACGCGAGCGGCCACCTGCTGCTCTCCAACGCCAAGGTCCAGGAGGCCAACGAGCTCAAGCCCTACTTCCGGGTCAACTCGCTGTTCTTCGACCCCAACATCTACGGGCGCTTCCTCGCCCTGGCGATGATCGCGCTCGCCGCGACGCTCGTCTGGAGCCGCGACCGCCGCAGCGTGCTGATCGTCGCGGCCGCGCTGGGCGTGCTGTGGGCGGGGCTGGTGCTGTCGCTGTCGCAGTCGAGCTTCGCGGCGCTGCTGGCCGGCCTGGCGGTGCTCGGCGTGCTGCGCTGGAAGGCGCTGCCGGTGCTCGGCGCGATCGCGGTGCTGGCGGCGCTCGCGCTCGGCGTCGTGCTGCTCTCCCCCGGCTCGCTGGAGATCGACACCCGCTCCACGGCGTCGCTGGACAAGGCCACCAGCGGCCGCTTCGACCTCGTCAGCGGGGCGCTGTCGATGGCCCGCGACCGGCCCGTCTGGGGCTTCGGCTCGGGCGCCTTCGCCGAGCGCTACCGGGCTCGCGAGGGCGTGCGCTCGACCCGCGTGGCGGCGGTCTCGCACACGATCCCGCTGACGGTCGCCGCCGAGCAGGGCCTGATCGGCCTGATCGCCTACGTGGCGCTGATCGCGGCGTCGCTGCGGCTGGTCTTCAGCGGCGTGCGCGCCCGCGTGCGCACCCCCGACCCGGGGATCGAGGCGATCGCGTCCGCGGCGATCGCCGCCGCGTTCTGCGCCCTGCTGCTGCACACCTTCGTGTACGCCGCGTTCCTGGAGGACCCCCTCTCGTGGACGCTGCTGGCCGTCGCGGGCGCCCTCGCGGCGCGCGCCCCCGAGGCCGCCCGGCGCTCCCGGGCCGCCGTCGCCGTTTAGGTCCGGCCGGGTTCCTACCCTGGAGCGGTGCCTCTTCGCCGCAAGGTGACCATCGTCGCTGCCGTGATTCTCGCGCTGGCCGCCGCCGGCGCCGCCGCGGCGTACTTCGTCGTGTTCAAGGAGCCGGGCGACATCTCCAACCCGGACGTGCCGTTCGTCGACGCCACGCCGACGCCGGGGCCGAAGGCGAAGAAGCCCAAGCAGCAGAAGCCGAAGAACTTCCGCTGGCCGCGCTACGGCTACACGAAGGACCACAACCGCAACTTCGACCCGGCGAAGCCGATCCGCGGGCCGTTCCGGACCAAGTGGAAGCACAAGGCGTCGGCGCTGACCGAGTTCCCGCCCGCGATCGCGCAGGGCCGCATCCTGCAGTTCGCCGACGACGCCCACCTGGTCTCGCGCGACCTCGAGTCGGGCAGGAAGCGCTGGGACCGCAAGCTCGGCAGCCTGTCCGCATCCACCCCGGCGCTCGAGGACGGCAGAGTCTGGGTGACCGTGCTGGAGACCGCGAAGGGCACGGGCAAGGGCCGGGTCGTGTGCCTGCGCTTCCGCGACGGCAAGATCCTCTGGTCCAAGACGCTCTCCAGCCGCAGCGAGTCCTCCCCGCTGCTGCACAACGGACGACTCTTCTTCGGCACCGAGAACGGGACGCTCTACGCGCTGGACGCGAGGTCGGGCAAGCAGGACTGGACCTACCGCGCCGGCGGCGCGATCAAGGGCAGCCCCACCCTCTCCGACGACGGGATCCTCTACTTCGGCGCGTACGGCGGCACGGTCCACGCGGTGCGGGCGCGCGACGGCAGGAAGATCTGGAGCAAGAGCGCGGCCGGGGGGCTGCGCGGCGGCAACTTCTACGCCACCGCGGCGGTCGCCTGGGGGCGCGTGTACATCGGCGCCACCGACGGCCGCGCCTACTCCCTGTCGGCCAAGGACGGGCGCGTCGCCTGGGCGCACCAGACGGGCCGCTACGTCTACTCCTCCGCGGCCGTCAAGAACGTCCCGGGCCGCGGCCCGATGGTGTTCTTCGGCTCCTATGACGGCGTCTTCTACGCGCTCGACGCGCGCTCGGGCAAGGTCCGCTGGACCCATCGCACGGGCGGCCGGATCTCCGGCGGAGCGACGATCATCGGCGACACGGTCTACACCGCGGTGCTCGACCGGGAGATCACGGTCGGGATGAAGGTCGGCAGCGGCAACGTCGCGTTCCGCTACCCGCTCGGCGCCTATGACCCGGTCGTCTCCGACGGCGTGAACCTCTACATCACGGGTCACCACTCGCTGACGGCGCTCGAGCCGCGGCGGCTGTACAAGCAGCGCCAGAAGGCCAAGCAGGCGGTGGTGCGCAAGAAGAAGACGCGGGCGAAGGCGCTCGTCGCCCCCGCGTGGCCGGAGGAGTGCCGGCAGCTGGCGCCCTGCGGGCCGCTGACGGCCGTGCGCGACCGTCGCATCCGGATGCGCGGCTGATGGCGGCCACCCGCCCCGGGCTCGGCCCGACGCTGCCGGGCGCGCTGCGGGAGCGGTTCGGGATCCCGCCGGCGGTGACCGTGGCGGTGGTGGCCGTGGTGGCGATCGTGGCCGCGGCGGCGGTCATCGTCCTGGTCGGGCGCCCGAACATCTGGGGCGAGCGGGTCACCCGCAAGGGCCCGCCGGTGTTCAACATGATCTACCCGGGCGACGCGATACGCGTGGCCCAGCCGCGGTCGGGCCAGCTGCTGCGCCTGGAGGGCTTCCGGAAGGGCCTGCGCGCCGAGGTGACCGTCGAGCCGCTCGAGCTGCCGCGCTTCGACGGCGACGTCACCCACGGCCTGCTGCCGGTCTACGCGGACCGCTTCGTGGAGGCCGCGAAGCGGCGCATGCCGGGCCTGCAGCTCGCCCAGGAGGGTCGCGCGCGGGTCAACAACGGCGTCGGCTACGAGGTCGGCTACCAGCGCTTCACCGACGACGAGCGCTACACGGGCCGGCAGGTGCTGCTGGTGCCCGACGACCCCAAGGAGGGCAAGGGCGCGGTGCTGCTGAGCCTCTCCCTGCGCAGCCCGGGCGGCCGCAAGCTCACGCCGCCGGAGCGCAACCTCGCCTACCTGGCCCGCAAGACCTACCGCTCGTTCCGCTTCGGGACCGACCGCGGCTAGGCCGCGGAGCCGCGCGCCTCGCGCAGCACAGCCGCCAGGACCCCGTTGACGAAGCCGGGCGCCTCGGCGCCGCAGAACGCCTTCGCGGTCTCGACCGCCTCGTCGATCGCGCCCTCGGCCGGGATCGGGCGCTCGCCCTCCATGAGGTCGGGGTGCAGCATCTCCAGCAGCGCCGTGCGCAGGATCGCGCGCTCCAGCGGCGCGATGCGGCTCACGGACCAGCCCTTCGCGTGCTTGCCGATGAGCTCGTCGAGCCCCTCCGCGTGATCGCTCGTCGCGTGCGCGAGCGCCCGCGTGAACGAGGCGGCGCCCTGCTCGAACATCTCGTCCAGCGGACGGCCGGTCAGGTCGTGCTGGTACAGCGCGAAGACCGCCGCCCGGCGCTGTTCGGTCCTCCGGGCCAAGCAGACCGCCTCAGGCGCGCGACATGTAGGAGCCCGAGCGCGTGTCCACCTTGACCCGGTCCCCGATGTTGACGAACAGCGGCACGTTGACGGTCGCGCCGGTCTCCAGCGTGGCGGGCTTGGTGCCGCCGCCCGACGCCGTGTCGCCGCGCATGCCCGGCTCCGTGTGCGTGACCTCGAGCTCGACCGACGCGCCGAGCTGGATGTCCCCGGGCTCGTCGTCGATGTAGAGCAGGTCGACGCTCTCGTTGGGCTTGATGTACTTCAGCGACTCGGCCACGCTCGTCTCCGGCAGCGCGATCTGCTCGAAGGACTCCTCGTCCATGAAGTGCGCGTCGGTGCCGTCGGCGTAGAGGAACTGGAACTTGCGCGCCTCGGTCCGCACGGGCCGGAACTTCTCGCCGGCGCGGAACGTGCGGTCGATCACCGCGCCGTCCGCCGCCCTGCGGAGCTTGGTGCGCACGAACGCCCCACCCTTGCCGGGCTTGACGTGCTGGAACTCGAGGATCTTGAAGATCGTCCCCTCAACCTCGATGTGGTTGCCGTTCTTGAACTGGTTCGTCGAGATCATTTCGACCGTCAAGGCTAGCCGGACGGTGCTCCGGCGGCGCTCATCCGCTTGAGGGTCTGCGTTTCACGGCACACCGCCTGCTCCCAGCGCACGCGGATCACGCGCTCGCCCGCGGCCTCGAGCAGCGCCTGGCGCTCGGCGTCGTCCTCGCGCGCGATCTCGCCGTCGTGGAAGCGGGCGCCGTCGGCCTCGACGACCAGCCGCTGCTCCGGCCAGCGGAAGTCGGGCACGATCCAGCGGTTCCCGACCCGGATCGGCACGTTCACGTCCGGGTGGCGCAGGCCGCCGCGGAGGATCAGGTCGAGCACGATGTCCTCGAGCTCGCTGCGGGTCGGCGCCGGGCCGGTCGCAACGATCCGGGCGAGGTTCACGGCGCCGCGGCACGGGCGAAGGCGGGCCAGCGTCTCGACGAGTTGCGGCAGCGCGACGAGGCGCTGGGCCTGCGCCTCGCGCGTGGCGCGGCGCAGCTGCTCGTAGGTCAGGTCGGCGGCGAGATCGACCAGCGTGCGCGCCGGCGTTGTGGCCGGGATGCCCTGGATGCGCGTGACGTCCCGCGGGTCCAGCCGCATCGTGCGGTGGATCCGGATCCCGTCGTGACGGCGCGTTGTCGCGCCGAGGACCAGCACGTCCGGCCGGCGTTCCCCCAGCTCGACGATCCGCTTGGAGAGCTCGCCGGAGGCGAACCGGCTCGCGTAGGCGTGCGGTCCGCAGGCCTTGACGGCCGCGAGGACGCGGGCCTGCTGAGTGAGGTTGGTGTGACCGACGGCGAACACCCGCTTGTGGAGGCGGTGCAGGTGCCCCGCGTGCACGCGCCGCTCCACTGCGTCCTCCGAGAGCCCGCACGCGCGAAGCTCGTCGAGATCGAGGACGCCCCACTGGTCCGTGGCGCGCCGCGCCACCAGCAGATCGGGTCGAGTGGCATCTAACCCGCGGTATGCGCGGTTTAGATGCCACTCGGCGAGCTCGGGGAGGGGCATGCGCCGAGGTTGCCCGTGCGCCCGTCACGAGACAAGACGCGAGTGCGCCTAGGCTGCAACGTCTTCGTGCGTGCTTTCTCCTGCCCCACCTGCGGTCGTTTGGTGTTCTTCGAGAACTCGGAGTGCCTCCACTGCGGCACGGCGCTGGCGTTCGACCCGGCCGGCCGGGAGCTCGAGGCGCTGAACGGGCGCCCGCGCTGCGTCAACGCGGAGATCGCCCGCTGCAACTGGCTCGCGCCGGCCCCGGGTCGGCTGTGCCCAAGCTGCCAGCGCACCCGGACGCGGCCCGCGGACGGCGACGCGAACGGGCTCGAGCAGTTCGCGACCGCGGAGGCCGCCAAGCGGCGGCTGCTGTTCGAGCTCGGGGAGCTCGGGCTGCGCGCGGGCGAGGACCTGCGCTTCGACTTCCTCTCCAGCCAGTACGAGCCGGTCACCACGGGCCATGCGGACGGGCTGGTGACGCTCGACCTCGCCGAGTCCGGCGACGCGCACCGCGAGGCGATGCGCGAGCAGATGGGCGAGCCCTACCGGACGGTCCTCGGCCACCTGCGACACGAGGTCGGCCACTACTTCTTCGACCGCCTCGCCGCGGACGAGCCGGCGCGCGAGCGCGCCCGGGCGCTGTTCGGCGACGAGCGCGAGGACTACGCCGCCGCGCTGGAGCGCCACTACGAGAGCGGCCCGCCCGCCGACTGGGACGAGCGGTACGTCAGCGCCTACGCGACGATGCACCCCTCCGAGGACTGGGCGGAGACGTTCGCGCACTACCTGCACATCCGCGACACGCTCCAGACCGCCGGCGCCTACCGCGTCACGACGGAGATCGCGCTCCCCGGCCCGCGCACGCCCGAGCCCGGCTCGATGGAGGCGATCGTGGCCGAGTGGCTGCCGCTGAGCCTCGCGCTGAACCAGCTCAACCGCAGCATGGGCGCCGACGACCTCTACCCCTTCGTGCTGCCCGCGCCGGTGGTCGAGAAGCTCGCGCTCGTGCACGACCTCGCCGGGCGCCCGTGACCGACCGCGAGCTGGCCGCCGCCGCGGCCCGGGCCGCGGCGCAGCTCGCGCTCGCCCGGCAGGGGGATGCCGGGCGCGTGAGCGCCAAGGACGCGCCGACGGACGTCGTGTCCGAGGTCGACCGGGCCGCCGAGCGCGCCGCGATCGAGCTGATCGCCCGCGAGCGGCCCGATGACGGCTACCTCGGCGAGGAGGGCGCCGAGCGCTCCGGCGAGCGCACCTGGGTCGTCGACGCGCTCGACGGGACGCTGAACTACCTCCACGGCCTCAGCGGCTGGTGCGCCGCCGTCGCGCTCGAGGACGAGCACGGCGCGCTGGCCGCCGCCGTCTGCGATCCCATCCGCGGCGAGCTGTTCACGGCCGCCCGCGGCGACGGCGCGACCTGCAACGGCGCCGCGCTGCACCTGGCGCCGGGGCCGCAGACGCTCGACGAGGCCCTCGTCGCCACCTTCCTGCACGCCCCCAAGCGCGCCCTGCCCGGCGTCATCGCCGCCTACGAGCGCCTGCTCGCCGAGGTCGGCTCGCTGCGGATCACCGGCTCCGGGACGCTCGAGCTGGCCAACGTCGCCGCGGGGCGACTGCACGGCTGGATCCAGCCGGCCACCTACCGCTGGGACTGGGTCCCGGGCGCGCTGCTGGTCGCCGAGGCCGGCGGCCGCGCCGAGCGCACGGATGCAGACCCCGAGTGGTGCATCGCCGCGGCCCCGCCGCTGTTCGAGCCGCTGCGGGCGCTCACCCGTTAACGCAGAGGGGCCCGCCGTGGCGGGCCCCTCCGGGCACGTTCCTGCCGTGAGCCTGGACTACTGCAGCGAGTACCAGGGCGAGTTGTCGAACGGCGCGTACTTGTCGCCGAACTCCACGGCCCCGGGGCACGTGCGCGACCACGTGAAGGGAAGGCACGGGTTGAAGGGCTGGACGCGGCCGTAGTCGGTGTCGGCGTGGCGGACGACCGGGTCGCCCTTGCCGTCGCCGTCGATGTCCGGACCCTCCATCAGGCCGTCCTGCACGTGGCAGGTGCCCTTGCGAGCGTGCCAGTCGACGAAGCCGCCGGACGCGTCGTAACGGCTCAGCTCCATGACGTTCGGGATGTCGTCGTGGTCCTGGTCGTCGGCGCCGTCGCGCACGCCGTCGCCGTCCGTGTCCTTCTCGACCAGGTCGGTGCCGGCGTAGGTGATGACGTACGGCAGCTCCTTGGTCTCCGCGTAGCACGCCTTCCAGTACTCGGAGGTCATGCGGCTGCGCAGCTCGTCGAGGTTCGAGAGGCCGTCGGCGTCCTCGTCGCGCTCCTCGTCGGAGAGCCGGTCGTCGTCGTTGGTGTCGTAGTAGGTGGTCTCGGCGGCGAACGCGCTCCCGTTGGGGCTGCTCTCGACAGCGCCGCTGCGATCCATGTCGCGGATGTCGTAGGGCGTGCGCGAGTCGAACCAGTTCACGCCGGGAGCGGCGAGCTCGACGGTGCGGTAGCCGCTGCGACCGGCCCAGGCCAGGAAGTCGGCCT
>Ga0207708_10004595_pt1 | contig 10157 bp, 5 predicted proteins | sample KBSK5101metaG_FD_184340 | JGI IMG/M metagenome (GOLD analysis project Ga0207708, IMG submission 184340) | Corn, switchgrass and miscanthus rhizosphere microbial communities from Kellogg Biological Station, Michigan, USA - KBS K5-10-1 metaG... | ecosystem: Host-associated > Plants > Roots >...
CCGCCGTAGACCTCGACCTGCAGGCCGGGCGCCAGCCCGGCGCGGCGGTCCCAGACGTCGCGATCGCGTCGCCACTCGAACCCCACGCCCGCGAACGTATTCTCGGGCTGCGAGATCGCGGTGGCCATCAGATAGACGGCCCGCGTGGCGCGCGCGGAGCGGAATGCGTGGACCTGGTCCACCGGCGGGGGATCCCAGGCGGCGACGATGGCGGGGCCCGCGGGATCGCGGCGCTCGATCCGTTCGTGTGACCACCCGAACGACAGGCCCACCCACTGATTGCCCACCGATCGCTCGGTCCACGACCAGCGCGGTCCTTCGACGCCGAACCAGGTCGCGTCGCCCAGCGGGACCAGCAGAACGCCCAGGCCGGCCACCACGTCGGGCTTGCACGATTCGAAGTGCGTGTCGCAGACGATGTGCACACCGGCGGGCGCCGCGCCGATGCTGAAGCGGCGGACCAGCGGCAGCAGCAGCCCGAGATTCAGTCCGGCGCCCAGCTGGCCGCCGCTGTCGAGACGTGAATAACCCACGCCGCCGGTGAGGCCGAGGACGAACGGCGTCGTCACCCCCAGGAACAGCTTCGCTCCCCACAGTCCGCCGCCCAGCGTGTGATCGCCGGCGTTCACCTGTGCGCCGACGAACACGTCCGAACGGCGGAGCAACACGGGCGGCGCCGCCGGCAGCTCCGCGGGCGCGTGGACGCTCGCCAGGTGGTCGTGCACGAACGCGAGCCAGACCCGCGTCTCGTCCCCCGACGGCGAGAACAGCGACGCCTCCCGTCCCGCCGCGGTCGCGCCCGCTCGCAGCCGGTAGATCGCCACCAGGAAATCCACGACGGCACCGACGGCCGCCTTCGCCCGTTCGGTCAGACACTCCTCGGGAAACGCGTACGCGTTATGGAAGTCGTTGCACGCGCGGCCGTCGTGGCTGCGCGCGTCCCGCAGCACGAAGTCGGCGTCGCGCTGATCGGTGATCGCGTGGTGCGTGAGGTCGGGAAAGCCCCAGCGTCCGTGGACTGCGTAGCGGGGCCAGTCGATCAGCGTCCACGACAGCATGTGAATGATCTCGAGGCGCGGGGTGCGGTTCACGTGCGCGGCCGAGAACGAATCCTGCAGCGCGTGCATCAGCGCGTACGTCCCCGCCAGCCGCCAATGCGCCAGCTGCGGATCGCGCAGGATCAGATCGAACACGGCGCCGGCGATGCGGACGCAGCGCTGGTAGGCCTCCGTCACCAGCGCGGCGGGGACGCCGGTGCGCGCGTCGACGGGCGTCAGTGCGTCGCCGGTGTTCGCCATGAAGTGCTGGCACTGGCCCTGCTGCCCCAGCTGGCGATCGAGCACCAGATCGGGCGCGCCCGCATGCAGCGACGGCCAGTAGCGCAGCGGGAAATCCAGCCGCAGGCTGGGATCGCAGTCGCCGAGTGGCCGGTCGCGATTGAAACAGGGCGGCTCGTCGAGCACGCCGGTCGCGATCAGCGTGCCCAGCAGCGCGCGCCCGGAGACGCCCGGCGCGCCGGTGCTGGGAACCACGTCCAGCGCGAGCAGCCGCTTGTACGCGGCCGCCTCGATGATCTCGTGGCCGTCCAGGCCGAACGCCCACGCGCGCGCGCTCGAGAGCACGACGATCGCGATCGCCACCAGTACGCCGGTCGTCCGACCCACGCCGTTCGAACGTGGGTTCGCGCGGGGCACGCCCGGGGCCCATCCACGTCAGGCGAAAGCTGATTCGATGGTCCTGGCCTTCGTCTTGAGCGAAGATGAAGCGGCGACGGGTCCGGGTGACAGGGTACTGATGACATCGCTTGGGAGAACTTCGACGGCTTTGCTGCTGCTGGCGGCTGCGACGGTCGGTGTCTCGCGCCCCGCACGCGGGTACGTCCGTTACGAGTCAGCGACCGGTGTCCCTTTCGCCTGGAAGAACAGCTGCGTCTGGTTGACGGCCTTCCCCGCCGAGTTGCCTCTGCTCACGCGCGATCAGACCAGCGAGGCGATGGCCGCCGCGGTCGCGACGTGGAGCAAGCAGAACCCGACGGTGGGCGCGTGCTCGTATCTCGACCTGCGCCTCACGGTCGCCGACGCCTCGGCGCCCGTGCCGGCCGCCGCCAACGACGGAATGAACATCATCCGCGTTCGCACAGACACGTGGTGCCCGAAGCCTCCGAACTGCTACGACCTGGCGGCGCTCGCAATGACGACGGTCTCGGCGCGCACCTCCACCGGCGAGATCATCGACGCGGACACCGAGATCAACGCGGTCACCTTCTCGTGGGCCGACGTCACGCGCGGCGCGCCGACGGGCAACGAACAGGACCTGCAAAACGCGCTGACGCACGAGATGGGACACCTGATCGGCCTCGACCACACCTGCTCCCTCAGCGGGATCCGGCCCACGGATCAGAACGGAAATCCGATCCCCGACTGCGCAAACGCGTCCGCCGCCGTCGTGGCCACGACGATGTTCCCGTCCGCGAACCCGCTCGACACGAACAAGCGCACGCTCGCCGACGACGACGTCATGGGGGTTTGCGGGATCTATCCGGTGCTCCTGGACCCGATGGCCTGCCCGCCTCCGGGGCCCCGGGACGCGGGCACCGACGCGGAACCACCCGACGCAAGCGCCGATACGCCGCCCGACGACGCGACCGGCGATTCAGAATCGACGTCGCCGCCGAAGGACAGCGGCTGCGGTTGCGCCGTGCCCGGTCTCGGCGCGCCTGCACCTGCGGCGCTGCTCGCCGCCGCCCTGCTGTTCGTCGTTCGCCGGCGGCGCCGTCGCTAGCGGCGAGAGCGAGTCCCAGGGACAGAGTCGAACTGTCTACACACGGATTTTCAGTCTGAACACGGCCGCGAACAGCCGCGCGGGTCGAGCAAAACACGAATACCAGTCCGAAAGCGACCGAGACGCCCAGCTTGCGCATTTGTCATCACGGCTGGGGTAGACATCTGGGACCTGCGTTCATAGTGTTTCGTGATGAGCAATCAGGGAACGCCTGCATCGGCGACGGGTGTATCCGGCCTGGACGATATTCTCCGCGGTGGATTCCCAACCGGTCGCCTGCTCCTGATTGAAGGGGATCCGGGGGTCGGAAAGACCACCTTGGCCTTGCAGTTCCTGCTCGAGGGCCACCGGCGAGGCGAGCGCGGCGTCTATGTCACGCTGTCGGAGACCAAGGAAGAGCTGGAGATGGTCGCGAAGTCACATGGGTGGTCGCTCGATGGGATCGAGATTTTTGAGCTGACACCCCCGGACGCCCTGCAGAGCGACGACCAAAACACGCTTTTTCATCCCTCCGAGGTCGAACTTGCTGAGACGACCAAGGCGGTGGTCAATTTGTGCGCGCGCGTCAAGCCGCAGCGGCTCGTGTTCGATTCGCTCTCAGAGATTCGCCTGCTCGCCCAGAGCCCACTCCGGTATCGACGTGAGGTGCTGGCGCTCAAGCAGCACTTCGCGGGCCGGGGCTGCACCGTGCTGTTGCTCGACGACCTCACCGGAACGCAGGCTGACGGTCACCTGCAGAGCCTGGCGCACGGTGTTGTGACGTTGGAGAAGTTGGTTCCCCTCTACGGGGCGCAGCGCCGGCGCTTGCGGATCGCGAAGCTGCGCGGCGTAGACTTCCGCGGCGGCTACCACGACTTCGTGATCGACCGCGGTGGGCTCGTGATTTTTCCGCGCCTGGTGGCATCGGAGCACAAGCACGAATTCGAGCGTGGCGTCGCCTCCAGCGGCCTGGCGGAGCTGGACGCGATGCTGGGCGGCGGGCTCGATCGCGGCACCAGCGCATTGCTGCTCGGCCCGCCGGGTACGGGGAAATCGGCGCTGGCTTCGCAGTGGGCTTCCGCCGCCGCGGTCCGCGGCGAGAAGGTGTTCGTGTACGCGTTCGACGAGAGCGTCGCGACCATGGAGGCGCGGTCGAAGTCGCTTGGCATCGATTTGCCTGCGCACGAGAAAGCGGGGCGAATCGTGGTTCGGCAGATCGATCCGGCGGAAGTTCCTCCCGGGCAGCTCACCCATCAGGTGCGACAGGCGGTCGAAAACGAGGGCGCCCGGATGGTCATCATCGACAGTCTCAACGGCTATCTGCAGGCCATGCCCGACGAATCATTTCTGATCTTGCAGCTGCACGAGTTGCTCACATACCTCGGGCGCCAGGGCGTCGTGAGTATCCTCGTTGTCGCCCAACACGGGCTCGTGGGCGCCTCGATGGTGAGCCCGACCGACGTCACCTACCTGGCGGATACCGTGCTCCTGCTCCGCCACTTCGAGGCGGGCGGGACGTTGCGCAAAGCGATCTCAATCCTCAAGAAGCGGACCGGCAAACACGAAAGCGCGATTCGTGAACTGCGCCTAAGCGAGAAGGGGATCAGCGCGGGCGAGCCGCTGACGAAATTCCGGGGCGTCCTCACCGGCGTACCTACCTACGAGGGATCCGCGGAAGCTCTCATGCCAGGTGGGTCCCGTGGCGGCCATGGCTGACGTCTCCTTTCGGGAGCAGCAGCTGCTCGTGTTCGCGCCCTCGGGCCGCGACGCGGCGCTGGCGACACAGGTCCTCGAGCAGGGAGGGATCAGCTCCGCGATCTGCAGCAGCGGCGACGAGCTGGTGGCGGCGATCGGCGCGGGCGCGGGCGGCGCGCTCATTGCTCAGGAAGCGCTCAGCCTCCCGATCATATCGGCGCTCGCCGAAGCCCTTCGCAACCAGCCGCCCTGGTCGGACTTTCCGCTCATCATCTTCATGCCGCGGTCGGCGTCTGCGCTCGAGAACCGAAAGGTGCTGGAGGCGTTCGCCGATCTCGGCAACGTGACCGCGCTCGAGAAGCCGATCCATCCGTTGACGATGGTGAGCGCCGCGCGTGCCGCGCTCCGGGCGCGCAACCGTCAATACGCGGCGCGCGCCGCGTTGGAACAGCGGGAGCAAGACGTCAGGCAGCGCGATCAATTCCTCGCCCTGCTCGGTCACGAACTGCGTAATCCGCTCGGGGCGTTGCAAAACGCCTCCAAGCTGCTGGAGCGCAATTCGGCCAGCCTTCCACAGCTCTCGAACCCGCTCAGGATCATCGATCGGCAGATTGATACGCTGACATTGCTCGTCGACGATCTCCTCGACGTGGCCCGGGTTACGTCGGGCAAGATTTCGCTCAAACTGTCCCCCGTCGATCTCGCCGCACTGGTGCGGAATCTCGTCGACGAAGCGGGTCGCAGCAGCCGTGAGCGCCGCCTGCGACTGACCCTCGATGCGCCGGCTTCACCGGTCGTCGTCATGGGTGACCGGCTTCGACTCGAACAGATCGTCAACAACCTCCTCACCAACGCCCTCAAGTACACCCCGCCTGGCGGCCGCATCGACGTGGCGGTCGCGGGCAGCGACCCCGCCATCTTGCGCGTCGTCGATACGGGCGTCGGCATCAGCGCCGAGGTTCTCCCCACGATCTTCGAACCATTCACGCAGGCCTCGCAGACCCTCGACCGGGCGCAGGGCGGCATGGGCCTTGGGCTCAGCGTGGTACGAGCGCTCGTCCGGCTGCACGGCGGCGAGGTCGTCGCCACGAGTGCCGGCGCCGGCCGCGGCACGGAGTTCACGGTTCGCGTTCCGGGCGTGCTCGACGCGGTCGGGCTGATCGCCGAGGCAGATACGACCTCGCTGATGGCACCGTCCTCCCCTCGCCACATTCTTATCGTCGAGGACAGCGAGGACAACCGCGAATCGCTCCAGGAGCTGCTCGAGTCGCAGGGACACCGGGTCGACACGGCCATGGACGGCGAGCAGGGGGTGGAGCGCGCCATCGCCGCGCACCCGGAGGTCGCGCTGGTGGACATCGGCCTTCCGCGCCTCGACGGTTACGAGGTGGCGCGTCGAATTCGCGCGGCCGGCGGCTCGGACATTCTTCTTGTGGCGCTTACCGGGTACGGACAACCCGAAGATCGCAGGCGCGCCGCCGCGGCGGGCTTCGACGCCCACATCACAAAGCCAATCAACTTCACGCGCCTGGGCGAGATTCTGTCGACCGCCACGAGAGACAGCCCGGCGACTGCCGCGGTCGCGGCCTCGCGATGAAGCTCAGCGTGGGGCGACTGGATCGCGGCAAAAACCGCTAAAAAAAAGCGAACTGCGGTGCCCAGGGACAGAGTCGAACTGTCTACACACGGATTTTCAGTCCGTTGCTCTACCAGTTGAGCTACCTGGGCGTTTTAGCTGGGCAGTGTCTATCAGAAAAAACGCCGTCGGTCAGCAGAAGCGCGGGCGGTCCACGGCGGTCGATTTCAGCCCCCCGCCCTGCCCTGACACGGAGGGCTGCCTTGCTGACGCCTTGAGCGTGGAGTAGCCTTCGAGCGTTTTTCGCCCCTCCCAGGGCGGCCCCCGAATGCTCAACCTTCTCGCGACCCTGGTCGTCTCCGCGCTCCCGGCCTCGCCCGGTGCGGTTTCAACGTGCCCTGACCCCGTGCCGCCGATGGCGGACGTGGCGGTCGGTGAATGCGGCGAGGTCGCGCCGCTGGATCTCTGGTACCGCATGTCCCGGTTCGCCGAGAGCGAGCCTGGGGGCGCCGGGGGCGCGCCGGCGCGCCGCCCGCAGGGCAACCGCGGCCTGGCGTCGTGCGACGCGCGGCCCACGCCCGCGCAGATCTCGGCGCCGCAGACGCCGCCGGTGGCGCTGATCGCGCTGCCCACGCTGCTTCCCCTTCACGTTCCCAGGCATTTTGACGGCGACGCGCGCGATCTACCTGCGCGCGCGATCGCGCCGCCGGACCGTCCGCCCCGGGCGTAGCCCGCAGCAGAGACGGTTTCGCGCGCGTGCGGGTGGGCCGCGTCACCCGCGCGCGTTGGTTTTCAGGGCATTTCGCGCGGTCGTGTAGTGCATCGAAACGGAGACAGTCATGAATAAAGGAACAGTTCTAGCTCTACTGGTGGTGGTGCTGGGAGGCGGGATCGGCATCGGCAAGTTGCTGACCAAGGACAAGGACGGCGCCTCGGCCTCGACGAAGTCGGCCGCCGCCCAGAAGGACTTCGGACCGCAGGGCGCCAGCGACGGCGTCGATCGTGTCCGGGTTCCGGCTGAAGGCGCCCGCAAGGGATCGGCGAACGCGAAGGTGACGATCGTCGAGTTCAGCGACTTCCAGTGCCCGTTCTGCAGCCGCGTCGTCCCGACCATGGCGCAGATCGAGAAGGAGTACGGTGACAAGGTCGCCGTCGTCTTCCGGCACAACCCGCTGCCGTTCCACTCGGACGCGCCGCTGGCCGCCGAGGCCGCCGTCGCGGCCCAGGCGCAGGGGAAGTTCTGGGAGATGCACGACAAGCTGTTCGCCAACCAGCAGAACATCAAGCGCCCCGACCTGGAGAAGTACGCCCAGGAGATCGGGCTCGACGTCGGCAAGTTCAAGGCCGCCCTCGACAGCGGCGCCGGCAAGAAACAGATCGCCGAGGACATGAACGTCGCCAAGCAGGTGGGCGCGAACGGAACGCCGAACTTCTACATCAACGGCCGCAACGTGGTCGGCGCGCAGCCGTTCGATGAGTTCAAGAAGAAGATCGACGAGGAGATTCAGGCCGCGGACAAGCTGCTCAAGAAGGGCACGCCGCCCGGACAGCTCTACGCCACGTTCATGAAGGGCGCGAAGGCGTCGCCCGCCGCCGCCCCCGCCGACAACAAGCCGGCGCAGCCCCAGAAGGGTCCGGGCGCCGGTCCCGAGGTCTACAAGGTCGCCGTCGGCGACGCGCCGACCAAGGGCGGCAAGCAGCCCAAGGTGACGATCGTCGAGTTCAGCGACTTCCAGTGCCCGTTCTGCAGCCGCGTGAACGGCACGCTCGAGCAGCTGACGAAGGACTACGGTGACGACGTCAGCATCTCGTTCCGCCACAACCCGCTGCCCTTCCACAACAACGCGATGCCGGCGGCCCTCGCGGCCGAGGCGGCGCGCGAGCAGGGCAAGTTCTGGCAGATGCACGACAAGCTGTTCGCCAGCCAGCAGAACCTGGACCGGCCCGGCCTGGAGAAGCTCGCGCAGGAGATCGGCCTGGACATGAACAAGTTCAAGGCCGCGCTGGACAAGGAGAAGAACAAGGAGCGCATCAAGAAGGACATGGACGACGCGGCCAAGTTCGGCGCGCGCGGCACGCCCAACTTCTTCATCAACGGGCGTAACTTCCGCGGCGCGCAGCCGCTGGAATCGTTCAAGGAGGTCATCAACGACGAGCTCAAGAAGGCGGACGCGAAGATCGCGTCGGGCACGCCGCGCGGAAAGCTCTACGCCGCGATGACCGAGAAGGGCCTGGACAAGGCCGCGGCGCCGCCGCCCCCGCCCGGACAGCCGGACGACAAGACCCGCTTCAAGGCCGAGGTGAAGGGCGCGCCGATCAAGGGCGCCAAGGACGCGCTGGTGACGATCGTGCAGTTCTCCGACTACCAGTGCCCGTTCTGCAGCCGCGTCGAACCGACCATCAACCAGGTGATGAAGGAGTACAACGGCAAGGTGCGCGTCGCGTGGCGCGATCTTCCGCTGCCGTTCCACCCCAACGCGATGCCGGCCGCCATCGCCGCGCGCGCGGCGGGTGACCAGGGCAAGTACTGGGAGATGCACGACAAGATCTTCGCGGACCAGCAGCACATGGATCGCGAGACCTACGAGAAGTACGCGGGTGAGCTGGGCCTCAACATGGGCAAGTTCAAGGCCGCCCTCGACGCGCAGAAGGGCAAGGAGTCCATCGAGGCCGACGCCGCCGCAGGTGGAAAGATCGGCGCGCGCGGTACGCCGGCGTTCTTCATCAACGGCAAGTTCCTGTCGGGCGCCCAGCCGTTCGAGGCGTTCAAAGCGAAGATCGACGAGGAGCTGAAGACGGCCGAGGGCCTGGTCGCCAAGGGCACGCCCAAGGCGAAGGTGTACGAGGCGCTGCTGAAGGAAGCGAAGTCCGACGTGCCGGCCGCGCCCGCGGCCCCCGCCGGCGGTGAGGACAAGGGACCGGAAGCGGACACGAAGGTGTACGCGGTCGCCGCGGGTGAGTCCGCGTCGAAGGGGCCGAAGGGCGCGCCTCTCCAGGTCATCATCTTCTCCGACTTCCAGTGCCCGTTCTGCAGCCGTGTGGAGCCGACGCTGAATCAGATGGAGAAGGAGTACGCGGGCAAGGTCCGCTTCGTGTGGAAGAACTACCCGCTGCCCTTCCACAACAACGCCGAGCCGGCCGCCGAGGCCGCGATGGCGGCCCACGCGCAGGGCAAGTTCTGGCAGATGCACGACAAGCTGTTCCAGAACCAGACGGCGCTGGACAAGGCGAACCTCGAGAAGTACGCGCAGGACGTCGGCCTGAACATGGCCAAGTACAAGGCGGACACCGAAGCCTCGAAGTTCAAGTCGACGATCGAGGCCGAGACCAAGGAAGGTCAGGCGGTGGGCGTGAACGGCACGCCGGCGGTGTTCATCAACGGACGTAAGATCTCGGGCGCCTACCCGTTCGAGACGTTCAAGAAGATCGCCGACGAAGAGCTGGCCAAGAAGACGGGCAAGAAGAAGGGCTAGTCCGTCCCGCGAAACGCGGGGAGGGAACGCCCTCCCCGCGTTGTACACTCGGCTCCCAGATGTTGATCGTCATGAAGGCCGGCGCCTCGCGCGCCGACGTCGCCGGGGTCGAGGACAAGATCCGCGCGCTCGGGTTCACGCCCAACGAGATCCCGGGCTCCACGCGCCTGGCCATCGGCATCACCGGCAACCAGGGGCCGCTGGATCCGGGGATGTTCACCGTGATGTCCGGCGTGGCCGACGCGGTCGCGGTGTCGAAGCCGTGGAAGCTGGTGTCGCGCGAGGTGAAACCGGACGACAGCTTCATCGACATCGGCGGCGCGTGCATCGGGGGCGGCCGCTTCGGCGTCATCGCCGGACCGTGCGCCGTCGAGAGCCGCGAGCAGGTCGACCAGGCCGCCACGGCGGTGAAGGCCGCGGGCGCACACTTCCTCCGGGGCGGCGCGTTCAAGCCGCGCACGTCGCCGTACGCGTTCCAGGGCATGAAGGAGGACGGCCTCAAGATCCTCGCCGACGCGCGCGAGAAGACCGGGCTGCCCATCGTCACCGAGGTGATGGACACGCGCGACGTCGAGCTGGTCGCGCGCTACGCGGACGTGCTGCAGATCGGCGCGCGCAACATGCAGAACTTTTCGTTGCTGGAGGCGGTGGGC
>Ga0207708_10004598_pt1 | contig 10153 bp, 5 predicted proteins | sample KBSK5101metaG_FD_184340 | JGI IMG/M metagenome (GOLD analysis project Ga0207708, IMG submission 184340) | Corn, switchgrass and miscanthus rhizosphere microbial communities from Kellogg Biological Station, Michigan, USA - KBS K5-10-1 metaG... | ecosystem: Host-associated > Plants > Roots >...
CTGCCGATTTCGCAGTTCTACCACGTGTCGGTCGACACCCGCCGTCCCTACTGGGTCGCCGGGGCGATGCAGGACCTCGGCACCGCCCAGGGACCGAGCGACAGCCTGGCCAACACCATCCACCTCACCGACTGGCACGACGTCGGCGGCGGCGAAGCCGGGCACGTCTACTCCGACCCGAGCGATCCGAACATCGTCTACGCCGGCGAATACCTCGGCATCATCACGCGCTACGACTACCGCACCAAGGAGTCGCGCAACGTGAGCGCCTGGCCCGAGAACCCGTCGGGCAAGGGCGGCGAGGACATGAAATACCGCTTTCAGTGGACCGCGCCGATCTCGGGATCCCCCTTCGATCCGAAGGTCGTCTACCACGGCGCGCAGGTGGTCTTCCGCACCCGCGACGGCGGGCAGACGTGGCAGGCGATCAGCCCCGACCTCACGCGCAACGACAAGTCGAAACAGAAATGGGCGGGCGGGCCGATCACCGGCGACAACACCGGCGTCGAGACCTACTGCACCGTGTTCGCGATTGCCGAGTCCCCGAAGCAGAAGGGACTGATCTGGGCCGGCAGCGACGACGGCCTCGTGCACGTGACCACGGACGATGGAAAGAGCTGGAAGAACGTGACCGCGGCGATGCCCGAGTTCCCGGAATGGGGCACGGTCAGCATGATCGAGCCGTCGCCGTTCGACGCCAACACCGCGTTCGTCGTGGTCGACGCGCACCGGCTCGACAACATGCGGCCGTATCTCTACGCGACGACCGACCTGGGCCAGTCGTGGAAGCGCATCGACGGCGGTCTCGCCCCCGACGTCTACCTGCACGCCGTGCGCGAAGATCCGAAGAAGCGCGGACAGCTCTATCTCGGCACCGAGCGCGGCGTAATGTTCTCGTCCGACCACTGGCAGAACTGGCAGCCGCTGCAGCTCAACCTGCCGACCGTTGCGGTGCACGACCTGCAGGTGAAGGACGACAACCTGGTTGTCGCCACGCACGGCCGATCGCTGTGGATCCTCGACGACCTGCAGCCGATCCGCGAATACAGCGACCGCATCGGCTCCGAGGCGCTGCACTTGTTTGCGCCGGAGGAAGCCGTGCGCTGGCGTTACGGATCGAGCAACTGGGGCACGCGCGGCGGCTTCTCGAACCCGCCGCACGGCGCGACCATCTATTACTCGCTCAAGGACGAGGAGAAGGGGGATCTGAAGATCGAGATCCTCGATGCGAACAACAAGGTCGTCCGCACGCTCAGCAGCACGCCGCCCGAACCGATGGGGAGCGACGACAACGAGGACCCGGACGACTTCAAGAACCTGGCGCTGCCGCGCGCCGCCGGCGTGCAGCGCGCGGTGTGGGACCTGCGCTACGAGGGGGCGCGCAAGATCAAGAACGCGAAGATCGACACCGGCGATCCGTTCGTCGGGCCGCGGGCCGCGCCCGGCGCCTATACGGTCAGGCTGACGGCCGGCGGCAAATCGCTGACCGCACCGCTGAAGGTGGTCGCAGACCCGCGCGGCGATCTGCCGCAGGGGGAACTGGAGGCGCAGACCGCATTTGCGGTGCGCGTGCGCGACGACATCTCCCGACTGACCGACAACGTCAACCAGTTGCGCTCGGTCCAGGAGCAGCTCAAGGCCCGCAACGCGGCGCTGCAGCCGCGGAAGGCGGAGCCCGGCGTCGCCGAATTGATCAAGGAGTCGGAAGAGGCGTCGAAGAAGGCCTTCGCGCTCGAGGACAAGTTCCACAATGCGACCGCCGAAGTCGTCTACGACATCCTGGCGATGAGGGGAGGCACGCGGCTGTATTCGCGGCTCGCGCCGCTGCAGATGTGGGCGATCGAAGCGGAAGGACCGCCGACCTCCGGCATGATGCAGGTCCTCGTCGACCAGGAAAAGGAGCTCGCGACGCTCGAGTCGGATACCGAAGGCTTCATGTCGGCCGACATGGTGAAGATCAACCAGCGCGCGGCGCAGTTGAAGCTGACCTACATCATCACGAAGTGAGCGCCGTCTTCGCCCTCGTTCTCTGGCTTGCCGGCCAGGCCGCGGCGCCGGCGCGTCCCGCGATCGACGGCATCGCGCACGTGCGCGTTCTCGCCGCGGATCTGGCGAAGGCGCGGCACTTCTACGGCGAGGTAATCGGGCTGTCCGAGGTGCAGTGGGACGCGGCGGGCGGCGTGTGCGTGTTCGCCGTCAACCAGCGCCAGCGGATCGTCGTGCGGCGTGGTCCGCAGGAGCGTGACGATCGCCTGGTCGACGTCGCGTTCGCGACCGCGAGCGTCAGCGCGATGCGCGAGTGGCTGGCGTCGCGCGGTATGCAGGTGGGATCGCCCGCGGCGGATGCGGACGGTGGAGGGCGCGCGCTGTCGCTGACCGATCCCGACGGCCATGCCGTCCTGCTCCTCGAGACAGCGCCCTTGGCGGCGCCCGCGCCGGCGCCCGGCAACGCGCTCTCGCGCCGCATTCTCCACGCGGGGCTCACGGTGAAGGACGCCGCCGCGGCCGACAGGTTCTACAAGGATGCGCTCGGCTTTTCCGAGATCTGGCGCGGCGGGCGCAGCGAAGGCGTGACGAGCTGGATCAACATGCGTGTGCCGGACGGAACCGACTACCTCGAGTACATGCTGCCTGCCCCGAGCGAGCGCCCGCGAGTCGAGGGGCAATCGTCCTCCTCGAATCGTCGTCAGCTCGGCATCGATCACCACATCGCGCTGCTCGTGCCCGACATCCAGGAGGCGCTCGAGCGCGTCCGCGCGCGGACGTCCCCGGGCGATCCCAATCACCGCGCCAATCCGCAGATCGGCCGCAACAACCGCTGGCAGCTGAATCTCTACGATCCGGACGGCACGCGCGTCGAGCTGATGGAGCCGTGGACTGTCCGATAGCTCAGGGCATAAAGCCCTGACCCACCGGGACACTGTAGGGTGTGCCTCGGCGCTTCACTTACTGTGGTGTGGGTCAGCCCTTTATGGGCTGACCATCAGACTCTTCGGGTCTTCCATGTGCCCCGACGAAAGATCACCGCGCTCACCACGGCCAGCGACGAATACGCCACGGTCAGCGCGATGAACACGCCGCGCGCGCCGAGGCCGAGGTGGTTCGCCAGCCACCATGCCAGCGGGATCTCCCAGAGCCAGAAGACGAAGAAATTGATGATCGTCGGGGTCCACGTATCTCCGGCGCCGTTGAACGCCGAGGTCAGCACCATCCCGCACGCATAGAAGACGAAGCCGAGGCTGACGATGCGGAGGCAGCCGACGGCGAAGGGCTGGACCCCGGGGTCGGTGCTGAAGAAGCCGGTGATCGCCGGCGCCAGCACCAGGAACACGATGCCGACGCCGCCGAGGAAGGCCATGTTGTAGCGCGCCGCGGTCCAGACCGCCCGCTCCGCGCGCTCGGGCTGCCGCGCTCCCAGGTTCTGCCCCACCATCGTCGCTGCCGCGTTGCTGATTCCCCACGCGGGCAGCAGCGCGAACAGGATCAGGCGGATGCCGATCGTGTAGCCGGCGAGCGCGGCGCTGCCGAACGCCGACAGGATCCGCACCAGGCCGATGTAGCTGGCCGTGCCGATCAGGATCTGAAAGGTCCCGAGTCCGGACAGCCGCAGCACGCTGGTCATGGCGCCGACATCGATCGGCAGATCGCGCCAGCGCAGGCGGACGCGGCCGTGCCCGCGCGCCAGCGTCGCCAGCTGGAAGAGCACCGCGGTGCCGCGGCCGATGTTGGTGGCCACGGCGGCTCCCGTCACGCCGAGCTCGGGAAACGGCCCGAGACCGAAGATGAAGCACGGGCCGAGGACGATGTTCAGCGCGTTGCCGAGCATCAGCACGCGCATCGCGATCGCGGCGTCGCCGGCGCCGCGGAAGACGGCATTGAGCATGAACAGCAGCAGCACCGTCGCGTTGCCGCCGAGCATCACGCGCGTGAACCCGCCGCCGGTGTCGACAACGGCATCGGTCGCGCCCATCAGGCGCAGCAGGCGCGGCGCGTAGGGCGCGCCGAAGACGGCAATCGCCGCCGAGATGGCCAGCCCGAGCACCACCGACTGCCCCGCCACGTGCGCGGCGCCGTCCGGGTTCCCCTCGCCGATCCGGCGCGCCACCAGCGCCGTCGCCCCGATCGACAGGCCCATCGCCGCGGTGTAGATCAGCGTCATCATCGACTCGGTCAAGCCGACGGTGGCCACCGCGTCGGCGCCGAGATGCGACACCCAGAAGACGTCGGCGACGGCGAAGATCGACTCCATCCCCATCTCGACGACCATCGGGACGGCGAGCATGATCACGGCGCGCCCGACCGGGGCGGTGGTGTAGTCGATCTTCGTGCCGCGCAGGGCGTCGCGGAGCGTCCGGAGCATGAGCGGCGAAGTCTATCCCGCCTTCGCCGCGGCGTGCGGCGCCTCCGCCACGGCTACGGCGGGGCCAGCACCGGCGCGAGCATCTGACATAAGATTCCGCCATGGATCGACGAGACTTCCTGAAGATTGGCGGCGCCGCGCTCGCGGCCGGGACGGTAGGCGTACGCGGCAGCGACGGGGGCGAGGCGCAGACGGCAGCGGCGCCCGGTCCCGCGCCCTTCGCCGCACCACCCATCGAGACGGTGCGCATCGCCTACGTCGGCATCGGCGGGCAGGGGGGTGGCCACGTCAACAACCTGCTGAAGATTCCCGGGTGCCGCATCACCGCGGTGTGCGACATCCGTCCCGAACGCACCGACTGGGCGACCAAGAAGATCACCGAGGCCGGGCAGCCCGCGCCCGCGGTCTACAACAAGGGGCCGCACGACTTCGAGCGCCTCTGCGAGACCGAGGACGTCGACCTGGTCTACAACGCGACGCCGTGGGAGTTCCACGTCCCGATCATGCTCGCCGCGATGAAGAACGGGAAGCACACCGCGACCGAAGTCCCGGCGGCGATGACGGTGGACGACTGCTGGGCGATGGTCGAGAGCGCCGAGAAGCACAAGAAGCACTGCCTGCTGATGGAGAACTGCAACTACGACCGCATGGAGATGATGGTCTACAACATCGTCCGGCAGGGGCTCTTCGGCGAGATCCTGCATGCGGAAGGCGGCTACCTGCACGACCTGCGCGCGATCAAGTTCGCCGACGAGGGGGAAGGGCTGTGGCGGCGCGCCTGGGCGACGAAGCTCAATGGCAACCTCTACCCGACGCACGGCCTCGGGCCGATCGCCAACTGCCTCGACATCAACCGCGGCGATCGCTTCGACTATCTCGTCTCGATGAGCGGCCCCTCGCGCGGCCTGCAGGACTGGGCCGCCGAGCACGTGCCGGCGGACTCGCCGAAGCGGCAGGAGCGCTACGTCCTCGGCGACGTGAACGCCAGCCTGATCAAGACGGCGCGCGGCAAGACGATCCTGGTCGAGCACTGCACCAACCTGCCGCGTCCCTACAGCCGCATCCACATGGTGCAGGGCACGAAAGGACTGTTCCAGGGGTACCCGAACCGCCTCTACATCGAAGGGCGCGGCAAGGAGGATCAGTGGCAGGAGGCCAGCGCGGTGCTGAACGAGTTCGAGCATCCGCTGTGGAAGGAGATCGCCGCGCAGGCGCAGGGCGCCGGCCACGGCGGCATGGACTACATCGAAGACTACCGCCTGATCAAATGCCTGCGCGAAGGCAAGCCGACCGACATGAACGTCTACGACGCGGCCGCGTTGAGCGCGGTCGTCGGGCTGAGCGTGCAGTCGGTGGCGAAGCGATCGGCCGCGGTCGACTTCCCCGACTTCACGAAGGGGCGATGGAAGACGACGCCGCCGCTCGACATCGTCCACATGTAGACGCGTGCGATTGACATCCATCGACCGGCGACGTCCCTGGCGGGCATGACGCGCGCGGTGGTGCTGGCGCGCGGCCTCGGCTCGCGCATGCGGCAGGACGACGGGTCGGCGCGCCTGTCGCCGCAGCAGGCGGCCGCCGCTGCCGCGGGCCACAAGGCGATGATGCCGATCAACGGCCGCCCGTTCCTCGACTACCTGCTGAGCGCGCTCGCGGACGCGGCCGTCACCGACGTGGCGCTGGTCGTCGCGCCGGATCACGAGCCGCTGCGCCGGCATTACGTCGTGGACGCCCCGCCGTCGCGGCTGCGGATGGCATTTATCGTGCAGTCCGAGGCGCTCGGTACTGCGGACGCGATCGCGGCCACGCGATCGTGGGTGGGAGACGAGCCCTTTCTGGCGATGAACTCCGACAATCTCTACCCCGCGGCGGCGCTGCGCGATCTCGCGGCACTCGACGAGCCGGGCCTCCCGGCGTTCGAGGTCGAGGATCTGATCGCGTCGAGCAACATCCCACCCGATCGCGTGCGATCCTTTGCGACCATCGACGTGGACCAACACGGGTACCTGACGGGCATCGTCGAAAAGCCGAGAGAGGATCTTCCGCCTAAAGGCGGAAGCCACGAACCTGTAGCTTCCGCCTTTAGGCGGAAGCACCAGGTGATCAGGCGGAAGCACCAGCTGATCAGCATGAACTGCTGGCGCTTCGACGCGCGGATCTTCGACGCCTGCCGCGACGTGCCGCGTTCCGCGCGCGGCGAGCTCGAGCTGCCCGAGGCCGTGGGCCTCGCGGTGCGGCGCGGCGTCCGCTTCAGGGCGCTGCCGGCGCGCGGGCCGGTGCTCGATCTCTCGCGCCGCGCCGATGCCGCCGACGTCGAACGGCGTCTGGCCGGGACGGTGCCGTCGCCATGAACGCCGCCACGCTGGCCGCGACGCTGGTCGCGCGCGGTCTCGATCCCGCCGAGCGCGAAGCGAAGGAGGGCATGTACGCGGCGGTGATCGAGACGCACCGCATGATCCGCCCGGCGGCGCCGCTGCACGCGTGGTGGGTGCCGGGCCGGCTCGAAGTGTTCGGCAAGCACACCGACTACGCCGGCGGCCGCACGCTGGTCTGCTGCGTGCCGCGCGGCTTTGCCGTCGTCGCCAGCCCGCGCGAGGATCGCATCGTCCGCGTCGTCGACGCCCTGCGCGGCGAGCGGCACACGGTGGAGCTGTCGGGGCCACGCGCATCCTATTCCGGCTGGCGGCAGTACGTCGAAGTCGCCGCGCACCGCCTCGCCCGCAACTTTCCATTGCGTGATTTCGGCGCCGATATCGTGATCGCCAGCGACCTGCCGGCCGCCGCCGGCATGAGCAGCTCCAGCGTGCTGGTCGTCGCGGTGGCGACCGCGCTCGGACGGATCGTCCAGCTGCAGAAGGACCCGGTCTGGCGCAACAACATCCGCAGCGGCCTCGACGTGGCGTCGTACTACGCGTGCATCGAGAACGGCCGCAGCTTCGCGATGCTGGCCGGCGACGCCGGCGTCGGCACGCACGGCGGCAGCGAGGATCACACCGCGATGGTCGAAGGGCGCGCCGGCCACGTGTCGGCGTTCGCGTTCGTGCCGCCGCGCGCGCTCGGGGCGGCGCCGGTCCCGCGCGACTGGCGGTTCGTCGTCGCCGCGTCGAACGTCGCCGCGCGCAAGACGCAAGACGCGCGCGAGCCCTACAACCGGCTGTCGGCCGGCGCAGCGCGGCTGCTCGAGATCTGGAACCAGGCGGCGCCGCGCGCGGTCTCACTGGCCGCCGCGGTGAGCTCGTCGCCGTCGGCCGCCGGACGCCTTCGCGACCTCGTCGATCGCGCGGCGACGCCCGACATGCCGGCCGACTGGCTGCGCGATCGGCTCGAGCACTTCATCCGCGAGGACGCCCGCGCCTGGGACGCGCTGCACGCCTTCGGCGACGGCGACGCGCGCCGTCTCGGCGACCTGTCGGCCGCGTCGCAGCGGGATGCCGAAAAGCTCCTGCACAACCAGGTGCCCGAGACGTCGGAACTTGCGGCGTCGGCGCGCAAGCACGGTGCGTTTGCGGCCTGCAGCTTCGGCGCCGGGTTCGGCGGGGCGGTCTGGTCGCTGGTGGCCGCCGCCGACGCCGCGGCGTTTGCCGGACGGTGGAATTCCGAGGCATTCGTCATGCAGCCCGGCCCATCAGTCCAGGAGCTGTCCGCGGTGTAATGCTGATTGGCCCAACGATTTAGCGGCGACCTGCGTCTAACCTCGCCATGGAAGCTTTCTTCAAGGATCTGAAGCACTCGCTGCGCATGTTCGCGCAGAGCCCGGCCTTCACCCTTGCCGCCGTGGCCGCGCTCACGCTCGGCATCGGCGCCAACACCGCGATCTTCTCGGTGGTCAACGCGGTGCTGCTCAAGCCGGTCGGCGTGCCCGACGCCGATCGCGTCGTCGTCTTCATGAACGTCTCGCCGCGCGGATCCGGGCCGGCCGCCTCCCCCGCCAAGTTCATGCACTACCGCAGCCAGACCGACGTGGTGGAGCAGGTGTCGGCGTTCACCACCGGCGCAATGAACTACACCGGCGGCGAGTTTCCCGAGCAGCTGCGATCCGGGCGCGTCAGCGCCGACTTCTTCAAGCTGGTCGGCGCGCCGGTGCTGCTCGGGCGCACCTTCACCGCCGACGAGGATCGGCCCGGCGCGGGCAAGTTCGCGGTGATCGACCGGCAGCTGTGGCAGACCCGGTTCAGCGGCGATCCCGGCGCCATCGGCAAGAGCATCTCTCTCGGCAACGAGCCCTACACGATCGTCGGCGTACTCGATACCTTCGACTTCCGCGAGTTCGGGCCGACGCCGCAGGTGTGGACGCTCTTCCAGTTCGATCCCAACACGTCCGACCAGGGGCACTACTTCCAGGTGATGGGACGGCTGAAGCCGGGCGTGACGATCGAGCAGGCAGCGGCGCGTCTCAAGACGTCGGCGGGCGATTACCGCGCGAAGTACGCCAACGCGATCGGGCCGCAGCAGTTCTTCGGGGTGACGCCGATCCGCGACGTCATCGTCCGCGGCAACGTGCGCAACAACCTCTTCGTCTACGCCGGCGCCGTCAGCTTCGTGCTGCTCATCGCCTGCGCCAACGTCGCCAACCTGCTGCTGGTGCGGGCGACCGCGCGCAGACGCGAGATCGCGGTCCGCGCGGCGATCGGCGGATCGCGGGGGCGCATCATCCGGCAGCTGCTGACCGAGAGCATCGTCCTGTCGCTGGCCGGCGGCGCGCTCGGCCTGTTCGTCGGCTGGGCCGGCATCCGCGCGCTGCTCTCGCTCAACACCGCCGGGCTGCCGCGCGTCGGCCAGAACGGCGCCTTCGTCGGGCTCGACTGGCACGTCGTCGTGTTCACCGTCGGCGTCGCGCTCGCGACCGGGTTGATCTTCGGTCTCATCCCGGCGCTTCAGAGCTCGAAGACGGATCTGACGACGACGCTGAAGGAGAGCGCCGGCCGTTCGGGATCAGGGTTCCGCCAGAACAAGATGCGTTCGGTGCTGGTCGTCGTCGAAGTGGCGCTGGCGCTGGTGCTGCTGATTGGCTCGGCGCTGCTGATCCGCACGGCCGCGGCGCTGGGCCGCGTCGACCCGGGCTTCGACGCGCACAACGTCCTGACGATGAAGATGTCGCTCAAGGGCGCGGAATTCGAGAAGGCGGAAGCGGTCGAGCAGCTGGTGCGCAACGGTGTCGAGAAGCTGCGCACGATCCCCGGCGTCGTCAACGCGAGCGCGACCTGCTGCGTGCCGCTGCAGGGGGGCTACGGCCTGCCGTTCCGCATCGTCGGGCGCCCGCTCGCGGCCGACAGCCAGGGCCCGTTCCACGGCGGCGGCGGGTGGATGACGGTGTCGCCCGGATATTTCGAAGTGTTCAAGATCCCGGTCAAGCGCGGGCGCACGTTCACCGAGCGCGACATGGCCAACTCGACGCCGGTGGTCGTCATCAACGAGGCGATGGCGCGGCAGTACTGGCCGAAAAGCGATCCGCTCAACGATCGCATCGTCATCGGCAAGGGCGGCATGCGCGAGTTCGAGAGCGAGGGCGAGCGGCAGATCGTCGGCGTCATCGGCGACGTGCACACCAACGGGCTCGACTCGGATCCGAACCCCGAGATGTACATCCCGCAGGCGCAGGTGCCCGACGCCGCCAACGCGCTGAACATCGGCCTGACGCCGATCGCCTGGGTGGTGCGGACGCAGGTGCCGCCGCAGTCCCTGAGCAACACCATCCAGGAGCAGCTGCGCCAGACCACGGGGCTGCCCGTTTCCGACGTCGAGTCGATGGACTCGATCGTCTCGGTGTCGGTCTCGCGGCAGAAGTTCAACATG
>Ga0207708_10004599_pt1 | contig 10153 bp, 7 predicted proteins | sample KBSK5101metaG_FD_184340 | JGI IMG/M metagenome (GOLD analysis project Ga0207708, IMG submission 184340) | Corn, switchgrass and miscanthus rhizosphere microbial communities from Kellogg Biological Station, Michigan, USA - KBS K5-10-1 metaG... | ecosystem: Host-associated > Plants > Roots >...
TAATGCTTCTGCCGCGCCTAGCCGCCCTAGTTCAATGAGTTTGATTACACCGTGTAAGTGCTGCGCGAGAACGAACGCGAGGTCTGGAAAGTTTGCGTAAGGTTGAAACGCGATGCGCCAGTCTTCGCGGTCAAGCGGAGGGACTCTCAGAGTCCGTGATACGATTGTTCTGCATGGTCGATTCCTCTCTCTTAAGCGGGTTAGGATTCGGCTATGTAGGGCTGGCGAGTGTTAGCGCACTTGTCAGCCCGCGCCGTTTGCGGGCGCATCGTACCACCAGAATTAACCGTTGGTTCTAGGATATGAGTGAGGATTTCAAATTAAGACACTACCGGTTCCGGCATAACGTGAAATTATCCAACCGATTCCCTGTATACTTGAAATTTTCCGCTCCCCCTAGCATTATCAACTCAATCAGCCGTGGTTTGTGTCCTAAGAGCAGCTGTATGAAGATCAAATCACGATCGAACAATTCTCTCGCCAAACGAGCTCGCAAAGGCTTCCGAGGTTTTCCGGTCGCCACTATTGCGTTTTACGGTCCTGACGATCACCGCGCGAACAAACTCGTCATAGGAATCATCAGCTACGAAGGCGCTGAGCCGAAGCTACGGCGATGGTATTCAGATACTACCGATCTACGATCCCTGCCAGAGATCGAGTCTGAGATTAAGGCCTTTCTAAAGGAATACGATGTCGTTTCCGTTTCCATGGTTGATCGGATTATCGGATGTCCGCACGAGGAAGGCATCGACTATCCAAGCGGCGAATCGTGTCCACAGTGTCTGTTCTGGCGCAGCCGAGACAGATTTACAGGCGAGAGGATTAATTAGATATGATTGGCGTCAATCACCGCCACCAACTGCTTTAGCTACCGACGTTTGATTGGTCTCGATCATTGATGTAGGTCTGACCCAATTATAAAAACCTCGTCAAACGTTATGGCGAACAAAATTCAACTAATGCCGGAACCTACAAGGACGACGACCGTGTGGGTTCGGGTATAAAGTGAAACGCCCTGTGAATGGAATCAACAACTTACGATGGCGGTTCGGTCATTCAAAGAAATTCTTGTCGGTCATGACTTGGAATTTCGCACGGCAGCAAACTTCTCCTCGCTAATTCTTTAGAGAAAGCAGCAAAAGGATTCAAACAATACCTGTGTCGCTTAATGGCTAGGAAACGAAACGTCAAACTCCTTGCTGCATTCAAGAATTTCATTCTTACTCAGTAAACATCCACGAGCTTTCAACTTGTGCTGTTGCGTTCCAAGGGCCGAGGTTGGAACTACAAATGCAAGTTGAGATGACTCATCATCCGAAGTCGGTATGAATCGTTTGATGGCGACGAGAGAACCATTCTTACCCTGAAAGGTGGAATCAATGCTCGGTACTTGCTGTCCCTTCAGCGAGAAAAGGAATACTGCGTCGACCTCCCGGCCTGTCGCGTTATGTATTGAATAGGAAAGTTGAAGAAGAACAGCGTTGTTGGTCTTATCTTGTTTCGAGGAAACCTTCGCTAACGTTGCAATGATTGGTGGCCGACCCCCGGGGGAGGCTGCTGCGTCCGGCCACATAGATTTAAAGCGAGCGAGAGCTTCGGGATAAAGTTTACGAATGTGTTCTTCGCGCGTGATAAACCGCGGGTGGTCTGAAAACAGCGCTCCGAACTTTGACTGCTCTCCTGATCTTGATTTCAGAATACGAAATAGATTGATCGCGAAATCCGGATGATATCCAGCTTCAACCATCATGCGCAGGCCTAACTGATCAGCGTCGTTCTCGTCATTGCGTTCCAGTTTCTTATTGAGCAGCTTACCCGCTGTAACGGCTGCCAGCAGTCCCCAGTTGGCGCTTTGATCTCCGAGTGCGATTCTATAGCGCCAGTAATTTATTTGGCGCTGAAGTTCTTGCTCACGCAAATAGCTCCTGTAAACATGACGATAAATATTATGAGCAATTTCATGGCCCTCAACCGCGGCCCAGAGTCCTGCACTCTCACCGATGAGTTCGGCTAAGCCCGATGTCACGAGAACGTGGCCGCCCATGGTATTGAAGGCATTTGCATCACTTCGTTCAATGACTTCTATATCGTAAGGCAGGCTGGGCGCGCCATTGAAAGCTGCGGTGGCTCGTAGGTTTGCGAAAACTAATTGCGCCAGGTTTGCTGTCGGAGTGCCCCTGATTATGGCGTAACTTGAAAGAATTGACTTCTGCTGGCTAAAACCGAGAGTGATCTCATCCGCTAAATCTCCTGTCACGGGTATCGTAACGGCAGCGTTGGAAACCTGCTTCGCTGGTGTTGCGGTGGCCACCGTGTTGCCTTTAACGGTGTGAGTATCGTGCGTTTCACGTGCGGAATTAGGATCTTGAGTGGGCACAACTCGGATTTGTTCCACTCGAGGCGTTTCAACTATGGTTTGTGGTTTTGCTGGTTCGCCAAAGGGAGCCCCAGACATTGCGCTTACCACTTCTGCCGGCACTCCTTGATGTTCCAGTTCGTCCAGAATCGTAGGTGTCGTATCAAAGTGGCAGCGGGAATGTTTGATCTTCGCGATGATCTCTTCTGCCGGGACTTTCGCTCTGACCATCTGCACGATCTGATGATTGGTCAAAGCTTCGCTTGGCGCCTGATTCAGTTGAGCATTGGCTAGAGAGATCGCGCAGGCGAGAACAAAGACGCTGAAAGCCACGAAGATGAGGTGTTTCCTGTACATTGGGAGATTCCTTTCGAAACAATGGCGCTCAGTCACGAGCACGTGTGGTGAAATCCGACATCGCTGCAAAACAGGTAGGCCAAAGACAGCAAGGTTTTGCGAGGTCGCGGTATAAACGGTGAAAGGGTTTCGCAGTCTTCATGCCAGAAACTTGTCAGGTAAGGGAGTCCGCTTCATCGATCTTCTGGGGTGCGGATCCAGCCAATGACAATCGCAGAATTCTTGCGCTCGAGCGTTAACAACCTAACTTCTTCTTTACGCACTCAGTTAACTTCGTACGCCCCTCGGAGGGCTGGATTGCCTTCCGACAAGAAAAGATTGCCTCAGCGATTTCGGTATCAGCACTCTTTGCGCAGATTTCCTTGATTGAGTCAAAGAAGTATTTGTATTCATGTGGTTGACTTGAGACGAACCAACCATCGTTATGCTTTTTGTTCGGATCATCTGCCATTGTGAGAGTCCCCTTCGAGTTGTCGTTTATTCGAGCTGTAAGCCGCCCTGAGTTGGGGCTATGAGTAATGGATTTAACTGCGATTCATTACAACAGCCGGATGGTGCTTCGGAACTGCTCTGCCTCGCCGTAAGTTCACTCGCTGCATCCTGAGCCGTTCATTGCGCTAATCGGAGCCGTCCCTCGTTTCGGTCGCCACCTGAGCATTACTCCTTGATGCCGTAAGATGGGGGCGTTAAGGCGCCACTCGTATGACAAGGCATTCGTACGTTGTGACTCGGGTACTGGAACCAACTTCTGTCGATGCGCTTGATCAACCAAGAAGTCCAATTGAGGAGGAGGATCGCCGACAAGCTCTACCCGTAGCCGAAGGCCATTCGCCGCGTACGAAGTTATCCATGTGTCTGTGTCCGCATAACGGCAAAGCTTCTCGATCACGAGCACAACGCGAACTGCCTGGCCAGGCCCAACGTTCAACTTTTGCTGTTTGAGTTGATAGCGGCTGCCTACTTTGTCGGTAGCTGCAGATAGTTCAGCGGCCTCATGCAAGTGTATTTTGTGCCTCGGGTCGCTCGTGTTATCCGAACCAACGATCTCCATTACGAACTCTTTGAAGGGGGTGTCGGGATTATCTGGATCCTCAATGAGAATATCTTCACGCGGCCCACTGGAGTGGCTCACCGTCGTGTCTGTCACATTTCGTGCTTGGAATGAGATTTGTTGTCGGACACGTAATTTCTGCGCGTCCAATGGTAGAACTGACTTAGCCTTGAGACGTTCAAACCTGTAGCTGATTTCAATTTCTTCACGAACGAATTTAGGAACAAACAGCGCTGTATACATTTCGCCGACAAGCTCATTTGGAATGGCCGTAGCGAAAAGTGCTTTGAAAACGCTTTCGGCAATCTCCAGCTTGTGTTGCTCATGGGTTCGTTCACCTCGATTTCTCATGAACACTTCCACCGTTCCTGCTATGACGCAGGCGGTAATGAGAGCAATACCTACCTCCAAAAGAAGGAAGTGCCAAAACTCCCTATCCCCAATATGGCCTTCGTGCTTGACGAGGTAGGCCCCAAAAATCCCGAGCAATCCCAATACAAAGATTATCGAGACTATAAAAATGAACTGGCGAAGATCAGAGCGTTTCATCTCCGACAGTTGCTTATCTGACGTTTGGTTTCCGTCATGCCTTAGATTCATATGAGGTTCCTTTCGGTTTGAGTAGGTAAGAGGTCTGGGTAATCAAAAGCTTGAGCCAGCCCCGCACGCAACGATCTAAGTCGTAATCTGCAAGGTTGCTCTCATTTGAGCGCGCAAAGGGAAGCCGTGAGAAAATTGGCTATCTGAGTTTTATTTCTTCATGCGGGACGAGCATTTTGCATGCGACACGCGTCTCTCTAACTGAGATTTGCTTCATGGAGCACCAATGCGTTTTCCCAGGGGTCTGGCTGCAGTGGTCTTCTCAACAAACAAGAGGGCATCGTAGATTTTTGGAGTAACTTGCTTGAGAAGGAAAGTGGCGGCGAACTGCTCACCATAGCCGGCGCCTATGCTCTTCGTGGCTCTGGGCTCGCTGAACCAATTCGCCACTGTCCCTTCCTTTGGCAATGTTCGCAAATCGATGGCCGCTATTTGGAGCCCCGCTGATGCAAGCATCGCATCCAAACTTCCTTCGGGTGACGAATCGATATTGAAGTTTCGCAAAACGCTTTTAGAAGTGAAAGGCATTTCTATTGCCTGGAAGGAACCCTGGTTAAAGGCGAAACCAAAAACTACCATCTGATTACCAAACATTCTTCGCAATGCCGCTCCCATAGGATCAAACGAGTCCTGGCCTCCGGTCGAGACGTGCCCATTATGTGCCCAGAGCACGATCCTGGCACCGGGGTTGTGGTCCATGATCCACTTAATGTTGTCGGCCATGCTTTGATCACGCGAGACTTCGTCCGCTCGCATTTGCATGCTTTGCAACACCACTCTCCCGTTTTGAATGGCCCACTCAATATCGTGACTCGCTACACCTTTTTTCACGTACGCCTCGCGAGACGCTTCCAGATGCCGCACGATCTCTTTCCACGTGGAGGATGCGGCCTTGGGATCCACAGTCTTCGATTCAGTCGCCGCAGCCGAGCGCTGCATGCGAAGACTCTGTTTGGCGTTATAGAAAACCTGCGAGTCCAGGTCCACCACGTATCCCTTGCCGGTTGTGTTAAAGCCTTTTGGTGTTGAGGACTCGAAGTCCAGATCGAAGTCGGTTTTGTCCAGGTACGGCACACCATCCAACTGGACAGAAAGCCCGTCAAACCAAGCCGTGCCGTTGCCGGTAAGGATCGCTCCAAAGTTGATCTTCTTAGCGTTGGCAGCGACCGGTAGTTCAATGTCGTAGCGCTTCCAATCAGTAGTCCCGGTGACTCCACGGTCCTGCATGGTATCGAAGGCAAGGACACCTGAAGCGCCATCCACTTGCCACCACAACCCCGCAAAGCCGCTCGTGACACCGTCCGTTTTGATGTAACCACTGAAACGTACGCGTTTGCCAATCGCGCCATTGATCGGAAACGTCGCGGTGGCAATGCCGAAGCTTGGGCCGGGAGCGAAGCTTTCGATCTGATGGATTCCACTGCGCAGCGATGCCGCATAGTCAGGATCGACGCTGGCAACGAAGTCCTTAACGATCCCCACTGCGATCTCCGGAGTCTGCATATCGAATCCGGTAAACTCGATGCGTCCCTTGCCGGACTGGTTGAACTCACGCATCCACAGGACCATGTCGAGGACTTCCTCCGTGCTCCAGGTCCAAAAATACATTCCCTTGATGAGCGCCGCCGGATCGCCTTTTCCGTTTAGCACGTAATCGTTCAGCCGATACGCCTCCGGCATGTTGGCTTCGATTGAGAAGATCGTGAAGCCCTTCTCGGTAGCGAGAAATTCCAGCATGCGATGCTTGAGCTGGAAGAACTCGCGCGTGCCGTGAGTGGCTTCACCTAGCGAGACAATACGCGCATCGCCAATTATCTTCTTCAGCGGTTCCATATCGGCGAAACCATGGCGTGCTTCAACTGTGTTCAGGCGAATGGCGTGGGCGGTTAGCCAACTCCTGGCGGCCTTGGCGTTGGCTTGTTCCTGTGCCAGTCGAGCGCTGGTCTCTTCTGGGGTAAGCACTCCTTCCTCGAAGTTCAAATTAACGGGTCGTGAGGGAAACTTAGCGACAGGTCGCGTCTCAGTTTCCTCTTTCATTTGTTCAGGAGTCAGCATGTTGGTCGGCGTCACGTCCTGCCCAACCACTTCGAAGTTGAAATCGTCCACCCATGCCAGTCCTTTGCCAACAACCATCGCACCGAAGGCAATGTTGATTGTGTTGGCGGGAACATCCAGTGTGATCTCATACTTCTTCCAGTCGCTCGTTCCTTTGACGCCCCGGTTTTCCATGTTGTCAAAACCGAGCATGCTCCTCGCAGCGTCGAGACGCAGCCATAGCTGTGCGGAATCAGCGTTTTCCGATCTCAACCACGCTGACATCCGCACGCGTTTCCCATGGTAATCGTCAGCCTTGAACACTTGCATAAGACCGCCGAAACCATCTGCTTTACCAGCAATGAACCTAATGCGGGCACTGGCTTTGCCGCCGTGCTTCACGGTCGTATCAACGCTGATCTCGTAATTCGGAAGGTCGCTACCGTTGATTATCCAACCGGCGGGTGAATCGGCTGTGATAGCAGTCAGTGAGCTTGCGCAAGCGATTGCTCCGAAGGCAAAAAGCAGCAATGCAATTGCGATTATTCTGTAGTTACCATGACTTTGCTTGTTTGCCGGGAACCCTAAGCGTGAGAGTCTGTTGCTTTCATTTTGTGACATGGTGAGAGGTCCCTTCGATTCGTCATTCAAAATCGCAAGTTTGATGGCTTACAAAAGCGATCACTTGCGCGATTAAAGAGATCAACCTCTATTTAATGACTGCCAAAGATGCTTCCGGCGTCGGCAGATAAATCCCCAGACACTTTCCGGATGCATCGGTCACCAAAAACGGGTGAGTGAGATAAGTAGAACGACCTTCCGACTGTCCTGGGTTGAGCGTTACTTTTTGATTTTCACTCGCATCGCGCTTGCCTTCAAAGTTAAGCCAATACACAACAACACGCTCTGACGTTGCATTAATAAATCGAAGAAAGGTTGGGGCTTGGCTATGCAGAGATCTGAGCGATGGCTCGAGGCTACAATTCTGAATCGTCAAGTCTCTCAGTTCGTTGACTTCCATGTAGCCTGTTTGCCACACTGGAATAGTCTGTCGTTGCGTGGCAATCAACTGCCAACCACCTTGACGCTTCAAAAAGGTATCCGTGAAGCGGTAATAGACAGTGTTTTCCTTATTTGCAGTCGCAAACGTCTCGAGACCGTTCACCACCGCCGTGTTACCGTAAATACGAACATTCATACTGGGAAAATCGACAGTCAGACCACTCTTGGAGCTAAGGTATTTCAGGTGATACTGCTTAGTTAGTACTACTCCGTCAGAAGTGTCTGTCAGTTCGACTGCAAGGATACGCTCAAGCGTTTTCGCATCGCCTTGAACATAGGCTTTGGCCAATTCGCGCTTCAACTGCGATACAGCTTGTTCTTCACTGACCGTTTGCCCTCTGCTAGTGGCGTTTTCATTTAGACTCAAAGCACTCATTTGCGCTTTTGCTACTGTCGTCACAAAAAGCAGTGCAAACGCGAAGCACAGTCTAAAGATTTTCATGTTTGAACCTCCGCCGGATTGAGGGAGAAGCGCAGGGCGAGGCGCTTACATTACGCGCGCTCAAAGCTAAAAAGTTAAACGAGGGAAGGCTTGATTAGCGAGTATGCGAGGATGCAGAGGCTCGGGGTCAGCCTTCGAATCAGAACGGCGAGAGGTTATTTCTGTTCGGCACAAAAGTCAAACTTTCTACTCTTCATAGAAAGATCACGTCAGGCATTTCTCAATTTATCCAAAACTGTTGTCCCAGCAGGGACGCCAGGGATGACATATGAAACCTTGCTTTCATCGATTCGTACCTGCCAAGGACTTAGCCATGTCATTAACAAGGCGACGTTCGTTCCCTCGTCGTCGTCTTGAACTAGTAGTATCGTCGTCGTCACACGTCGTCGCCGCCGAACCCCTGTGGGTTTGTTCATAAAGTGAAATCGGCCTATTAGTGGAATCAATAACTTACGCGGACGATTCGGTCATTAAATGAAATTCTTGTCCGGCATAACGTGAAATTTTCCTACAGTTTTCCGGCATAACTTGAAAAATTCGCTCACTCATTTAATCCGTTTTAAGTGCCATAATCTTTTTTTGCAACCAATTACAATCTGGAGTATCGTCTATCAAATTCAAGGACTAGGCACCAAGGGGTTTTATGCATTACCGAGACGAGGATCTCCTCTCTGCACGTCAGTCTCAAGAGACCTTACTGCGAGAACTCTAATGATCATTACCGTCGTTTTACAGTGAGACTCTACGGATATAAGGAGCTTTCCTTTGATTGACTCACCTGATGATCTGATTAAACGGGAGTCGCCGACGCAAGTGTCTGCCTCTCCGAGACAACGCCATTACAGACTGCGGTGTCCTGTATGCGCCGGGAAATTTGAGGACGACGGAGTGCAATTGCAATGCCCTGCGACGCACGATCCGGCACTCCTTGTGGCCGAATACTCCGAACAGCGCTTCGAGCCTGATGCCGCGGCTGAGGGCATTTACAGGTATCGTCGTTGGTTGCCGATCCTACATTTTCTGAAGGGTTCCTCGCGAACAGTGACTTATCGTAGCGAACGACTCTCTGCTCTCACGGGGTTGCCCAACCTATGGATTGCTTTCAATGGTTACTGGCCGGAGAAAGGGGCCAATTTGGAGACCACTACCTTCAAGGAGTTTGAAGCCTACGGGGTGCTCTCGCGTCTCTCTGAAGCGCAGGAGGGAGTGTTGGTTATAGCCTCTGCCGGAAACACTGCCGCCGCCTTTGCACGCGCTTGCTCGCTCAATCAAAGAACTTGTCTCATCATCGTTCCCGAGAGCGGACTGGGCAAAATGCAGTTTGTTGAGCCGCTGGATCCTTGTGTCAAGCTTGTCGCCCTAGTCGGTTTCACAGATTACTATGACGCGATTGCGTTGTCAGAGCGCGTCACTCGCACGAAGGGCTTTTATGCTGAAGGCGGTGTGAAAAATGTTGCGCGACGGGATGGCTTGGGCACGACGATGCTCAATGCCACGGAAACTATCGGCGCTTTGCCTGATTACTACTTTCAAGCGGTTGGCAGCGGGACCGGAGGCATCGCTGTCAACGAGGCTGCCAAGAGACTCATCGTAGATGGTCGCTATGGCTATCAACTGCCGAAGTTGATGCTGAGCCAGAATCTTCCGTTCATCCCAATGTATCTCTCCTGGAAATCGGAGCGGCGAGAGTTAGTTAATCTCAACAGCGAGGATGCCAAGAAACAGATACGACAAATTGCGGCCCATGTCCTCTCAAACCGGCAACCACCTTATGCCGTGCGCGGCGGTGTTTACGACACTCTTATAGAAACGAAGGGCGACATGCTGGTCGCCGACAATCTGGAAACGCTCCATGCCGCTCGGCTGTTCGAGGAGACCGAGGGCATCGATGTCGATCCAGCCAGTGCCGTCGCCTTTGCGACGTTGCTGAAGGTCGCACGATCGGGTCAAATACCCTCCGATGACTCTGTTCTCCTGAACCTCACGGGTGGTGGTTGGTACCGGCTCGCCAAAGACAAAAAGCTGATCCCGGTCCAACCAGACCTGCTGCTTGACGAGAGCGAGATTTTCTCGGAAGCAGCCGCAGAACAAGTGATTCGTCTCTTCCAGTAAACAATTCGCTTCTACGTCCGGTCAACATCGCATTCAGTTCATGATCCCAACACAGAGCTTCATCAGTTGATGTGGGTTCGGTCATAAAGTGAAATTGGCCTATTAGCCGAATCAATAACTTACGCGGACGATTCGGTCA
>Ga0207708_10004601_pt1 | contig 10151 bp, 7 predicted proteins | sample KBSK5101metaG_FD_184340 | JGI IMG/M metagenome (GOLD analysis project Ga0207708, IMG submission 184340) | Corn, switchgrass and miscanthus rhizosphere microbial communities from Kellogg Biological Station, Michigan, USA - KBS K5-10-1 metaG... | ecosystem: Host-associated > Plants > Roots >...
ACCATCCGGTCCACGATGCCCGTGGTGCTCGCGACCGAGACCCCCAGCAGCTCCGCGACCCGGCCCATGGACATCGGTCCGTGCATCTCGAGCAGCGTCACGACGTTGAGCTGAGCCAGGCTGAGCCCGCACTGCTGCCATGCGCCGAGCATCCGGAACCGGTCGCTGGGCGTCCACGAAGTGAGCTCGTCGAGGAGGCCCTCCGGCTGGCCGACGAGATGGGCGTCGAACTGCCCGACGAGCTGGCCGGCCCCACCGTCACCGTGCACTGAAGTACGCGGTCGGGCTCGCGCCCAGGACCCGCTTGAACATCGCCCCGAAGGCGCTCGGCGTCGCGTACCCCACGTCGGCCGCGACCCGCGTCACCGGCTCGCCCGCCGCGAGGCGCGGCAGGGCCGCGAGCAGCCGGGTCCGCTCGCGGTACTGGCCGAGCGTCAGCCCGGTGTCGGCGCGGAAGATCCGTTCGAGCTGACGGCGGGAGAGGCCCTCTATCGCGGGGATCCGCACCCGGTTGTGGAGCGCATCTGCCGCCACCCGTGCGCGAGGATCGGCGGGCAGCGGCAGGCGCAGCGGAGCGGTGGGCGCCGCGGCCAGCTGATCGATGATCACGCCGATCAGCCGCTGTTCCGTCGGCTCGGTCAGACGCAACGGGCAGCGCGGCACCGCGTATGCGATCAGCTCGCGCAGCAGCGGCGGGACGTTGACGGCCCGGCATCGCGGCGGTAGGGGCACGAGTCCGGTGCGGAAGTAGAGGGTGCGCACGGCGGTACGGCCGGCCATCTCGATGCGGTGCGGCACCGGCGCCGGCACCCAGACCGCCCGGTCGGGCGGCACGGCCCACGTGCCGTCGCCGGTGTGCACCGTCATCACGCCGCTGGACGCGTAGATCAGCTGATCCCAACCGGCCGACTGCGGGAGCACCGCACCGCCGCCCGGATGCGTGACGGCGTAGCCGCGGACCGGCGGCTCGCCCTCGGCGTCGTGTCGCATATGCGAGAGTGTGCGCCGCACTAGCGGCAGCGCGCCACCCGACGTCGCCATACGGTCGTCGCATGAATGAGATCTCGCACTTCGCGATCAACGCCGACGACGTCCCCGCGGCCCGGGCCTTCTATGAGAAGGTGTTCGGCTGGCGCTTCACCGCGTTCGGGCCGCCCGACTTTTACCGCATCGAGACCCCGTCCGGCCCCGGTGGGGCGCTGCAGAAGCGGCGCGAGCTGGTCGAGGGTCAGTCGACGATCGGTTACGAGTGCACGATCGGCGTTGCCGACGTCGACGCGACCGCCGCGGCCGTGACCGTGACGGGCGGCCGGATCGTCATGCCGCGCACGACGATCGCCGGCGTGGGGCACCTGATCTTCTTCACCGACCCCGCCGGCAACGTGGTAGGCGCCATGGAATACGACGCGGCTGCCGAGTGACTCCTCCGCGATCTTGGACTGCTGGCGGTGCCGGGACACCGGCAGGCGTCCAAGATCGTGAAATTGGCGGACCGGGCGGGCGGTGTGCGTTCTGGCCGGATCTGGCACGCTAGACGGCATGCTCACGGTGCCGCTGCGGCTGCTCGGTGACACCGATGCCGCCGACGTTCGCCGGTTGCTCGACAGCGCGCCGTTCGCGGGCGCCCAGGTCGCCGAGCGGGTCAGCTCCGGCGGGCTGGCATGGTGGCGGCACGAGGCCCGCATCTTCGGCTACGGCCGCCGGCTCGCGTCGCTGTGCTGGGTGGGTGCCAACCTGGTCCCGGTCCTCGCGACGCAGCCGGCCGCGGCCGCGTTCGCCGAGTTGATCGCCGGCGAGCCGCGCGGCTGTTCGTCGATCGTGGGCAGTGCGGATGCGGTGCTGACCATGTGGGACCGGCTCGCTCCGCTGTGGGGTCCGGCCCGCGACGTGCGGGCCTGCCAGCCGCTGCTCGCGACCGACCGCCCGTCGAGCGTGCCGGCCGACCCGCACGTGCGCCCGGTGCGGCCGGACGAGGTCGCCGCGCTGTACCCGGCCGCCGTTGCGATGTACACCGAGGAGGTCGGCGTGCCGCCGGCCGCCGATGGCGACCCGTCCTACCACGACCGGGTGCTCGACCTGGTGCGCACCGGTCGCGCGTACGCGCGCTTCGCCGGCGGTCGCGTCGTGTTCAAGGCCGAGGTCGCCGTGGTCACCCGGCACACCGCGCAGATCCAGGGCGTCTGGGTCGATCCGCGGTGCCGCGGCCGCGGCCTCGCCACCGCCGGCATGGCGGCGGTGGTCGACGATGTCCTGCGCCGGGTGGCGCCGACGGTGAGCCTCTACGTCAACGACTACAACGAGCCGGCCCGCCGCGCGTACGCCCGCTGCGGGTTCCGCGAGGTCGGGACGTTCGCGACAGTGCTGTTCTGACTTCGCCTCCAGGTAGGAGGCCACCGGCGCGAGGCGGGAAGCGAGGCGCCTCGCGCCGGTGGCGGGGCCGCGACGGATCCAGGAATCGGCCGGGTGCGGCACGGTGCTGCGGTTGGGTTCGCGCACCCGGTGCCGCTCCGGCTCGATATCGCCGCGGCGGAGACGGTGAATTGCGGGAGGCTTTCGTGCACCTTTGTCGCCCGGGCAATTCGGCGGGCGACAGCACGCGTCAGCGTGCCGGCGAGCGCCGATCCGGGACCTGGATCGGGGCGGCTGTCATGCGTTCGATGATGCGGCACCGGGTGCTGAACTGCCACCGATTATCGATCAGTCGCGCACCGCCCGTTGATCAGTCAACTACGCTGCGAATTTCTCTCGCCGACAGGTTGCTATTGGCTGATCGTGTCCGAATGATGCTGTGGAAACGCTTTCCGATCCCATAAGCCGGGAGATGCTAATGGCTGAGGTCCACCACTTTGAGTACGGGTGGATTACGCCCCTGATGGCCTATTCGCTATCGGTGCTTGGATCCCTTCTCGGGTTGATTTGCACCGCTCGCGTGCGCCGGCTGCCGACCGCTCGCAAGCGCGTCTCCTGGCTCGTACTCGCGTCGGTGGCCATCGGCGGCACCGGAATCTGGGTCATGCATTTCATGGCGATGCTGGGCTTCGCGGTGGTTGGGTCCGATATCCGCTACGACATTCCGATCACCGCGCTGAGCGCGGTGGTCTCGGTGACGGTTGTCGGAATCGGTCTGTTCATCGTCGGTCTCGGCAAGCCGACGGTGTTGAAGATCGCACTCGGCGGCATCATCACCGGCCTCGGCGTCAACGCGATGCACTACATCGGCATGGCCGCGATGCGCGTGGAAGGCACGATCAACTACGACATGCTCCGGGTCGGTGCGTCGATCGCGATCGCGGTGGTCGCCGCGACGGTGGCGTTGTTCCTGTCGGTCACCGTGCGTACCGGTGCGGCCATCTTCGGCTCGGCCATGGTGATGGGCGTCGCGGTCTGCGGCATGCACTTCACCGGCATGTCCGCGATGTCGGTGCGGCTCGAGGACGGAAGCGGGCACGTTGCCGGCGCGACGAGCATGACCCTGATCGCGCCGATCGCGCTCGCGGTCGTCTTCGTGGTCATGGGGCTGATCTACTCCGTGCTCGCGGCCCCCACCGATGAGGACCGGGCCGGCTCCGCCTACATCAACGCCCGCCTGAACGGCGGGCCGGTCGGGCCGAACGCCGGCTGGGGCGGCGAGAGTGCGCCGCAGCCCGCCGCGAGCGGCGCCCCACGTCCGGGTGCGGGCGGCCTCTGGGCGGCGAGCCGCGACGCCGCCGACCGTGAGGCCGCCGGCCGCGAAGCGGCCCGGGAGGCGGCCAACCGCGACGCCGCCGCGCGGGCGGGCGCGGTGCCGGTCTCCGGCGCCCCCGGTCTCGGCGCCCGGCTGGCCGGTGCCGGGGCGTTCGGCGGAGCGACCGCCACGGGCCCGAACGGCACGGCGGGACTCAACGGTGCCAACGGCGTGCCGGCCCACGGCGGCTTCGCGGGTGCGGCGCAGGGCGGCTTCGCCGGGGCCAACGGTGGCAACGGCGCGGGCTTCGCACCGGGAGCGATGGGCGCGGGCCTGGCGGCCACCGAGCCGACCAGCGGGGCGCCGCTGGCCGGCTCCGGCCGCTGGGACGGGCTGACCGACTCCGCGCACCCGATCGTCCCCGCGACGGTCGACTACCAGCACGGCGCCGGTGAGCCGCAGCCGCAGCGGCCGAACGGCGGGCCGGCACCGAACGGCGGGCAGGCACCGACAGCAGGGCAGGTTCCGACGCCACCGTGGCCCCCGACGAGCCCGACGCTGGCCCAGCAGTTCCAGAACCGCCCCCGCACCACGCAGGACCACTAGGCCGGGCCGTCGATCTTGGAAGCTCGGAGCTCGAAATCGAGCCTCAAATCTCCAGATCGCGCGAGCGGGTTCAGCCGCGGACCCGCGCGTTCTCCGGGTCGAACAGCGGCTCGGCCATGACCCGCGCGGGCACCCACCCGCCGAACACGCCGACCTCGACGGCGGTACCGACGTCCACAGTGGACGGCAGGTAGCCGTAGGCGATCGACGCACCCACGCGGTACCCGACGCCGCCGGAGGTGACCCGGCCGACCGGCACGCCGTCCACCCGGACGGGTTCCGTGCCGAGGCACACGGTTCCCGGGTCGTCGAGGACGAGGCAGCAGAGGCGGCGTCCGGAGCCGCCGGCCTCGCGGGCGGCCAGCAACGCCGTGCGCCCCAGGAACTCCTTGCCGACCCGCACCGCGAACGACAGCCCAGCCTCGTCGGGCGTCGTCTCCGGGGTGATGTCGGAACCCCAGACCCGGTACCCCTTCTCCAGCCGCATCGAGTCGATGGCCCGGTATCCGGCCGGCTTCGCCACCCCGGAGTCCAGCAGCAGGTCCCACAGCGTCAGCGTGTACTCGGCGCCGGCGTACAACTCCCAGCCGTACTCGCCGACGAACGTGACCCGCTGGGCGAGCACCGGCACCGCGCCCACGGTCAACGACCGGGCCCGCATGAACCCGAAGTCCAGCGGGTCGTCGGTGAGCGGTGCCAGCACCTCCCGCGCCCGCGGCCCCCACAGACACAGGCAGCCGTAGGCGCCGGTGACGTCCACGATGGACACTCCCGCCGGCGCGTGCCGGCGCAGCCAGTGCGCGTCCCGCCCACCGCTGGCGGTGCTGGTGACGACGCGGAAGTGGTCGTCGGCGAGCCGGGTCACCGTCAGGTCGGCCTCGATGCCGGCCCGTTCGTTGAGCAGTTGGGTGTACGTCACCGAACCGGGTGCCCTGTCGACGTTGCCGGCGCACATCCAGGACAGGAACGCCGCCGCACCGGCGCCGCGGACGTCGAGCTTGGCGAACGACGACTGGTCGAACAGGCCGGCGGCCGTGGAGGTGGCGAGACACTCGGCGGCGATCGCCGGCGACCAGTTCCGCCCGGCCCACCCGCGCGGCGCGTCCGCGGCATACGAAGCGCCCCAACCGAACCAGTTGACCCGCTCCCAGCCGGCCTTCTCGCCCAGCGCCGCGTCGAGTGTGGACAGCCGAGGCCAGACCGGCGAGCGTCGCAGCGGCCGGGCCGCCGTCCATTCCTGGTTGGGGTAGACGATGTCGTAGTAGCGGGAGTAGGCGTCCAGCGCCTTCGCGGTGGCCCACGAGCGCGAGGCGGCGTGCGCGCCGAAGCGGCGGATGTCCATCGTGGACATGTCCCATTCCGGGACGCCCTCGACGATCCACTCGGCCATCACCTTGCCGACGCCGCCCGCGGCCGCGAGCCCGTGCACGCAGAAGCCCGCCGCCACCCAGAACCCGCGCACCGCCGTCTCGCCGAGCAGGAACTCGCCGTCCGGCGTGAACGCCTCGGGGCCGTGCACCACCCGGGCGATCCCGCTGGAACGCAGCGCCGGCACCCGTCGCTTCGCGTTGGTCCACGATTCGGCGAACTTGTCCAGGTCCGGCTCGAACACGGTGCGCGGTTCGGCCAGCGCCGCGATCGGCCAGCAGGTCTCGGTGTCGCGGATGTACCCGCCGACAAGCAGTCCGTCGCCCTCGCCGCGGAAATAGACGATGTGGTCGGGATCGCGCACGGTGGGCAGGCCGTCGACCGCGCCGCCGAGCGGTTCCGACACGACGTACTGGTGCTTGATGGGCACGACAGGCACGGCGGCGCCGGCCATCCGTCCAATGTGGCCGGACGCGGCGCCGGCGCAGTTCACGACCACCTCGGTCTCGACGCGCCCGAGCGTGGTCGTGACCGCGCGGACCGATCCGTCGACCGTCTCGATGCCCACCACCCGGACGCCGGTGAGCAGCGTCGCGCCGAGTGCCCGCGCGCCGGCGGCCAGCGCCTGCGCCAGGCGGGCCGGTTCCAGATAGCCGTCGCCGGCGAGCCAACCGGCCGCGAGCACGTCGTCGACGTCGAGGGACGGCGCGAGGGCAGCCGTCTCCGTCCGGTCGAGCAGGTGCAGGTCCAGTCCGTACGTGGTGGCGGCACTGACCTGCCGGTGCAGTTCCTCCACCCGTTCCGGCGTGGTCGCCAGGCGCAGGCCGCCGACGCCGCGCCAGCCCGGGTCGAGCCCGGTGCGGTCGCGCAGTTCGGCGTAGAGCGCCGACGAATACATGATCATCTTTGTCTGGGTGATCGTCGAACGCAGTTGGCCGACGAACCCGGCGGAGTGCCAGGTGGTGCCCTCGGTCAGGTCGTGCTGCTCGAGCAGCACGATGTCGGTCCAGCCGAGCCGGGCCAGGTGATAGGCGACGCTGCAGCCCGCGACGCCGCCGCCGATGATCACGGCACGCGCCCGATCGGGAAGGGTGATCGTCACCGGGGAGTCATAGCACCGGGCGCCGGGCAGGGGGAAGGGTAAAGGTCTGGCCGCAACGGAATATTTCCGGGCCCGGAGTATTGACGGCCGCGTCGCCCGCGGCCCAAACTGCGTCGATCACTCCAGTGGATGACGAAAATCACCCACCGGGTGGAACGTTCTCGGCGGAGGGCGCCCGATGGAGGCAGTGCCGGCAGTGGACGACCTGCTGGGCCGGGTCCCGGCCTGGGCCGGCCGCGCTGTCGCGTGGGCACCGCTGCCGGGCGGGCTGAGCCACCACATCTACCGGGTCACCGCCGGTGCCGACGAGTACGTGCTCCGGGTGCTCCAGCCGGCCGTGTCGGCGGCGGGCCTCGGCATCCCGCCGGAGCAGGAGGTCGCCAACACGCTCGCCGCGGCGCGGTCGGGCGCGGGCGCCGCCGTCGTCGAGGTGCTGGCCGACGTGCCGGCGCTGGTGCTCGAGTTCATTCCCGGCCGCACGCTCGGCGCCGCCGACGTCCGCGATCCGGGCCGGGCCGAACCGATCGCCGCGGCCTGCCGCCGGCTGCACGCCGGCCCCCGGTTCGGCAACGACTTCGAGATCTTCGCCAAGCGGGCGGAACTGCTGGCCCTGTGCCGGCGCCACGACCTGCCGCTGCCCGACGGTTACCACGACCACGACGACGCCGTGGCGCGCCTGCGGGCGGCGCTCGCCAGCGAGCCGCCGAGAACGGTGCCGTGCCACAACGACCTGCTGGCCGAGAACTTCATCGAGGAGAGCCCGGGAACGGTACGCATCATCGACTACCAGTTGTCCGGGAACAACGACCCGGCGTTCGAGCTGGGTGACATCGCCGCGGAAGCCGACTTCGACAACGATCAGACGGAGCGGCTGGCCACGGCCTACTTCGGGCCCGAACGCAGTGCGGCGTTGCTGGCCCGGGTGCGACTGAACCTCATCGCGTCCAACGTCACCTGGGCGCTCTGGTTCGCGGTCCACTGTGGACTGCTCGCCGACGGCGGCAACGACAGTGGATTCGACTACGCCGGGGAGGCGGCCGACAAATGGGGGCAGGCGGTGCGTGATCTCACCGCCGCGGACTTCGGCCGGCTACTCGACACGGTCACGGGTCGTCGGCCCGCGACCTCCCCTCCTAGGGGCCTACCCCCTCACGGAAAGAGGTGCCATGGCAACGGCATCGCAACAGGTTCGCGAACCGGACGACGACGAACGGCGGCTCGCCGAACTCGGTTACAAGCAGGAGCTCAGGCGCAAGTGGAGCGGCTTCTCCAACTTCGCTATCTCGTTCAGCATCATCTCGATCCTGGCCGGCTGTTTCACCACGTTCGGCCAGGCGTGGAACAACGGCGGTCCGATCGCGATCTCGTGGGGCTGGCCGCTGATCTCCATCTTCATCCTGCTCATCGGGTTCTCGATGTCGGAACTGGTGTCGGCCTACCCGACCGCCGGCGGCATCTACTGGTGGGCCGCGAAGATGGGCAACGCGCTCACCGGGTACATCACCGGCTGGCTCAACCTGGCCGGCCTGATCGCGGTGACCGCGTCGGTGGACTACGGCTGCGCCACGTTCCTCAACCTGGTGATGGCGAGCTACTTCGACGGGTGGGACGGGACGCTGAACCAGGCGTTCCTGCTGTTCGTGATCATCCTGGTGGCGCACGGCCTCATCAACATCTTCGGCCAGCCGATCATCCACCTGCTGCAGAACGTCTCCGTGTACTGGCACGTGTTCGGCGCGGCCGTCATCGTCGCGATCCTGATGTTCGTTCCGGAGAAGCACCAGAGCATGTCGTTCGTGTTCACGGAGCGACTGAACAACTCCGGCTTCGCCGACGGTGACACCGGCGGCGGGATGTACTGGCTCTACGTGCTCCCGCTGGGCTTCCTGCTCACCCAGTACACGATCACCGGCTTCGACGCGTGCGCGCACGTCTCCGAGGAGACCAAGGGCGCGTCCCGCGCGGCCGCCAACGGCCTGTGGCAGTCGATCGCGTACTCGGCGATCGGCGGCTGGATCCTGTTGCTGGCGCTGCTGTTCGCGGCCACCGACGTCGACGCCATCAACGGCGCGGCCGGCTTCTCCGGCACGGTGCTGGAGACGTCGCTGTCGTCGGGCTTCTTCAAGGCCGTCATCCTCATCTCGACGATCGGCCAGTTCTTCTGCGGCATGAGCTGCGTGACGAGCATGTCCCGGATGACCTACGCGTTCGCGCGCGACCGCGGCATGCCGGCGGGGCGCGTGCTGTCCAAGGTGGACCGCAACGGCACGCCCGTCGCGGCCATCATCTTCGGCACCGTGGCCGGCCTGATCCTGACCCTGCCGGCGCTCTACAAGGCCCCCAACGGTGTTCCGGTGGCGTTCTACGCGGTGGTGTCGGTGGCCGTCATCGGCCTGTACGTCGCGTTCCTCATCCCGATCGTGCTGCGGCTGCGGATGGGCGACCGCTTCGTGCGCGGCCCGTGGACGCTGGGCAGCAAGTACAAGGTGATCGGCTGGATCGCGGCGATCGAGATCGTGGTCGTGTCGATCTACTTCATCCTGCCCTTCAGCCCGGCCGGCATTCCCGGCAGTGACGACTTCGACTGGAAGGCGGTCAACTACGCGCCGATCGCGCTGGCGATCCTGTTCGTGTTCGTGGCCGTCATGTGGTTCACCAACGGCAAGAAGCACTTCACCGGCATGCGTCGCACCGTCGACGAGTCGGCCGACAAGTAGGCACGTGTTCGTTGTGGGGGCGGCCCGGCCGCCCCCACAACGTGGATCGAGGACGCGGGTGGCGGCGAGCGGGGTGACCGACCTGACCGAGGTGCCGATGTGGCGCCCGGTACGGGGAGGCAACGCATTCGAGATCACCGTCGCCCGCCTCGCGCAGGCGATCCGGCTCGGGATGGTCGCCGTGGGCGAGCGGCTGCCGCCCGAGCGGGAGCTGGCCGAGCAGTTGCGAGTGTCCCGGGTCACCCTGCGGGAGGCCATCGGGGCGCTTCGCGAGGCCGGGTACCTGGAGTCGCGGCGGGGTCGCTCGGGCGGCACGTTCGTCGTCCGGGCCGGGCCGCCGGCCCACGGCGCCGACGGAGCCGACGGTGGCGGCCCCCCGCCCGACGCCGGCGCGCTCGCCCGCGAGATGGGCGAGCAGTTGCACGACGCGCTGGACTTCCGGCGCGTGCTGGAGCCGGGGGCGGCCGCGCTGGCGGCGGCCCGGCCGTTGTCGGCGGCGCAACGGGCCCGACTGGTCGGCTGCCTGACCGCGTCCCGCGACCGCGACCCGACCACGAGGCGGGTCAACGATTCCCGGCTGCACCTCTCGATCGCGGTGGCCAGCGGCAGCGAGTCGGTGGCGGCCGCCGTGGCCGACGTCCAGTTGCGGCTGGACCAGTTGCTCGCGGCGATCCCGGTGATCCGCCGCAACCTC
>Ga0207708_10004603_pt1 | contig 10148 bp, 8 predicted proteins | sample KBSK5101metaG_FD_184340 | JGI IMG/M metagenome (GOLD analysis project Ga0207708, IMG submission 184340) | Corn, switchgrass and miscanthus rhizosphere microbial communities from Kellogg Biological Station, Michigan, USA - KBS K5-10-1 metaG... | ecosystem: Host-associated > Plants > Roots >...
GATGACGGCGCGGCTCGGACGCGATCCGGGAGAGATCTACGCCGGCGTGACGAAGGAGTGCGGCGAGTACGTCTACGAGCGGATCGACGCGCCGGCGACGCGGGAGCAGAAGGCCGCGCTGGCCGCGCTGTCACCCGCCGCGGTGCGCGGGACGCTCGCCGGCGAGGAGATTCGCCAGGTCCTGACGGCCGCCCCCGGCGACGGCCATCCCATCGGCGGACTGAAGGTGATTGCCGAGCACGGCTGGTTCGCGGCGCGCCCGTCGGGCACCGAGGAGATTTACAAGATCTACGCCGAGAGCTTTCTCGGGGCGTCGCACCTGCGTCGGATTCAGGACGACGCCCGCGGGATCGTGGCGGCGGCGCTGGCCTAGCGATCGGCGACACGCACGAATTCCGCAGCCGGCCGCCGCAGCCATCGCACGAGCCGTCACCTGCGGAAACGCGGTGCGTCCTCCTCTCGACAGGTTCGACACCACCGCCACCAGGAGGCCGATGTCGTCCGCCGCCGCGAGCCACGACAGCTGCCCTTCGCCGCGAACCGCGTTCACGGCGTCGTAGAGCACACGAACTTCCCAGCCTACAGAATCTCCTCGATCGTGTAGATCGGTCCTTCAGGTCGCCGATCGCCGCTCGATACCGCGAGCAGGCGATTCAGGAACGCGTATTTCGGGTGCCCCGTCTCGAAGCGGGGCGTCGTGCGGAAGTAGTAGGAGGTGGGATCGACGCTCTCGCCACGCGCCAGCGCCGCGATCACGTCCGGCGGCCCGTGACGAAGCCCGAACGATGCCATGTGGATCAGCGCGCCGTCGTCGGTCTCCAGTGTCACGCGCAAGTCGAGCTCGAGGACGCCATCTCCTCGGAGGAGCGTCCAGTCACCGCCCCCGGGCAGCACCTTTCCGCGGAGCCGCGGACCCTCGAAGTGACCGCTCGCGATTGGGGCAGTCACGCGGGTCCCGAGGGGTACGGCGCCGATCCTTTGTACGCCGCCGACGGCAACCTGCAACGTCATCAACAGGCGGAAATCCAATTGGCTACCTCCGCTGCGTGCCTACCGTTCTCTTGCGTCATCGCCCATCATGGTGAGGTGGCGGCGGGATCCTTCGACCACAAGGACCGCGCTTCACCACACAGGAGGCAACAGTATGGGCCACACCATCGACGATGCCGCGTTGGACACACTCTTTCGCGAAGCGCGCACGCACACCAAATGGCAGGCGCGGCCGGTCGCGGATCAGACGCTGCGGGATCTCTACGACCTGCTCAAGTGGGCGCCGACCAGCGCCAACGCCGCCCCGGCGCGGTTGGCGTTTCTCCGGTCGAAGGAGGCCAAGGAACGGCTGCGTCCGGCGCTGGCCCCGGGCAACGTCGAGAAGACGATGACGGCGCCCGTCACCGTCATCGTCGCCTACGACCTGAAGTTCTATGAGCAACTGCCCAGGCTGTTCCCTCAGAGCCCAGGCATGCAACAGCTCTTTCTGAGCAACCCCAACTTCGTCGAAACGACCGCGAAGCGCAATTCCAGCCTGCAGGGCGCCTACCTGATCCTGGCTGCGCGCGCCCTCGGCCTCGACTGCGGACCGATGTCCGGCTTCGACAACGCCAAGGTCGACGAGGAGTTCTTCGCCGCCGGGAAGCCGTGTTTCGGTTGCGAGCAGGAGTTCTTTCCCGAGGGGCACGTCAAGTCGAACTTCCTCTGTAACCTCGGCTACGGCGATCCAAGTGGGCTGTACCCTCGACTTCCGCGTTTGCCGTTCAACGAGGCGTGCTCGCTCCTGTAGTTCCGCCTCGAGCTATGACGGGCCTGCCGCCGCCGCAGCCGCCGCGGTCCGCCGGCGCGCCGACCACAGGATCGCGATCCCCAGGAGGTTCATCGCCACGATCATCGACGTGATCTTGAAGGCGAAGGTGGCCACGCTCTCGACCTTGATGATCGGGACGACCGACAGCACGATGTAAAGGATGGTCATCAGCAGGCCGGACAGCGACGCCAGCCGCAGCCACAGCGGCGGCCGCGGCCGCACGCGCCGCAGCCCGAAGAGCGGAATCGAGAACATCACCACGTAGGTGAGCGCGTAGAAGATCCCGCTGGCGTTGAACAGCAGCTGAAACGCTTCGGCGTGGCCCACGCCGACCAGGCTCAGGACCGCGATCGCGAACGAGGTCGCTCCCACCAGCAAGATCGAGTTGACCGGCGTCCGGTAGGTGGCGTGCAGCCGGCTGAACCACCCGGGCAGCAGGTCGTCCCACCCCGCCACCATCGGCAGGCGCGCGACCGCGGTGAAGGCCACGCTGGCCTGCCCGACGCGCATTGCCAGCGTCATCAGGATCGCGGCGGTCACGAGCGGCGCGGCGAGACCCAACGGCCCGTAGCCGATGCGCAGGACCTGCGCCACCGGCCCGATCAGGTCGATGTCCGCGTTGGGCACGTAGGCCACCACCGTGCTCGTGCCCAGCACGAACATCAGCGCGATGACCGGCGCCGCGATGAACACCGAGCGGGTGACGGATCGCGCCGGCGCGCGCGTCTCGCCGGCCAGGATCGCCATGTACTCGAAGCCGCCCAGCGCGCCGAAACCCATCTTGCCGAGGATGTTCAGGTTGTAGAGCGACAGCTCCGGCAGGTGCGTGCGGAAGGGGTGGTACTCGGCCAGCGTGCCGGTGACGAGCCCGATCAGCGGCAGCAGGATCACCGCGCCGAAGATCGTGATCATGAAGACGCCGCCGGTGTTGTGCACCCACTTGCCCACCGACAGGCCAATCGTCGACGTGATCACCATCAGCGACAGGATTGCCGCCGACGCCAGCGCGACGAACAGGTTGCTGCCTGTCATCCACGCCGCGCTCGGGCCGATGGCATACGAGAGATACGTCGCGCATACCAGGCCGATCTCGGACGTGAACACGATCACGTAGAGCCACAGGTTCCACGCCAGCAGGAAGCCGACGGTCTGGTTGAACCCGAGCTTCGCCCACTGGTAGAGCCCGCCTTCGAGCGGCATCAGGCGGTTGAGATAAATGACCACCGCGGCCGACGGCAGGTAGAACAGCACCAGGGCCAGCAGCCAGAAGACGACGTGCGGCGGTCCGAGCTTGCCCGCGACGCCGATCCACGTCAGGCCGACGATGAAGAGGATCTGCGTCAGGGCGAGATCGCCGACGCCCAGCTCCTTCTTCAGCGACGCGCTGTGCGCCTCGACCCGGGCCTCGGCCTGCGCCAGCCCGCCCGACGGCGCCGCGGGATCCCCCGATGTGCCGTGGGTCATGCGCGCGCCTCGCCGAGGATCTGCCAGTAGCGCGCCCAGGCCTCGAGCCCTTCGTGCAGACGATGCACGCGGAAGAACTCGTTGGGCGCGTGGAAGTCTTCGTCAGCCGTGGAGAAAGAGAAGAACACCGTGGCGAGCCCCATGTGGCGCTGGAACAGCTCCGAGATCGGCACCGTGCCTCCCATGCGCACGAGCAGCGGCCGCACACCGTAGGTCGCCTGCAGCGCGGCATCCGCCGCGCGCAGCGCGACGTGATCCCGCGCAATGTGCGCCGCGCGCGAGCCGTGGTCCGCCGGCGTCACGGACAGCCGCGTCCCCGGCGGCACGTGCGTCTCCAGATGACGCGCCACGCGCGCCGACACGTCCGCCGGATCCTGATCGGGCACCAGGCGGCAGGTGATCTTCGCGTGCGCCTCGCTCGGGATCACGGTCTTCTGACCCGGCCCCTGGTAGCCGCCCCACATCCCGTTCACCTCCAGCGTCGGCCGTGTCCACTGCCGCTCGAGTGTCGTGTAACCGGGCTCGCCGAACGCCGACGGTGCGCCGACCTGCGCCAGGTAGGCCCGCTCGTCGTAGGGCAGCCCCGCCAGTTCCGCGCGCTCTTCACGCGACAGCTCACGGACGCTGTCGTAGAACCCGGTGACGGCGACGCGGCCGTTCGGCTCGTGCAGCGAGGCCACGAGCCGCGCCATCGCGTGCAGCGGATTCGCCACGCCCCCGCCATGACGGCCGGAGTGCAGATCCTTCGACGCCGCCGTGAGCGTCAGCTCGAGCCCGCACAGTCCGCGGCTCGCCACGGTCAGCGACGGCTCGTCGATGCGCCACATGGCGCCGTCCGCCGAGACGACCACGTCCGCGGCAAGCAGGGCCCGGTGCTCCTGCACGAAGGCGTCGAGATGGCGGCTGCCGATCTCCTCCTCCCCCTCGAACATGAACTTCAGGTTGACCGGCAGGCGCCCTTCGGTCGCGAAAAACGACGCGGCCACCGCGATGGGGATCACCATCGGCCCCTTGTCGTCGGACACGCCGCGACCGTAGAGGCGGCCGTCGCGCAGCGTCGGCGTCCACGGCGGGCTGTGCCACTTCTCGAGCGGGTCTGCCGGCTGCACGTCGTAGTGGCCGTAGACCAGCAGCGTCGGCCGGCCCGGCGCGCCCAGCCACTCGCCGTAGACGACCGGGTTGCCGGCGGTCGCCAGCGTGCGCACCGTGAACGGCCCGGCGGCCGCCACCTCGGCGGCCACCCAGCGCGCCGCGCGGTCGATGTCGTCGGCGTGCGCGGGGTCGGTGCTCACGCTCGGGATCGACGCGAACTCGACGAGCCGATCGAGCGTCCGCTGGCGATGCGCCTCGAGATGCGCGAGCACGCGTGCGGCGGCGATCATTTGCCGCCGTCGATGGAGAGCACCTGGCCGGTGATCCAGCCGGCGTACTGCGAGGCGAAAAACAGCACGCCGTAAGCGATGTCGTCGGGCGTGCCCAGGCGCTTGAGCGCGATCCGATCGACCAGCGCGCGCTGACCATCCTCGCCGTACGACTCCCACTGGCGCTCGGTCGTCGGGTTGGATCGCACGAACCCCGGCGCGATGTTGTTGACGGTGATCCCCCACGGGCCCAGCTCGTGGGCCAGCTGCCGCGTGAGCCCGATCTGCGCGGCCTTGGCCGACGCGTAGGCCTGGATCCCCGTGAGGCTGATGCCGAGTCCGGCGCCGCTCGAGATGTTGACGATGCGCCCGCGGCCCGCCGCCTTCATCCCGGGGGCGACCGCCTGCGAAAAGTAGAACGCGCCGGTGACGTTGACGTCGAAGATGGCCTGCCACTCCTCAGGCGTAATCAGCTCGAGCGGCCGCCCCACCTGTCCGAGCACGCCGCCGGCGTTGTTCACCAGGACGTCCACGCGGCCCGCCGCCGCGGAGGCCGCCGCGACGCAGGCGGCGACGGCGGCCAGGTCACGCACATCCGCGACGATCGCGTGGCACGATCCGCCGGCCTGGCGGCACAACGCCTCGGTCTCGCGGAGTTCCTCGGCGAGCACGTCACAGGCCCAGACGGCTGCGCCGCGCACGGCAAAGGCCCTGCTGATGGCGCGCCCGAATCCGTGCGCGGCCCCGGTGACGATGGCGGTCTGGCCGCTGAAGTCCAGGGTCATCAGGTGACCGAGGAGGAAGCGGCGGCGGCAAGTGCCGCGAGCGCTTCGAGCGACTGCGGACGCTGGCCGCGCTCGATCTCGTGGATCAACGCGACCAGCCGCGCCGTCAGCGGCGCCGGCACACCGGCTTCGGCCCCCAGCGAGACGATGATGCCGAGCTGCGCGTCCACTTCGGTGGGCCGCTTCCGCACCGCGAGATCGCGCCAGATGCCGCTGTGGGTCTTCGCCGACCGGCGGTTGTGCGCCACCAGCGCGTCGAGGGAGCGCTCCGCCGCGCCGGCTGGCGCCGTCGCGAGGTAGGCGGCGGGATCGAACCCGTCGAACGCCTCGGCGCGGACGCCGCGCGCGGCGGCAACGCCCAGGACCTCGCGCGCCAGCGCGATGTAGAGCGCGCGGTAGTCCGGCATGGCCAGCGCGTCGGCGATCGACTCGTTGGTCAGCGCCGTGGCGAAGAGCATGGCGCCGTACGCTTCCTTGCCCCAGAGGTAGCCCCAGATGTTGGGCGTCACGATCGCGCGCGGATCGAACTGGCGCCAGGCGTCGCGAATGAAGTGGGCCCGAGCGGTGAGGCGGCCGTCGATCTCCCCGACGACCACGGCGCCGTGGCCGGCGTAGTGAATCACGCCGGGCTCCAGGTAGTCAGCGCCGAAATTGACGAACGCCCCGACCGTCCGGGCGGGGCCCACGACCTCGGCGATGGCGATCTCGTTGAGGCCGTTCTGCGCCGAGACCACGTAGCCGCCCGCGGTGAGGTGCGGAGCGAGCGCGCGGACGGCCGCCTCGGTGTGATGCGCCTTGGTCGCCAGGATGCCGGCGTCCCACGTACCGGCGAGCGCCTGCGGCGTGAACGCGGGCAGGTATACCGTGAACTGGTCGATCGGCCCGGTCAGGCGCAGGCCCCGGCGCGCGATCGCGTCCACGTGCTCGACGTCGACGTCGACCAGCGTGACGTCTTCGCCGGCGCGCGCGAGGTAGCCGCCCAGCGTCCCGCCGATCGCCCCCGCACCCCAGATCAGCCAGCGCATGATCGATCTCCCCGCTCAGGACGCGTCGCCCCACGCGCCCGCGAGCAGGGCGCGCGTCTCGTCCACCGCCACTTCCCACAGCGCCAGCATCTCTTCGTCCGCGCGCTGGTAGGTCCCGCCGAAGTTGCCGTCGCCGAGGTACTGGCGGAGCGCAACCGGATCGAGCGCGCGCACGCGCGCCATGTCCACCATCGGCCGAGGCGCGTCCGGCATGGCCACGCCGGGCAGGCGCGTCCAGGGAAAGTTCTCCATCCACGACGCGTGCGACGCCACCGGATCGATCGCCTGCACCTTGGCCCACGTCCGCGGCGCGTTCCACCAGTTGTGGAAGAGGACGCGGCAGTCAGGGTGATCCGCGGTCCACTCGAGCGCGAACTGCTGCACGGCGCTGTTGCCGCCGTGGCCGTTGACGATCAGGATGCGGCGGAAGCCGCTGTGTGCCAGGCTGTCGAGGATCTCGCCGACGACCCGAAGGTGCGTCTCGACGCGCAGCGACACCGAGCCCGGGTAGGCGCGGAAGTACGGCGTGACGCCGTAAGGAACCACCGGAAACACCGGGATGCCGAGGGGCGCGGCCGCCTCGACGGCGACGCGCTCGGGCAGGATGCAATCGACCGTGAGCCGCAGATGGCTGTGCTGCTCGGTGCTGCCGAGCGGCACCACCGCACGGTCGTCGCGCCGCAGGTACTCTTCGACCTGCATCCAGTTCATGTCGGCAATGCGCACGTCGATCCCCAGTCCGTGATCCGGAAGCGTGCTCCGTCGCGGGTGGCCGGAAACGGCGACCATTCTAGTGCACGCGGCGCGCACGGCCCGACATCGCCGTTTACATCGGCAGGCCCGTGCAACGCGGGCGCGTAAGCGGGTAGAAGGACGAACGCTCACTGTGGTTGCGATCGCAGGCGAGGAAGTTGCACCAGATCCTGTTTCGCGCCCGATCCTGCCGAGAATCCGGCAGTTCGGGCCTCGCTCACCGCACACGGCGTCGGCACCCCGGCACTCGTCCCCAGGAAAGGACCAACGACGCTGGTCGGGCATCCTTTCGGCAACTGCCGCGTCCTCGCAATCCTCGGGACGGGAGGGATGGGCGAGGTCTATCGCGCCCACGATACGACCCTCGGCCGTGACGTGGCGCTGAAGGTGCTCCGCTGGCCCTACACGTCAGACCCCGACCGGATGGCGCGCCTCGAACACGAAGCGCGGATGCTCGCGACCCTCAATCATCCCAACATCGCGGCAATTTACGGACTGGCACGCGAAGAGAGTGCGTGGGGACTGGTGCTGGAACTGGTAGACGGATCGACGTTGGCCGAGCGGATCGCAACCGGCCCGCTCCCCCTTCGCGAGGCGCTGGCGATCGGCCGGCAGATCGCGGACGCACTCGACGCCGCGCACCAGAGAGGCATCGTCCATCGCGATCTCAAGCCGAGCAATATCAAGGTGACACCCGGCGGCGTGGTGAAACTGCTCGACTTCGGAGTCGCCACGATGGCCGGCGACGATCAGGCTCCCTTCGGCCTGTCGCCGGAGCAACCGACGCAAACCGCCGGCGGCACGAGAGATGGCTTGATTCGCGGGACGGTCGCGTACATGAGCCCGGAGCAGGCGCGCGGCGAGCCGGTTGACAAGCGCGCCGATGTCTGGGCCTTCGGCTGCGTGCTCTACGAGTTGCTCACCGGCAGGCGTGCCTTTCCCGCTGACTCGGTCGCGGACGCGGTCGCGGCCGTCCTCGGTCGCGATCCTGACTGGACGGCGTTGCCGCCAGCGGCGCCGCCCGGCATGCTGCGCTTGTTGAAGCGATGCCTCGAGAAGGATCGCCGGCGGCGTCTTCGCGACATCGGCGACGCGCAGGCTGAGATCGATGCCGTCCTTGCCGGCGAGGGCGCGGCGGGAACCCCACCTCCTGCCGCATTTCCGGGCGGCCGGTATCTGGCCGCCGCCGCGGGCCTCGCCGGGGCGGTGCTCATCGTCGTTCTGTACTTCGGCGCGCGCGCCCAGTCGATCACATCCATCGCGGTTGTCCCGTTCGCGATCGCCGACCGGGCCGCCGCGGATGAATACCTGGGAGACGGGTTGACCGAAGGCGTCATCGACAGGCTCGGGGAGCTGCCGCAAAGCGTGCTCAAGGTGATCGCGATCAATTCGGTGCTGCAGTACAAGGGCCGTTCGGTCGACGCATCCCTCGTCGGACGCGAGCTGAACGTCGGCGCGGTCGTGATCGGCACGATTAGCCGGCGGGCGGGGCGGCTCGTGGTGAGCACGGAGCTCGTGAACACCCGGGATCGCAGCCACATCTGGGGGAAGACGTACGACGCGACCATCCCGGAACTGCCAGGAATCCAGGCCGAGATCGCCGACGGCGTGTCGAAGGGTCTCCGACTGCGGTTGACACCTGCGCAGGGCGCACGGCTGGTGTCGCGCGCGGTGCCGCACCCCGAGGCCTATCACCTCTACCTGAAGGGCCGCTACTTCTGGAACCAGTACAACGAAGATGGGTGGCTGCAGGCGATCCAATACTTCCGCCAGGCGATCGACCTCGACAAGGAGTACGCCCTGGCCTGGGCCGGGCTCGCAGACGCCTACTATGGTTTGTCGAGCCTCGTGCTGCTGCCGTCGGAGGCCATCCCGAGCGCGCGCGCCGCGGCCGAGCGCGCGCTCGCCATCGACCCCGATCTCGCCGAAGCGCACGCCGCGCTCGGCGTCATCAAGGAACAATACGATTGGGATCCGCAGGGTGCCGCGACGGAATACCGGCGCGCGCTCGAGCTGAATCCGAATTTTGCGATCGCGCGCGAGCGATATGGCGTGCACCTCTTCGCCCAGGGGGAGTTCGAGGCCGCCCTGGTGGAGCTGAACAAGGCCCAGGAGCTCGATCCGTTGTCGATGGTGATCGGGTTCGTGGCCGTGTGGCCGCTGCCGCATCTGGGCCAGGACGAACGGGCGATTCGACAGCTCGAGAAACTCGCGGAGCTCTTCCCGAAGGTCCCCGAGACGCGCGACGTTCTCCACGACGCGCGCGGTCAGATGTACCTGCGCCAGGACCGTTCGGATGCCGCGGTCACGGAGTTCCTGCAGGGCTCGAAGATCAAAACACTCTGCGGGGACGATCCGCTGACGATCGAGCGGCTCCAACGCGCCTATCGCGCCGGGGGCCTCAAGGGCTACTGGAGCACCCAGCTCGAGTTCGCCGTACCGCGATACGAAGCGGCAATCGCCGCGGCCAGGACCCGGTCGCCGCAGCGGTATGTTTCCTCGATCCCACTGGCGGAGCTCTACGCGCGCGCCGGCGACAACGAGCGTGCCCTGGCGCTGCTGCAGGACAGCTATCGGAATCGGGACGAGAACCTGCGCTGGTTGAAACCCGAATCGCTTCTGCCGAATTCACCCTGGGAGACCGTTCGCCGGGATCCGCGATTCGCGGACATGCTTCGAGGGATGGGACTCGACGGACCGGCGCCGGCGCCTGTGGCCGCACGCTGAGGCGCCGCGGCGGTACGCCCGTTGCTCGATCTATCGACAGCCGCGTCCATTCAGTCGGGAACCCGTCAGGCGGGAGGCTGCACCCATGACTCCCATCCGCCGCATTCTGTGTCCGCTCGATTTCTCCCGCTTCTCGCGGCACGCGCTGGAACAGGCGGTCGCCCTGGCGCGGGAATCCGGCGCGGTCGTCTCCGCGCTGCACGTGTTTTTCCTCGCGCCGGTTGCTGACGTC
>Ga0207708_10004606_pt1 | contig 10145 bp, 9 predicted proteins | sample KBSK5101metaG_FD_184340 | JGI IMG/M metagenome (GOLD analysis project Ga0207708, IMG submission 184340) | Corn, switchgrass and miscanthus rhizosphere microbial communities from Kellogg Biological Station, Michigan, USA - KBS K5-10-1 metaG... | ecosystem: Host-associated > Plants > Roots >...
GAGTTGACCTCGGAATTAGTGCGAAATGGGAAACTGGGAGTGTGTTTCAAGTTTCCCTACGGGTCACCCGGAATGGCTGCTGCGGATTGGGCACAACCTACCAAACATCAAACAGAGATCCTTGAAACTGCGCCAGACCGAATTCGATTAAGGCGCAGTCTGGATAGTAATAAATATGGCGTTGCCATTCGATGGGAAGATAAAGCCAGGATTTCGCAAATCGATCAGCATTCTCTAATCCTTAAGAGCGAAACGGACAGACATCGTCTCGCGTTCACTGCTTACTTCACACAGAGCGATTTTGATCCAAGTCTGCCGAGCGTTGCGGAAACTCTGCGAACCGCAGAAACACACTGGCGACGGTTCTGGACTACGGGTGGCGCAATCGCATTGGAAGGCAGTAGCGATCAACGAGCTAATGAGCTTGAAAGACGAGTCGTTCTTTCTCAATACCTGACTGCCATCCAGTGCGCGGGCACTATTCCGCCGCAAGAGACAGGACTAGCGGTCAACAGTTGGTATGGAAAATTCCATCTTGAAATGCACTGGTGGCACGCGGCGCACTTTGCTCTTTGGAATCGTCTGCCGTTACTTGAACGCAGCCTGGGTTGGTACGAAACGATCCTGCCGCAGGCCCGCGAGCTGGCTCGATCGCAGGGATACAACGGCGCGCGTTGGCCCAAGATGGTTGGACCTGACGGCCGCGACAGCCCTTCACCTATTGGGCCGCTTTTGATTTGGCAACAACCACATCCGATTTTCTACGCTGAACTGTGCTACCTGAGCCATTCGAATCAAGCTACGTTGAAGCGCTATGCGGATCTCGTGTTCGAGTCAGCGATGTTCATGAGTTCGTATGCGCACCTCGACAAAACCACACACAGGTACGTTCTTGGTCCACCCGTGATTCCGGCCCAGGAAAATCATCCCGCAAGAGAAACGTGGAATCCTACCTTTGAGCTGGCATATTGGAGATTTGGGTTAAGCCTGGCTCAACGCTGGCGCGAGCGACTTGGCCTGAGACGTTTGGGTGATTGGGATCGCGTGATAGACAAGTTGTCACCGTTGCCCACACGCGAGGGCGTTTACCTGGCTCATGAAAACTGTCCACAAACCTACACTGAACGTAATCACGATCATCCATCGATGCTAGGTGCTTTGGGAGTTCTTCCCGGGCAGGGTGTTGACGCCGAGACAATGCGCCGCACACTTCGCAAAACACTCGCTGAGTGGAAATGGGATCAAACCTGGGGATGGGATTATCCCTTGACCGCGATGACGGCGGCGCGGTTGGGTGAGCGCAAGGTTGCGCTGGATGCACTGTTGATGGTCACGGAAAAGAACCGTTACTCGCCCAACGGACACAATTATCAGCGACCTAACCTTCCATGTTACTTGCCAGGTAATGGAGGCTTACTATATGCGATCGCTTTGATGGCAGGTGGCTGGAAAGGCGCGCCAAATACAAATGCGCCCGGTTTTCCGAACGATGGCTCGTGGAAGGTGCGTTCTGAGGGTCTGAATTCTCAATTACTCGCTAGTCTGTAGCAGGAAACTGAAAAAAAGATCGCTATCGTCGCAGTCTGAAGCAGATCCAACGATTAATTCGAGACAGTTGAGTTGAGAATTTGCGTAGCGAAGACCCCGGAACCGATATTCAGTACCATTCGCGGTAGCGGATGGCCAGATATGTTACGACGGAGTTGAGTGGAGGCCATCCGCTACCGCGAATGGTACTGAATATTGTGTGGCGTGGCTGTCTCTAGCTCTTAATCGGTGGATCTGCTTTTATTGCCAACCGCAGACTTTTCTAGTCGGATTGGCGCGTAGGATCTCGAGGAACCGGAGCTCATAGTCCTTAGCGTAGAGATCGACGCTGTGCCTGATCTTATTGAAGAGTGAACAGCGCATACCTTCGTCGGTAACTCTATCGCGCAAGTACATCATCGCATTGACTTCGCCCCAGTATTCACGATCCTCCCAGATCTGAACGGGTGTGCCGCCAATTTTCTTAGCTAATTCTACGAGCCTGGGATCGTTGGCGTTACGGCCGTTGCTTAAAAAGATGATGTTGTACTGTGGCATGAGTTGAGTTTGCAGCTGATAGACAGCCGCATCGGTTTTTATGGTCCTATTCACGTGACCAAACTCGTGAGCGATTTTTGTAGCCGCCAGGGTGTTACCGCTTATCCGGATCGCCGATTCTTCAGGCACGAGCGAATTCATAACCGGGAAGTAAATGGGATTGGGATAGCCTTCGTCGATACGGACACCTAAGGTAATCGTGGCTGACACCAATTGACCGGCATCATTCCATTTGTACTTTCCTGTAGTTGCCCCTTCTGCGTTGTCACGTGCTACGGTGATGTGTAAGCTGAAATTTGGATTGTTTTGATAGGAACTCCACTGGTTTCGTCCAGCTTCAGTGGAGAGAAACTCTTTCTTCCACTGGTCATAACGCGACCGGTACTTAACCGCAACATCTTCTCGAATGCCAGGGGTCTGGTCGTCACGAACCGGGCCGGCCGTGGATTCATTGCCATGATAAGAAGCAATTAGTTTTTCGTCAGTTAGTTCATTGAGATTTGGCTGGCTGGACGTGAGGCCGGTGCTAAGGGGCGTCAGCAAAACAGCTATCAAAATAGTCATTAGCGGAACAATTCGGGACGATCTCATTTGCAACATCCTCTGCGTCGTCTGACGCGGTCGTCATTGGAGGTGCGGGGCTTTTCGAAGTGTGAATGAATGACTTTTCTAAACTAGTACAGGGTATAAGTCAATGATTTTGGAGCCAGATTTGCCCGAGTTTGGTCCTTACCTAATGACGGTTTTTTCAGGCCGGTTTTTAAAGATGATTTTGGTCCAAGTGATGCAAATCCCGTATTCAGATCTTCAAGATATCGCAACCTTATACAAGTCCCGCCCCGCGTCTTTCACTATCAACGTATCCGCATCGTGACGCAGTCGTTCGTAATCAAAACTTCGATAATCAACATAGCCTAGATTGACTTGCCTGCACGTCTGTTCGTCTAAACCACTCGCCATCGTGATCCGGTAACGCGGCACAACGTGTCCGTGTTCGTCGAGCCGCCCGGCGTAAGCGACATGCGCGAGGTGAGCGGCGATGCACAAATTCTCACGAAGCTCCTCAGAAACTCCCAACATGTCGCGCACGCTTTCCAGCGGAGCGTAGCCATATTTCGCGATCAGATCACCGTGTGTTTCTGAGAGTTTCGTGAGGTGCGGCGCGTAAATGATCAACTCACCACCGTCTTCTATCACTGCGCCGAGTTTGTAGCTCGCCTTTCCGCCAACCCACAACTCCTCGTAATGGCGATCCAGCAACGCAACGACACGCTTGTACTTGCGACCCGTGTAGCGAATATGAACCTCGCGACTCACTTCCACCGCTTGACGAAATGCTTCACGAATGTCGCCCGCAAACAGAGCGTGTGTGATCAAGCGACCGTCATCGCCACGCGAAACGACGGTGTTCAGCGAGATGAAGCGCGCCTCGATGAAATCCGCAGCGGCTTCGATCAAATGCCGTGTTGGTGTTTCAGTTTCGCCGATGATGTTTTCTATTCCCGCCAGTGCTCCCAGCCAGTGCGTCGTGTGCGTCAGTTCTGGACCAGCCACGCCGGGAAAGAAATACTTCGCGCCGCCAGCAAACCCCGCTACTTCATGTGGCACCGTCGCACCAAAAACGAGAATCGTGTCGTAGCTGCCTGGGCCAAGCAGTCTATTTAGACTGACGGGAACCGCGTGAGTAATCAATCCATTGGTTAGACTGCGGACCCTATCCTCGCTGAGCTTTCCGATCGTCACCAACTCATCGGGAAGATCCCAACGGTGATCGAAGAGATGTCCTGAGAACAGTTTTTTCTCCAGTCCGAGCTTCGCAAGCTTCTGCGACTCAGACATAGGCGGGTGTGTGCCCTGGGCCACAAGGACATCAAACTGCGCGACGTCGCGTGCGCCAAGAACATCGGCCGTGAAAGGAAAAAGTAGATCTGTGTTGTCGTCGCGAGTTTTGTCGGGAACGATCGCGAGCACACGCTCACTTGAGAGAATAGGATCGAGCGCTTGTTCGACGATTGCCTGGAGATCTTGTTCGGTCAGGTCGGAGTCGGGCGAACCCTCACCGAGAAGTTGGGATGGCAGGACTTCAGTTGACACTGCTTTTTTGGAGTGCGCCGACCTGTCGGCGCTTTGAGTTGGCCAGGAGGTGAAAGCGGTGACAGGTCACCGCACTCCAAAGTTAGAGAGAAACTGTTTGCTCCGCCCAGAACTGAAATTCCCTGTGTTTGTGTTCTTCTGCTTTGGCCTGGACGCCATCGGCCACAGCCACTATGTGATCAAACACCCGTTGACCAACCTCATCGATTGTTTCAGTACCGTCGATCACTCCGCCTGCTGAAAGATCGAGGTCGTTCGACATGCGCTCGAACACTGGCGTATTCGAGGCGAGTTTAATCACAGGAGTGATCGCGTTACCGATAGTCGTGCCGCGCCCGGTTGTGAACACAACCACCGTTGCTCCCGCCGCAACCAGGCCCGGAGTGGATTCCTGATCGTAACCCGGACCTTGCATCAGATTGAGGCCGCGATTGCTTGGTGTTTCTGCGTATTCAACCACACCTTCAACGCGCGTGCTGCCTGCCTTTGCAATTGCGCCCAGTGATTTGATGGTGATGTTCAGCAGGCCACCCGCAACGTTTCCAGGACTTGGATTGTTGTTGAGAACCGCTCCGAATTTCGACGCGTACTCTTTGTACCAGTCCACCATTCGATAAACAGCGCGTCCGGTTTCGACGTCCTTCGCGCGACAGGCCAATAAGTGTTCTGCACCACAGAACTCTGGCACCTCAGTTATCAAAACAGTGCCGCCGGAGCGGACCAACAAATCAGCGGCGCGGCCCAATGACGGATTTGCCGAGATACCTGAAAAGCCGTCCGAGCCACCACACTTAACGCCGAGAACAAGTTCACTCGCAGGACATCTTTCACGCGCCGTTTTATTGATCTCGGGCAACATCTTCTGAACTTCTTCCAGTCCCCGCTGTATTGCTGCCTGTGTGCCGCCTACTTCCTGTATTCCAATCTTCGCCACCGGTTTGTCGAACGACTTCTCCCGTTTAAGAAGATACTTTTCCACCTGCGAAAGGTTTGTCTTCTCGCAACCGAGATCGATCAAGATAACGCCACCGACGTTCGGATGATCCGCATAGTTTGAAAGTGTGCGGAGCATCACGTCGATCGTCGAACCATCCTGACAACCGCAACCTTTGTTATGAGGTATCGCCACAACGCCATCGACGTTCGGATACTTCTGCCGATCAAAGAAGGTGAACTCAGCGATCGTCGAAATCTGCAGCGCTTCATGGCTCGCGCACATGCTAGTCGGAACAATAAGAACGTAATTGCGTGTGCCAACACGGCCATCCGGACGGCGAAATCCCATAAAAGTTGCGCGTTCGTTTTCGGGAATGTATGTGGGTGGCGGCGTGTGGAGATGCTCCGGCAAATCCCTAATAATCGGCACTTCGTCAGTCATGTTTTCGTGACTGATCTGGTCGCCTTGCACGATCCCAAGGGAGGTTCCGATGGGCTGCCCAAACTGCAGCACAAATTGACCGGCAGGAATATCACGAATGGCGAAACGGTGACCAAGCGGCACGTCACTCCGAATCTGGAGCACGCAATCAGGCAGAACTATTTCGAGGCCAGCGATCGTTGGTTTCTTTACTACGGCGACGTTGTCTTTCGGATCGACAATGATCGCGTAGTCGCTTAAGAGGACCGCTTGTGGTGTTTGAAGCTTAAACATGTAATTCGGGTTAACCGTCGAGTACGTCTGCCAATATCAGCGACCTTACGTTCGGGTGAAGCCGCAACCACAGACCTGGATTCTCATCTAATTGCGATTGCCGCGTCGCGCCATCATCCGACAGGCGCGTATCCAAAAGTTGTCGATAACTTTCGCGCTTTCCAGGTGCTGTACTCGCATCAACGATTGACTGAACGATTCGACGCGCACCAAGAATAGCTGCCGGACCTAGCGTAAGTATGCTTGTGGCTGCGCGACATTCTGCTTCGTCAGATTCCGTCACCAGGGTGCCACCGGCTTTGAACTTCTTGATGTGATGCTCGCGGATACTCTCCGAAATTGGAATCATTCCTGCCACGTCGCTGTAAGTCGCGCCCGAGCCGGGCTTAATGTAAGCGAGATGCGAAGCGCCGCCTGCTTCTGGTCCAAGACCGAGAAAAAAGATGTCGATGCCACCCAGCGACTCGAGCTTTTGCACGTACGAAGCAAGTTCCGTTTCGAGATCGTTCGCATTCGTCTTCATGCAGGTGAAACTCTTCACCTTGCGGAAAAAATCTTCGCCCAATAAGCGTTCAAAATCACGGACGAAGCTCAAGCCGTTATCCATTCGCAGCGGCGCCAGAGCATCCTGAGTAAAGACGTGGAGACGTCCCAACAGTGCGTCGTTCTCACCATTAGTAGCAATCTGCCCAAGCTGTCGATGAAGCGCCTGGGCTCCCCGACCGCCCAACAGTATTATTACCAGTGAACCATCTTTTGCATCAGCTGCAGCCTGGATCTCGCCGAGCATAGAGTTCCCAACCGCATCTTCTGACGGCAAGACCTCGTAGCGCAACTCATGCGTCGGGAGTCTTGCAAGATAAGCCGGATCGGCTGGCCCCCTCGACAACCAGACGTTTTCACCGGCAGTTCGTCGGCGAATGTTTTCGGTACTTGTTGCTGACATCAGGGTTCGAACGTTGCAAAAACCAAATGGCTAAAAGCGCTTAGAGGCGGCAGAATGGTTTTACCAATCCTGAAAAGAAAGCATGACTTTAACACGCGAGGAAAAACTAGACAAGCAACATTTTCCCATTCGAGCGATGCGGATAAAGCCCAGCAAGTACACGGTTTTTTGGGCTTGACGGTGACTAAGCCGAGGTGTTACACAGTATCCGCATTTTCTAGAAAGTGGTCTAACCTTTAGCCAACCATCTCCCTAACCACCGACTCTGCGCCGGGGTCTTAACAGCCTCCACGCTCGGAGCTTGGATTAGCGTGGATTGTCGGTTCCCGATTTGTCAAACCAGAGTACTCGAAAGCGTATTTCAATGACCTATTCCCGCTTGGAACTGGATGGAAAAGTTGCGGTAGTTGTAGGCGGCACCTCGGGCATTGGCCGGGCCATCGCTCATGGGCTCGCTGATGCGGGCGCTGACGTAATTCCCACGTCGAGACGATCAGAGCAGGTTGATATTGCGGCTCAAGAAATTGAAGAGCGAGGGCGTCGTTCACTCCGCGTGACGTCGGACGTTTCAGATCGCCCATCGCTCGAGAACCTGTTGAATGAAGTGGTCAACGCTTTCGGCCAAGTCGACGTACTGGTGAATTCCGCCGGCCGCACCAAGCGCGCCCCAACCGTCGATTTTTCTGAGGACGATTGGAACTCTATCTTCGAGACGAATCTAACTGGCACGCTACGAACTTGCCAGATCTTTGGCAGGCACATGCTCCAGCGTGAATCGGGCAGCATCATCAACATCGCATCGCTGTCGACTTTTGTCGCTTTGTTCGAAGTGGCGGCGTATTCGGCGAGTAAAGCCGCCGTTGCCTCATTGACTAAATCGTTAGCGATCGAATGGGCCGCGCGGGGAGTGCGAGTGAACGCAATCGCGCCCGGTGTGTTTCGCACAGCTTTGAATCAAAAGCTACTTGATGAAACGGAGCGCGGTCGTGAGTTTCTCTTGCGCACACCAATGCGTCGCTTTGGAAATGTTGAAGAACTCGCAGGCGCAGCAATCTTCCTGGCGTCAGACGCAGCGAGTTTTGTTAATGGAGAAATACTAACTGTCGATGGTGGTTTCTTAGCGAGCGGAGTTAATCAGTAGATTCCAGGAGCGCAAAAACATGCATGATGCGACTGAGATGACGGGTGGAACTTCCAACGCCGGAGCCGTGGGAGCAGCACGCGCCTCTGTAGCTCCGCAAACTTTAGGTGCGCAGATCGGTCGCTATCGTTGGGTCATCTGCGGGTTGTTGTTCTTCGCTACCACGGTCAACTACGTCGATCGTCAGGTGCTGGGAATACTCTCCAAGGATTTAAAAGCCTCCATTGGCTGGACCGAAGTAGATTACGGAAACATCGTCGCGGCGTTCAATGCCGCGTACGCGTTCGGGCTGTTGCTAGCCGGACGATTGATGGACAAAGTTGGGACGCGAGTTGGCTATACGTTAGCGATTATTTGGTGGAGTCTCGCTGCCATGGGCCATGCGCTGGCTCGCACACCTTTCGGTTTTGGTGTTGCACGCGCGTTTTTGGGAATAGGTGAAGCGGGCAACTTCCCGGCTGCCATCAAAACAGTCGCCGAATGGTTTCCCAAAAAAGAACGAGCATTCGCCACGGGCATCTTCAACGCCGGATCCAATGTCGGTGCGATCGTCGCTCCCTTGACGGTGCCGTGGATTGCCACACACCTCGGTTGGCAGTGGGCGTTTATTCTGACAGGCGCGATCGGGCTTTTGTGGTTGGTGTTCTGGTTACCGCTCTATAACCGGCCCGAGAAGCATCCGAAAGTCACAAAAGCTGAGCTCGCGCACATCCAATCCGATCCACCCGACCCGCCTGCGATCAAAGTGCCGTGGGTGAAGCTGATTCCGCATCGACAAACTTCTGCTTTTGCCATCGGCAAATATCTAACCGATCCGATCTGGTGGTTCTACCTTTACTGGATTCCCAACTTCCTTCGCGACAATCATGGTCTCGATCTGACAACGATAGGTCTTCCCTTGATAGCGATCTATTTGGTTGCCGACATCGGTAGCATTGGTGGCGGCTGGCTTTCATCGACGTTTATCAAGCGAGGTTGGACCATCAATCGCGCGCGCAAGACCGCAATGCTGATCTGCGCGATTGCTGTTACGCCCATTGTTTTTGCGTCAAATGTGAAGAATCTTTGGGTAGCAGTCGGCCTGATCGGTCTCGCCGCGGCTGCGCACCAAGGGTGGTCCGCTAACCTTTTCACTACGACATCAGATATGTTTCCGCGACGAGCCGTCGGGTCCGTTGTCGGCATCGGTGGAATGGCGGGCGCGCTCGGCGGTGCGACGATGGCTGTTGCGACCGGGGTAATCCTGCAAAGTACCGGGCAAAACTACACGATCGTTTTCATGATCGCCGGTACAGCGTATCTTGTGGCCCTGCTCGTGATTCACTTGCTTGCACCGCGACTGGATCCAGTCCCTGATGTCGAGACTGTTCCGGCCGGACTTTTTTCCGCCGGTACCTTTGTGGGTTTCGGATTTGTAGGGCTGATCCTCGGATCGTTTGTCGGTTGGTGTACCGGATTGATTTCGCGCGTTTCAGGGCAAATGCTTTTTGAATACATGATATTCGCGGGATTGATCGGCATCGGCGTTGGTATCGTCGTCGGAATAGTGCTGGCGAAGACAGTATTCATTACGCGCAAGGCTGCATAAAACAGTTCATATGACGGAATTGATTATCAAAGACAGGCAGCAGTGTCGGTGGGATATCGTGTCGTTGGGGGAGGTTATGCTGCGGCTCGATCCAGGCGAAGGACGAGTACACACCACGCGCAGTTTTCAAGTTTGGGAAGGCGGCGGTGAATACAACGTAGCGCGCGGTCTCAAGCGTTGTTTCGGACTGGAAGCAACAATTGTGACCGCGTTTGCTGACAATGCGGTTGGTCGTCTCGTGCAGGATTTGATCTATCAGGGTGGTGTAGACCAGTCACACGTCAAATGGGTGAAGTTCGATGGAGTTGGACGCACCGTGCGGAACGGCCTGAACTTCACCGAACGCGGATTCGGTGTTCGCGCCGCAGCCTTCCGCCTCGCTTGATGCCGCCAAAACCGGATCGCGCAAGGTGTGGTTCGACGGCGGCTTCCGCGAGACCGCCGTCTGGTCGCGCCTCGCGTTGCCGGCGGGCGCGGCCATCGTGGGGCCTGCCATCCTCGAACAAGGCGACGCCACCACGGTGATCGAGCCCGGCCACACCGGCCGCGTGGACGCGCTCGGCAATGTGATCGTGGAACCCGCATGAGCAAGCAAACCACAGCTCTCATCCTCGGCGATCTGCAGAACGATTTCCTACAC
>Ga0207708_10004609_pt1 | contig 10145 bp, 8 predicted proteins | sample KBSK5101metaG_FD_184340 | JGI IMG/M metagenome (GOLD analysis project Ga0207708, IMG submission 184340) | Corn, switchgrass and miscanthus rhizosphere microbial communities from Kellogg Biological Station, Michigan, USA - KBS K5-10-1 metaG... | ecosystem: Host-associated > Plants > Roots >...
CCGCGGAACCCTTGATGACGGCGGTGCGCTCAGCGAACGATGTCTGGCTCCAGGACTCGAACGTCTTCTGCGCCTGTGCGAGCAGTTCCATCACCTGCTCATCGGTGAAGTCGTCAAACGTCGCCACGATCTGGTTGTCGTACGGGTTCACGGTCTGGTATGCCATGGTGTTTCCTCCATTTATTCCCGGCGGCTCCTCCGCCGTTCTGAACATCGTGCTTACTTCCTGAAAAACCGGTCTTAAGAACCGATTACGCGCAGTCCTTTGCTCTGTCGCGGTCGTGTCTCAGCATGCGGATTGCCCGAGCACGTGTCCATACCACCCAGTGCCCAATTGAAATACCGGCCAGTGGGTAGTTCGGCGAGAAGCGATGACGTTCTGACGAATCGTCACAATTGCACTGGCTCCCAGTGTATTTCACCGTCACAGAACAATGCGAGGCCGTCTCTGTGCCGGCAGCCCACACTGCACGCCTTGATCGTGCGTCTGTGGCTGATCGACGCTTGACGCGCGCGAAAAGACGGCAACGTACTGCATTGCCGAACAGACTAAGCCGCTGGCGAACCGCCAGAATCGATGGTCCTTGACGGCCCGAGTAAGAATCCTGCATGCGGATCGGCTGCCATGCATCGCGCGCGAGTGGATACCTCCGTGGGCGCCCAGGTCGGCGAGGGAGTTCAGTGGAAAGATCATCTAATCATTTGCCTTGCAAGATATTCCGTGTCGCCAACAGTCGAAGGGGTGCTAGCCGGTAGTCCGGAGTGCGGGTGGCATGCAGGTGTTGGTGCTCCTCGACGGCAACAATATCGCCGGGAGTGTTTCGCATCCCACAGGACAATCTCTGATCGGAAGACGCTGAAATACCAAGGAGAACAACGGAAATGAAAAACCTCAAAATCGCCGTCGCTGCCACCTTGGCTGCGGCGGGAGTCGGGTTGGGCTCGCTGATGACCATTCCCCAGGCGGTGAACCGGGCCGACTGCCCGTACGGGTGGTACTGGGACGACGAGAGGCAAAACTGCCTTCCCCCTGGCTTGCCGAAGGATCCACCCAATGGATGCCTTACCGGCGACGGCACGCATTTCAACGGCACAATTTGCGTCAATTAGCACCATTCCAACAGGCGGCGTTCGCGCGTCACGTTGAATAGACCCATCCCGCCACGAGCGATCGCCGAGCTGGTCACAACGCTAGTGTGTTGTACGCGGCCAGTTTGACGCGTGGCCTCAATATCGGAACACTTCGATCTTGCCGCAGGTTTGCGATGACAGTGTCGAGTTGATGGTTTGGGTGCCCAGGGCACGCAGGTTGACATCGAATGGCGGGGTCGGACTGAGCCATTCTTGGCGTCGTCAAATCCATTGTCGCGCAACGACACTGACGGAATGTGCGCACTCGGCGATGCCGGCTAGCATCACCACCCACACCGGATCGCTGGAGGCTTGTCCCGGTGCGGCCCGCAGTGCGGTCAGATAGCGGCAATGGTCATCGATGCTGCCGGCGATGGCCACCGGGGGCCGTTGTCCATCTGGCCGGCCAGTGCCGTAGCCGGCACGACTATCCATCGCAGTCAAGCTTCCGACCATGAATCAATGTGGTCCACGGCCACCGCTCGGGTGTCAGCGACGCCCCGAAACCTCACATCCCGAGACAAAGGTTAATTCAGACGGACTCGTCGGCGAACTGGCGGCCCGTTGCGCGGCACCACTTCGCTGCTTGAGGTCGTCGGGGTAGGGCAGTGGTCGCTGGCATACTTCACGGGCCACGTCAGCGGACAGGCCGTACATACGTAGCCGGCCCTAAAGGCGCTGTCACGCGCCTCGCCCCTACGGATGGAGCTCGACCTGGACGTAAGCAGAAGCCCTGACCAACGTGCCAAGCATGCGCAAGCCTCCGTCGTCCGGCTCGACGCCGTTGTCCACGATGGTCGCCCACGCCTCAGGGTTCGCGACGACGGTACGGGTGGCGCTCATCCCTCCCGCGGCTCTGGTCTGATCGGCCTGACCGACCGAGTCGAAGCGCTCGGCGGGACAATGACGATCGTGAGCCCACGGCACAGTGGTACAACTATAGAGGTCGAGCTGCCACTGACCGCGCTAGAGCAGGGTTAAAGCACTGCGCGAGAAGTTGATTCGCGAAGGCCTCCGTCAAATGCCGACCCGCCGCGTGTTCACCAATCACGATGTTCGTGCAGCGCCAGCAGCGCGGCATCATTGCTCTTTGGCGCGCAGTGAATGACGGAAACCGGATACGCGCATACCTTGCGCGATGTGAGTGTTCTTATGACCAATAGCGTCGGCGTGCCCGCGTGGAAATGTCGTCAGGGCTAGCCTGCCAAAGGCAGGCACGACTAGCGCCACTGTCTTCAATGCTGACGATTCGTCACTGCCTTGATCGCTGCATCGCGACTGCTCCGCAGCGCGCGCTGTGCCGGTGCATCTTTGAAATCCTCTGTGGCACAGTGCAATTATTGACGATTCGTCAGAAATACTCAATACCGGCTAGCCGGGCGTCTCAAGTGCCGTTAGCTGTCACGACATGCGGTGGCAGAAGCGACATACTTGGTGACGATCCGATACGCGCAGAATCGCGTTACGTCGAAATGCCTTGGCAGCAAGGCCGTTTAAGCAAAGGAGCATCATGCCGTCCATCAACACCGTCTTAGGAGGTCGGCGATGAGCGAAGATCTCATCGGCGCCCACAATGGCTTGCACAGTGAGCAAGGCTCACTGTCGGGAGAGCACCCGGGGCGCTCGGCCAACCCGATCATCAAGGTCCACGACGTTCTCTGGCTAGAGTTCGAGAAGCCGGACCTGCTCAAGGCCGAAGCGTTTGCCCACTCCTTTGGTTTCGCCACGGTGCTGCGCACCAACGACGAGCTGCACCTGCGGGGCAGCGACGCGGGGGCGCCGTGTGTGCTGATCCGCCGCGGCCAGCGCGAGAAGTTCCTCGGGCCGGCCTTTGTGGCCGCCGAACAGTCGGATCTTCTGCGGCTGGCCGACGCGACGGGGACCAGCGTTCGCCCGCTGCCTGAGTCGCTGGGCGGGGTGACCGTTGATCTGGTCGACCCCAGCGGGCTGCCGGTGCGCGTGGTGTCGGGCACCCACCGGCTCGAGGCACTGCCCACCGCGCAGACGCCGCACGTGTTCAACTTCGGCCACACGAAGGTCCGGACCAACGCGATGCAGCGCCCGCCGCGGGTGCCCACCAATGTGCAGCGGCTCGGACACATCGTGGTGCAGACGCCGAAGTACATCGAGGCGCTGAACTGGTACCTCGACACGTTCGGCATGATCGTCAGCGACTTCTCCTACTACCCCGGCCAGCGCGAGCGCGGGCCGATCTTGAGCTTCATCCGCTGCGATCGCGGCTCCGTCCCCGCCGATCACCACACCCTGGCCATGGCGCTGGGTCCGGTCAAGCGCTATATGCACTCCGCCTACGAGGTCGCAGACCTCGACGCGCTGGCCGCCGGCGGCGAATACCTGCGCGAACAAGGGTATTTCCGCTCGTGGGGCATCGGCCGCCACATCGAAGGCAGCCAGATCTTCGACTACTGGCGTGACCCGGACGGTTTCCTGGTCGAGCACTATGCCGATGGCGACATGTTCGACAACACCCTGGAGCCCGGTTGGGCCGCGATGCATGCCTCCGGCCTGTATCAGTGGGGACCGCCGCCGAGCAAGGACTTCCTGGGCCTTGGATCACCGCGCGAAGTGGCGAGCGAACTCGCCGTGATGACCGACGCCCTGCGTCACGACAACGAATTCGACCTGTCCGCCCTGCGCGGGCTGTTCGCCGTAGCCAATTCCTAACAAACACCAACCGAAAGAGAGAAGAACCGCTATGACCACATCAATCCTGCGCACCGCCGACGCGTGGTGGGTGCAGACCGCCACGGGTGCGGCTCGCATCGATACCGACGCGACCACCACCGCCGAGTTGCTGGCCGACCGTTCGGCCATCGACGCCGCCGCGCACAACATCGGCCCGGTGCCGGTGCAGAGCCTTGCGCTGCTGTCCCCGATCACGACGCCGTGCCGCGTGGTGGCTCAGGCCACCAACTTCGCGTCGCATGTCAAAGACGTCGGCCGCGACCCCGCCAAGACCCCGCTGACCTTCTTCCGCAAGGCTTCCGGGTCTGTCACCGGGCCGTTCGGCGACATCGTCAAGCCGTCGCATGTGAAGCTGCTGGACTACGAGCTCGAGATCGGTCTGGTCTTCGGCCGCGAGCTGCCCGTGGGCACCGAGGTCACCGCCGCCAACCTGGCCGATTTCGTGGTCGGCTTGGTGGTCACCAACGACATCTCGGCGCGCGATGTGCAGCTGACCAAGCAGCAGTTCTTCGAGTCGAAGTCCTATCCCACCTTCACCCCGGTCGGGCCGGCGCTGGTGCTGGTCGACGCCGAGGAACTCAAGCGTTTCGGTGAGCTGCGGCTGCGGCTGTCGGTCAACGGCCAGGTGCGCCAGGACATGGTCATCGAGGGCGACATCCTCTACCCGCCGGTGCAGGCGCTGCAGGCGCTGTCGAAGTTCCAGAAGGTCGATGCCGGAGACATCCTGTTGACCGGAACTCCGGTGGGCACCGCACTGACCCTGCACGGCGTCACCCCCAAGGGTGACATCGATCTCGGGGCTTTCTTGACCGCGCAGTTCGAGAAGAACCCCGCGTACCTGCAAGACGGTGATGTGGTCGAGGCCAGCATCGCCACCGACGACGGCGCCATCGACCTCGGCGTCCAGCGCAATGTGGTGGTGTACAAATGACCGCGGAGAAGAACGGCCTGCCGGAATTCGTTCCTGTTGTGGTCGTCGGTGCCGGCCCGGCCGGCATCGCCGCCGCGACACTGCTGGGCCAATACGGCGTCGAAACCCTGGTGCTGGACCGCCACGAGACCGTCTACCCGCTGCCGCGGGCGGTGCACGCTGACGACGAGGTGTTTCGCATCCTGGCCCGGCTGGGTGTCGGCGAGGAGTTCGCCGCCCATAGCCGGCCAGGGCACGGTCTTCGGCTGATCGACCCGCAGATGCGGGTGCTCAGCGAGATCCCGCGCAATACAAAGATCAGCGCCGCCCACGGATTCCCGCAGATGAACATGTTCGACCAGCCTGAGCTGGAAGCCATGCTCCGCGCGAACGTCAAGCGCTACCCGAAGGTCACCATCCACGGCAACGTGGAGGTCACCTCGGTCACCCAGACCCAAAACGGTCGGGTGCGGGTGAGCTTCCTGGACCGGGTGCGCGGCGGTGAGCAGAGCGTGCAGGCCAGCTATGTGCTGGGCTGCGACGGTGCCAACAGCCTTACCCGCGCGTCCATCGGGGCGCACATGTACGGCCTGCCGTTTACCCAGGACTGGCTCGTGATCGACGTCAACACCGACGTCGATCTCAAGCAGTGGGAGGGCTGCCACCAGCTGTGCAACCCCGAGCGTGGCGGCACGTACATGCGGGTGTCAGAAACCCGCTACCGCTGGGAATTCCAACTGGTCGACGGCGAAACCGTAGCCGACTACCAGACCCTGGCGGACGTCGAGTCGCTGATCAGGCCCTGGCTGGGCGGCACTCCCGCCGACGCGTTGGAGCTGGTGCGGGTCACCGCCTACACGTTCCGTGCGCAGGTGGCCAGCCGCTGGCGCGACCGCAACGTGTTCCTCCTCGGTGACGCCGCGCACCTGACCCCGCCGTTCGTCGGGCAGGGTCTGGCTGCCGGCTTGCGCGACGCGCTAAATCTGACCTGGAAACTGGTCGGCGTGCTCGACGGCACGTTGCCTGAGAGCGTGCTGGACACCTACGAGCAGGAGCGCAAGCTGCACGCGGCAGCCATGATATTGATGGCCGTGTCGGTGGGAGCGGCCATGACCGGCGGCGGGCGCGTCGGTGACCTGATCCGCCACGTGGTGTTCCCGCGCATGCAGAACCTGCGCCTGCCGGGGACCCGGGTCAGTGCCGCCGATGGCGTCACCCCCGGTCTGCGCAGTTCCGAACTGGTGATCAAATCCCGCACACCCGGCGGCCTGGCCGGAACACTGTGCCCCAACCCGGTGCTGGGCGACGGCCTGCGATTCGATGAGGTCGTCGGGAACCGATTCGCGCTGATCACCTCCTCGCCGCTCACCGATGCGCAACGAAACGAGCTGCGCAGCCGCGGTGCCGTCGTCGTCCACGCCGCCCCCGACAGCGAGCTCGAGGGCTGGCTGCGCAAAGGCCGCGCCACCGCGGCCATCGTGCGGCCCGACCGCGCGGTCATGCAGGCGGGCAAGAACATCCAGGCGCTCTCTGATGCCCTGCCCGCGTTCTCCGCAGTTCACGGCGCCCCAGATAAGACCGAAAAGGTGACGCAGTGACCGAGCTGCTGGTGCTCAACGCCGGCGCACAGGAGGTGCAGGCGGTGTCGCTGGACGGGACCCGCCTGCGCACCCTGATCACAGGACTCCACGAGTTGCCGGACGGCATCGTCGTCGACCAGTCCCGAGGCCATGTCTACTGGACCAACATGGGCGCCCCCGATCCGGGTAACGAGCACACCGGAGACCTGGCCTACACCCGCAACGGGTCGCTGGAACGTGCTGACCTCGACGGCGGTAACCGGATCACGGTCGTGCCGCGCGGGGCGTTCACGGCCGGCAAGCAGCTCACCGCCGATTTCGACGAGGGCTTGCTGTACTGGTGTGATCGGGAGGGCATGCAGGTGCTGTCATGCAATCTCGACGGTAGCGAGCTGCGCCCGCTGGTGGTGCCGGCAGTTGGTGACGAGGCGGCGCGCGATGCCCGCAACCACTGTGTCGGCATCGCTGTCGATTTCGATCGGCGCCTGCTCTATTGGACGCAGAAAGGCGCACCGAACGCCGGTGAGGGCAGGATCTTTCGCGCCCCTCTTGACCTGCCGCCCGGCACGAGCGCGCAGCACCGCGACGATATCGAACTGCTGTTCAAGGACCTGCCCGAACCCATCGATCTGCACCTCCTCGGCGGCGGCGCAACGCTGGTGTGGACCGACCGGGGCGACGAACCAGAGGGCAACACACTCAACCGCGCGATCGTGCAACCGACGGTCGGTACACCCCAGATCCTGTCAACCGGATACCAGGAGGCGATCGGTGTAGCCGCGGTCTCCCAGTCGGAGTTCTACGTCGGAGATCTCGGTGGCAGTATCCGCCACGTCAACCTAGACAGCGGCGTCGACACTGAGCTGATGCACCTCGGCTACGGCCTCACCGGCATCGCGCTTACCGAAGTCTGAGCAGCGAAAGTGTTTGATTATCAACCAATCTTGCGGCGCTGGGCGGTGACTCGGCCCACCCAGCGCCGCTCGCACGTGGCGCTCAATTATGTGTGCACACCGACGGCACCGGGCAGGCAGATATGAACTTCTGGTTCGACGCCTGGCACAGCCTAACGCCCGCACAAGGGACAATCCTGGGCGGCGTGTTCGTCCTCATGGCGGGCATCGTCGCGTTCGGCACCGGTGCACTCAACCGCAGATCGGAGGCCAAGCGCTTCCACTACGAGGAGATGAAAGCGCTCTACTCGCAGGCATTGAGAATCGGCAGGGACCTGGAGCTTCTCAAGGCGCTTCCTCCACAAGATCGCAGCTCGATACTGACCGAAAAAGTCGATGCGATGCAGCGAGTGATCAGCGAGCTAGCCCTTACCGGTAACTACAAAACCGCCGATCTCGCCATCGCATACCAATACCAACAGTCCGTTCAACTAGCCGGGTGGACAAGAGAAGTCGAAAGTGACGTCGGCTTGCCAGACCAGATTCGAAAGTGGTTCCACAGTTTGGCCGACGAAGAACGAGCCGCACTGAGGAGGTATCAGGACGTGAACATAAATCGTCGCGATGTGGTACAGGCCGTGCGTAAGGAGTTGGCGTTATATGTGCCAGTGTGGTCGCGGCATCGACGCGTGCTGCGAAAAGCTATCAAAACCAAGCGATATGCGCTGAACTAACGTGGCGCCGAGGCGCAATATCTGTTAGCCGGGGCCGTCGCTGGCTGTGGCGAGCAGCGGCACGATTACCTCGCTGACTGGCGCCGGCAGGCCGTGCTTGCGCGCCTTACGCAGGATTACGCCGTTTCGGATGTCCCACTCGAGCGGCCTGCCGGCTTCGCGATCGCCGAGCATCGAGGTGGCAACATCGGGTGGGGCGTTGCGGAGCCGCATGAGGATCTGGGTGATCACGTCGTCGCCGAGATTCGCGCCCTCCGCCCTCGCGACGGCTAGGCACTCCTCGAGGTACACGCGCGATACCCTAAGCACGTCGTCGCGGCGGAACATCCCTGAGCGGCGCATGGTCAGCACCATCAGCCCCGACACGGCGTTCGTCAGCAACTTGTGCCAAGCCGCGGTCACAAAGTCGTCGGTCACGCTGACCTTCCAGCCGGCATCGGTGAGGACGGCCGCGACCGGGCCGCCTGCGGAGGGCAACGTCAGCTCCGGCTGTCCGCGAAGCCGCACCCATCCCCCCGGTTGCGTTTCGGCGGGACACCACACGACCGTAGGTATCACTGTGGAAGCGTGCAGTGCGGTTGAACCAGTTCGACCTGTTCGACGCCGTTCTGCAGGACGCACACAGTGGTGTTGTGGTCGCATAACGTCTCTAACCACGCGCTTGCGTGGCTGATCTGGGTGGCCTTGACCGCGAGCAGCACCAGTTCGACGGGCTGCCTGACCTCGCCAGGGTCGGTGCGGACCCGAGCGGGCACCACGATCCGCTCGCCGCCCAAGATCGTGGGATCAGGCCGGACGTCGAGGCCGTCGAGGGCCGTGCGTCCGCACAACAGCGGTGTGCGTCCAGCCTGGTGTAGGCAGGCCGCGACGGTCGAGCCGATCGCACCCGGTCCGACGACCGCAATGCTTTCGCCCACTTAAGCCAAGCTACCGCGTTGCCGTTCATCCAGAAGCGTTCGCCTGCAATCCAGTCTGAGCTCTCCCAGTGCTGAAGCGGTTCGCCTCCGGTGCCCGCCGGGTCGGTTCGAAGGAGTCACAAGAGGCCTGTCGCGCAGATGCGATCGTTGGTCAGAGGGCTCTTCGGGAAGGGCGAGCCAGTGCACTGACCACAGGTCAGAGCCGTGAGGCGGCATGGACGCTTCCGCCAAACATTCAATTAGCCGCGCGCGACTGGGCTATGCTGCTCTCCACGTCACATCGACGTTGTCGATGGGTCGAAATGAGTTTCCGATGACGCAGAAACGCCCGAGGCTGCCCGGCTCGGATGAGACGTCAGATCGTCGTCTCGCGGACCGCATCTTCGACGCCCGTTTGCGCATGCGTGTCATGCGGCCGAGCTTTGTGTCGCTGATGATGCGGCCGACGGCTCCGCCGATTTGGTTGGGCATCGTGGTCGCCGCGTCGCTACTTGTGCTCGAGACCGTCGCAGTGGTCTATCTCAAACAACTTACGGGGCAGCCTTTTGGCACGTTGTATATGGTCGATGTTTTGGTGGTCTCGACGGTTTGGGGATTCGGATTGTCGGCGTTCACTTCCGTAGTCACCGCGCTTGCATACACCTACTTCCGTAACTGGCCACATACCCATTTCGGACCGTGGGAGCTGGGCTTTTGGCTGTCTATTGGCGTCTTCCTTTTCGTGGCGCTGTTGGCCAATCTTATCGCGGCCGTAGCGCGGACGGGTGAGCGATTCTCGGAGCTGTCCTCGGACCTTTTGGCCATTGTGGGGCCGGACCGATTTATCCGGGTGAACCGCGCGTGCGAGCGCATCCTTGGCTATTCAAACAACGAAATGACGTCACAGCCCTGGATCAACCTCGTCGCGCCCGAGGATCGCGACCGTATGCGCTCGACGTTGGGCGCGTTCGAAGGCAGCATCGAACCGACGCGATTTGAGAGCCGGATGATCTGTAAGGACGGCGCGTGCCGCTGGATCGAGTGGAACGTGGTGTGGCATGGGGGCCTGGCGTATGCGATCGGCCGCGACATCACCGAGCGCCGCCACGAACAGGACCAGTTGCACCAGACCCGAACCATGCTCGAGGCAAGCCGTGACGGGCTCAGCGTCCTGGTCAAGCAGCAGGAAGCGCTGCATGCCGAGCTTGCGGCGTCCCGCGCGCGTGTGGTTGCCGCCGCCGATCAGACCCGCCGCCGGATCGAACGCGATCTGCACGACGGCGCCCAGCAGCGGC
>Ga0207708_10004613_pt1 | contig 10141 bp, 11 predicted proteins | sample KBSK5101metaG_FD_184340 | JGI IMG/M metagenome (GOLD analysis project Ga0207708, IMG submission 184340) | Corn, switchgrass and miscanthus rhizosphere microbial communities from Kellogg Biological Station, Michigan, USA - KBS K5-10-1 metaG... | ecosystem: Host-associated > Plants > Roots >...
TGGCACCGGGAACGGCGTTGCCGGGCTTAGCGCCGTCGTGAAAAAAGCCGCGGTTCTTGCGCCATTCCAGCGCCCGCTCGCTTGAATCGATCCCATAGCAAAGCTGGAACGACTCGATTTCATTGGCCGCGTTTTGCCACACGAACAGGTCGAAATATTCGTCGTGAAACCAGCGCCGGCGCGTTTCCGGTTCGCCTTGCACCACACCTTCGATCTCTCTCATCATGAGCTTTTTCGCTCGCTAAATGCCGGTAAAGCGCGGCATCTCGCGCAACGCCTCCTGCCGAAGTTTGAGATAAATACCCTGCTTCGACACCGCTGTCGCGGTGTAGTTCTCGGATTTTGCAGGTTAATTCGCTCGCCGCCAAGTCCAGCCGAGAGTAACCGGGCCCGCAACGCCCGCAAATGATGCGAAATGCATACCTGGCGCATTGCGGTTCAGGTTTTACGCTCGCGCACCACGTAATCGACCTTGTCCGCGCCGTATTTGCGTTCGAGCTGCTCGTCCGGCAGGAACTGAGCCTCAAGTTCGGCAATCTTCGAGTAGCCCATCAGGTCGGTTATCTCTTCCATTCCGTACAGCAAGTCCGGGCGGTCGTGCAGCGTGCCCGTTTCGACGTGGTCGAGCATAAGCTCGAGCGCTTTGTGCATGCCCATCAGCGCCGCCGAAGGCAGCATGCGCGCCATGGTGACGCGGGCCACGCCGAGCTCGGCGAGCCGCTTGACCGGTATCAGCGGCGTGGTCGGCCGCGAGCGGATGCCGAAACCTATGTTGATGCTGATCGGCGCGTCGACCGCATCGACAAAGCGCTTGATTTGGTCTTCGGAATCCACCGCATCGGGAAAAACCATATCGGCGCCCGCGGCAATATAAAGCCGCGCGCGCTCGATCGCTTTATCGAGGCCTTCCACGGCAATTGCATCGGTGCGCGCGTTGATGATGAAGTCCGGATCTTTTTTTGCTTTGACCGCGGCTTCGACTTTTTTCGCCATTTCCTGCGCGCTGATCAGTTCTTTGCCCTGCATGTGGCCGCAGCGCTTAGGACTCACCTGGTCCTCGATGTTCATGCCGACGACGCCGGCTTCCTCGAAGTACTCGACCGCGTGAAAAACCGTGACCGGATTGCCGTAGCCGGTTTCCGCATCCGCCATCAGCGGGATCGACAGAGTGCGCGCGAGATGGCGACACGCATCGACGTTTTCCATCAGCGTCAGCAAGCCGATGTCAGGCTGGCTCAGCCGCGCGTTCGAGAATCCGCTCCCACCAGTAGCGGCGGCTTTAAAACCCATTTTCTCGACCATGCGCGCGCTCAACCCATCGTAAACGCCGGGCGACACGACGATGCCCTGCTTCAACAGTTCGCGCATGCGCGCGGCTTTCGTTTTCATCGTGGGCTCCTTCGACGATACTCAGGTATTCGGCTTGACCCTCGCCTGCCGGATCACGGTGGTCCAGACATCAATCTCCGTGCGCAGAAACTGGCGCAGTTCTTCCGGGGTGCCGCCGATCGGATCCGCGCCCTGCGCGAGCAGCGGCTCCATCACCGCCGGCGAGCGCAGCGCCTGGATCGCGGCGCCATGCAATTTGCTGATGATCGGGGGCGGCGTGTGCGCCGGCGCCAGCAACGCATACCAGGAACTCGCGCGAAATCCCGGCAGCGGCGCAGCTTCCGCGACGGTCGGCACATCGGGCACGGCGCGCGACCGCATCGCGCTCGTCACCGCCAGCCCGCGCAACTGTCCCGAGCGCACGTGCGGCAGCGCCGGCAGGGTGCTGGTGCAGAGGACCTGGATTTGCGCGCCGAGCAAATCGATCAGCGCCTGGCTCGCGCCTTTGTAGGGCACGTGCGTCATGCTGATGCCGGTTTTCAGGCTCAACAATTCCATCGCGAGGTGTCCGCTCGTGCCCTGTCCTGCCGACCCGTAGATGATGCGTTGCGGTTTCGATTTCGCGAGCTCGATCAATTCACGCAAATTCGCCACCGGCAACGACGTTGGCACAACGACGATCAGCGGCGTGTCGACCGCGAGCGTGATCGGCGCGAAATCATTCATCGGATCGAACGGGAGTTTGGCGACCAGCCCGGGGTTCGTGGCGTGCGCGGTCGCTACCAGCACCAGCGTGTAGCCGTCGGCGTTCGAGTGCGCGGCGAGATCGGTTCCCAGCACCGTGCCGGCGCCGGGCCGGTTATCGATAACAAATTGTGCATTCAATCCTTTCGCCATTCCGCTGCCGAGCAGGCGCGCGATGATGTCGGCGCCGCCGCCGGCTGAGAACGGCACAATCAGGCGGATCGGGCGCGACGGATAGGATTCCGCCGCGAATGCCGCCGCACTGGTGCAGAGCCAGGCAATGCAGGCGATCTGCTTAAACATGCCTCCCTTTCCCAGCCGACGCTACTCGGACAGCAGGATTTCCTGAGTCACCGACCGCGTATACGCCGAGACCGGCAGGAATACCGAGTGCGATCCCGGCCCGCCGGCTACGACGATAGTCAGGTCTTCCGGCTTCTCCGATATCGGCAGTATGGTGTCGGGACCGATGTCGCCGAGCTCGGCTTTGCGCGCCGTGACCATGCGTTCGAACTCGCTGCCTTTATGGCGTCCGGCGCGCATCTTCGAAGCTTCCCACAGTCGCCGCTTGACCTCCGCTTTGTCCCAGCCTTCGCGGTGAAAAAGATTCGCGTGCTGTGGCGAGAGGATGATGAACGGTGCGCCGGCGTGGATGTAATCGCTGCTCGCCGGATATTGCATGGTGTCGCCTATCATGGCGATCACCTCTTCGCCTTTGCGCGCGGTCATGTTCATGCTCCAGGTGCCAAGTACCCCGCCCACTGTCACGGTATTGGCGTCCTTGGCGAAACCCCGCTCGACATGCAGCGGCTCCCACGGGCTCGCTTCCTCGTTCTCGGCGCAGCAGAACGTATATTTACCGGGCTGCCCCTGCGTCGCCTTGTCCATCTCGCCAGGCAGCGCGCCGCCGATGTTCTGCAATATCAAGCGCAATGCGCGGCCCAGCGTCGCATTCGCCCATGCGCCCTGCCCCAGGCAACCTGCGCCGCTATTGACCTCGAGCCAGCGTGCAATCGGCCCATTGACGATCAGCCAGATGGCGGCAGGATTGGTCGTCGCCTGCATCGCCTGCAAATGGAATTTCGGCGTCGCGACGGCTTCCGCTGCGGCGATCAGCACCGGCAGATATTCCGGATAGCAGCCCGCCATCACCGCCTGGATCGCGATGTACTCGACCGTGGCGGCGCCCATGCCCGGCGCTATCGTCGCGACGACGTCGTCGGGCGCACGCTCCGTGTGGCGCAGCATGCGTTGCACCGCTTCCTGCGTCGGCGGCGATATCGGCAAGCCGTCGCCCCACCGCCGCTTCATGTAGAACCTGTTCAGCTCGTCGAGATCGCCCGGTGCTTCCACCACCTTCGCACGCGCGGACACCGGCACTGACGATGCGGAGGCGGCCGATTTACCGGGTACCGTCGTTTCACAGAGCAGGCGGGCGATGTCCGCGGCGCAGGTCGCCGCGATCGTTTTTACTTCCTCGCGGGAGCGCGTGCCGAACGGGTGCGGGATAACGGCGATCGGTAAATCAGGCGAGCCGAGCGCCTTTTGCTGCGCGCGTCCAAGGCCGATGAAGCTCTGCGAACAGACCGTAAGCGCGGCCTTGGCCCGCTTCGCGACTTCTACACTGTCGTGGATACTCCACGACGTGCAAGACCCTCAATCGCCGGAGCCGGTGATAACCGCATCGACCTGCCCGACCAACTCGTTCATCACTTCCGCGGGTGCGCCCTGCGAAGCGCTTTTCTTGCGCCGCTTGACGACGCTTTTGACGCCGTGCTTTTCGATCAGGATCTGCGCGAGGTCGTCGACCAGCAGATTGAAATTGGGCTTGGAGTTGTCGATGAAGCCGATCACCTTGCCGGCGAGGCTGTCGAGCGACTGGCGGGATTCGCGCAGTTCGGTGAGGCACGGCGCGACGGGTTCGTACACGAGCATGCTGCTGGACATGGAATCTCCTGATGGCAGTCGCCCGACGAGTCGCATGGAGGGCGGATGACGTTGGTACTGCGGTGAACTATGTGTCGATCCCAACTTAATCGAAAAATTACGCGTGCGCAACTGGCGCCCGGATTGTTGCAGCGAGCCGTATGCAGTATCTTCTGCATCGGCCACCAATCCGGGAAATCCGATGAGTTTGAAGTGTCGTTTTGCCGCAATCGTTTTTTGCGCATTAAGCGCATTTACTCACGGTGCGTGGAGCAGTGATTTTCCGTCGCGACCGGTCCGCATTGTTGTGCCGTCGACGCCCGGCGGCGCGCTCGACATCCTCTCGCGCATGCTCGCGCAGAAGCTGCCGCAGCGCTGGGGCCAGCCTCTCGTGATAGACAATCGCGCGGGCGCCGGCGGCATTATCGGCAGCGAGATCGTCGCCAAGTCAGATCCGGACGGGCATACGCTGCTCGTGGTGGCGCTCGGGTATGCGGCGAACCCGTTTCTTTACGACAAGCTGCCGTATCGCACGCCGCAGGACTTTGCTGCGATCACCGTGCTCGCTTCGGCGCCCAACGTGCTGGTCGTGCACCCGTCCGTCGCGGCGAATTCGGTTCGCGAGCTCATCGCCCTGGCGAAGGCCAAGTCTGGCGCCCTGGTCTACGCGACTTCCGGCGTGGGCACCAGCGGTCATCTTGCCATGGAGTTGTTCAAGCGCATAGCGGGTGTCGAGATGGTGCACGTGCCGTATAAAGGCGCCGGCGCGTCGACCGCCGCCGTCGTCGCTGGACAAGTGCAGGTGCTCTCGACGGCGCTCGGCGCCGCGTTTCCGCAAATCAAGGCCGGCCGCTTGCGGGCATTGGCAGTGACCGGGCTGAAGCGCACCAGCGTGGCACCGGAGATTCCAACTGCGGCAGAATCCGGCCTGCCCGGCTATGTGGTGGACGGCTGGTTTGCCGCGCTCGCGCCCGCAAAAACTCCGCCGCGTATCGTCGAGCGCCTGCAATCAGAATTTTCCGCGGTCTACAAAATGCCCGACGTCGCCGAGCGGCTAACCGCCATGGGCTTCGATGCCGGCGGAATGACGCCGCGCGAGACAACGAGGTTCATCGACGACGAAATCGCCAAATGGGGCAAGCTCATCAAGGAAGTCGGCATCAAGGGAGAATGAAACCACGGTCCACCACCAGCGCTATGGCTGTTAGCGCATCGTTGCTGCGTTACGATGCGACCGAAAACCGTCCGAGCTTGGGTTCTTCCGCCGCCACGTAATCGGCAAATGTCATGGTCACGCTGATCGCATGATCTCCCGCATTGAAGTTTATTTTCGTCTGCTCCGCCAACTCTTCGTCGCAGTACGTTGCGAATCCGAACAAGCTGCCGAATGGCGGGATCGAACCCGGCAAGAGTGTTGTCAGTAGTTCCACCTCCTCCCGGGTGGCGAAGCGCAGCGACCGTAGACTGAATGCTTTGCGCACGAGTTTGCTGTCGAGCCGGCGGTCTCCCGGCATCACGAACATTACAAATTCGCCGGCAGCCTTGCAGATAAGCGCTTTCGCTCCGCTGGAGAGTGGCGCGCCGCGCACCCGCGCCGCTTCTTCACTGGTGAACACCGGCGCATGGCGCGAAATGCCATAAGCGACGCCTTTGCTGTCGAGCAACGCGACTATGCGATCGAATACAGTCATGAATTGACGGGCCAGTTGCGCGTTCACTCCGCGCGCAGGCCGGCCGCCTTGATGACTTTCGCCCATTTCAAGAATTCCGCATTGATATATGCCGCGAATTCTTCAGGCGTGTTGTCGATCGCTTCGGCGCCGAACGAATAGAGCCGCTCCGCGGTTTCCGGCGAACGCAGAATGCGCGCGACTTCCGTATTGAGCCGGACAACAATTTCTTTCGGCGTCCCCGCGGGTACGAGCAATCCCGACCACGAGTTGACCTCGAAGCCGGGCATGCCCGCCTCCACCATCGTCGGCACGTTCGGCGCGCCCGGCCAGCGCTTGATTGTGGTGACGCCGAGCGCACGCAGGCGGCCCGCCTGCACGCTCGGCAGCGTCCCCGCCATCGCGGCGAAGAACATCGTGACGCGCCCTCCCATGAGGTCCGTATGCGCGAGAACGGTGCCGCGGTACGGCACGTGCACGATGTCGATGCCCGCGCGCATTTTCAGCAGCTCGCCAGCGAGATGGCTGGCGGTTCCATTGCCCGCCGACGCATAGGTGATCGCGCCGGGTTTCGCTTTCGCCAGCGCGATCAGTTCCTTAACCGTCTTGACCGGCAGCGATGGATGGACGACGAGTATGTTCGCCGACGAAGCGCACAGAATGACCGGCGTGAAGTCGCGCAGCGCGTCGAACGGCAGCTTGGCGTACAGGCTTGGGTTCACCGCGTGCGCGAATACGCCCAGCAGCAACGTGTGGCCGTCGGGCGGCGCCTTGGCGACGATTTCGGCGGCGACATTGCCGCCGGCTCCCGGCCGGTTGTCGACGATGACTTGCTGGCCCCAAAGTTCGCCGAGCCCGCGCCCGACCGCGCGCGCGACGAAATCGGAATTTCCGCCGGGCGGAAACCCGACGACTATGCGCAGCGGCTTAGAAGGATAGTGCGCAGGCGTATCGGAGCGCGTTTGCGCGCCCGCGCTCGTACAGGCGATGCTCGAGAGTAAGGCGGCCAGCAGCCGATGCGGCGTTCCGCATATCACAGCCGTTCACGCCGCGGCATTGCTCATTCTGCCGAGCGGGCTCGGGCGCGAGATGCCGTAACCCTGCGCGAAAGTGATATCCAACTTCCTCAACGCGTTCAGCGTCGGCGCATCCTCGACACTTTGCGCGATGGTCTGCACGTCGAACGAGCGGCACGCGTTGGCCACGGTTCGGACTTCTGCGACCGTCGCCTCGTTCTTGGCTAGTTCCTGCATCAGGCGGCCGCCGAGCTTCAGAAAGTTGGCCCCCATATCCTTGATCGGCCGGAACGGAATTTCCCCGTCATCCATCGCACCGACCGAGATCTGGCAGCCGATTCGCTTCAAGCCTTCAGCCAATGCCACTGCGCTCGCCGGATAGTTAATTTCCTTGCCAGGGAATTCAAAGCACAGCAACTCGCCGGTAGTTTCGGTGCGCCGCAGTTCCTCCTGGACGAAAGCGCAAAAGTCCGGATCCGCGAGTGTGTCGCCGCATAGATTGAGGTGCGCGACACCGCGCTTTTCAGGCTTGATCGACCGGTAGGCGCCGAGCAGCTTACGCAACACGTAGCGGTCGAGTATCGGGCCCAGGTTGAAGTATTCGAGCATCGGCAGGAACGATCCCGGCGGGATGAGGTGCTGCTCCTCCTCCTGGAGCCGAATGAACACCTCGAAGTGCGCGCGCTTCTCGCCGCCCGGGGCCAGTTTGATGATGGATTGGCTGAAGAGGATGAATTCGTTCTGCGCAAACGCCCTGCGCAGCTTTTCCTGCGGCTTGTCCCACCCCGACGTCGTGTCGGCGACGCTGACGAGGTAAGTTTCCTCGGGTTCCCCATTCGACATGAACGCTCTCCGGACTGCTTGCCAGCGGACATTCTATGTCGGTTACTGCCTGAAAATCTATCGAAACGATTAATTTTTCCGCTGTACGGTAATGCCCGCAGCATATACGGCACAAGTACATTGAACACCTTGCGGAGCTGCATTCACGCCGGCTGCGCGGCGTGCCTGTTCAAGTTGCAACGCCGACCGAATAACGGAAATTTACGTTTTGGATTTTGGTCAAAACCCATTTGCTGCCTTTACGCTCATACACGAGTTGCAGCTTGCCCGAGACTTGGACCTGTTCTTCATCGGCGGCCGGATTGTTGCGCGTCGTGACGAATACGACCACCGTCTGGATATTGCCCAGAGTCTTGCTCTCGAGAATATCGACATGCCGGAATTCTTTGGATTCGAACGTCCATTCAGTTGGGTCGGCATTGCCGGACAAGTCGGAGACCCGCACCACGCGGCCAACGATGTCGCTCGCAACTTGCTCAGGGCTGACTACTGCCTTATCCGGATGCTGCACCGCCTGCAGCCGGTCGGCTGAACGGTTGTTGTCGGATGTGGATTGCGGCGAAGGACTACAGCCAGCGCCAAGTAGCAAGACCAGAGCAATAGCGGGGAAGGTTTTCATCATGGAGGCTCCAGAGCATTTCCCGATGCGCGAGTCGCGGGATTCCGGGTCCGGAACCAACGGCAACTCAATAGCCAAGTTTAACGCAAAGTGCCGTTGGCGCACGCCAAAACCGTACCGAAAGCAATTGGCGGCACAAGTCGCAACAATGAATGATTTCGACCGCCGAGCGCGCTCCTATCGTGCGCGCGATGTGCAGCGAGCCGTCCTTGACGATGAATCTAACTTTGTGCGCGTACGTCGACAGCGATTTGTCGCGCGCGATTGCCTGACAAACTGCGCCGCGAGTTCGCGGTCAGTCTTCGCAATCGACTGGTCTTGTGGCCGTGGTGACGCAATAAGCCGTTGCGCCTTGTCGTCGTCCGCGTTCGGCCGCCCCTCAGCGGGCGCCGCGATGCTTGCCAAACCCAATAATATCCATCTCGCTTTGCAACTCGCCATTGAGTTTGTCCCCCGAATAGTTGCTGAAACGTGTCCATAGTCTTAAGTTAGAGCTATAAGAATGTATCCTAAATCACTGTTAGACAAGGGGGTCAGCCGGCACCCGTAAACCTGCAATCCAATTCTGAGCCTAATACGGTAAATGCACCTCGGGTTGAGTACTACACTCCTATGACAATATAGGTGTCTGGCCTACAGACTCTTTTTTCGACTCGAATAAAAATCCACTATCCAGTCATATGGGCCAAACGAACCCCATGGCTTCCCAATATAAAGAAAAGAATCGATTGGCCGTCTCCGCAGCTGAAAAAGATGCGCTCGAAAACGATCCGCGCGCATGCCTCACTTCGGACGTGGACGCCCTCTTGGCGATATTCGAGCGCATCGAGCAATCGATTGCGGATGGATCGGCGGCCGGGAAGTTGAACGTCATCCGTAAAACGTCGAGGTTCATGGTTGTTGCCGAACACAAGAAGTCGCAAGGGACCCTCGGGTAGCCGTCTTGGTCATCCCCATCGCGGCTTTCACCGCCGAACGTCTAAAAAAACCCCGCCTCGGCGGGGTTTTTTGCGTGAGCGCTCAACCGATCAAGTGCCCCTCTGCTTACGGCGACGCGCGATAAATCCCAGCAAGCCAAGACCGGCAAGCATCATGGCGTACGTCTCAGGTTCAGGAACCGCCGGAAACGGCCCTTCGACTACCTCAAACGCCGAGTACGTAACGTTGGCCTGGGAAAAATTATAGAAGGCCAATCGTCCGTTACCGAAGACGCCCGCGATGTCGAGCTCCTTGACACCATTGACGAAAACTTCCAGGTCGTTCGGGCCAAAATTAAAGGTGAACGTGTATTCCGTGTTATCCACCCAGCCGGTATTCCCTAGATTAGTGCCACGGGCGAGTTCCTGAAGACCGCTGCCCGCCGGCGTACCCGCCAGGTTCCTGTGCTGCCAGAACTCGTCGGCATCCGGGATCCCCGTCACTCGCGAGACTGCCAATCCGGACACCGCGTTACCGCCGGGCGAATTCGAAGGGGCGCCAAAATCGAAAGACTGGGTGCCCCGCTTCCAGTCAACCAGCAAGTAATTGGCCGCTGCGTTGGTCGAGTCGCCGGGCTGGAATCCGAGCGCAAAGCCCACGTAATCATCGTCCCCGCCACCGGGTCTGATTCTCCCTGTGACGCTAGTGCCAAATGCGGTGAAGTCGCTATAGAAAAAAGTCGGCTGACCGTTCACGGATTGGTTAACGCTGGCGCCACCTGCCGCTACGGTCCAGATGCCGGGGTTGAAGCCGGCCACAGCAGGATAAGACTCAGCAGTCCAAGTACTAAGATTGACCGCCGCGGCGCCGGCTGTTCCTGAAAATATGCAGAAGGCGCCTAACACCACACTACGTTTCACGCTTGTTCCTATCATGACTTCCCCTCGGAAATTTCGTTCGTTTTATCAAGCCAGCCAGGACTCAGCTTCACAAACCGTTTAAGTTTTTTACCCGATGTGAACACCCTCCATGCCGAAATATGATATTTAAATATCACTAATGTCAGCGAGCTCTGT
>Ga0207708_10004615_pt1 | contig 10141 bp, 8 predicted proteins | sample KBSK5101metaG_FD_184340 | JGI IMG/M metagenome (GOLD analysis project Ga0207708, IMG submission 184340) | Corn, switchgrass and miscanthus rhizosphere microbial communities from Kellogg Biological Station, Michigan, USA - KBS K5-10-1 metaG... | ecosystem: Host-associated > Plants > Roots >...
GACGAGATGACGCGCGATCGCTTGAAGGAGCGAGATCGCGCGATGACCGAGCGAATGATCGACCGGACAGAGGCGCGACAGCCTATCGATCGCCGCTTCCGGATCGGGCCCGAGGAGCGTGCGGAACGTCGCCGCGACCTCCCCGGCGATCATGTTCCGGCCACCTCCCCACGCCTCGAGGGTGAGCTGGTTCCCCAGCATGAGAGCCTCGCGTAGCGCGTCAGCCGGATCGTCGATCCGACACGGGGTCTCCGAGAGATCCGCACCGGGCGCGGCCGCCCACGGGAGCACGACGGCACCTAGCTGGCTGGCAAACGTCGCCAGGTCGTCCGCGGCCCACTCCTCGCTGATCTTCCCGTCGTCTGTGACCCGGTAGATGTCGATCGCGTCCCACTGGACGCTGCGTCCAGTCGCCGGGATCCCAAGCAAGTCGCCCTTGTGAGTCGCAGTGACGACCAGCCGCAGGACGACCAGATCGTCGCTCGCGATGACAGCCTGCTCCTCGGCGCGGAGGTCTGGGAGGGCTCCAAGAAACCCGGTGAGCAGACCGGTCATGTCTTCGACGCCGCTAACAGTTCCCAGCGAGCCGCCGTGCCAGACGACGTCGGGGGTGAAGTACTCCGCCGCACGTTCTGGGTGATGCCCGTTGAAGACGACGCTCACGAAGTCGCGGGCCACCGCGACGCGTTGTTCGACAGAAAGTGTCTGGCTCATGGATGCACCTGCGAGCCGTAGCCGAGGTCGAGCCGGATCGACTCCATCACCCAGAAGGTCGTGCTCTCCGTGAAGACGTCGGCGGCCGCGAGCACGCCGGTGTACTTCTCGATCACGGGTGCGGCCGCGACTGCCGTGACCTCGTCGAGGTAGCCCTTCACCGCCGCCCACATGTTCTCGCCGTACTTCACGAAGTACCGCGTGGGATCGACGGTGTCGATCGCCTTTCTCGAGCTCTCCGAGATGTCGGCCATGTACCCCTGGTGCAGCTTCACGTCGTCGCGGGTGCCGAGCCGGCCGAGGTGTCCGCCGATGAAGTGCTTCCACGGATAGGCGAGGGCGTTCCCCGGCGCCTCGATGTAGCCGGGGATGTCCTCGGTCAGGTTGGAGACGTAGACGGGTGCCCAGCCCGGATTGACGATGTCGATCAGCATCAGCGTGTCGTGGTCCGGGAGGTGGATGTAGATGTTGTCCGGCGAGTGGTTGGAGCCGTGCCAGGCCAGGTGGATGTGCTCGCCGCCGATCACCAGGTGTGCCCGGTCCTCGAACGTCTCCTCGTTCGGCGGTCTGGCCGGATCGTTGTCCCGCAGCAGGAGCTTCCGAGTCTCCTCGTGCCCGATGCGCGCGACGTTCTTGTCGAAGAGCGAGGCTGCGCCGACGTGGTCGGCGTGGTGGTGCGAGTAGATGAGATGCGTGACCTTGCTGCTGACGCCGTTCGCAGAGGCGATCTCGTCGACGGCGCGCTGGATGTTGTTCCCGATCGTAGGTGGCGCGTCGAGCAGGACGACGCCGTCAGAGGTCGTCAGGAACGCGGACTGGTAGGTGCCGTCCGTGATCCAGTAGAGGTTCCGCTCCACGCGGCCGACGTAGTAGCCCTGGTCGTTGAGCGCCGGGCCGAGCGCCGACCGGGGGACGGGCGCATAGTCCGGAAGCTCGGACGTGCTGATTGTCGTCTCGGTAGTCACCTGACTCCTTTCCGTTGTCATGCCGCCTGGGGCGAGCTCTTCGGCCGGTGGCCGAGCAGTCCCCAGCCGGCGCCGGCGACGCCGAGACCGACCAGGATCGCGAAGACGAGCACGGTGTTCGGCGGGCTTGCACCCTGGTCGAGCGCGACGCCCGCCCCGATCACCGGCACCGACAGCCCGACGAAGAGCGCGATCAGCAACTCCGCGGTCATCGCCACGCGGTTCTCGGGCGCCGTGCCATCCAGCACGAGGCCCGTCGTCCCTTTGAAGACGGCGCCGGCGCCCGCGCCGATCAGTCCCCCGCTGACGAGGAACAGCGGCAGGCTCGGAGTCGAAAGGCGCACTGAGGTCACGAGGAGCACGAGGCCGACGAGCATCGAGGCGGTGCCGAGCGCAAACACGCGCGACGCCCGCAGCCCTGCCGTCGCCAGCTGCGACAGCACCCCGGCCGTGAAGACGATGAAGAGCGTCGCCCCCGCCAGCGCGTGCGAGGTCTTGTGGAAGGTGGTGGCGAGGATCAGGCCGGACAAGCCGGCGAAGAGGCCGTTGGCCGCGAAGGCGGCCAGGGTCGCTGCACCCGCCGGCGCAGGAAGCCTGACCGAGAACGGAGCCCGAGCGGCCGCCGGCGCACCTGTCTCCGGCGCGGCAGCGAGGCCGACCAACGCCACCGCTCCGAGCGCGATCCAGACGAGGTAGGGCAGCGTCAGCGGATGGCTCACCCAGGCCGCGAGGCAGCCGGCGACGAGAGGGCCGATACCAAGTGCGCCGACGTTCACCGACGTCCCGATCGTCCGGGCGAGGGCAGGCGACGCACTCGGGTCCAAGCGGAGGCGCAGCTCGATGAGGTAGGTGATCGCCGTGCCGGCGGCCAGCCCGACCGATACGCCGGTGAGCAGGCGTCCGACCAGCAGGCCCGGCAGCGCCTTCCACGCGACGAGCACGGCCGCGGCCACGATCATCGTCGCGACGGAGGCGAGCATCACGCCACGTCGGCCGATTCGCTGGGCGACGAACGGGACCGCGATCAGCGCGGCGATCGTGCTCGCCGCCCAGATCGCGTAGACGATCGTGATCGTGAGTGTGGACAGGCCGTCGCGCTCGCGGTACAGGCCGTAGAGCGGGCTCGGCAGGGTCGCGAACGCCATCACGACGAGAAAGGCGAACGCCACCGCCCAAAAGCCGGAGAGGCGCCCGGTCACCAGACCTTCATCCCGCCGTCGATGACGACGTCGATGCCCGTGATGTACGAGCTCTCGTCCGAGGCGAGGAACAGCGCGAGGTTCGCCACGTCCTCGGGCTCACCGAGACGGCCCAGCAGCGTCCGGTCGACCATCTCCTGGGCGAACCCGCCCCCGCCGTCCTCCAGGTGGGCGCGGTTCGCTCCGCTCTTGATCAGGCCGGGAGAGATCGAGTTCACGCGAATGCCGTGCTCGCCCCCCTCCATCGCGAGCTGGCGCGTCAGCCCGAGGATCGCCGCCTTGTTCGTCGTGTGCGACAGCGAGGCGAGGCTCTTGAAGCTGAGCTGCCCGTTGAGCGAGGCCATGTTCACGACCACCCCGCTGCTCGAGATCAGATGGGGCCAGGCCGCACGCGTCGGATAGAAGATCACGTCGACCTCGTCGCGGTGGGCGGCCTCCCAGTCTTCGTCGGTCACGCGCTCGACCAGGCCGAAATGCGACCTGCCGGCGAGGTTGAACAGCACGTCGATGCGGCCGAACTCGCTGATCGCAAGCTCGACGAGTCGCGCGCAGTCGGCCGGGTCGCTGACGACGCACGGCTGGAGCGACACCATCTCGCCGCCGGCCGCCTTCACCAGCGCGACCGTTTCCTCCGCCGGCTCGACCGCCACGTCGCAGCCGACCACCAGCGCGCCTTCCTGGCCGAACCTCAGGGCGGTCGCCCGTCCCATGCTCCCGCCCGTGCCGGTGACGATGCAGACCTTGCCGGCAAGCCTCCCCGGCATCAGCTCGGCGTTCCGGCGGCCTGCTCCGCGTAGGCGGCTGCGGCGGCCTTCTCGGCATCCGCGACACCGACGTCGTCGGTGATCTTCGGGATCTCGCGGAAGTACCAGTAAATGGTGTCGAAGGCCGGCTCTCTCAGCGGGCCTGCCCAGTCGCGGAACAGCTCGGTGGTCACCGCGAGCGCCGTCGTCGGCACCGCGCCGGCATGTGCGAGACGTTCGATGGCGGTGCGATGGGCGGCCTGGGAGCGTCCGCCGACCGCGTCGGTTACGTACATGACGTCGTAGCCGTCCTTCAACGCCTGGACGGTCGCGAACGTCAGGCAGATCTCCGTGTGGAGGCCGCCGATGATCAGCCGCTTGCGCCCGGTCGCCTTCACCGCTTCGCTGAACGCCTCGTCCTCGAACGCGTTCATCGAATACCGGTCGATCGCCTCGATGCCGTCGAGCTCGGACAGGATCGAGGGAAGCGTCGGCCCGTTGAAGCCGGCTCCGACGCCCACGGTCGTGAGCACGATCGGCAGGTCGAAGGCCTTGGCCGTCTTGGCCAGCAGGCGGACCTGCATCTCGACGAGGTCGGCGCTCGTCTCCGAGCGGATGACCTCGAACATCTCCTGCTGGTAGTCGATCAGCACCAGCGCGCAGTCGTCGGCCGTCCAGACACCGAGATCGTTCGTCATCGTCTTTCTCCTTTGGGTCGCATGCGGTCGAGGTCAGTTGGCGTGGAGCTCGCCCGCCAGGACGCGGCGGGCGCGGCAGACCGGGGTGTGCTGCGAAGCAGCGGGAACCTGGCGTTCGCCGGCGTCCGGCTCCGGCTCGGCCTGGGCCGGTTGAGGCTCGATCAGCACCGCTGCGATCACGGCACCCACCGCGGCAGTGGCAGCGAGGGCGTAGAAGGCGATCTGGAAGCCATGCGTGAGCGCCGGTCCGCTGAAGGCGGTGGCTCCGGGGTGGGAGTGCACGTAGCGGTTCGTGAACGTGGTCGCGATCGTGGTGGCGGCCGCGACGCCGACCGCGCCGCCGATCTGCTGGCTGGTGTTGATCAGCCCCGAGGCGATTCCGGCATCCGCGGGGCGGACGCCCGTGAGTGCGCCGATCGACATGGGGATGAAGACGAAGGCCAGCCCGAGCCCGCTGATGACGAAGCCGGGGAAGAGATCCCAGAAGTAGTGGCCGTCAACCGGCAGTTGCGCGAAGAGCACGAGGGCCACCGTCGAAAGCGCCAATCCGACGGGCAACACGCGCCTGACTCCGAACCTCGTCACGAGCCCTTGCGCGACCGCCGACAGAGCGATCGTCGTCACCGTCAGCCCGATGTAGGCGACCCCGGTCTTGAGCGCCGAGTAGTGCAGGACCTGCTGCATGTACAGCGTGAGCAGGAAGAACTGCGAGAAGACGGCGGCGGTCGCGATCAGAGCGCTCAGGTTCGATCCCGCGAGTGTCCGTAGCCGGAAGATGCGTAGCGGCAGCAGCGGCGCCTTCGTGCGCGACTCGATCAGGAAGAACGAGGCGATCAGCGCCGCGGAGGCCGTCAGGAGGCCGATCGTCGAAGCCGTGCCCCACCCGTGTTGTGTGGCGCGGGTCATCCCGTAGACGAGCAGCATCAGACCGGCTGTGATCGTCGCCGCGCCCGCGAAGTCGAAGTACCGATTGGGCAGATCGGCGCGGCTCTCGCGGAGGAGCAGCGGGCTGAGCACGAGGACGGCAACCCCGACGGGCACGTTGACGTAGAAGATCCACGGCCAGCTGAAGGCACTGGTCAAGACGCCGCCGAGCAGCACGCCCACGGCGCCCCCGCTGCCCGCCACGGCGCCCCAGATCCCGAGCGCACGGTTGCGGTCGCGGCCTTCCTCGAAGGTCGTGGTCAGGATCGACAGCGCAGCGGGCGACATCATCGCGGCGCCGAGACCCTGCAAGCACCGGAACGCGATCAGCGAGCCTTCCGACCAGGCAAGCCCGTTGAGCAGCGAGCTGACGGTGAACAGGAGCAGCCCTGCCATGAACAGGCGCCGGCGTCCGAACAGATCCGCGAGCCGCCCACCGAGCAGGAGAAACCCGCCGAAGAAGATCGAGTACGCGGTGATCACCCACTGCAGGCTCTCCTGCGAGAAATGCAGATCGGTCTTGATCGACGGCAAGGCCACGTTCACGATCGAGATGTCGAGCACGACCATGAACTGCGCCGTCACGATCACCGCGAGTGCGAGCCAGCGGCGACGGTCCTCCGCCCCGACTGCGGGATGTGTCACAGCCTCAGCCGACATCTTCGCCCCCCTTGCCGCCTTTCGGGTCGCTTGTGCTGCGTTGAGGGTGCGCCCCCGCGGCGAGGGATCGCATCCGCCGGCGGCTAGTCGAATCGGCCGGTCGCTGCGCGTGCACGTCCGGGCTGGCAGTCACTGAGCGGCGAAGCTAGCCGCGGCGATTCCCGGTCGCCTACGTGCACTCACTGCAGTTCGTCAGCGCGTCGATCAGGCTGGCCGCGTCGTAGCGGCCGACGTACACGACCCCGTCGATGAACAGGGTCGGGGTGCCGCGCACCTCCCTCGAAGCCAGTCCGGTCTCGACATCCCGGCGGATCCGACGCCTGACGTCAGGCCCCACGCGATCCCGGTCGAAACGTGCGATGTCCAGGCCGAGCTGCTCGGCGTACTGCAGGAGATCGTCGTCCTCGAGCGCCTGCTGGGAACGGAAAAGCAGCGCGTGCATCGCCCAGAAACGGTCCTGCAAGGCAGCAGCCTCGGCGGCAGCGGACGCCCCGAACGCGTGCGGATGGATCTGGACGAGCGGGAAGTGCCGGAAGGCGAAACGCACGCGCCCGCCCAGCTCCTGCTCGACGCATTCGATCGCCCGAAACGCTTGCCGGGAGTGCGGGCACTCGTAGTCGCCGTACTCGAGAACGAGGCGTCCGGCCGTCGGCCCGCGGGCGTGGTCGATCTCCTCGTCCAATATCGGCCAACGCGGGTCCAAGTCTCGCGTCCTCCTCGTCGAAGAGTCCCTCAGGCTCGGAAGTAGACGAGCAGCGTGATGCCAATCAGGACGAGTGCGATCGGCACGACCCAGCGGGCGACCAGGGCGATCTCGATGAACGGCGCCGATCCGTGCTCGCCGTCGTCGGCGACCTGCTTCAGGCGTGCCGTCTCCGCCCGCGGATGACGGGCGAGCCGTCCGATTTCGGCCTCGACGATCTTCCCGGGCTCGAGCTCGTCTCGCGGCCCATCGTCCTGGCTCATGCAGTTGCCCTCAGCGCAGCGCCGGCGAGCCGGGCCGACAGGAACTGGCCGGCTCGGTCCAGTGCGGCCGCGCCTTCGTCGAGGATCGCGTGGTAGGCCTGGAAGACGTGGGGCACGCGAGGCGTGATCTCGAGCGTGACCTCGACGTCCGCGGTGGCGGCTTGTCGCGCCAGGCGGACCGCGTCGTCGAGGAGAACCTCGTGACTCCCGGCCTGGATGATCAGGGGCGGCAGGCCGGCCAGGTCGGCGAACACTGGACTGACGAGGCCGAGAGCGGCGTCCTGTCCAGCCGTGTAGTCGGCGACTCGGGCCTGGAGTGCTTCCCGGCTCATCAGCGGGTCGACCTCGCTCTTGGTTTCCATGGTCGCGCCGGACAGGGTGAGGTCGGCGTACGGCGACATGACGAACGCCGCGGCGGGCAAGGGCAGCCCGCGATCTCTCGCGCTGACGAGAGTCGCGACCGCTAGCGCGCCGCCGGCGGACTCTCCGGCAAGGACGATGTCCGAAGGGGCGGTGCCGTTGTCCAGGAGGCCTTCGTAGGCCGCGAGAGCGTCGTCGACCGCCGCCGGATACGGATGCTCGGGGGCGAGCCGGTAGTCGACGGACATGACCTTCGCGTCCGTCCGCCGGCCGACCTGCGAGGCCAGGTCGGCGGCGAGGGCGGCCTCCCCCATCACGTACACGCCGCCGTGGAAGTAGAGGACGACGTGGCGAGGCTCGATTCCGTCGACGGTGATCTCGGCGGCCGGGACGCCGCCCAGCTCGGCCGCGGTCACGGTCACGTCGGCGGGCAGCGGCTGCGCCGACAGCAACTCTCGGAGCGCTCGCCGCTGCTCGTCGACATCGGCGTCGCCGGGGAACGTCGACTGTCGCAGGATCGCGTCGAGGCGTTCTCGCTGCTCGCTGCTCACGGCGATCTCCCTTCGGTTGGCTTGGCACCTCCGAGAATGCGGTACCGCCGGTTGCGATCGCATCCGCCAGTGGCCGGTCCTCGCAGCCTGTCGGCACGCGTATAACGTCGCGCGAGATGGCCACGCTCTCCTCAGTCAGCCGCCGCCCGGCCGCGCTCACGGGCCGGCTCGGCGAACGCGCCGCGCTCGACCAGCTCATCGACGCCGTCGGCGCGGGCGAAAGCAGGGCACTCGTACTGCGTGGCGAGGCAGGCGTCGGCAAGACGGCGCTGTTGGAGTACCTGGCCGAGCACGCCTCGGGATTTCGGGTGGTGCGCGCCGCCGGGGTGCAGTCGGAGATGGAGCTCGCCTTCGCCGGGTTGCATCAGTTGCTGGCCTCGATGCTCGACCGTCTCGACGGCCTGCCGCCACCGCAGAGCGAGGCGCTTCGGACGGCGTTCGGGCTCGCCTCGGGACGTCCCGGGGATCGCTTCTTCGTCGGCCTTGCGGTACTGAGCCTGCTGTCCGACGTGGCGGAGCAGCAGCCGCTCCTCTGCGTGGTGGACGACGAGCAGTGGCTCGACCGCGGCTCGGCCGAGGTTCTCGCCTTCGTTGCGCGCCGCCTCGGAGCGGAGTCGGTTGGCTTGCTCTTCGGGACGCGGGACGTCAGCGCTGAGCTCGTCGGGCTGCCGGAGCTTGTCGTCGGGCAGTTGAGCGACGCGGAGGCCGGCGCGCTGCTGGACTCGATCCTGAACGCGCCTCTGGACCCGCGCGTCCGCGAGCAGATCATCAGCGAGACGCGCGGCGTCCCGCTCGAGCTGCTGGAGCTGCTTCGGGACTTGACCCCGGCAGAGCTCGCCGGCGGCTTCGGCCTCGCCGGCGGCGTCCCGGTCTCTCGGAACGTCGAGGAGACCTTCCGCCGGCGGATCGACGATCTTCCGCCGGATTCTCGGCGCCTTCTCCTGCTCGCTGCGGCGGATCCTGTGGGCGACCCACTGCTCGTCTGGCGAGCGGCCGAGCGACTCGGCATCTCCACCGACGCCGCCACGGCGCCCGCCCAGGCCGGCCTGCTCGAGTTCGGAGCACGCGTGCGCTTTCGCCATCCCCTGGTGCGCTCGACGGCGTACCGGTCGGGGTCGCTGCAGGAGCGGCAGGAAGCGCACCGCGCCCTGGCGGAAGCGACAGACCCGGAGCTCGACCCGGACCGCCACGCCTGGCACCGAGCCCACGCTGCCCCGGGCCCCGACGAGGAGGTCGCCGAGGAACTCGAGCACTCGGCTGCTCGAGCGCAGGCGCGCGGAGGCCTGGCTGCGGCTGCCGCCTTTCTCGAACGCTCGGCCCAGCTGACGCTCGACCCCGCTCGCCGTGCGGAACGCCAACTCGCAGCTGTCCGGGCGAAGCGGGATGCCGGTGCCTTCGAAGCGGCGCTGGAGCTTCTGGACACACTCGAGACCGAGAAGCTCGACTCCTATCCGACGGCGGAAGCGGAGCACTTGCGCGGGCAGATCGCCCTGGAGCAGCAGCGAGGGAGCGACGCCGCGCAGCTGTTGCTCAGCGCCGCCAGACGCCTCGCGCCATTCGACGCCTCGCTGGCTCGCGAAACGCATCTGGAAGCGCTCCTGGCGGCGATGTGGGCGGGTGATCTCGACCGCCCCGATGGCCTGCTCGCCGCCGCGGAGGCGGCGCGTGCCGCCCCGGCGGCTCCCGAACCACCCCGCGCGGTGGACGTCGTACTCGACGCGTTCGCGATCCGCTTGACGGACGGGTACGAGGCGGGCGCGCCCGTACTGACTCGTGCGCTCGAGCGGCTGCTCGCGGAGGAAATGGGCAATGACGAGGCCGGCCGCGCGCTCTGGCTCGCCGCCTCGAGATCCGTCCAGACGATTGCTCTCGAGCTGTGGGACGCCGACGCCGTGCATACCCTGGCCACACGGCAGCTGGAGGTCGCGCGCGAGTCCGGCGCGCTCGTGCAGTTACGTCTCGCGCTCAACTTTCTCGGTGGAAACCTCGTTCACTCCGGGGAGCTGGCGATGGCTGAGCTCCTCTTCGACGAGGATCGCCTGGTCGCCGAGGCGACCGGCAACCAGCCGGTTCTCTACAACGACGTGTTGCTCGCGGTCTGGGGCGGCCAGGAGGCGAAGGCGACCGAGCTGCTCGAGAACGCACGACGGGAGGCGACCGCGCGTGGGATGGGCCGGTTCGTCATCAACCTGACCTACCTCGAGTCGGTGCTCGGCAACGGGCTCGGCCGATACGAGGCGGCACGCGAGGCCGCCTTGCAGGCATTCGAGCGCGATGAGCTGGGGTTCGGGTCGTTGATCGTGCCGGAGCTTGCCGAGGCAGCCTCGCGGACAGAAGACACGGCGCTGCTGAGCTCCGCGG
>Ga0207708_10004618_pt1 | contig 10138 bp, 9 predicted proteins | sample KBSK5101metaG_FD_184340 | JGI IMG/M metagenome (GOLD analysis project Ga0207708, IMG submission 184340) | Corn, switchgrass and miscanthus rhizosphere microbial communities from Kellogg Biological Station, Michigan, USA - KBS K5-10-1 metaG... | ecosystem: Host-associated > Plants > Roots >...
ACCTCATTCCACCGTCGATCCTGTTCATTCCGCTCTCAACGGTCGTGTTCCAATACGGCTTGTTCGACACGCCGTTCGCGCTGATCCTCACCTATCCCACCATATTGATCCCGTTTTCGACTTGGCTCCTGATGGGCTATTTCAAGACCATCCCGTTCGAGCTCGAGGAGTGCGCGCTGATCGACGGCGCCAGCCGCTGGCAGATTCTCACCAAGATCGTCTTGCCGCTGGCTATACCAGGACTGATCTCGGCCTTCATCTTCTGCTTCACGCTGTGCTGGAACGAGTTCATCTACGCGCTCACCTTCATCTCCTCGTCCCAGCACAAGACGGTGCCAGTCGCGATCGTCAACGAGTTCGTTGACGGCGACATCTATCGCTGGGGCTCGTTGATGGCCGGGGCGTTGGTCGGATCGCTGCCGCTGGTGGTGCTCTATGCCTTCTTCGTCGAGCACTACGTGTCGGCGATGACGGGGGCCGTGAAGGAATAGCGGCCGCACGTCCCGCGCGCGCACGCCTTGAATATCGCGGTCTCGCCGACCATCCCTGCTTGACAGAAAGGCGCGCCCGCCGTCTGAAAGGCGGGGGACGGCCATCCCCGGACGCGCAAGCGGCCAGGCCACCCCGCGCGGGGTTGTGTGCAAAGACATTATTCTGGATTATGAACGGTGGATGGAGTCGGAGGGGTCGACAGCCGGAGACTCGCCATGAAGCCCATGCGCACCGCTATGACCCTGCTCGCCGTTTGCCCGTTGACCGCCATTATCGATGCCCGCCCGAGCGGCGCCGAAACCTATCGCCCCTGGTGCGTGCAGTACTCTGGCCGCAGCGGCGCCAGGAGTTGCGCTTTCACCTCCTTCGAGCAATGCATGATGACGGCGGGCCCCGGCACCGGCGGTTCGTGCGTACAGAACCCATGGTACCTGTGGTACGGCCCGAACAGCCCCAGCACCACGGGTCAGGGTGGTCGGGCGAGGAGATGATCCGCTCGTTGCCGCCCATCGCGCGCGCGCGCCGTCAAACCGCGTTCGTCGTCCGCCGCTTGCAGGAGTTGAACAGTTGACCAACGCATGCAGATGCATTGAAGACCCGCGAGGATAGCGCACGATGGACTTGACTATCCTGGCCTACGCGACTCTCGGGCTTTCTCTGTTCGTGTCTGCGGTCAAGATGGGTGGCTGGATCCTCCATGCCGATCCCCGGACCATCCTCAACGGCGGACGCTGGGCGCTGGTCGCCTTTGCCGCTCTCGCGCTCGGCGTCCTGATATGGCTCGTGATGACCGGCCGGTGGTCCTCGGCCATGATGCTTGCGGCCTTCATGCTGCCGATATTTGTGCAGGCCGCACCGCGCTGGCGGGTTTTGTTTGGCCCCCTCAATGCCGTGCGAAGCGACTTTCCTCCCATCACACCGGATTTCAGTACCCCGCGCGGCGGCTTTTCGAACGCGCGCGACATGACCGATCCGGAACTGGTGCAGCAGTCACTCGCCGTTCTGAGGGCCTATCTCGCGCACGCCGGCGCGCAAACGGCGACGCAGCAAATCGAGCACACGCCGGCAGGAAACGGCGCGGGGACGGAGTCGGGCAATGGGCGGCTGCGCATGTCGACGGAGGAAGCGCTCGACATCCTCGGGCTCGAACCGACCGCGACCGCCCAGGAGATCAGGGACGCATACTGCCGCCTTGAGCAAAAGGTCGATCCGGAACTGGGCGGCACGCACTACCTGATGGCGAAGATCATCGAGGCCAGAGATGTTCTCCTGCGAGCATAGACGGTGGCCGCTCTAGCGCGGTGGATTTGACGTTCCTGTCACCGTGCCGCAAGTTCGTTCAGAAAGCCACACCAGGATCATGACTTGTTAGTGTTCCTTCGATCCCGAAGTTCGCATCAGAGGGAGCCGCAAGGGTTTGCGAACTTGGGAATCGGGACATTGTGAGCGAGATGGTCGATCGCCGGCATGACCTTTGGCTGCTGATCAGGTTGGCCGCGCAGAACGTCGGCCGACGGCGGCTACGAGCGATCTTTCTCAGCGCAGCCGTGATGCTCGGCGTCGGCATCGCTTTCGCCAGCTTTGTCGCCGGCTGGGCATTGCGCGACGGAATGACGACCAGCTTTTCCCGCATGGGCGCCGACCTCGTGGTCGTTCCACGCGCGACGCTCGTGAATATCACGTCGAGCCTCCTGACGGTCCAACCCACCGACGAGACCCTCCCCGCCGACCTGGCAGCGCGGGTCGCAGCGATCCCCGGCGTCGGGAAAGTGGCGCCGCAGCGCATCGTCCCCGCGCTGGTCGAGGGAAACGCCGCAAACCTGATCGCATTCGATCCGACGCACGACCTCTCGGTGCTAACCTGGCTGGCCGAACGCCAGTCGGGACCGGTCGAGGGCCTGATCGCCGGCGGCGGCCTCGCCGCACGGCTCGGCGAATCGGTCAGCGTGTGCGGAATGCCGATGCGCATCTACGGCCGGCTCGGCAAGACCGGGGTCGGTCCGTTCGACGACTCCTACTTCCTCAGCTTCAGCGCACTCGCCGACATGGTTTCGTTCTGCCGCACGGCCGACGCGCGGGGCGTTCCCAGGCCAACGGCAAAGCCGCAGGACAAGCCACAAGACGAGCCGCCGGTCCCCAGCATGAGCCATGCCGGCGACGTCTGCTCACCCGACCTGGCGCTCGATCGGGTATCGGCCTTCCTGTTACAACTCTCGCCCGGCGCAAGAGTGGACGAAGTCAAGTTCGCACTCGCCCGGCTTCCCGACGTCAAGATCGTCGAGGGCAACACCGTGATCACCTCCTCGCGGCAGGCGTTGAGCACGCTCCTCATCGGCATTGCCGCCTTCACCGCATTCCAGCTCATTGCTCTGCTGATCCTAGTGTCGCTGTTGTTCTCGGCGATCGTGCAGGAGCGCTACCGCGAAGTCGGTCTCCTGCGGGCGATGGGGGCGAAGCCCAATCAGGTGATGACGATCATTCTCACCGAAGCGGCGATCATCACCGGCCTGGGCGGCATCGCCGGACTCGGCTTCGGCGCTGCCATGCTGTTGCTGTTCGCCCGCTCGCTCGGTTTCTATTTCGGCCTGCTCGGCGTGCCGTTCTCCTGGCCGCCGCTGGCGGTTCTGCAGATCAGCGCCATTCTCGCGATCTCATTTTCGGCGATCCTCGGCCTAGTGGGCGCTTTTCTGCCGGCATGGCGCGCGCGCCGGATGGCGCCCTACGCGCTGATTCAGGCAGAAGGCCGATGACGTGACGTTGTCGGCGCAGGCACTGACCAAACGCTACGGTACCGCTGCAGGTCACGAGGCCGTGCGCGACGCCAGTCTCGAGCTCGAGGTCGGCGAGTTCGTCTCGATCGTAGGCCGGTCGGGTTCGGGAAAATCAACCCTGATGGCCATGCTCGGCGCCTTGACCAGGCCGACCGAAGGCACGCTCCTGCTCGACGGCACCGATGTCTGGACGCTTTCGGAGGCGGAGCTGGCAACCTTCCGTTCGCGCCGCATCGGCTTCATCTTCCAGTTCCCGAGCTTGCTCTCGAATCTGACGGCGGTGGACAATGTCGCCGTTCCGGCGCTGCTCGGACGCACCATGGATGCCGGACAGGCCTACGCGCGCGCCTACGATCTGCTCGCGCGTGTGGGGTTGCGGGACCGCGCCGATGCGTATCCCGGCAGCATGTCCGGCGGCGAGCAGCGCCGCGTCGCCATTGCCCGTGCGCTCATCAATTCGCCGCCGCTGCTGCTTGCCGACGAGCCGACCAGCGATCTCGACGAAGACACCGAGACCGACATCATCGATCTGCTCGAGCACCTGCAGCGAACGGAATCGTTCGGCTTCGTGCTCGTCACGCACAACCTGGAATTGGCCAAGCGCGCGCGGCGGACTTACGAAATGCGCCAGGGCGTACTCGCGGCCACCGACCTGCCGCGGATCGCGGTAGATCCGGAACGGCCACGGCACTTCGGACCAGTCAAGGTCGCCGCGCCGGCGGAGCTCGCGCTGCCCGCGGCCGCGGTGGTTTCGCCCATCCGCCTGGGCTCCGGCCTGTGGCGCGGCGTCCAGATCTTCCTGCTGGCAGGAGCCGTCATCTTCGGCGGCATCCTGCTGGCCGATTTCGGGATCGACAAATATCAAAAGATGCGGGTTCGGCAGCGCGACGCACGGGTCGCCGCCTTGCAACATCTGGCGCTCAACAGCCTGCGCGGCGACGTCCAGTCGGTCAGCGATCTCGGCGACGGGCGCTACGAACTGACGACGTATCTGCAGAATGTCGGCGGCAGTCCAATCTACGTCATGTCGCCCGAGCTGCGCGCCTATGTGCAGGTCAAGACCGTCTGGCAGGAAGTGCCGATGAAGCCGATCGAGGACGCCGCAAGCGGCGTTCTCAAGATCGAGGGCAAACAGACCTACCGCTATTTGTTCGACGCGCGCGTGCGGGATTACACGCAGCTCTTGCCCAACTACATGCATGTCCGCTTTTCCGGCACGATGCTGGTCAGTCCGAGCAGTACGCCCAGCGACGACGTATTCGAGCGCAAGGACAACTACTACGTCTACCTCAAGCCGTTCGATATCGCCGATGAGGTGGTGCTGAAGCGCATGCGCTTTTCGGGCAAACCGCCGGTGTGGATCCCGATGCCGCCCCATTGAGATGTTGAGGAGTCGCGAATTAGAGAACGGATGACCTTGATCACCAAACAACATTGTTGTGCAATAACTGTCACCCATACACGGGAAGTGGAGGAATTGGCCTATGTCTGACGCGCGCAAGCCAAAAATGAGAGAAGCCGCGGAGGACGCACCGCTTCCAAAGCTGGACGTCGAGAGCCAGCCGAAACGCGCGCCGGACATGCCGCTCAGCCCGGAACTGAGCTACCTCCAGCGCAAGGCCGAAGTGGCGCAGCAGGATCACGAGGTCTTTTCCGAGTACTTGCAGGAAAAGATCGCGCGCGAACAGCAGCAAAAAGTGCAACTCGCCGAGCCGCCTCCGAAGGCGCCGACGAAGGTCAATCGCCGTAGCCTGCTGACATGGGCCGCCGGCACCGCCGTCGTAGGCGAGGCTGTCACCCTCGGCTATCCGATGGTCACGGGCCAGAGCATTCCGGCGCAAGGGCTCCAGCATGGCGGCGGTACCTATACCGAGGCCCAGCGTCATCCGATCGATCGCGACTTCGTCAATCCCAAGGCCGACGTCGGCGGGCGGAATTTCGGCAGCTGGGTTCTGCTGATGCCGACCAAGCTCGGCGGCGGCACCTACGCGGTGAACCTTGAGACCGGCCGCGCGCTCGCCTGGATCTCATACTGGAATTACGGCGATTACAATCCGATCTCGCATCACCTGTGCGCCTTCCCCAGCGCCGATCCGGCGAAGGGCTTCGAGTGGATCAACAGCACCCAGGGCGGCAAGAATGCCCTGATCTACGGGATCCCCACCAACATCGAGACGCCGGGCGAAGGCTTCAACATCTATCGCGTCCGCTTTGACGGCGCGCAGATGGAATTGATGGAAAACGTCGCTGAGACCACCGGCCTCGGCCTGGGCGTCCACGTGACCATCGATCCCAAGACCGCCGAACGATATTTCGTCACCGACGGGCAAAAAGATATCGCCGCCTGCTTCGACCGGCGCACCTCGCGGGTGATCACCGCGCTCAAATACGATTGGGTGCCCAACGTCCGCAACCTCGCCGAGGGCTGGCAGAAAGGCGGCACCCTCAAGATATCTAGGATCTATCCCGACCCGAAGACCGGCAAGTACGACTATCTCGGCACCAAGGGCCAGAAGATCGAATGGGAAATGGTGCCCATGGGCGAGCTGTTCGTCGAAGAGGGGACGATTCCCGGCGACGATGTCCACGGTCTCTGCGGCGCCGATGGCACCATCTGGCATCCGTCCGGACGTTGGGCGTCCACCGTCGTGCGGCTGTGCGGTGGCCAAGTGATCCTCGACGCCGAAAAGAATTTCGAGCCGGTGGCCTTCCTTCAGTTCAATAAGGATGCGCCGAATCAATACCCGATCAAGAAGATCGACAACGATCACTGGGAGGTGACGTTCGACAAGATCTTCTCGCCCGGCCACGAAGTCGGTTTCTCGCCCGACGGCCGCTTCCTCTGCATGATGAACAATCTGCGCGAGAACAATTGCTCCGTCTTCGATTCAAGCGATCCCGATCCACGCAACTGGAAGAAGATCGCCCACATCGAAGACCCTCTGTGGCGGGGCAAGTATCCGAACCCGTTCCACATGGTCTTTTCCATGGACAGCTCCAAGCTCTACCTCTCGATCCTCCACCCCTCTCCCGCCAGCAGCGGGGTCATGGTCGTCGATACAAGTACGTGGAAGATCAAGAAGGAAATCCAGGGCATCGGGCCGGACATGCAAACCCTGGCCATTACCTACGACGGCAAATACGTGGTGGGCGTGTTCAGCGGCTTCCAACGGCTCTCCAGCGGCATTGCCTTCATCGATGCCGAGACCGATGAGCTGGTCGGCATCTGGCCGAGCAATGGCGGGCACCATGACTGCGTTATCATCCCCACCAAGCTCGAGCACATGAAGCACACGAGGTCGTGCACGCTCTGACAGGGACGTCGCACCCACACCCGCGCTCATTGTGCGATTCGGGCGAGCTACAAGCGGTCTGCCAGCACCGCGTCAGCTCGATCTCCGGCCGGATAGGTCAGTGACCCGTCCGGCCCGAGCTGAGCCGCCGCAGTCATGCGCGCCGGCACGATGCGCCCTGGGCCGAGAATATGGAATACGGTCTTGCCCGCCGCGATCAGATAGTCTGCGATGATACGGCGGTGGCACCGCCACCAGACCGCCTCAGCGCACATGATGGCGCACCGCGGCTCCTGACCCAGCGTGCAAAGGCGCGCGAGACCGGAATGAAACGCTTCGGTCAGGCCGTAGTCGGCATAGTTGTGAAAGCTCTGATTTTGCCAAAACGCATTTACGTCTGGCGCAACTTCGTGCTGCTTTCCGCGTAGACCTCCCAGCGCGGCGATGCGCTCATAGCCGATCTGGTCTTGCGCGAGCGTTTGCGGAAGAACGTGGTCATTGAATTGCGGGTTTGAACGCGATCGCGGAACGGTTCGAACGTCGACCAGGAGCCGGACTTGCTCCCCCTTCAGCAAATCCACGAACTCGGTCACCGCGCGGGTGGAATGGCCAATGGTGAAAAAGGGGGACGTCATATTCTTCCAACCCAGAGTCCTTCAAACCAGGTTCGGCGCATGGGCTCTCACGGCGAGCATTGAACGCGATACGCTCCAGCCGGGCGCGGTCGTGTTCCTATCTAGCCTAGCCAAACCGGCGGCCGCCGCGCCGAATCGTACGGCCGAGACACGCGCCCCGAGGTCAGTTTCCCATGGCCGCCTTCGCGGGCGTGGATCCCACGCGCCAGATGACGTTGCCGACATCGTCGGCGACCAGCAAGCTGCCGGCCCGGTCGATCGCGACGCCGACCGGACGGCCGAATGCCTCCCGATCCGCGTTGAAGCCGGTGAGGACATCGACCGGCTGTCCGGCCGGGCGCCCGGCGGCGAACGGCACGAAGACGACCTTATAGCCGCTGCGCGGCTTGCGATTCCATGATCCATGCTGCCCAACGAAGGCCCCGTTCCTGTATCGCTCCGGGAGCGACGTCCCCTCGGAGAACGTGAGCCCCAGCGAGGCCGTGTGGCTGCCGAGCGCATAGTCGGGGACGATCGCTTTGGCCACCAGGTCAGGGCGTTGCGGCTCGACCCGGGTGTCCACGTGCTGTCCGTAATAACTGAACGGCCATCCGTAGAAGCCACCGTCCTTCACCGAGGTCAGGTAGTCGGGCACGAGATCGCTCCCGAGCTCGTCCCGCTCGTTCACCACCGTCCACAGCACGCCGGTTTCCGGCTGCCAGGCCATTCCGTTGGGATTGCGCAGGCCCGAGGCAAACACGCGGGATTGCCCAGTGGCAGGATCTATTTCCAGAATGGCCGCACGGCGATCCTCCTTGTCCAGTCCGTTCTCGGCCGCGTTGCTGTTGGACCCCACGGTCGCATAGAGATGCGACCCGTCACGGCTGGCGATGATGTTCTTGGTCCAGTGATGGTTGATTGGACCGCCAGGAAGGTCCGCGACCTTTACGCCCGGCGCGTCGATCCGGGTCTCCCCGTCCACATACGAGAAGCGCAAGATCGCATCCGTGTTGGCGACGTAGAGATCGTGACCGATGAGCGCCATGCCGAAAGGCGAATTGAGGTCTTTGAGGAACACGATTCGCGTCTCTGCAATGCCGTCGCCGTCGGCGTCACGCAGAAGCGTGATGCGGTTTGCGCTCGGGACGCCGGCGCCGGCCCATTTCTGCGCCACGTGAAAGAAGAAGCCTTTTATCCCTTTGGCGTCCTCCGGCCGGTCCGGACCGTTGGTTTCGGCCACCAGGACGTCGCCATTGGGAAGGACGTAGAGCCAGCGGGGGTGATCGAGCCCAGTGGCGTAAGCGTTGACTGCGAGGTCCGACGCCGGAGTCGGCTGGGCGCCCTCGGGCCAACCCTTGGCGGCGGCGATGTTGACGGTGGGGATGAGCGTGGAATTGGGCGGCGGTATCGTGGGATTAGGACCGATGCCGGCCTGATCGGGCAGCTTGGCGGCATCACCGCAGGCGCTGAGCAGGACTGAAATTGATCCGATGATCAAAAAATTCGTGCTTATCTTCACGGCGAGCCCTCGCATAAGCCAATCCCAGCCGGCCCGCGGTTGAAACGCTGGCGGCCGACGATCGGTTCCCCAGCGGCTCTGCTCGCGGCGTCATATGCCAGTGCTAATCTCGTGGGCGATCCGGGGTCGCCGTCGTAAGTTCGCTGGCATCGGAAACCGGCGCCGCTTCCCTGGTCTCTTTCGCAAAGAGGACATTCGATGCAAACTCGGCTTCTGCACGAAGACAACGGCCAGCGGACCTTCACAGTCATCCTCGAGACCGGCGAGGAAGTGTTGACCTGTCTCCAGCGATTTGCGACCCGCGAACACGTACTCGCGGCGCAAGTCACGGCGATCGGTGCACTAAGCGACGTCGTGCTGATGCACTTCGATTGGGACAAAAAGGATTATCTGAAGATTCCGGTGCGCGAACAGGTCGAAGTCGCGTCCCTCATCGGCGATGTCGCCGAAGCTCCCTCGGGCGAGCCGGCGCTCCATCTTCATCTGGTCGTCGCCAAGCGCGATGGATCCGCGATGGCCGGGCACTTGGGCGAAGCTCACGTTCGCCCGACCCTTGAAGTCATCATGACCGAAAGTCCCACGCACCTGCGCAAGGTCAAGGACCTGGAATCGAGGTTGGCGCTCATCCGGCCTGCGGCGTGACCAACCCCATCGGTTGAACTCCCACACGGCGTCTGGGACAATGGCCATCCCCGTGACCGCGACGCGGATCTCGCTTTGGCAATTCTCTATGATCGAACTGTCGCATTTGAAGATCGGAATGAAGGGATCGGCAGATCTGCTGGTCGGCCCCGAACATACAGCCCCCCGCATCGGCAGCGGGCGAGTGCCCGTGCTCGCCACTCCCGTCATGATCAATCTGATTGAGGCAGCGGCGCTCGCGGCCGTCGAGCAGTTGCTCCCAGACGGTCATCAAAGTCTCGGCATCCATCTCGATGTCCGCCATTTCGCCGCCACGCCGGTCGGAATGCGCATCCACGCGACGGCCAAACTGATCAGGATCGATGGCCGCACGCTCGTATTCCAAGTCGAGGCCCACGACGAGAAGGAGCCGATTGGGAACGGCTCGCACGAGCGCGTCGTCGTCAATGTCGCGCGCTTCGACCAGCGCATCCAGAAGAAGCTGGGCGCCTGAGCAGAGCAACAGCGCCAACGCGCTGCGTCTCGCGGCGCTCCACGGGCAAGGCCTGATCATGAGCCCGATGTTTCTGGTCGCCGAAGAGATCAAGGCGGGCCGCCTTGTCGCGATCCTGGAGGAGTTTCTCCGGGACGAGCACGCCATCAACGCGATCTATCCGCATCGCCAGCATGTGCCGGCCAAGGTCCGCAGCTTCATCGATCTGTTGATCAGATACTTTCGCGAACATCCCACTTGGGCGCAGCCGTGCAAAGCACAGGAGATCGACCGGCGGCCGCTGCTACATGCGGAGCACGCGATCGGCACGGCGC
>Ga0207708_10004620_pt1 | contig 10134 bp, 5 predicted proteins | sample KBSK5101metaG_FD_184340 | JGI IMG/M metagenome (GOLD analysis project Ga0207708, IMG submission 184340) | Corn, switchgrass and miscanthus rhizosphere microbial communities from Kellogg Biological Station, Michigan, USA - KBS K5-10-1 metaG... | ecosystem: Host-associated > Plants > Roots >...
GCGGACATCGCGCAGGTCGAGGAGGACGCACGGTCGACGCTGAACTCGCGGGAGGCGGAGATCGTGCGCGCGTTGCGCGGCTGCCGGCTGGTCGTCGTACCGGTCGACCCGGACGGGCCGCCCACCTCGTTCAGCGTGCGGATGCCGGCCCGGGCGCTGGTCCGCACCCCGCCGGGCCGGTACGCGTCGGTGGCCAGGGTCCGGGTCGGCCTGCTGACCGCCAGCACGCACGTCGACCGCGTGATCGAGGTGGTCATCCCGGACGGGGTGCGCTGCGTCGCCGACGGCACCGACGCGGCCGCCGAGGCGCGGATCGAGGTGCTCGCCCCGCAGCAGTTCGAGCAGCTGCGGCTGCTGCTGGAGCGGATGCTGCGGCCGGACAACCCGCCGCACGGCTGGGTCCGCAAGCAGCTGGCCGAGCTCGCCGTGGTCAAGCTGCACGCGGCCATCCACTGCCTGCGCCACCACTACCAGACCGAGACCGCCGAGGGCACCGAGCGCCTGCTCGCCGCGCTGCGGGTGCTGCGCGAGCCGCTGGACGCCGAGGCGCACGGGCGCCGCGCCGACCTGGCCGGGCCGTGGGCGGCGGTCCGTGACCTGCTGCCGGACCGGCTGCTGCGCCGGCTGGACCGCAGCACCACCGACCCGGGCTCCATCCGGTTCCGGGCCACCGCGGTCGAGGAGTTCACCCTCCGCTCCGAGCCGACCGAGGCGTACGTCGAGCTGGTCGTGTCGGGCGGCGACTCGCCCACCCTCGGCACCGCCCGCGCGGTGAACGGGATCAACGTGCTGGTCCTGGTCGGCGTCGCGGTGCTGCTCGGCGTCGCGCACTCCACCAACGACTCGCGCGCCGACGTGCTCGCCACCCTGCTCACGATCTTCCCGACCCTGCAGGCCAGCCGGCTGGAGCAGCCCGACTCGACCCGGCTGGCCGGGCTGCTGACCATGCGGCACTTCCGGGTCGGGCTGCTCACCGCGGTCCCGGGGCTGGCGCTGGCCGGCGTGCTCGCGTTCGCCCCCGAGGGCCGCCGGCTGCTGGTCGCGGCGTGCGTCGCGGTCCTGCTGCAGATCGGCTGCCACGTGTGGATCCGGCTGCTCGCCGACGACGCCGTCGCCTCCCGCCCGCGCCGGCCCAGGGTCACGCTGGCCACCGTGCGGTCGGCCGACCACCGGGAGTTCGACGTGCTGCGCTCGGCCTGGTGCCGGTCGCTGACCGGGGAGGTGCTGCTGCTCGGGCGTACCGCGTACCCGTTCGTGGCCGTGGACCGGGACGAGCCCGGTGCGCTGGTCGACCTGATCGCCGGCGCGCAGGGGGAGCTGACCGAGTCGGGTACCGGGCTGCGCAAGGTCTGGCGCGATCTCCGGACGCCGGTGCCGCTGCCGCGGCAGCCGGACGGCAATCACCGGCCGCCGGTCAACCTGCTCGGCGTGCTGCGCGGCACCGCGGTCGGCCGGTCGGCGACGTTCCTGGTCTTCCGCGACCCGCCGAGGCCGGACTGGGTGGCCGCGGCGACCGCCCGCGACCCCGCCGGCCAGCCGGTACGGGAGATCCGACCGATGGCCCCCGACCGGGCCAGGCTGGCCCCGATGGACCCGCCGGACTGGGTGCTCGACGTGATGATCGGCTCGCCGGGCGGGGAGCGCGAGTTCGCCGACGACCCGCTCGTCCGGATCGCGCGGGCGGCCCAGCGGGCGAACTACACGCTGCTCAACGTGCAGCTGCCGGCGCCGCCACCGCTGCAGGACCCGGCCGAGCGGCGCTGGCTGCGGCTGCGGGTCGGCGCCCCCTACCGGCGCGGGGACTCGCTGCGCAAGCTGGTGCGTTTCCTGGCCGCGCTGGATGCGCTGCGGGCCGAGGGGCTGCGGGTGCACCTGCGCGAGGTGCCGCAGATGGAGTCGGTGGACGCGACCCAGACCGCACCGGAGGACTCGTTCGACGAGCTTCCCGGGGCCAGGGTGCCGACCACCGGGAAGACCGTGACCGGCCGGCTGGTCACCGACCACGACGTGCGCGTCGCGGCCGGCCCGGCCGACTCCTGGCGGCTGGTCGCGGTCTGCGCGCAGCCGCGGGCGGCGCTGCTCGCCGACGTGCTGACCGCACTGCACGAGCACGCCGGCGCCCGCGCGCTGGCCGGCGCGATCTCGGGCGTCTTCGACGGGACGATGGTGGTCTTCCTGCTCTGCCGGCCGGCGACCGGGTCGTTCGACGCGGCCGCGGTCCGCCAGGTGGAAGACGCGACCAAGGCGCACCGGACCGTGGTCCGGCTGCTCGACGGCGTACCACCCGGGCCGCTGGCGGTCGCCGACCCGCGGCCGCTGCTGCGGGTGCAGATCCGCACCCCGGACCGGCCGGGCGTGATGCAGGACCTGCTGCGCGAGCTGGCCGCGCGGCTGCCGGCCGCCGACGGCAACGTCGACGTGCTCTACGCGCTCACCCCGGTGGTGGACGGGCAGGCGCTGTCCGGCCGGCTGCTGGTACGGCTGCCGCACCATCCGGCCGGCGACGAGCGGTGGACCGCCGTCGACTGGCAGGACATGGGCCGGCTCGTCGCCCAGGCGGTGGCGCGGGCGTCCGGGGAGCCGGCGCCGGACGATGCGGAGCGCACCAGCCGGCTGTCCGACGACACGGTCGTCACGCTTGACCTGGTCCGCCGGCCGTCCCCGGCGCTGGTCCCGAGCGCCTGACGCCACCAGCCCCGGGCGGTGGACGCCACCGCCCCGGGCGGTGGACCCCACCGGCCGGCGCTGCCGGATGGAAAGCCCCCGGTGGAAACGCCGGGGCCGGCCCCCCGCAGGAAGCCGGCCCCGGTCGGTGCGGGATCAGCGCTCGATCTCGCCCCGGATGAAAGCCTCCACCGAGGCCCGCGCCACGTCGTCGGGGCGCTGCTCCGGCGGGGACTTCATGAAGTACGACGCGGCCGACAGGATCGGTCCGCCGATGCCGCGGTCCTTGGCGATCTTGGCCGCCCGGACCGCGTCGATGATCACTCCGGCCGAGTTGGGCGAGTCCCAGACCTCGAGCTTGTATTCCAGGTTGAGCGGCACGTCGCCGAACGCCCGGCCCTCCAGCCGCACGTACGCCCACTTGCGGTCGTCCAGCCAGGCCACGTAGTCCGACGGTCCGATGTGGACGTTGTTCTTGCCGAGGTCGTGCTCGACGTTGGAGGTGACCGCCTGGGTCTTGGAGATCTTCTTCGACTCCAGCCGGTCGCGCTCCAGCATGTTCATGAAGTCCATGTTCCCGCCGACGTTGAGCTGCATCGTGCGGTCCAGGACCACGCCGCGGTCCTCGAACAGCTTGGCCAGCACGCGGTGCGTGATGGTCGCGCCGACCTGGGACTTGATGTCGTCGCCGATGATCGGCACGCCGGCCGCCTCGAACTTCGCCGCCCACTCGGGGTCGGAGGCGATGAAGACGGGGAGCGCGTTGACGAAGGCCACGCCGGCGTCGATCGCGCACTGGGCGTAGAACTTGTCGGCCTCCTCGGAGCCCACCGGCAGGTAGGACACGAGCACGTCGGCCTTGGCATCCTTGAGCGCCCGGACCACGTCGACCGGCTCGGCGTCGGACTCCTCGATGGTCTGGAGGTAGTACTTGCCCAGGCCGTCGAAGGTGGGCCCGCGCTGGACGGTGACGCCGGTCGGCGGAACGTCGGCGAACTTGATCGTGTTGTTCTCGGAGTTGTTGATCGCGTCGGACAGGTCGAAACCGACCTTCTTGGCGTCGACGTCGAACGCCGCGACGAACCTGACGTCGGAGACGTGGTACTCGCCGAACGCGACGTGCATCAGACCTGGGACACTGCCCGACGGGTCAGCGTCCTTGTAGTACTCGACGCCCTGGATGAGGGACGAGGCGCAGTTGCCCACGCCCACGATGGCTACGCGTACGGAACCCATTGGTTCTCCTCCACTTTCTGACTCTTCTCTCAGCTGACATCTGGTTGTGCGGGATGAGCGGGGTCGGGAAGACGGTCGTGCGACTGGCGCTCGACGTCGATCAACCCGTTGAGCCACGTGAGCTCGCGCTCGATGGACTCCACGCTGTGCCGGTGCAGCTCCGCGGCGTACCGGTCGGCTCCGCTGTGCGAGGCGCGCACCCGGTCGAGCCGCTCCTGCAGCCGCGAGCGGCGGCCCTCGAGGATCGTGAGCCGGACGTCGAGGGCGGTGCGCGAGAAGAACGCGAACCGCACGCCGAAGTTGTCGTCCTCCCACGCGGCGGGACCGGACTCGGTCATCTGCGTGGAGAAGTGCTCACGGCCCGAGGGCGTGATCATGTACGTGATCCTGGTACGGCGGACCGGGGCGGTAGGGACCACCTCGTCGGTGATCCAGCCGGCGCGCAGCATCTTCTTCAGGGCAGGGTAGAGCGAGCCGTAGCTCAGCAGCCGGCTCCAGCCGAGCAGGAGGTTCAGCCGCTTGCGCAGCTCGTAGCCGTGCAGCGGGGACTCGTGCAGCAGTCCGAGGACTGCCATCTCGAGCGACTCTCCCCTGCGGGCCACCTGCTGTCTCCGTCTCCGTGTACTCGTGCGTTGCATCGCGATGTTCTATCCACCCGTTCTATCCGGATATCCTATCGCGCACACCTATCGTAGCGATACATCCGAACATCACAATAGGGTCCCGGCGCCGGTCGAACACTGGTCTTGACCGGCGTGGCGTGGTACTGGTCACCACTCCACCGTGGGGTGGACCGGTCCACCCCGTGCGCGCCGTACCCTCGTGGAAGCCCACACGACGACGACAGACCTTGGAGCACACCGCCCGTGAGTGGACAGCGGAAGACCGGCCCGACCCGGCCCTCGGCATCGAAGAAGCCGCCCCGCAAGGGCGGCGACCGAGCCGACGGCCGCGGCTGGAGCTGGGGGCGGTTCTTCCGGATCGGCCTGGTCACGGCGCTGGTGTTCGTGATCATCGGTGCGCTCGGTTTCGTCTACGTCTACAGCTCGACGACGATCCCCACTCCCAACAAGGACTTCCAGACCCAGACCACCAACGTCTACTACAAGGACGGCAAGACCGGCCTGGGCCGGTTCGTGGAGCAGAACCGCGAGTCGATCCCGTTCGCGGAGATGCCCAAGCACGTGCGTGACGCGGTCGTCGCCGCCGAGGACCGCACCTTCTGGACCAATCGCGGCATCGACCCCAAGGGCATCCTGCGGGCCGCCTTCTCCAACGCCAGGGGCGGATCCACGCAGGGCGCGTCGACGATCACCCAGCAGTACGTGAAGATCTACTACCTGTCCTCCGAGCGCACACTCAAGCGCAAGATCAAGGAGGCGTTCGTCTCCCTGAAGCTGCAGAAGCAGCTGACCAAGAGCAAGATCCTCGAGGGCTACCTCAACACCATCTACTTCGGCCGCGGCGCCTACGGCATCCAGGCGGCGGCACATGCGTACTTCGGCGTCGACGCCAAGGACCTCACCGTCCAGCAGGGCGCGGTGCTCGCCTCGGTCCTCAACTCGCCCCAGAGCTTCGACCCCGCCGAGGGGCCCGATGCGAGGCAGCGTCTGCTCGGCCGCTACCGCTACACGCTGAGCGGGATGGCGAAGATGGGCACGCTCGACGCGGCCAAGGCCGACCAGCTGAGCGTGAAGCTCCCCGCCTTCCCCACCTTCAAGCGGGCGCAGACGTACTCGGGCCAGAAGGGCTTCATGCTCGAGATGGTCAAGAACGAGCTGCACCGGCTCGGCTACAACGACGACACGATCGACGGTGGTGGGCTCCGGGTCACGACCACCTTCGCCAAGCCGGTGATGCGGGCGATCCGCAACGGGGTGCACTCGGTGCAGCCCAAGGGGCTCAAGCAGCTCCACACCGGTGCGGTCTCGCTCGACAACAAGACCGGCGCCGTGCGCGGGATCTTCGGGGGCCAGGACTACCTCAAGAGCCCGTTCAACTGGGCCCTCAAGGGCGGCCAGCCCGGGTCGTCGTTCAAGCCGTTCGCGCTCGCGGCGGGGCTCAAGGCCGGGTTCAGCCTGAAGGACACCTTCCAGGGCAATTCGCCGTACGTGTTCCCGGACGGCAGCGAGGTGAAGAACGAGGGGGGCGGCTCCGGCACCAGCTACGGGTCGAGCATCAACCTGATCACGGCAACCGAGCAGTCGGTCAACACCGCCTTCGTCGACCTGACCGCATCGATGCCCAAGGGTCCCCAGAAGATCGCCGCCATGGCCACCGACCTCGGCGTCGACACCAAGAAGTACGGCATCAAGCCGACCTCGGGGATCTCTCTTGGTCCGGAGCGGGTCGGCATGCTGGACATGGCCAACGGGTACTCGACCATCGCCAACGCCGGCGTCGCGCACCCGTGGTACGTCGTGGAGAAGGTGACCCGCGCCTCCGACGGCAAGACGCTCTACAAGGCGCCGCACAAGAAGAAGAAGGCGCTCGACCCCGACATCGCGGCCGACACGTCGTACGCGCTGCAGCAGGTTGCCATCAACGGCACCGGGCGGAGCGCCAACGTGATCGGCAGGCCGACGGCCGGCAAGACCGGCACCGCCACGAACGACAAGGACCAGGTGTCGAGCTCCTGGTACATCGGCTACACCCCCCAGACGACCACGGCCGTGATGTACGTAAGAGGTGACGGCAACGACCAGCTCGACGGCTGGCTCCCGGACTACAACGGGGAGGCCGGCTACTTCGGCGCCAACTACCCGGCGCGCACCTGGGCAGCGATCATGCAGGCGGAGATGGACGGGCTCCCGATCAAGGACTTCCCCCCGCCCGTGTTCGTCGACGGCAACGCGCCGACCGCGGGACACGCCCCCCCGGCCCCGACCCTCGCGCCGCAGCCGACCAACACGCCGCAGCCGAGCAGGACCCCGAAGCCGAGCAGCACCCCGAAGCCGAGCAAGACCCCGAAGCCGTCGCCGACCCCGAAGCCGTCCCCGACCCCGACACCCACCACCCCGACCCCCTCGCCGTCCCTGCCCACGGGTACGCCGACCGGCCCGGGGAACGGCAACGGCGGCGGTGGCGGCGGCGGAGGCGGTGGCGGTGGCGGCGGTGACGGCGCGCCCGTCCGGACCAGCGGCCCGTGACACCAGGGGCCGCCGAGGTCCCGAGCCCGACCCGGACCGACCCGATCGCACGCTCCTTGAGCGAACGGATCGGCGGACCGGTGGGGGAGCACGCCCGCCCGCACCCGTGGCTGACGCCGGTGCGGGTGCTGCTCGCCGTCTTCACGGTGGTGGCGGCGCTGAGCCTGGTGCAGAAGGTCCCGTGCATGCAGACGCACTGGACCAACAACGAGGTCCGCTACTCCAAGATGTGCTACTCCGACATCCCCTACCTCTACCTGCCGCGCGGGATGGCGGAACAGTCCTGGCCGTACTCCGACACCGGTGGCCGCTACCAGGTGATGGAGTACCCGGTCGGCATCTCCTACTTCGCGTGGGGGACGTCGCTGCTCACGAAGCTGTTCGCGTCGGGGCCGTCCCCGCAGGTCCGCGCCGCGACCCCGGCCGACGACCTGCTGGGGCTGCCGGGCATGGTCACCGAGATCAACACCTACTTCCTGGTCAACGCCGTCCTGCTGCTCGCGTTCGGGCTCTTGGCGACCTTCTTCATGGCCGGTGCACACCGGCGACGGCCGTGGGACGCGATCGGGTTCGCCGCCTCACCCGTCCTGCTGCTGAGCGGCCTGGTCAACTGGGACATGCTGGCGGTGGCGTGCGTGGCCGGTGCGTTCTGGGCTTGGGCGCGGGGCCGGCCGGTCCTGACCGGGATCTTCCTGGGTGTCGGCACGGCGACGAAGCTCTACCCGTTGTTCCTGTTCGGCGCGATGCTCGTCGTGTGCGTACGCCGCGGCCAGGTGTCGGTGTTCGTCAAGGCGTTGGCGGCCGGCGCCGTGGCCTGGGCGGTGCTCAACCTGCCGGCGATGCTGACCGGCTTCGAGCAGTGGAAGGTCTTCTGGTCGTTCAACGCCACGCGGGGGCCCGACCTGGGGTCGCTGTGGCTGATGGCCAGCAACCTTCACCACGCGGCCTCACCGGACACGGTGAACCTGGTGTCCTGGCTGGTGTTCGGGGCCGCGTGCATCGCGGTCCTGGTGCTCGGGCTGCTCGCGGAGCACCCACCGCGGATGGCCCAGCTCGGGTTCCTGATCGTGACGGCGTTCCTGATCGTGAACAAGGTCTACTCGCCGCAGTACGTGCTCTGGCTGCTGCCGCTGGCCGTGCTGGCGCGGCCTCGGCTGCGTGACCTGCTGATCTGGCAGGCCTGCGAGATCTTCTACTTCGCGAGCGTCTGGTTCTACCTCGGCGGTTTCACAGCGGCGGGCACGTCCGGAGCGACGGACCCGGTGTACCTGTGGGCGATCCCGATCCGCGTCGCCGGCGAGATCTTCCTGATGACGATGGTGGTGCGCGACATCCTCGACCCGCGGCGCGACCCGGTGCGCAACGGCCGCACGCTTGCCATCACACCGGGAGGGGGGACGGGTCAGCCGACGACCCTCAGCCGATCTTGACCTGGTCGAATGAGGTCGCGGTGTAGCGCACCCGCACCGGCACCTCGGCGCCGACCTCGGGCACGGTCGCGCCCGAGGGCAGGAACAGCATGGACGCCTGCATGTGCGGTGGCTCGGCGAAGAGACGCTGCTTCCCGTCCACCGTGTACGGCGAGCGCACCAGTCCTGCGGCGTCGAGACCGCCCCTGGCGAGCGACCCGGCGCGCGAGCGGAACGAGCGGTCACCGGTGGGCGCCTCCAGCCCGATGCCGTGCGCGGTACCTCCGGAGACGACGAGCAGCGTGCCCGCGCGTGGTGCCGAGCGCTGCCGGTAGCCGAAGCGCTGGCCGCGGGCGAGGGGGTGCGCGTCGATCACCGTCGCGCGTACGTCGAGCGCGCCGCGGTCGCCGAGCCAGAGCCCGGTGCCGACCCGCGGCCGGAAGGTGTAGTCGGGCCACGTCGAGCGCACGGCGGCGAGCTCGACGTCGGAGAGGTGCGAGACGTGGACGGTGCGGGTGGGAAGACCGGCGGCGACGATGTCGGTCAGCAGTCGCTCCACCTCGGGCACCTGGTCCGCGGCCAGCGGAAGGTGCAGTGCGACCCCCTCGAGGCGGCAGCCGGTGAGCGCCCTGCCGGCCTCGCGCAGGCCGGCGGCCGTGAACCCGTGGCGCAGCATCGAGGTGACCAGCTCGAGCACGATGCGTGGCCGCACCCCGTCGCTCGCACCGCGCGCCTGCAGGTCACGCAGGTCCTCCAGCCGTCCGACGGTGTGCACCATCCGGTCCAGCAGCGGCGTGGCGACGGTGGGTCTCCACGGGCTGAGCACGAGCACGGAGCCGGGGAACCGTTTCTCGACCGCGGCCACCTCGGCGTAGGTGCCCACGGCGATCGTGTCGCGCTCGAGCCAGGTCGCACGCCGGGCCAGCCGACCCAGGCCGAAGCCGTAGCCGTTGCCCTTGGCCACCGGCACCAGTCCCGGCTCGCGCTCCACCACGCCGGTGAGGTGGTGGCGCCAGCGGTTGCCGTCGACGTACAGCGTGAGCGGCATCAGCCCCTCCTCCGCATGTAGACCTCGAACGCCTTGTAGACAAGGCGGTTGAGCGGCAGGTCCCACTCCCCGGCGTACTCCACTGCCTCGCCGCCGGTGCCGACCTTGAACTGGATCAGGCCCAGGTGCGGATCGTCGGAGTCCAGCGTGTCTGTGATCCCGCGCAGGTCGTAGACGTCGGCGCCGACGGCGAGCGAGTCGCGCATCATCTGCCATTGGATCGCGTTGGACCCACGCACCTCGCGCTTGTGGGTGGTGGAGGCGCCGTAGGAGTACCAGGTGTGCGTGCCGACCCGGATCCAGATCGTGCTCGCCACGAGGTCGCCCTCGTGGCGCGCGGTGTAGACCCGGATCCGGTCCGGATCCTCCGCGGACAGCGCGTCGACCATGATGCGGAAGTAGGACAGCGGGCGGGGCGTGAAGTGGTCGCGCTCGGCGGTCTCGACGTACAGCCGGTGGAATGCCTCGAGGACGTCCCCACCGCCCCCGGTGGCCGAGCCGTCTCCGGTGGTCGAGCCTGTCGAGACCACCTCGACGCCGGCCTTGGCCGCCTTCTTGATGTTGCGGCGCCACTGCTGGTTCATGCCCGCCAGCAGGTCGTCCTCGGTACGCCCGGCGAGCGGGACCT
>Ga0207708_10004621_pt1 | contig 10133 bp, 7 predicted proteins | sample KBSK5101metaG_FD_184340 | JGI IMG/M metagenome (GOLD analysis project Ga0207708, IMG submission 184340) | Corn, switchgrass and miscanthus rhizosphere microbial communities from Kellogg Biological Station, Michigan, USA - KBS K5-10-1 metaG... | ecosystem: Host-associated > Plants > Roots >...
GGAAGCGCTCCCACTGCATCGGCTCGCGTGAGCGCTCGCGGTCCGACTCCTCGAACAGCTCCACGAGGATGACCGCCGCCAGGAAGAGGGCGAACGCCGTCTGGGCGACGTCTGACAGCTTGGCGAGCGAGATCGCGAGCACGGCCAGGCCGAGCCCGATCGTGGTCAGGAATGAGCCAGACGGCCGCATTTGACCTGTATCGGTCGAAATGACCCACCCGCTTAGACGCCCCCGGCGCCCCCTAGCCGGCGCCTTACACTGAGGCCCGATGGCTGACAGCTGCAGGATCATCGCCCTCGGGGGCCTCGGCGAGGTCGGGAAGAACATGACCGTCTACGAGTGCGACGGCTCGATCGTCGTCGTCGATGCCGGGCTCGCCTTCCCGCGCGACGAGCACCTCGGCGTCGACCTCGTCCTGCCGGACTTCGGCTACCTGCGGGAGCACGCCGACCAGATCAGGGCGGTCGTCCTCACGCACGGTCACGAGGATCACGTCGGCTCCCTGCCGTACCTCATGCGCGACGTGCCGATTCCCGAGGTGTGGGCCACGCGCCTGACCCTCGGCCTCGTGAAGTCGAAGCTTGACGAGCACGGCCTGCTTCGTGCCGCCGAGCTTCGCGAGGTGCATCCGGACGACCCGCCCAGAGAGATCGGGCCCTTCCGCATCTCGTTCATCCGCATGGCGCACTCCATTCCCGACTCCGTCGCGATCGTGCTCGAGACGCCCGCCGGTCGGATCGTGCACACCGGCGACTACAAGCTCGACCACACCCCAGTCGACGGCCTCAAGACGGACGTCGGCCGCCTCGCCGAGGTCGGGAACCTTGGCGTCGACCTGATGCTCGGCGACTCGACGAACGCCGAGCGTCCCGGCTTCACGCCGTCGGAGCGCATCGTCGGCGAGGCCTTCCGCCAGATCTTCCCGCTCCGGCAAGGCCGGATCCTCGTCTCGTCCTTTGCCTCGAACGTCCACCGCATGCAACAGGCGGTCGACGTCGCCGTCGAGCTGAACCGCAAGGTCTGCATCGTCGGGCGCTCGATGCGGAAGAACGCGAACATCGCCCGCAACCTGGGCTACATGGACGTGCCCGAAGGGGTGCTCGTGCGGCCCGTCGACCTCGACGATCTCCAGCCGCACGAACAGCTCATCCTCTGCACGGGCAGCCAGGGAGAACCGCTCTCCGCGCTGACGCGCATTGCTTACAACGACCATCCCGCCATTCATGTCGAGCGCGGCGACACGGTCATCATCTCGGCGAAGCCCGTCCCCGGCAACGAGCTGCGAGTGCACGACACCATCAACCAGCTCGCGAAGACCGGGGCGGAGGTCCTGCACCAGGAGATCGCCCCCGTTCACGTTTCGGGTCATGCCTGCTCGGAAGAGCTCCGCACCCTTTTGGCCCTGTTGCGACCCAGAGCGGTGATGCCCGTGCACGGCGAGTTCCGCATGCTGGCAGCGCATGCGCAACTCGCACGCGAAGCGGGAGTGCCCGCGGCGAACATCATCCTCGCCGAGAACGGGACAGTGGTCGAGCTGTCACGCGACGGCGTCAAGGTGATCGATGAGGTCCAGACCGGCATGTCCTTCGTGGACGGGCTCGGCGTCGGCGACGTGCACGACGTCGCACTCCGAGACCGCCGACGGCTGTCGGAAGACGGGGTCTTGATCGTCGTCGCGACGATCGCGGCGGCGACGAACGGAAGCTCAGCCGGGCCGACCGAGCTGATCGCCCGTGGGTTCGGCGACGATTCCGGTGAGCTGCTCGACGAGCTGAAAGAGGAAGCGGACAAAGTTCTCGACGGCCTCTTGCGCAACGAGATCATCGAGATCAAGCTCATACAGGAGCATTTGCACGATGAGCTCGGACAACTCGTCTACGACCGCACCCACCGCAGGCCGATGATCCTCCCGGTCGTGGTAGAGGTCTAGTAGTCATGGCCACGATTCGCGCCAGGGAGCCCGGTTGGGCCGACGTGCTGGAAGACCACGCCGCACAGTGGGCAACGGCGCGACGGCTCGTCAGCCAGCTCGGCGCGTGCGAGGCCGCGGCGCTCGCGTTCTGTCGCCTCCTCGAGCGCTGGGCGCGCGGGGATGCCTATCCGTCGACGGCAGGGGCGCGTGACGCTGCGCTCCGTCATGCGGCCGATCGCATCGAGACCGCGCTGACGGGGCTCGACCATCCACTCGACCGGTATCTGCTCGAGCTCGAGTCCGATCACGCCGAAGGGCGGTCCTGGTACGGCGGACCCGGTGCGGGCGAGCTGCTCGAGTGGGAGCCGGTACTGAAGCGGGCGGGGGTCACCGCGAACCCGACACGCGTCGCGCAGGCCTACCTCGAGCTCGCTGTGCTCGTCCGGGCACTGCAGGGCCTTGCCGACATGGCGCGGATCGACGCCGTGCCGGATCGCTCATCGCTCTGGGCCGGTCTCTTCGACCTGCGCGAGAACCTCGAGCGCGCGTCGGTCGACCTGCGCGCACTTGCGGCCTGAACTAACCGTCGTCGGGTCGATCAACCTCGACCTCGTCGCACGGGTCGAGTCCCTCCCGCGACCGGGCGAGACCGTGAGCGGCGGAAGGCTCGAACGGATACCGGGCGGCAAGGGAGCGAACCAGGCCGTCGCCGCAGCCAGGCTCGACGCCCACGTCCGCATGGTCGGCTGCGTCGGCAAGGACGCGAATGCAGGCGAAGCGCTCGCCGGTCTTCGCGAAGCCGGCGTCGCTCTGGACGTCGAAGAAGTCGATACGCCGACGGGGGTGGCGATCATCCTCGTAGGCGATGACGGCGAGAACGTCATCGTGGTCGTGCCCGGTGCGAACGCCCTCGTAGGCGGGTTCTCCGCCGCCGGCAATGTGCTCTGCCAGCTCGAGATCCCCGACGCGGCGGTCCGGAAAGCGCGCGCCCAGGCGCGGTGGTTGTGCGTCAACGCCGCGCCTGCACGACCGCTCGTGATCGACGCCGACCTGGTGGTCGTCAATCGCTACGAGGCCGAGGTCGTCGGCGACCAGCCGCTGATCGCGGTGACCCTGGGGGAGGAGGGAGCCGTGCTGTTCGAGCAGGGGACGGAAGTAACGCGCGCGAAGCCGCCGCACGTCGAGGCCGTCGACGGAACTGCCGCAGGAGACGCCTTCACCGCGTGTCTCGTGGTCTCGCTGCTCGAAGAGCGTGATCCCGAGGAGGCGCTTCGCCGGGCGTGCGCGGCCGGCGCGCTCGCCGCTTCCCGCTTCGGGGCGCAACCGTCATTGCCGACCGCTGCCGAGGTAGACGCAATACTGCGCGCGTGACGACACCGATCCTCATCGACTGCGACCCGGGGCACGACGACGCGATCGCGCTGCTGCTGGCACTCGCCTCACCGGAGGTCGAGCTGCTCGGCGTCACGAGCGTTGCCGGCAATCAGACGCTCGACAAGACGACGGCGAATGCGCTCCGGGTGCTCGAGTTCGCAGGACGAGGAGATATCCCCGTCGCCGCAGGCGCGGACCGGCCGCTTGTACGTGAGCAGTTCGTCGCCGCGTACGTTCACGGCGAGACGGGTCTCGACGGTCCCGATCTGCCGCCGCCGCAGGGCACGCCGGCGGACCAGCACGCCGTCGAGTTCCTCGCAGAGACGATCCGTAACTCTGACCGGCCGGTCACGCTGATCCCGGTCGGGCCGCTGACGAACGTTGCGCTGCTGCTGGCCCTCCATCCGGATGCGCGGCCCGAACGCATCGTCCTGATGGGCGGCGCGATCGCAGAGGGGAACGTCACGCCGGCGGCCGAGTTCAACATCTGGTGCGATCCCGAAGCCGCCTCCCGGGTCTTCGCGAGCGATATCGACGTCACGATGATCGGGCTCGACGTCACGCACAAGGCGCTCTTCACACAGGCTCATATCGGCCGGCTCGTCGGCCGGGTGGGGGAGATGGTCACGGAATTGCTGCGCTTCTACGACACGTTCCACCGCAGCGTCTACAACTTCGACGGCTCGCCGATCCACGACGCGCTCGCCGTCGCGCACGTCTTGAATCCCGAGCTCGTCGGAACGTTGAAGCGCAACGTCGAGATCGACACCGAGTCGGAGCTCTGTCGCGGCCGCACGGTCGTCGACCTGTGGCAACGCACCGATCGGGAACCGAACGCGCTGGTCGGTGTCGAAGTCGACTCGGACGGGTTCCTCGAGCTGCTCGTCGAGCGGATCAACTCGCTGCAGTGAGCCTCGTCTTCGCCGCGATCGCGCCGCACGGGACGCTCCCCGAGGCGCCGGTGCCCGGAGCGGAGAAGACACACGAAGCACTTGCCGAGCTCGGGCGCCGTTTCGAGGCGGCGGCGCCCGAGGCGACGATCGTCATGACGCCGCACAACGTCCACGTCGAGGGCCACTTCGCGGTCGTGCTGGCGGGAACCGTCGCGGGCTCGCTGGCCGAGTTCGACGCCCCGGAGGTGACGCTCTCCTGCCCCGTGGATGTCGAGCTTGCCGCCGAAGCGGTCGTTGCCCTGCACGACGAGGGCCTGCCCGTCGTCGGCGCGAGCTTCGGCCCGAACGATCCCTCGGCGGCGACCGCACCGCTCGACTGGGGAGCCCTGATCCCGCTGTGGTTCATGGGCGGACGCACCGAGCCGCAGGTGCCTGCGGTCGTGGTGAGCCCCGCGCGTGATCTCTCTCTGTCGGACCACGTCCGCGCGGGCCGGGCGCTGGCTCGGGCGGCCGACGCCTCGGGAAAGCGAGTCGCCCTGATCGCGAGCGCCGACCACGGGCACGCTCATGATCCCGACGGGCCCTACGGCTTCGATCCCGCGGCCGCCGAGTACGACGACCTCATCGTGCGCTTCGTCCAGGAGGACAGTCTCGACGGCGTCCTGGGGCTCGATCCGGCCTTCGTGGACGCGGCGAAGGCGGACAGCTGGTGGCAGCTGGCAATGCTTCACGGAGCATTGGGAACGGCGTGGACTGGGACCTTTCTCTCTTACGAAGCATCAACCTATTTCGGGATGCTTTGCGCCGCCTATGCACCTAATTAAAGACAGGGGCTATCCGGGCCGAAACCAGCCTGGTAATGCCATCCAGTGGAGAATTGCGGCTGCGTACGTTCACCCTGGCGCTGATCGCGCTCGGCGGAATCTGGATCGCTCTCATGATCCAGCGAGGCCACCACGCCCCGGCGGCGTCGTTTGCCGCTGGACCGGAGCCCGCTGACCTCGCTCCGCCGAAGCTCGTCCGGGTAAAGGGTCTCAATCGTCCGGTCGCCGCGAGCCCGGTCGCGAACGTCTCACCCCGCGTCAAGCCGTTCACGCGGGTGCCGACGAAGCAGACTCCTGACGTCCAAATCCTCGCCGCCTCGGCGAAGCCCGCTCCGAAGGTGAAGTCGCCGAAGTCACCCGCCCTCGAGGTCGTCCCGCAGACCGGCCGCTCCTATGCCGAGACGGCCACTCCGCCGCTCGACGCTCTGGCGATCTCCGACACGCAGGTCGTTGCGGTCACGTCGTCGAGCGCGAGCATCACCTGGAAGACGAACTTGCCCGCACGGACGCAGGCTGCGTTTGGCCTCGACGCAGCGACGATCTGGTCGCAGCCGAGCGCCGACAGCCTCGTCGACCACCAGACCGTCCTGACCGGCCTCGAGTTCTCGACGACGTACCAGGTCTACTTGCACGCGGTCGACGAGTGGAACAGGGCGCAGACGTCGACGGTGTCGATCACGACTCAGCCGATGGGAAGCCGAAGCATCGCCGCGACGAATGGCGGCCAGATCATCGTCGACGACCGGCCTTTCTTCCCAACGGCGGTGTGGGCCCAGTGCTCCGACGGATTCGGGAGCAACATCGACGACGGCATCAACCTCTTCATGGGCGACGGCTGCAGCACGGACGACACCGACCTCTCGTCACGGCTCGACGGCCGCGCTTACTCGATCGTGAACGCGGAGAACGCCGCCGCCGACGGCCGGGGTGTGATCGGCTGGTACTACCCGGACGAGTGGGATGCGTTCCTGCAGAGCACCGTCACGCGCAAGGAGCTCGACAAGAGCATTCCGCCGGCGCGCCCGGGCCGCATCAGCTTCCTCACGCTGACGAATCACTTCTACAGCCTCGCGACCCCGCTACCGCAAGGGAAGGGGATGTATCCGCTCCTGATGTCGATCCCCGACGTCGTCGGCTTCGATCTCTATCCCCTGCAGGTGTGGTGCCGGCCGGCGTTCGGCGACGTGATGGACGCGCAGCGCGAGCTGCACACCACGTCCGGCGGCAAGCCGACGTTCCAGTGGATCGAAACGGCGCCGATGGAGCATCGGTGCAAGGAGGAGAAGCAGCTCGATCCGACGCCCGCAACCGTTCGAGCCGAGACGTGGCTCGCCATTGCGGGCGGCGCCGCGGCGATCGGCTACTTCCCGAACCGCTGGTCGGCGCCGATCGGCGACGAGATCACCCGCACGGACCGCGAGATCAAGGCACTGAGCCAGGCGCTTCTCGCCCCGGCGGCGAACGTAACGTCGGATGTCCCGGCGGTGCGGGTGTCGGCGAGGATCCTGAACGGCGCAACCTATGTCATAGCCGTCAACACGACCGAGTCGACACTTCAGGCGAAGTTCACGGTGGACGGCATTGCAGGCCGTTCGGTCGTCGTGTTCGGAGGCGGCCAGGTCGTCGGAGCCGACGATCGGGGCTTCACCGACAACTTCGGCCCGCTAGCGGCCCACGTTTACATCATCCCGCCCGCGGGTTGGTAACGACCTCCGGACGAAAGCTGCGCTTTCGCCCGGATTCTTGTACGGCGCTTCGCGCTCAACGTGCGCGGGCCAAGCCCGCACACTCTCATTTGTGTTGGCGTCGGGTCATCGTCCCCTTCCGTGCGTGCACGGGCGCTACGCGGCCGCGCCCGCATCAGTTCGCCTCCGTCTAAGGCTGCTCCGCAGCGCCTTAGCCTCCGGCCTTCGCGGTTCCGCTCGACTCGCGTTCACGAGCCACATCGCGTAGGAAGCGGAGCCTCGGCGGCGAAGCAGGCGCGCATGGCGCCTCGTCGTAAGCCGAAACGCACCCTCAAACCACGCCTGCCGGCGCGTGTTCGTACGAAAAAGCGTAAGAGCAAGACGAAGAACGCGCAGCATCCCGAGCTGATCGGCCTCGGGCTGGTCGCGCTCGGAATCTTTCTCTCGTCGGTCCTCTACCTCGGCTGGAGCGGCGGGATGGCCGGAGGCTGGATCGTCGACGGCTTCACGGCGACGATCGGGGCCGCTGCCTACGTCGCGCCGATCGCCTTCCTCGTCGTCGGCGCGTTGATGGTGGCGCGCAGCTCGATCGTGGACGTGAAGCCCTTCCGTACCGGTCTCGCCGTCACGACCTTCGGTCTCCTCGCCGCACTCGGCGCGAGCCACGGCGGCGCGACGGGTCGTGGCCTCGAGGGGATCTTCGGCTTGCTCGTCGGCTCGACCGGCACCACGATCGTCGGCGTGCTCGCGCTCGTGATCGGAGCGCTACTGCTCTCGGGCGCCTCCGCCGGCGCGCTCGTACGCCGCTCGGGGCATGCCGTGCGACGTGCACACGATCGTGCCCGGCGCGCCCGGCCGGATGACGACCACGTCGAGCCCGCTGCCGTCATCCCGTTGCGCTCACTCGAACCGCCGGTGGACGTCGTGCACGACTTCCCGGACGTCGTGGGGGAGAACCAGCCCTCGCCGCTCCTGATCGAGCCGGTCTCGACCGAGGATCCCGACCAGCCGAGCCTCTTCGACGTCGGCGAGATCGAGGCCCACGAGGAGTACACGCTGCCGGACCGGGCAATCCTCCGCCGCTCCTCGACTGCGAACGAGGTCTCGAGCGACGTGGCCGAGCGCACTGCCGCGGCGCTCGTCCAGACCCTGAAGCACTTCGGCATCGACGCAAACATCGTCGGCCAGATCTCGGGGCCGCGGGTGACGCGCTACGAGCTGCAGCTCGCACCCGGCACGAAGGTCTCGAAGGTCGCAGCTCTCAAGGACGACCTCTCGTACGCCCTCGCGACGACCGAGATCCGCATCCTCGCTCCGATTCCCGGCAAGCAGGCCGTGGGCGTCGAAGTCCCCAATCTCTCGCCGAACCTCGTGACCCTCGGCGACATCTTCGACGACCTGCCGGCGACGGCGAGCCCGCTCGCAGTCTGGCTTGGCAAAGACATCTCGGGGTCAGCCGTCTGGACCGATCTCGCACGCATGCCGCACCTGCTCATCGCCGGGACGACGGGATCGGGCAAGTCCGGCTGCATCAACGCGCTGCTTACCTCGGTGCTGTTGCGTTCCACACCGGACGAGGTGCGCATGATCCTGATCGACCCGAAGCGAATCGAGCTCGGTTTCTACGAGTCGATCCCGCACCTGCTGGCTCCCGTGGTGACGAGCCCGAAGCAGGCCGCAGCGGCACTCGCGAATGTCGTGGCCGAGATGGAACGGCGCTACGAGAAACTGTCCATCCTGCGCGCGCGTAACCTGCCCGAAGCGAACCGCACGCTTCGCCAGCGCGGGGAGCAGGCGCTCCCGTATCTCCTGATCGTGATCGACGAGCTCGCAGACCTGATGATGATTTCGCCGCAGGCCGTGGAAGACGCGGTGATCCGGCTCGCGCAGAAGTCGCGCGCGGTCGGCATTCACCTCGTGCTCGCGACGCAGCGCCCCTCCGTGGACGTCATCACCGGGATGATCAAGGCGAACGTCCCCTCACGCATCGCCTTTGCGGTCTCCTCGCAGACCGATTCCCGGGTCATCCTCGACCAGGCCGGCGCGGAGAGCCTGCTCGGCCAGGGCGACATGCTCTTCAAGCCGCTCGGGACCTCGCGCCTGCAGCGCGTGCAGGGCGCCTATGTCTCCGAGGAGGAGATCGCGCTCGTCGTCAGCCAGTGCGGCCAGCAGCGTGAGCAGGAGCTCGACGAGTCGCTGCTCGAGCTGCCTGAGGTCTTCGCGGAAGACGTCGATGCGGCCGATGGCGAGTTCGACCCGGACGAGGATCCACTGCTCGAGAAGGCGATCGAGATCGTCGTCCAGACACAGACCGCATCGGTGTCCCTGATCCAGCGGCGGCTACGAGTGGGCTACACCCGTGCGGGCCGTCTGATCGACATGCTGGAGCGGCGCGGGATCATCTCGGGCTACGAAGGTTCGAAGCCTCGACGCGTGCTCGTCGAGGACAGCGAGCACATCGCGCTCTAAGACATGGGCAGGCCGTCAGTTCCTGGCGAGCCTGAGTCCCTCCAGCCCCCAGATGACGAACGCGCCGGTTCGCCGCGGTTCCTCGGCGAGCTGAAAGTCGGGCCACCAGCGCCGTAGCGCGTCGAGGCTCGCCGCCAGCTCGACGCGCGCGAGCGGCGCTCCGATGCAGACGTGGATGCCGCCGCCGAACCCGATGTGCTGCGCGGCGTTCTCCCGGCCGACGTCGAACTCGTCGGGCCGTTCGAAGACGCGCGGATCGCGGTTCGCCGATCCGAACAGCAGCGCAACCTTCGCGCCGCGCGGGATCGGCACGTCGCCGATCGCAAAGTCGTCTGTCAGGACCCAGCGTTCGAAGAGCTGGAGGGGAGGATCGAACCTGATCAGCTCTTCGCTCGCCGCCTGCGGCGAGACGTCACCATCGACGACGCGTCGCCACTCGCGCGGATTGCGCGCAAAAGCGAGCGTGCCGTTCCCGAGTGTGTTGACCGTCGCTTCGTGCCCCGCGTTGAGCAGCACGATGACGGTACTGACGATCTCGTCGTCGGACAGGCGTGCGCCGTCGACTCGCGCCTCGACGAGCGCCGAGACCATGTCCTCACGAGGGTCCGCGCGCCGCTCGCCGATCAACCCGCGGACGTACTCCTGGAACTCGGCCGCGGCATCGTTCGCCGCCGTTGCCGCTTCGTCCGGAACGTCGAACTCGTACATCTTCACCATGCGGTGCGACCAGTCGAGCAGGTCGCGGTGACGATCGAGCGGAACGCCGAGCATCCTGCAGATGACGGCGATCGAGTACGGCTGCGCGTAGTCGTAGAGGAGCTCCATCTCACCCGCCTCGGCGAGCGGCTCGAGAAGCTCACGGGCGAGCTCGTGGGCAGGCTCGCGCAACGCCTCGACGCTGCGGGGCGTAAAGGCCGCCGCGACCAGCTTGCGCAGTCGGGTGTGGTCGGGAGGCTCGAGCCAGAGGAGACTCCA
>Ga0207708_10004622_pt1 | contig 10129 bp, 11 predicted proteins | sample KBSK5101metaG_FD_184340 | JGI IMG/M metagenome (GOLD analysis project Ga0207708, IMG submission 184340) | Corn, switchgrass and miscanthus rhizosphere microbial communities from Kellogg Biological Station, Michigan, USA - KBS K5-10-1 metaG... | ecosystem: Host-associated > Plants > Roots >...
GGGCGCGGCTCGTCGACAACTTTGCAACCGGCGTCAAGGTCACGATCGTCACGCCAGAAGACGCGCCGCTGGAGCTATTCGGTGCCGCGGCGAGCTCGGCGATCGCCGAGCTGCTCGACGACCGAGGGATCGAGCTGGTGCCCGGCACGACCTCGCTCTCGTTCGCAGGCGGAGCGCTGCAGATCGCGCCCGGAGGCTCCATCCCCGCGGACCGGGTGGTGGCGCTGCCACGGCTCGAGGGGCCACGTCTCAACGGCGTCTCCTCCGACCCACTCGGCTTTCTCCCGACCGACCCGTTCGCGCAGGTCTACGGCGAGATCGACATCTGGGCCGCCGGGGATGCGACCAGCTTCCCGCTTAAGCAGGGCGGAATCGCCGCCCAGCAGGCAGAAGTGGCCGCCGAGTCGATCGCGGCCCGCGCCGGCGCGGACGTCGAGCCGAGCGCTTTCCGCCCGGTTCTTCGCGGCCTGCTCCTGACGGGGATGAGCCCGCGCTTCCTTCGGGCCGAAGGCAGCCCGGCCGCCTCGCTCATCGACACGGAGCCGCTGTGGTGGCCTCCCGCGAAGATCGTCGGCCGCCACCTCGCGCCCTTTCTTGCCAAGCACCTCGGCCTCTCCGAGCTCCTGCCCGACGCGGCACGGGAGTCAGCCGTTCCGGTCGAGATCGAGCTCGGTCCAGCGGCCCACGGAGTCTGGTCGCAGGTCTAGGCGGCCGACTGCGCGGCGGGCAGGTGCCGGTCGATCAGCGCGTGCCCCAGCTCCCACTGCGCGCGGGCCAGCTGGAGCCGGTTCCGCTCGAGGGAGGACTCGCTCGCGCCGCGGTCCCGCAGCTGCTGGCGCTCCGCGACGAGCGCGGAGATCCGGAGCGTCAGGGCCTCGACGCTCGAATCGGCACGACGCCGTCGGAAACGGGCCGGCCGCAGTTGCCGCAGTGACATGCCGCGTGCCACGAGCGCTGTATCGGCACCACTGCGCAGGAGGTGAACCCCCTTCATGGGGCGGCAGGCTACGAAGGCGGTCGGCTAGCATCGCGCCGCGATGCAAGTCGAAGTCCAGGCGGTGACGCCCGAGCAGGTCGAAGCCGACGTCGTCGCGGTCCCGCTGACCGGCGACAACGAGCTGGCAGGCGCTGCCGCCGCGCTGGACTCCAAGCTCGACGGGCTGCTCGGACGGCTCGCGGCCGAGGGGGAGCTGAGGGGCGAGGCCGGCCACGTCTCGATCGTGCACGTCGACGGCAAGCTCGGCTCGCCGCGGGTGGCGGTCGCCGGGCTCGGACCTCGGGAGCAGATCGACGCGGACGCCCTGCGCACCGCCGCCGCGGCCGTCGCGCGCGAGACCGGTTCCTACGCCGAGACCGTCGCGTGGGCGATCGACGGCGCGCTGGAGCTTCCGGCCAAGGAGCAGGCGCGGGCGCTGGTCGAGGGCACCGCCATCGGCAGCTACGAGACCGCACGCTGGAAGCACGACGAGCCGAAGTCGAAGCTCTCAACGCTCGTCCTCACCGGAGAAGGCGACGGCCTGAAAGCAGCTGCCGAGCGCGCCGCGACGGTTGCGGAGTGGACGAACCGCGCGCGCGACCTCGTCAACAGCCCGCCGAACGAGACCACCCCGGAGCGGCTCGCCGCCCGCGCGCAGGAGATCGCCTCGTCCGTTGAGCACGTCAGCGCCGAGGCACTCGACCCCGACCAGATCGCGAAGCTCGGGATGGGCGCGCTGGCCGCGGTCGCGCAGGGCAGCGACAACCCGGCACGGCTCGTGGTGCTGCGCTACGACCCGCCCAAGCCCACCCGCGGAGACGTCGTGCTCGGCCTCGTCGGCAAGGCGATCACCTTCGACACGGGCGGCATCTCGCTCAAGCCGTCACTGCACATGGAGGACATGAAGGGCGACATGGCCGGCGGCGCGGCCGTGATCGAGGCCACCGGCGCGATCGCCGAGCTCGGCCTGCCGGTGCGCGTGCTGACCGTCGCCGCGGCTTCCGAGAACATGCCGAGCGGCCACGCCTACCGGCCGGGCGACATCATCACCGCGGCCAACGGCAAGACGATCGAGATCACCAACACGGACGCCGAGGGCCGCCTCGTGCTTGCCGACGCGCTCTGGTACGCCCGTGAGCAGGGCGCCACGCACGTGCTCGACCTCGCCACGCTGACGGGCGCGATGGAGGTCGCGCTCGGCGACCTCTACGCCGGCGTCTTCGCCAACGACGAGGCCTGGCGCGACGAGATCCTGGCCGCCGGCGAGACGAGCGGCGACCACATCTGGCCCTTCCCGATGCACCCGCGCTACCGCCGCTACGTCGACTCCGTCTTCGCCGACCTGAAGAACTCGTCCGACCTGCGCCAGGCCGGCGCCGTGCTCGCGGCCAAGTTCCTGGAGGAGTTCGCGGGCGACGGGCCGTGGGCTCACGCCGACATCGCGGGCCCGGCGTTCCTCGAGCGCTCACGCGGCGACTACCTCAGCCAGCGGGGCGGCACGGGCTACGGCGTTCGCTTGATCGTCGAGCTGGCTGCGCGCCTCTCCGAGTGAACCTCGACCTGACGCCCGAGCACGAGCTCGTCCGCTCGACCGTCCGCGAGTTCGCCGAACAGCGCGTCGCGCCGGTCGCGGCCGAGCTCGACCGCGAGCATCGCTTTCCGTACGAGCTGGTCGCCGAGCTGGCCGAGCTCGGGCTGATGGGCATGCCGATCCCGGAGGCCTACGGCGGGGCTGGCACCGACACGCTCTCGTACGCGATCGCGGTCGAGGAGCTGACGCGGATCGACTCGTCCGTGGCGATCACGATGGCGGCGCACACCTCGCTCGGGATGATGCCGATCCTCAACTTCGGCTCCGAGGAGCAGAAGCAGCAGTGGCTGCCCGACCTCGCCTCCGGCCGCAAGCTGGCGGCCTTCGGGTTGACCGAGCCGGGCGCCGGCTCGGACGCGGCCGCCTCGCGGACGACCGCGGAGCTGCGCGACGGCGAGTGGGTCGTGAACGGCTCGAAGATCTTCATCACCAACGCCGGCACCGACATCACGGCCTGCGTGACGATCACAGCGCGGACCGGCGACGACGAGATCTCGAACCTGATCGTCCCGAACGGCACGCCCGGCTACGAGATCTCGGCACCGATGGAGAAACTCGGCTGGCGCGCCTCGGACACGCGCGAGCTGTCGTTCCGCGACTGCGCCGTCCCCGAGGGCAACCTGCTGGGCGAGCGCGGCAAGGGCTTCATGCAGTTCCTCGAGATCCTCGACGGCGGCCGGATCTCGGTCGCGGCGATGGGCGTCGGGCTCGCCCAGGGCGCCTACGACCTCGCGTACGCCTACGCCAAGGAGCGCGAGCAGTTCGGCAAGCCGATCGCGAAGTTCCAGGCGATCCAGTTCCAGCTCGCCGACATGGCGGTCGAGATCGAAGCGGGCCGCGCGCTCACCTACAAGGCCGCGTGGTTGAAGGATCAAGGCCGCCCGTTCGCCAAGGAGGCGGCGATGGCCAAGCTCTACACGGGCGAGCTCTCACACCGCGCGGCGAACGCGGCGCTGCAGATCCACGGCGGCTACGGGTTCATGGAAGAGTCGCCGATCGCGCGGCTCTACCGCGACCAGAAGATCCTCGAGATCGGCGAGGGCACCAACGAGGTGCAGCGCATGGTGATCGCGCGGCACCTCGGGCTCTAGCGCCAACCCCGTGACTGTCACTGTTCGGGCTGGGTGCGCTCGGCTCGGGCGCGCCTGAGGCGCCGGCCGGAGAGGACGATCAGGGCGATCGTCAGCAGGCCCGCGGCGGCGATGATCACGCGGTCGTGCCAGTCGTGGCCGCCGCTCGAGACCTCCGGCAGGGTGATGCCCTCCGAAGCCGCGAGTGCCCGCACAGCCGCCGTCGCCGACTGGGTCAGCGCGACGGGCGTCTTCCCGACCGCCACCCGCGCGAGCACCCGCTGCTCCTTCGCGACCGGCTTGTTGTGGTTGTAGACGCCGAAGCCGGAGGGCTGGACGACGAGCAGCCGCTTGGCGTAGACGAAGGCGAGCTCGCTGCCGAGGAACTTCGAGTAGTCCTGCGGGTGCCGCCAGAGGCTGACCGCCGTGCCCAGGTCGCTGGTGAACGGGATCAGCGCGACGCGGATCGGGTAGCCGCGGGCGTTCGCCTCGTCGACCGTCTTCTGCAGCGCCTCGCGGTCGGAGTCCGGCAGCGGCGCGTCGAGCGGGAAGAACACCTTCTGCGTGAGCAGCACGTCGCTGGCCGGGTCGCCGTTTGCGTGTGCAGCAGGCACCGCCAGCAGCGCGGCCGCTGCCGCCAGGACGAGGATGCGCCGCATCAGCTTTCGAGCGCCCTCTGCGCCTCCTCTTCCTCGGACAGCAGCCGCAACAGGAAGTACGACAGCGCCGCGAAGAAGACGATCATCTGCTCGCCGTTCATCAGGATCCCGCCGAGGTTCTGGTCCTTCTCCGGCGAGAGCCCCCAGAGGCGAGGCGCCGCCTCGTAGAAGCCGTAGAACGCGCTCGAGGAGAAGATCAGCGCGAGCGAGAGGAAGGCCGAGCCGACGTAGGCCGCGCCGAGGTAGACGAGGCGCACCGCGCTGGAGAGATGCTGCGGCAGCTCGGAGAAGACCGGCCACCAGAACAGCAGCCCGGCGCCCAGCAGGAGCGCGTGCTCGACGTTCAGCAGCCACGGGTGACGCAGCGCGTAGTCGTAGAAGGCCGGCAGGTGGACGCCGTACCAGACCACGAGCCAGCAGGGCAGGATGACGCGCGGCCGGGTCAGCACGGCGAGCGTATGACCCCCGCGGCGGGCGACCTCGGCGCGCATCGCCGGTGTCAGGCCGAGCACGAGCAGCGGCGGCGCCCAGTCGGCGATCATCACGTTCTGCAGCAGGTGCACGACGAGCAGGTAATGAACCGCGATCGTCTCGAGCGGTGAGTTGAGCGAGACGGCGACGAGCGCGACTCCGAGGCCGAAGAGCGTCGCGCGCCAGCCCGACGGCCGCTCGACCGTCCGCGCCAGCCGCACGTACCCGTAGACCGCCCCGGCGGCGAGCACGAGGAACAGCGGCTCGAAGCTGAACGACGTCGAAGCGGGCGGGCTCACGTGAAGGCGGGGTTCTGCTGCCGCTGGCGGACGTACGGCCGCAGCAGCAGCGCGACGCAGATGCCGAGCGTGAGCAGCTGCTCGGTCATCATCACGACGCCCGCCAGGCGCTGGTCGGTCAGCGCCGAGATCCCGTGCGCGCCGACGTAGCGGGGGTACGCGGGGCTCGTCGAGAAGAGCAGTACATCGACGAGCGGCTGCGCGAGCGCGAGCATGCCGAGCGCGAAGAAGACCCGCTGGAGCCGGCGCAGCCGCTCGTGGCGCGCCGGGTCGACGAGCTGCGTCCACGCCAGCAGCCCGGCGACGAAGAAGCTCAGGTGCTCGAGGTCGTGCACCGTCTGGTGCGCGGCGGCGTAGTCGTAGACGGCCGGAACGTGCCAGGCGTAGATCGTCAGCGCCCAGAGGCCAAGGCTGACAAGCGGGATCAACAGCACCGCCAGAAAGGCCCGCAGCGGCCGGAACGAGGCGAGCGGCCTGAGCAAGAACGGCGGCAGGAGGAAGAAGAGCAGCGGCCCGCGGACGGCGACGAGCAGCAGCGCGGGAGCCGCGTCGCCGATCAGGACGTGCTGCAGCATGTGTGCCGAGAGCAGCTCCTCGTCACCGAGGTGGTCGAGCGGCGAGACGAGCGGCAGCACGAGCACCGCGAGGCCTGCTGCGAAGAGCACGGCGCGGCTCCAGGGCGCATGGTCCGGCCGGCGGCGGCGGAGGCGGACGAAGGCCTGGATGAAGAGGACGAGCGCCAGCGCCGTGCCGATCAGGATCGCCGGCGGCATCTCCCAGGTGCTGGACGAATGGGCTAGCGGCACCGCGCGGTCAGGGTAACGGTTTGACAGCCGCTCCTACGCGTCGTGATCCTGCCTGCAGATGGGGCGCTTTCTCCTCGCGTGCTGCGCCGTCGTGCTCGTGGCCGGCTGCTCGTCCTCGTCGCGCCCGACCGTGGGCCCGATCGGCCCGGCGCGGACCTATTCGCTCTCCGGCTTTCACCCTCTGCGGGTCGCCCACCCCGGTCCTGCGCGGCTGACGTTCACGATTCGCCAGCCCTCGGGCGCCGCGCTGACCGACTACCGCCGCGGCGCCGGGCCGCACACCGGCGTGCACCTGATCGTCGTCCGCGACGACCTCGGCGTGATCATCCACCGCCACCCGCCCATCGCCGCGGACGGCCGCATCTCGGAGACGATCGACTTCCCCAGCCCCGGCCCGTACCGCGTGCTCGTGGACGCCTACCCCGGTGCGAAGGGAGCGCCGCGGAACTTCCAGCTCCACAAGAGCGTCCGCGTCGCCGGCGCCTACCACCCGCAGCCGCTGCCGCCGTTCGCGGCGCGCCAGCGAGTCGGCGGCTACACGATCACGCTCAGGGCGCCGAAGCGGATCCAGCCGATCCAGGCGGCCACGCTGACGGCGACGGTGACCGACCCGAGCGGCAAGCCGGTCGTCTTCCATCCGTGGTTCGGCGCGCTCGCCCATGCGATCTTCTTCCGGCAGGGCTCGCTCGACTACTTCCACACGCACGTCTGCGGGCCCTCGACGCCCGGCTGCACGAGCGTCTTCGGCGGTGCCAAGGTCGTCGGCCGCCCGGCCGGGCCGGGAAAGCTGAACGTCGGCGTGTTGCTGCCCGTCGCCGGGACCTGGCGCCTCTTCCTCCAGTTCCGTGACCGCGGCCGCATCGTGACCGCGCCGTTTACCCTTCGCGTTGGTTGAGCGCAGTGGCCCACCTCTCTAACCAACGGGCGAGAGACGCCCGCGCCGGCAAAGCCGGCACGGGCTCTAGTGCGGCATCACAAGCGATGCCGCGGCTGCGCGTGAGATGAGAGCGCGCCTCCTGTTGTGGCCGGCCGTCGTGGCACTGCTCGTGCTGATCGCGCGCTGGCTCGCCTACGCGCTCTCGCCGAGCCCGCTGGCGCGCGTGCTCGAGCACTCGGCCGGCGGGCCATCGCTCGTCGTCGTGACCCTGGTGTCGGTCGGCGTAGCCGTGCTCGGCTCGGTGCTGGTCGTCTGGCTCGCCGCGCTCGGCGTGCGGGAGCGCGCGCGCCTGCGGCCCGAGCGCGTCGCGCCGAAGCTGCGCCTGCGGCGGCTTGCCTTCCGCACGGTCGCGCTCTACGTCGCCAGCTCGCTCACGTTCGCCGTGTTCGAGTCGTACCTGCACTGGCGCGCCGGGATCGGCTTCCACGGCCTCTCGTGCCTCGTCGGACCGGTGCACCGCAACGCGATCCCGCTGCTGGCCGCGCTCGCACTGGCCGCGGCCGCACTCGCCGAGGCGGCCCAACACCTGTTCGCGTGGATGCGGGCCGTGGTCCGCGAGCTTCGGCGCGGCCGGCTCGTCGCACAACCGTTCGCCTCCTTCGCAGCGCTCACGTCGCTCACGCCGTCGCTCGTCACGGTGCAGCGCCGTTCGCGGGGACCGCCGCTCGCGGCCTGACCCCGACCCGCGAACGAAAGGAGACCGATGAGATTCGCCCTGGCCGCCGCAGGCGCGGCCGCACTCACGCTCGTGCTCGCGAGCGTCGCTTCCGCGCACGCGATCATGAGCCCACCTGTCGCCAAGTCGAAGGTGGCCCAGCAGTTCACGCTCTCGGTGCCGACCGAGGAGGAGGGCGCGACCACGACCGAGATCGAGCTGACCGTGCCAGCCGGCTTCTCGATCGACTCGTTCGAGCCCTCACCCGGCTGGAAGCGCGAGGAGAGCGCGACCGGCTCCGGCGAGGAGCGCGTGATCCAACAGGTGACCTGGAGCGGCGGCAAGGTGCCGACCGACGAGGACGCCGTCTTCCGCTTCAACGGCAGCACGAGCTCGAACAAGACCTACACGTTCACGGTGCGCCAGACGTACTCGAACGGCAAGGTCGTCGACTGGAGCGGCTCGGAGAGCTCTGACACGCCGGCGCCGACGATCGAGGCGGTCTCCGACCTCGGCGGCGGCTCCAGCTCGACGCTGACGATCGTCGCGCTGATCGTCGGCGGGATCGGCGTCGTGCTCGGGATCATCGGCCTCGCGACGAGAGGCCGGCCGCTGACGTGAGGCGGGCTGCGGTGCTCACGGCGGTCGCGGCGGCGGCACTGGCGCTGCCCGCGGCCGCCTGGGCGCATGCGGCCTTGTTGCGAACGGTCCCGGAGGCGAGCCGGACGATCAATTCGGCGCCGCCCGAGGTGCGCCTCACCTACAGCGAGCCGATCGAGCCGCGCTTCGCGATCGTCTCGGTCACCGACGCGGCCGGGCGGCAGGTGACGAACGGGCAGCCGACCACGGCCGCCGGGTCGCCGCAGACGATCGTGATGCCGCTCAAGCGCGTGCCCGAGGGCTGGTACCTCGTCTTCTGGCGCGTGATCTCGGCCGACGGCCACCCGGTTCGCGGCGCGTTCACGTTCGCGGTCGGGCCGAACCCCGGGCCGCCGCCGCAGTTTCGCGTTCCCTCGCTGAGCGAGACCGCGACGACCACGCGGCTGCTCGTCTCGCGCTGGCTCGTCTTCCTCTCGGTGCTCTCCGCACTCGGCCTGTTCGTGCTGCGGGCACTGATCGCCAGGCCCGTGGTGCGGGTCGTGCGGGGCACCTCGCTGCGGGTGCTGAACGTCGCCGTCGCGGTGGCGGTCGCCGTGGCACTCGTGGCGATTCCGGTCTACGTGCTACTCGCTACCGCCGAGTTCACCTTGCGATCGGTCTGGGACCTGGGCGCGATCGTCCCGGTGGCGCGCGACTCGTCCTTCGGGCGCGACTTTCTCGACCTCGAGCTGGTGGTCGCGCTGTTCGCGGTCGCCGCGGGAGCCGCGCTCTTCGTCGACCGTCCGGAACGTGAGCACCGTTCGGTGGTCGAGTTGCTGGCCCTGCCGGCCGCCCTAGCAACCGGCGTGGCCGCCCTCCTCCTCCCCGCGCTCGCCGGCCACGCGGGCCAGAAGTCGCCGCGCGGGCTGTCCCTGCCACTGGACGTCTTCCACCTCGGCGCGGTGGCGGTCTGGCTCGGCGGGCTGATCGGGCTCGTCGTGCTCTGGTTCTCGGTCAGTCGTGCCAGCCGCTCGGCCGTGCTGGCTTACGTCGTGCCCCGCTTCTCGGCGGTCGCCTTCTGCTCGGTGCTGCTGCTGATCGGGACCGGGACCGGCCAGGCGCTGCTCGAGCTGCCGACGTTCGCCTCGCTCTGGCAAACCTCGTACGGCCAGGCGCTGCTCTGGAAGATCGGACTGCTGGCGGGCGCGCTCGTGCTTGCAGGGGTCAACCTTGCCCGGACGAAGCCGCGCCTCCAGGCCGGCGATGCGTCGGCGCCACTGCTGCTGCGGCGTCTCGTGCAGGGCGAGATCGTTCTCGTCGTCGCCGCGCTGTTTGCCGCGGCCGTGCTCTCGAGCCTGGCGCCGCCCTCGAGCGCGCTCGCCAAGGTGCAGAACGTCGCCGCCCGCGTCGGGCCCGGCCCGGTCGCGGAGACGGTCTCCAAGTCGCCGTACAAGGTTCGCGTTCGGGTGACGCCGAACCGCGCGGCCGTCCCGAACGCCTTCTCGCTGACGCTGACGCGCAACGGCAAGCCGGTTCCCGGCGCCGAGGTGATCACGAAGTTCGACATGCTCGACATGGAGATGGGCGAGCAGAGCTACCGCCTGCGTGAGCAGCGGCCCGGCGTCTTCTCGAAGTCGGCGCCCGCGCTCGTGATGGTCGGGCACTGGGGCCTCCAGTTCGAGGTCACCCCGCCGGGCGGCAAGCCGTTCGTGGTCACGCTGCTGGACAAGGCGAGCGGATGAGGGCGCGGCTGCTGATCGCGCTCGTCGCCGTCGCCGCGGCCGCCGCGGCCTGGGTGATCGCGCTCGACGCCTTACGGCAGACGTTGTAGGCGGATCGTCCAGGGGTCGATCGAGTCGACCACCAGGTGCGAGCCGCTCCACGGATCGCGGTCGAGCGTCTCGCGGACCGCCTCCTCCGAGACGGCCTCGACGGCGTGGGCGGTTCGAACCTCGTCGCCGAGCACGCCGCCGAGCACGATGACGCCGTCCTCGACGAGACCGTCCATGAAGGCGGCGTGCTCGAGCCAGCCGGACTGCTCTTCGAGCGGCCTCGAGTGGTCGTACTCGGGCCCCGAGCGGCGGAG
>Ga0207708_10004623_pt1 | contig 10129 bp, 8 predicted proteins | sample KBSK5101metaG_FD_184340 | JGI IMG/M metagenome (GOLD analysis project Ga0207708, IMG submission 184340) | Corn, switchgrass and miscanthus rhizosphere microbial communities from Kellogg Biological Station, Michigan, USA - KBS K5-10-1 metaG... | ecosystem: Host-associated > Plants > Roots >...
CGGCGCACCTGCACGCGGCCGGGTACGACCTGGCGAACGTCGCGCGGGTATGGGAGGAATTCGACCGCGTGATCGGGTTGGATCTGCTTAAATGCTTGCATCTCAACGATTCCCGCGCGGTGGCGGGCTCGCGTGTGGATCGGCACGAGTGGATCGGCGAAGGCCGTATAGGTCCCGAGCCGTTCCGCCGCATCATGAGGGACCCCGATTTAGGGAGAGTCGTTAAGATTATCGAGACGCCAAAGCGGGGTGACCCGCTGCGGCACGACCGGCGGATGCTGCGGCGCCTGCGCGCGTATGCGCGCAGCAACACCAGAGTCGCCGCCGGCGTATGAAAGAGGCCATGCTCAAGCGCATTCCGCTCCTGTTCCTGCTCGTCGTCCAAGCCCTCGGCGGGGGCGCGATCACGCTCGCGCATGCGCGCGACGTCGTTTCGGCGCCGCCGGGCATCGAGGCAAGCCACGATGCGCGGTGCGCCATTCTCCACGACGAAATGCGCTGCGCGCTGTGCCATTACGCCGGCGCGCGCGTCGTCACGCCGCCGAGCTTTACGCTCCCGGCCTCCTCGGAATCGATCCGCTTCACTCCGGTCGAGCCGCTGTTCCGCCTCGCCGTTGTCACGCTGCACACCGCCTCTGCTCGAGGACCTCCGTCTCCGTCCCTCTCCTGACGTCGCTCACGCCCCGCATCCCGGGGCAGCGGAATCGGTAATTCACAAGAGAGGAAGTCACCATGAGACGCACCTTGTGTGCGGTGCTGTTCGCAATGGCGGTGTTCGTGCCGCCGGCGAGCAGTCAACAACCGACCCAGCGCCAAGTCGATTCACTGGCGGCGCAGGTTCGGCAGCTTCGCGCAAAGCTCGACAGCCTGCTCGCGACGATGGGCGCGCGCCCAACTCAGGCGGCGCCCGCCGCGGCGCCGGCCGACGAGCTCGCCGCGCTGCGCGCGGCCGCGAGTCAGGCGGCGGGACCCCGCGACACCATCGCCGGGGCCGATACCAGTAACGCGCCCATGGGCCGGGAGCGCAATCAGTCGCAGCTGAATCCCGAGATCGGGGTGACCGGCGACGTCCGGGCCTACGCGTATCCGGGAGATGTGCAGCGCAACAACTTCGATCCGCGTGAGTTCGAGATCGGATTCCAGTCGGCACTCGATCCGTACTCGCACACCAAGATCTTCGTCAGCATCGAGAACACGGACGTCAGCCTCGAGGAAGGGTACGCCTACTGGACCGGGTTACCGGGCCGCTTGCGGCTCGATGTCGGAAAATTCCGGCAGCAGTTCGGCGAGCTCAATCGCTGGCATTTGCATGCGCTGCCGGAGACCGAGTATCCGCTCGCGCTCACGACGTATCTCGGTCCTGACGGATTGTCGGGGACGGGGCTTTCCTTGTATCGGGCGTTCGGCGGACTGGGCACGCACGAGCTGACGGCACAGCTCACCGCCAGCTCGAGCGACGCCGAGCTGTTCGCGGGCGGCGGGCGCCCCACGTTCCTCGGCCACCTGCTCAATTTCTGGCAGCTCACGTCGTCCACGTACATGCAGCTGGGCGGGACATTCTTGTATGGCACCGAGCCTGATTCGGCGCTGCACACCACGGTGGGCGGGCTCGACGCTCGGTTCACGTGGCGACCGCCCGCGCGGGCTCTCTATAGGGAATGGACGACCAGGGCCGAGCTGTTCGCCCTGAAGAAGGAATACGCGGGGACGGGTCCGACTCGGCTGGGCGGCTACGTCAGCTCGACCTATCGCCTGAACCAGCGCTTCATCCTCGGCGCCCGCTACGACTACGTCGAATCGCCCGACTTCGGCATCATCACCAGACAGCTGATCCCGTCGCTCACGATGTGGCAGAGCGAATGGGTCTTTCTCCGCGCGCAATACCAGTGGCAGCGGATCGCCAATAACCCGGACGATCACCAGATAGCCATTCAGGCGGTCTGGGCGATCGGTCCACACAAACACGAGACGTACTGACATGCTTGCGATACTCATTCCGATTCTGCTCACGCTGCCCGGGCACTCGCCTGCCCCGGCCGCTCCCGTCAAAGTCGTCACGTCGCTCACGACGTACGCCTCGATCGCGCGAGAAATTGTCGGCGACCGCGGCCGCGTCAGCTCCATTGCGGTGGGCGACGAAAACCCCCACTACGTGCAGCCGAAGCCCAGCTTCGTGCCGACGCTGGCGCAAGCCGATCTGTTCGTGACGACGGGCCTCGATCTCGAGCTCTGGGTGCCCGCGCTGCTCGACAAAGCGAACAACCCCCGCATCGCGGAAGGCGGCGCCGGATACGTCGCCGCTTACCAGGGGTTGCCACTGCTCGATATCCCGGCCAATCTGTCGCGCTCGCAGGGCGACATCCACGTGTACGGCAACCCGCACATCTGGACCGATCCGCTCAACGCGGTGCTGATCGCGCGCAACATTCTGCGCGGGCTGAAGCGGGTCGCGCCGGGGGACGCGGATTACTTCACGACGCGCGAGAAGGACTTCGAGACGCGGGTGTATCGCGCGTTGTTCGGGGACGAGCTGGTGACGATGCTGGGCGGCGAGATGCTGGCCGATCTGGACCGCCAAGGCAAGCTGTTCACGTTCCTGGACCAGCAGAAATACCAGGGCGCGCCGCTCATGACTCATCTGGGCGGATGGCTGAAACAGGGCCTGCCGTTCCGGGGCAAGATCGTTGCCTGTTATCACAAGGAATGGGACTATTTCTCGCGCGAGTTTCAGCTGACCTGTTTCGATTACATCGAGCCCAAACCCGGCATTCCACCCACGCCGCGGCACGTGCAGGAGATCATTACGGAGATGAAGAATCGCCACGTCGCGGTGCTGCTCTCGACCAACTACTATGACCGCAATCAGGTGGTCGAGGTCGCCGAGCGCACCGGCGCCAAGGCCGTGATCGTCCCCTCGAATACCGGCGGCACCGGCGGGCCCGACAACTATTTCGACCTCATGAACCTGTGGGTCTCCGAGCTGGCCCAGGCGTTCGGCACCGCGGCGGCGGGGGCTCCATGAGCGGTTTCCAGCTGATGCTGCCACCGTTCATGGCCTGCATGATTCTGGTGGCGATGCTCTCCTATCTCGGACTGCACGTCATCGCGCGCGAGGTGATTTTCGTCGACCTCTCGCTCGCGCAGATGGCGGCGCTGGGCAGTCTGTCGGCGTTGCTGTTTCACGTCGACCCGAGCTCGCCGACGACTTATGTCTTCGCTCTCCTGGCGACGGCGGTGGGCGCGTTCCTGTTCGCGCTGACCCGGACGTCCGCCAAAACGAGCCGCGTGCCGCAGGAAGCGTTCATCGGAATCGTGTACGTCGTCGCGTCGGCGGCCGCGGTTCTCGTCGCCAACAAGGTGCCCGGCGGAGGAGAGGCAGTGGAGAAGACGCTCGTCGGCAGCTTGTTGTGGGTGACGTGGCCGACGATCGTAAAACTGGCGATCGCGTACGCGGCGCTCGGCGTTTTTCATTATGCGCTGCGCCGCCGGTTCTTGACCATCTCGTTCGATCCCGCGCACGCGGAAGCGCAGGGGTGGAAAATCCGGCTGTGGGACTTTCTCTTTTATCTCTCGTTCGGCGTCGTCATTACGCTCGCTGTACCAATAGCCGGAGTGTTGATGGTGTTCAGCTTCCTCGTGGTGCCGGCCGTGATCGCTAATTTGTTCACGGCGGACAAGCAGCGGCTCACATTCATCTCCTGGGGCACCGGCGCGCTCGCGTCGATCCTCGGCCTGTGGCTGTCGTATACGAAGGATCTCCCCACGGGGCCGCTGATCGTCTGCATGTACGGGCTGTTGCTGGTGGTTGCCGCCGTGCTGCGCAAGTTTGGAGTGGGTGATAACGCGGTGAGCTCGTGAGCGAGGCGGTGCGGCGGCTCGGCGGTTCGGCGGTGGGAATGCTGTTCTTGCTATCCGCCCAACCGCTCAACCGCCTAACCGCCCAGGTTTCCCTGCGCGCCAGTCTCGGCGCACGCTTCAGCACGGCGCTCGTCAAGGATTCGGTCGTCGTCCCGATCGCCCTCAAGCCGGGGGTAGGTCCCGCGCTCCAGATCGGCGTGCGCGATGATCTGCGCGGGCCCTGGACCGGCGACATCACCCTCGACGTGGCCCCGGCATCGCTCAAACGCGAAGAGAGTGGCACGACGTTCGACGCGGGTTCGTTCACGGCGACCGCGCTGACGTTCGGACTGCGCCACGACATCTACAAGGGATTGGCAGCGCGACTGGGCCTCGGCGGCCTGGTCTACATGACGGAAAACACGGGAGTCTTCCAGCAAGGGAACGGCGGCATCTTTCCACTGATTGCGATCGATGCGTCGTACGCGCCCGCGTTCGGCGCCAAGCGTGGGCTCGAGGTCGCGCTGCAATACGATGTGCATCGCTTCATCACCCCTGCCTTGCGCACGACGGGATTCCCCAATCCACGTCCCGTCCATCGACTCGCGCTCTCCGTGAGCGCCAGGCTCGTCGGCCAATGAAGCGCGCCCTTGTCCTCGTGGTGCTGCTGGTCGGGTGCAGCGAAATCCTGTCGCCGAGTCGTACGCCCCGGTATCTGTCGGATCTTGGCGGAGAAGTGTTCCACTGGCCCAGCGATCGGTTGCCGGTGCGCTACTTCGCCGACCCGCGGGGCATGATGCCCGCGCTCGTGAGCACGGGTCTCCAGCAGTGGGAACGCCAGTTCCTCTATGGGGAATTCAAGGCGACGCTCGTCGCGGACTCGACCGCCGCCGACGTCATCGTGCTGTGGCAGGACAGCGTCCCTCCCGACGTGCCACCGGACACGACGGGAGCCGTTGCCGCATGTGACGCCGTCACCCAATACGTCATCGATTCCACCGCCGCCGCGTCCGCAGTCACTCCCCCTGTCCCGATGTCGGGGAGCACTCCACCTCTTACGCTGACCGGGCCGATGCATACGTTCCTGCGCGTACGCCCGGGCTTCACCGAGGCGCAGGTCGCGGCGTGTATGCCGCGTGTTGCCACGCACGAGCTTGGACATACCATTGGCATCTTGACCCACAGTCCCGCCAACACTGACCTTATGTGGGGGACGCCCACGACCGCCACGCCAACGAATCGGGACCGGAATACGGCTCAAGTGCTCTACCACACCGCGCCGACGATCGCGCCACCACCGCGCTAGCCTTGGTTCCTCCCAGCCGACGCCAGGAGGCCCTCGACTATCACGCGCAGGGACGGCCTGGGAAGATCCAGGTCACGCCCACCAAGCCGTTCAAGGATCAACGGGACCTCTCCCTGGCCTACACGCCGGGGGTGGCCGAGCCCTGTCTCGAAATCGCCAAGCGCCCTGAGGACGGCTACCTCTATACCGCGAAGGGCAATCTCGTCGCCGTCGTGTCGAACGGGACCGCGGTGCTCGGCCTCGGGAACATCGGGGCCCTCGCGGGCAAGCCGGTCATGGAGGGCAAAGGCATCCTGTTCAAGGCGTTCGCCGATATCGATGTCTTTGACCTGGAAGTCGGCTCCGAGAACCCCGACGACGTCATTCGCTTCTGCCAGCTGCTCGAGCCCACCGTCGGCGGGATCAATCTCGAGGACATCCGCTCCCCTGATTGCTTCTACATCGAGCGGCGGCTGCGCGAAACGCTCGGCATTCCGGTCTTTCACGACGACCAGCACGGGACGGCGATCATTTCCGGCGCGGCGCTGCTCAACGCGCTGCTGGTGGTCAAGAAGGACATCGGCAAGGTCCGCGTGGTGTTCGCGGGTGCAGGCGCCGCGGCGATCGCGACCGCCGAGCACTATGTGCGGCTCGGCGTGCAGCGCGAAAACATCACCATGTGCGATCACAAGGGCGTGATCTACCAGGGTCGCGCGGATGTGGACGAGTTCAAGCAACGCTTTGCCATCCAGACCAAGGCGCGCGCGCTCGGCGAAGTACTGAACGGTGCCGACGTGTTCGTCGGCTTGTCCGTCGGCGGCATCGTGACGACCGACATGCTGAAGGGCATGGCCAAGAATCCGATCATTTTCGCGCTGGCGAACCCGACGCCCGAGATCATGCCGGACGAGGCGAGAAAAGCGCGGCCCGATGCGATTGTCGCTACGGGCCGCTCTGATTTTCCCAATCAGGTGAACAACGTCCTCGGCTTTCCGTTCATCTTTCGCGGCGCGCTCGACGTGCGCGCCAAGCAGATCAACGAAGAGATGGAAATGGCGGCGACTCGCGCGCTCGCAGCGTTGGCGAAAGAAGAAGTCCCCGAGTCGGTCACGCGCGCGTACGGCGGCGACAAGCTGAAATTCGGCCCCGACTATCTCATCCCGAAGCCGTTCGATCCGCGCGTACTGCTCTGGGTCGCGCCGGCGGTCGCGTGGGCGGCGGTCGCAACGGGGATCGCGGGGCGCATCATCGACGTCGAGGAGTACCGCGCCGAGCTGGACGCGCGGCTCGGTCCGGAACGGCAGGTGATGCGCGGCCTGATCACGCGCGCGCAACAGGATCCGCCGAGCATCGTCTTCCCTGAGGGCGACGATCCGCGCATCCTCCGCGCCGCACGGATCGTGGCGGATGAAGGAATCGCCAGGCCGATTCTGCTGGGCGACCTCGACGCGATCCGCCACCAGGCCGACGACGCCTCGTTGTCGCTCGAGGACATCGAGCTGCTCGACCCGCATACCGCCGCCGACCGCGAGCAGTTCGCCGAGGAGCTGTGGCGCCGGAGGCAGCGGCGCGGCATGACGCGCCGCGAGGCGCAGGCGCGGGTGCTCGATCCGATCTATTACGGCCTGCTGATGCTGCAGTCAGGACGCGCCGATGCATTGCTGGCGGGAGAAGAAGTCGACTACCCCGACTCGATTCGTCCGGCGCTCGAGGTGATCGGCGTCGAACCCGGCCGCACGCATGTCAGCGGCATCTACATGATGATCTTCCGGCAGCAGACGTTCTTTTTCGCCGATGCCACGGTGAACATCGAGCCCGACGCCGAGACACTGGCGGAGATCGCCACCGCGACCGCGGCCTTCGTGCAGAGACTCGGCATCGAGCCGCGGGTGGCGATGCTGTCGTTCTCGAACTTCGGGTCGGTGAAACACCCCCAGGCGAGGAAGGTGCAGCAGGCTGTATCCCTGCTGCACTCACGCGCACCGGATCTGCAGGTCGATGGGGAGATGCAGGCGGACACGGCGGTGGTGGAGCGGATTCTCACCCAGGTGTATCCGTTCACCAAGCTGCGCGGACCAGCTAACGTCTTGATTTTCCCGGACTTAAATGCTGCCAACATCGCTTACAAGCTGCTGGCCCGGCTGGGCGAAGCGCAGGCAATCGGGCCCATCCTGGTGGGGATGGACCGTCCGGTCCACGTCTTGCAAAGGTTGTCAGAAGTACCGGATATCGTGAATATGGCGGTGATTGCCGCCATCGATGCGCTGGAACACCGCCGCCACCCGCGGTCCACCTAGAAAAGCGAATGGGCATTTCGACCGAGCAGCGTGTTTATCGGAATCTGTCGCCGTCGCAGCTGTACGAGCACGCGCTTCGCCGCCGTGAAGGAGTCGTCACGGCGGGCGGGAAGGGTCCGTTTGCCGCGGTGACGTCACCCCACACCGGCCGCAGTCCCAACGACAAGTTCCTCGTGCAGGAGCCGGAGTCGTCGAGCCGCATCTGGTGGGGCAAGGTCAACCAGCCGATCACTCCCGAAAAATTCGACCGCCTCAAGGCGGACGTCGAGCAGCACCTGGCTTCCCAGGAACTGTTCGTGCGTGACGTGTACGCGGGCGCGGATCAGAACTACCGCCTGCCGATCCGGTTCGTCACGCCCAACGCGTGGCACACGCTGTTTGTCTACAACATGTTCCTGCGTCCGTCGGACGAGGAGCTGTCGAGCTTCGAGCCGCAATTCGAGGTGCTGCATGCCCCCGAGTTCCAGGCCGACCCGGCCGTGCACGGCACGAAGTCGGGGACGTTCATCGTCATCAACTTCGCGGAGCGCACGGTCCTCATTGGGGGCACGCGCTACGCCGGCGAGCTGAAGAAATCGATCTTCAGCGTCCTCAATTATCTGCTGCCGAGCCAGGGCGTGCTGTCGATGCACTGCTCCGCCAATGTGAGCAAGCAGGGCGACTGCGCGCTGTTTTTCGGGCTCTCCGGAACGGGCAAGACAACCTTGTCGGCCGATCCGGAACGGGGGCTCATCGGCGATGACGAGCACGGCTGGTCCGATGCCGGCATCTTCAATTTCGAAGGCGGCTGCTACGCCAAGGTGATCAAGCTGTCGCGCGAGGGCGAGCCGGAGATTTACGCGACGACGGAGATGTTCGGAACCGTGCTCGAGAACGTCGACGTGCATCCCGAGACCGGCGCGGTCGATCTGAACTCGTCACGCATCACGGAAAACACCCGCGCCTCCTATCCGATTCATTACATCCCGAACCACGTCCCCGAAGGCACCGCCGGCCATCCCTCGCACATCGTCTTCCTCACGGCCGACGCGTTTGGCGTGATGCCGCCGATCGCGAAGCTGACTCCGGAGCAGGCGATGTATCACTTCCTGTCCGGATACACGGCGAAAGTCGCCGGCACGGAGCGTGGAGTGACGGAGCCGAAGGAAACGTTCTCGGCGTGCTTTGGGGCGCCGTTCCTGCCCCTCCCGCCGACGGTATACGCCACGATGCTGGGCGAGCGGATCGCGAAACACGGCGTGGTGTGCTGGCTCGTCAATACCGGTTGGACGGGTGGCCCCTACGGCGTGGGCCATCGCATGAGTCTCAAGTACACCCGGGCCATGATCCGGGCGGCGCTCAGCGGGCAGCTCGACCACGTGCCCACGAGGCGCGAGCCGGTCTTCGGCCTCGAGGTCCCGAACCACGTTCCCGGCGTGCCCGATGGCGTGCTCGATCAGCGTAAAACGTGGAAGGACCCTGCGTCCTACGACGCGCAGGCGCAGAAACTGACCGGACTGTTCCGGAAGAACTTCGAGCAGTTCGCGGATGCGGTGTCACCAGCGGTGCGTCAGGCCGGCCCCTAACCCCCAGGCCCTGATCCCCAGCCCCTCCCACGAGGTCGTTCGCGACCCGCTCTGGAACAACATCCGCCTCGAGCCCCAAGCGCTCGCGGTTCTCGACACGCCGGCCGTGCAGCGTCTCCGCTACGTCCGCCAGCTCGGCCACGCATTCCTCGTTTATCCCGGCGCCACGCACACCCGGTTCGAGCACGCGCTCGGCGCCTACCATCTGGCGCGCCGAGTCGTCACCGAGCTCGGGCAGCTGGACACCGAAGACGGGCTCGTGATGAGATTGGCCGCGTTGCTGCACGACATCGGGCATTACCCGTTCTCGCACGCGCTCGAAGAGGCTGGACTGCCGCACCACGAGCGGCTCGCGGAGCGCCATCTGCGCAGCGGCGAGCTGGCGGCGGTGCTCGAGCGGCTCGGCGTCTCGGCCGACGGGCTGCTCGCGCTGATTCAGGGAACCAGCACCTCGCCGCTCGCCAGCCTGGTGTCGGGATCGATCGACGTCGACAAGCTCGACTACCTGTCGCGCGACGCGACGATGTGCGGCGTGCCCTACGGCGTGATCGACGTGGACCGCCTCCTGACGTCGCTGACGCTCGGACCCGATGGGCTTGGCATTCATCCCAAAGGATTCGCCGCGCTCGAATCACTGCTGTTCGCCAAGTATCAGATGTACCGCAACGTGTACTGGCACCACGCGGTGCGGAGCGCGACCGCGATGTTCAAGCGTCTGGTGCGACGCGCGATCGCTGCCGGAAGGATCAGCGCCGAGGACGTCGCGCTCGCCACCGACGACGGGTTGTCCCACGAGCTGCAGCAGAACGACAAGACCGGCTTGGCGCGCGCGCTGCGCGATCGCCGCCTGGCCAAACGGGCGCTCGACATTCCCGCGACCGAGCTCCCCGCCGAAACCGCCGACTGGCCGTCGCGCGATCCCGATTTGCTGCAGCACGTCGAGGAACGGCTCGCGAAACAGCTCGGGCTCGGCAGCGATCAGCTCTTTCTCGATTTTCCGTCGAAGCCCGACATGTTCGACGTCTCGCTGCCCGGACTCGGCAGCCTCGGCCTGCCGCGCGTCGCGGCAGAGCTGCATCGCTCCGCTCAGCGGTTGCGCGTGTTCGTGCTGGCGCCGGCGGAAGTGCCGGCTCGGATGATCATCG